>Ga0180437_10012002_pt1 | contig 10314 bp, 16 predicted proteins | sample SS_ome_4_FD_132410 | JGI IMG/M metagenome (GOLD analysis project Ga0180437, IMG submission 132410) | Hypersaline lake sediment archaeal communities from the Salton Sea, California, USA - SS_3_D_1 metaG | ecosystem: Environmental > Aquatic > Non-marine Saline and Alkaline > Hypersaline >... | reverse complement strand
TTTTTTTTTTTTTTTTTTTTTTTTTTTTTTTTTTTTTTTTTTTTTTTTTTTTTTTTTTTACCCCTTAACAAATAATACAAGACTGAAATCATTAAAAAAAACTTGTTATCTTTCTTAGTATCACTTTGGATAAAAAGATAACAAGATTAGTCCACCTACTGTTCCAATCCCCAGTCTATTCATGCTTAATAAGCAAACAATTACATAGTATATTATTTTAAACAGCATACTATTTTATACAGTACATTAATATATACAGTATACTGATGTATACTGTAATATGTGGGTATGGTACACTTAATAACTGAATAGCATTTACTAAATACCATTCAGTAAATAAGCATATCTCATTTACTATATGTGGTTCAGTTACTTAATGAATATCATTCACTAAATACCATTCGCTTATTAACTGAAGTTCATTCAGTAAATATCAGTCATATAATAAATGGGGGGTATGCACCCCCCTGAACATTGTTCATACTGTATAAAAAAGATCTGTACCCCACACACCCATTATTTCATACCTACATATGCGCACATTTACTGTTCCATATATCCACATATATACCTATATATCACATACATTCATATATAGGTTGACAGTAGTTTAAATGTTTGATACGTGTTGCTTATTTACCGTTTATAAAATGGAGGGTAATATGACAAAATATGGATTCAAAGAAATGGTGGAAGAAAGTGATGGACCGGAAGACCTTACTGAAACACGTGGAAAGGCTCTTTTTGGGGATGAAATTTCGCTGAATGCAATTAGTGAAAAACTGATTGAAGCAGCGAATGTAATTACGGATCATCGTATAGCAATCGCTTTAGGGAAGGAGGTAAACAGCAATTCGATTTTTTATAACTCCAGTGAGAGTGAGTGGATTCTAAAACAAGTGGAACCTATGATTAGGGCATTGGAGCAAACGAAAAAGATTCATGTACAGCACATGAAAGATGTTACACAATTGGTTGGCAAGGGTAAGCTTTCTTTAACTGAAGCAAAAAGTTATATGGAGCTTGTTACAAAACAAACTACTATGGATCTGTTAAATGAACTTGATTAGGAGGTAAGTATGGGAAAGAAACAAATTTTTTGGTGTGATGCTTGCGGCAAAAAGGTGGAAGCGGGCGATGAGCTTGTAGAGTTTGCTTATCGCTATGGTGATTCAAAAAGTGGTAAAGCTGAAGTTTGTACGCAATGTGGTGATTCGATTGAAACTGGTTTACGGGAAACTATTAAATATAAAAATGGTCCTGCATAATGGCGATTAATGGTAGGAATAAAGGTAGTGCTGGTGAGCGTGAGTGTGCCGAATGGTTACAAAAGCTATTAGCACTACCTTATAAACCTAAACGTAATTTGGAGCAAACTCGTAGTGGTGGGCATGATTTACTTGTGGAACCTTTTTTAGTTGAAGTTAAACGTGTTGAAATTTTAGCATTACGCAAATGGTGGACGCAGGTTCAGAAAGCGTATGTTGAATTTGACCGGAATTTACTTGAAACTTATGATGATGTAATACCGATTGTTTTGTTCAGACAAAACCGGCAGAAGTGGAAATGTTTAATTGATGCTAATTGGATTGGTTTACCACGTGGGTTTGTGTTACTTGATAACCTGGAAACTAAACTATGGTTAAAGATGATGTACTCAAACACTTATTAAGTAAGAATAGTTATATTGAAGATGTGCCGGAAATATATCATAAGTTCGGTGATTGTGACGATGCTTTAAGAGAGTTACTTAATGAGAATAAGATAGTTTTTATTTCTGGAAGGGCAAAGGGTGTTTATTATGTCAAAGTGGCAGAAGCCTATCTTTCCAAGAGAAAAATATAATACAATTTGGGAGATTGATAAAGCTTTTTGTAATGAAGTCGCACATAAATCAGAGTTTATTTTAAAGCCTGAACAAGTAGAAATGGTTTTAATCGTAGCCGAAAGGGTATTAAATGAAGATTTGTAAGTGTGAATTTCTCGATTTGTACGGGCAAATGTTAAATGGTGCTATGGCAAATCCTACAAATGGCTATACTATGTGGGATAGTTATCAAAGACAACAGCTAATGCAAGGTTTATTAGCTGACCTTGAATTAGTTTTATCTATGAAAGGTTATGAAATTGATGAACAGGGACCGGATTAAAAACAATTTTAAGTATCACGCACCAGATGAAATTCAACGTATTAAGTATGAAAACATACGAAAGTACGCTAAAGAATATGCACATTTTATTAACGAAAATTGTCCTGATAGCAGAGAAAAGTCTATCGCTATAACAAGGCTTGAAGAGACTGTTATGTGGGCAAATGCAAGTATAGCGAGAAATACATGATCCAAATAAATAAAAGGTATGCGATTAAACCGAATAAATCCGCTGTTGCATTGTGTAAAAGCTACATGGTTAAGGGCAAAAAGGAGTGGCGTGAAGTTGGATATTATAATGACATTCCAGGTGCGCTTGACAAGCTTTCCCATTTAGCGGTATTAAGGGGTATCGATCAAGGTAGTTGGGAAGCGGTTATTTCTGAATTAGAGCAACTGAGAGTCGAAATTTCGGCAATTAGGGACGCATTGCAGGTGGAGGTATAGCTTAAAGGAAAAAGTTTAAAAATAAGCTTCTCTTTTCGTTGACATAAAAGTGCATTTATGTGTATATTTGCGTATACCATAGATGCATTTTTATTATGGATTTATGAAAAGGTAATAAAAACAATGCAATATACAGAAGAGTGTGCAGAAATAGCTAAACAGGTGCTTTCGAAAGCTTTTAAATCTAAGCAGGATGCTTGTATTGCAATCGGAATAACCACTCAAGTTTTTGAAGAGTGGTTGGGCGATTATGAAGATTTTGAACAAGCTGTTGCTGAAGGTTTTTTGGCAGGGGAAGTTGCTGCGAGAAAGTGGCTTAAAAAAGCAGCATTGTTACCTTCAAAAGCTATCGATTTAAAAATCTACTGGGGATTCGCAGAAGATATTTATGGCATTGGTAAAAATGATGACGTAGCGGATAATACTGAACCCGTAAGATGGAATATAAACATACATCATGTTAGACCTGAATCTGAACATACCAACGAAGTTGGAACCGTTTCTGACTAAAAAGAAAAGGTATAAAGTAGCTTTCGGCGGTCGTGGTGCTGCAAAAAGCATGACACTTGCTGACGTTTTACTTATGAAAGTTCAAACTGAAAAAGCGAAAGTGGGTTGTATTCGTGAGTATCAAAACAGTTTGGAAGATTCAGTTTATTCGCTTTTGGATAGTGAAATACAAAGGATTAAAATACCTGGATTTAAGAAGATAAAAGCTCAAATAGACCATAACAATGGTGGTGGTTTTCGTTTTCGTGGGTTGGCAAGATCTATTGAAGCGATTAAATCAATGTTTGGCTTTTATTACTTTTGGCTTGAAGAAGGTCAATTTATAAGTGAAGATAGTTTGAAGATACTCACCCCTACGCTTAGAGAAGAAGGATCTGAATTATGGATCTCTGCCAATCCACTATCCTCCGCTGATCCCTTCTCTGAGCGTTTCATTAATCCTTATATTAAAACAATCGATAAACAAGGTTATTATGAGGATGATCTTCATTATATTGTTAAAATAAATTGGCGTGATAATCCTTGGTTTCCTAAAACACTTGAAGCAGAACGTAAACACGATTTTGAAAACCTTCCAAGAGCTTTATATGACCATATTTGGGAAGGTGCTTTTAATGATTCAGTTGAAGATAGTATTATCCTCGCTGAATGGTTTGATGCTGCTATAGATGCACATGAAAAACTTGGTTTTGAACCTACAGGTGCTATTGTTGCCGCACATGATCCTTCTGATTTAGGTACAGATGATAAAGGACTTGTTATTAGGCATGGTAGTGTTGTTTTAGATGTAAAAAGTCGTTCTTTTGGTGATATAAACGCGGGTTGTGATTGGGCAATAGGTAAAGCTTTAGAAGCACAATCTGATTTATTTGTGTGGGACTGCGACGGTCTTGGAATTGGCTTAAAAAGACAGGTTAATGAAGCTTTAAAACCTAAAAAATTCATCGATAGCTTCATGTTTCATGGCTCAAACTCACCGGAACATCCATTAAGGATATATGAACCTGTAGATAACACTTCAAATAAAAAGCAACGTAAAAATCAGGATGTTTTTTACAATCGTAGAGCACAATTTTATTGGGGTTTACGTGATCGTTTTTATAAAACCTTTTTAGCAGTGGAAAAAGGTAAGTATATGAACCCTGACGAACTTATTTCAATACCATCTACAATTGAAGATCTTAAGATCTTACGTTCTGAAGTGTGCAGAATACCAAGAAAGTTTAATTCAAGTGGTAAGATTCAAATAATGAATAAAAAAGAGATGAAAAAGCTTAAAATCCAAAGCCCAAATTTAGCTGATTCCCTTATGATGTCTTTTAAAACACCAGATCCTAAAGGTAATGATAAACCGATTGATTTCGAAACTATATATTAGGGGGTATTATGCCAAAGAAAAAGAAAAAGACGAAACAGGAAAAGTTAGTTAAAGTAATCAAACCATCAAAAGGTAGTGTTGCCGATAAGCTGATAAAAAATCGCAAGAAAAAGAAAAAAGCGATGGATAAAGCGGCAGATTACAAACTTTACTAAAGGTATTTACGATGCCAATCAACCATAAAGATTGTATAAAAGAGCTTAAAGAAGCCCAATCAGCGGATAAAGACAACCGTGATATGGTGCGGGAAGCAGATCATTTTTTAAATAAGCGCGATGGTCAGTGGGAACCACAAATTATAAGCAAACTTAGTGGAAAGCCAAGATATACGTTTGATGAATGTAACCCCATTGTGGATGATATAATGGGTGAAATGGAACAAATGGATTTCAACATTCGTATTTCTCCTGGTGATGGTCAAGCTTCTAAAGAGGCAGCAAGCTTTTATGAAGGTATCATACGTAATATTGAAAACGTTTGTGGGGCAAGATTTATTTATAATGCTTCTGGTCGTATTATGGTTGGTACTGGTTTTGCTGCTTGGCGCGTAGTAACTGATTACCGAGATAATGATTCTTTTGAACAAGATCTGCTTATTAAACAAATTCCAAATGCTCAAGATTCGGTATGGTTCGAACCAGGAGCGGTAGACCAAACCATGAAGGATGCGAATAGTGGGTGGGTGATTACTTCTCTCACAAAAAAGGAGTATAAAAAGCGATTCCCGAAAGGCAAGGGTAATAGTGTCGGTAGTAATATCGCTCAACAGGTTTACTCTGATAAAAAACCTCATGAAGTAAAAATAGGGGAGTATTTGTATCGGAAGAAAAGGTATAGAGACTTAGCACTTCTTTCAAACGGAACAGTAGTAGTAGTTGATGAGAAGTTTGAACGGGTTAAGGATGATTTCTCTACTGCCGGAATTACTATTCAAAAAACCAGAAAACGCCCCTATTATACTGTTTTTTCTAAGTATTTTGATGGGGATGATTGGCTTGAAGACGAACAGGAAACGGTATTTGAATACTTACCAATTATCCCAGTGTATGGTAACTTCAGAATTTCAGAAGACAAAGTTATCTACTGGGGAGTAGTTGAGAAATTGATGGACCCACAAAGAGTAATCAACTATTCTGAAAGTAGAAAAATTGAAGAGGGTGCGTTGTCACCAAGAGGGAAGTATTGGGCAACGAAGGATCAAGTTAAATCTCCTGATGTAAGAAGTACTATGAGAACGTTGAATACAAACTCTGATCCTGTACAGCTTTATGATTGGGTAGATGGTCAACCACCACCTAATTATCAAGGTTCTCCACAATCGAATCCTGGTTTAATTGAGACTACTTCCTCTGCTCAACAGTTTATTCAAAGAACTTCAGGCACTTATGATGAAGCAAGAGGTTCTGCACCCACACACCGGAGTGGAATAGCTATTGACAAACTGCAAGTAAAGAGCGATAATCCAAAGCGTAAGTGGTTTACTTCAATGGAAATTGCTCTTACTCATACAGCGTTGATTTTGGTAAAAGCAATTCCCAAAGTTTATGATACTACTCAAGAGATGCAATTAATGAATGAAGATGGAACTCAAGCGAGTTTCGTTATGAAACAAAGAGTAGTTGATAAAGACACCGGTAAAGTAATTGAAATAAACGATCTTTCAAAAGGTAAGTATAACGTGGTTCGTTCTGCTGGTCCTGCTTTCCATTCAAGACAGCAAGAAACAGTTAGTGCTATTACGGATTATGCAAACATAGATCCATCTATATTACAGATTGGTTCTGATATTCTGTTAAGTAGCATTAACTCCCCTGGAATGGATAAAATAGCTGAACGTAAGCGTTTACAAATGATTCAACAGGGGTTAATTCCTGATACTCAACTTACTGAAGAAGAGAAGCAATTCTCACAACAGTTGCAAGAAAATAAACCGCCTGATCCAATGATGGTAGCTGCACAGGCAGAACAAGCGAAAGCGGATGCTAAACGTGAAGAAACACAAGTCAAAGCGCAACTTGAAGGACAGCGAAATGAACTTGCTGCGGTTAAACTTTCCATTGAGAAAGAAAAACAAGATCGGCAAGCAATGCTTGAGGCTATTAAATTGGCAACAGAAGAAATCAAAGCACAAGCTGATGCGTTAAAAACGATACGAGAAGCAATAGGTGCCGATGCTATAATGAATCCTGCTGCTATCGAATCATTTAACAATCAGTCAAGAAACTTAAGAAAGAGCGTTTCACAACCTAATAACTCTTAACCCTACGGTGGATACCGGTTGGCACAAAAGCCTAAAAAATGGAAAGGAAGTAAAAATGGCAAAGAAAGAAGGGTCTACTGAGACTGAAAATCAGGGTGATAAGTCTACTGAGACTGAAAATCAGGGTATTGAGTTTGACGATGGTAAGGAAGAAGTAGATAAAAAACCCGAAACACCAGAAGGAGAATCGTCAGAAACCGAAGGTGGTGAAATCAATCAAGAAGCAATACAAAAGAAGATTGATAAGCTAACCTTTAAACGGTATGAGGAAAGGGAAAAAAGGGAAGAAGCGGAGCAAAAGCTTGCAGAAGCAAAAGAGCAACTTAAGAAGTATACTCAAGAGTCTGAAACTGTAGAAATACCTCCTGTACCAGATCCTTATGATGAAAAATACAAGGAGAAACTACAGGCAAGAGAAGAGGCGCTTCAAAAGCAAGCATCAATCGATGCTCAAAAAAAGCTTGAAGAAGAACGGCATAATGAAGCATTAATAGCTAAACAAGAAGCGGTAAAAAAAGAGATTCAAAAGAACGTGAATAACATGTATACTTCCGCTGAAAAGATGGGTTTCAAGAAAGAAGATTTTCAAGAAGCGGAACAAAAAGTAGGGAAATTTATTAGCAATCGGCCTGAAATCGCTCAATTCATTTTACGCCAAAAAGATGCTTCTTTGATTGTTCAATATCTTTCATCTAATGTTGAATCTCTTGAAAAGATAACCCGCTTATCTGATGTTGATGCCTCTGCTTTTATAGCTTCCACTGTTGCGGATAACGCTAAAGCCCTTAAACCTAAACCTTCTAATACACCTGATCCGTTGAAAATTGTAGACGGTAAGGGTGGTGGTTCTGATGAGTCTCCTTATTTAAGTGGTGTTGAATTTGAATAAGGAGTAAAACGATGGCAAACAGTCTTGACAGTAATATTACCAGAAAGGTCATGAGAGCATTTATCCCTGCTTTTGAAAAGCAACGTGTTCTCACCAAGACCGTCAATACCCAAATGTTCCAGGGTGCCTTTAACCCTGCCAGTGGTGATTACGTTGATATCAAACGTCCACACCAGTACTCTTCCGTTGAAACTTCCACTGGTGATATCTCTTCCAGTGGTACCAATGATATCATTGCCGGAAAAGCAACTGCGCAGGTGCAGAACTATATCACAGTGCCTATCGATTGGACCAACAAAGAAGAAGCCCTTTCTCTCGATCAACTTGAAACGATCCTGAAACCTGCTGCGGAAACGGCAGTTATTACGTTGGAGAATAATTTCTGTGATTTTATGATCCAACGTGCAGCGCTTCTTTCAGGTACTTATGGTACAGCAATCGATGCTTGGGCCGATGTTGCTAATCCAATGTCTCTTATGAAAGCATTGGGTGTTCCTGCCGGTGAGCACTACATGGTGGTAAATCCGTTTACCATTCAAAATCTTGCTGGTGCTCAAACCGGTTTGTCGGCAGATCCTTCTCGATTGGTTCAAACCGCATGGGAAAAAGCACAAATCTCTTCTCCTTTTGCTGGCTTACGTGTTCTGGAAAGTAACAGTTTGAGTACGCTTACGCATGGTGCCTGTGCTGATCGTGCTGGTGCGCTTACGGCAGCACCTGATATGACCTATGCAACCCACAAAGATACCATGATCCAGACCTTGGCAGTAGATAGCTTTACCACTGCTGGTACTGTAAAAGCTGGTGAAATGATTTCTATTGCCGGTACCTACTATGTGCATCCTCGAACGAAACAACTTGTTCTTGATGCTGATGGTAATGCTATCCTCTGGAAGGGTACCGTAACAGAAGATGTTACTTTTTCTGCTGGTGCAGGTAACTTGAAGGTTTCCGGTCCTGCTCTTTATGAGTACTCTTCTGGTACCAACTTGGGGCAGTATGATAATATCGATGCTGCAATTGCTGGTACTGAAGTCGTTACTCTCCTGGGTGCGACAGCCACAACCTATCAACCAAATCTGTTTTACCATAAAGATGCCTTTGCAATCGCCTTTGTGAAACTACCAAAACTGTTTTCAACGGATACAATCGCGGTTACTTCTGATGGTATCGCAATTCGGTGTTCGAAGTACAGTGATGGTGATGCGAATACGCAGAAAATCAGGTTTGATCTTCTTCCCGCATTCTCTTGCTTGAATCCGTTCTTTGCTGGCAAAGCCTGGGGCTTAACTTAATCAAATTTAGTTAATGGTCCCTTTGCCGCCATTAACTACGGGGGTAGAAGGGGATTCGGCGCTCTTCTACCCCCATTTTTTTTAAAGGGGTGTGAAAAGATGAATAATGAAACGATGAGATTGAAAGCTGTTTATTTTGATGTACCTTCAGAAACTGGGTTACCGTACACAAAAGCAATGGTTTATGTTCAAGATGTTCCTTATTTCAAAGAAATGGGAGCAACAGAAAGACCGGTAGAAAAGCCAGAAGAAATCTATGTGGGAGAACAAGAAGAAGATGATGCTTACGCTACTGTAGATGGCGATAAAGGTACTGGCAAACCAGGATCTATTGAATGGCATGAAGCAAGTTTACGTGAGATTCGTACAAAGAAAGAAGTTGTTTCTTACGTAGAAAAAGCAACCGGTTTTGAATACGATTTCGATCTCAAAGAAAAACTGCAAGTACTCAAAGAAGAAGCCTTACAAACTATTAAGGAGTACTTAGAAAATGACAACGAAAGTTAACGAAGTCGTTATTGACGCACTTGAAAACATCATTGTTCAAGGTGAAGAGGCGAAAGTACCACAAGCAGAAGCTAAAGCTGCTATTCGTGCATTGAATGATATGATGTTTGCTTGGGATGCCAGAGGGATTACGTTAGGATATACTTCTGTATCTGATATGGCAGATATTTTAACGGTTCCTCCTGGTGCAATTGAAGGAATTAAAGCTAATCTGTCAATAAAATTAGCTTCTAAATATAACGATGTAAGTGTATCACCTGAACTAAAGCAAAACGCCAAAGAAGGGTATGATACTTGCCTTAACTTAGCCGTTGAAACGGCACAAAGTGAATACCCATATACCTTACCCCAAGGTAGTGGTAATACTTATCCATCTTATGCAGACCAAACTTTCTATCCAGATCAAGAAGATACTATACTTACCGAAACAGGTGGAAGTGTAGCATTAGAGGATAGCACAGAAGAGGCTTAATATGGCAAGAAACAGAGATATAAAGAAAAGTGAATTTCCTGTTGTTACTACCCTACAAAGCACAGATAGGTTTGACTTTGTTCGTTCTGGTCAAAACATAGCAATACTTCAATCTGATTTTCTTACTGCTATGGGTGCTACTGGGGCTTTGCAGACAAGGGGTGAAGTAACGGCAACACCAGTACTTAAAAAGATAAGTGGTGTAAATTATATTAGAAATCTATATGCTGGTGCCGGTATTACATTTGCTGATACTGTTCAGGATGCTATAGAAATAAAGCATAATTTTCTTGTAGATTCTACTGGTGTTCCTCTTATCACTGATGTAACTCTTGCTCAACCAAAAGTAAAAAGCCTACAAGCTGGTTCTGGTATTACAATTGCAACTGCTGGTGAAGTAATACAG
>Ga0180437_10012000_pt1 | contig 10315 bp, 9 predicted proteins | sample SS_ome_4_FD_132410 | JGI IMG/M metagenome (GOLD analysis project Ga0180437, IMG submission 132410) | Hypersaline lake sediment archaeal communities from the Salton Sea, California, USA - SS_3_D_1 metaG | ecosystem: Environmental > Aquatic > Non-marine Saline and Alkaline > Hypersaline > Sediment... | reverse complement strand
TCCATAACCAAAGCCGATAAGGAGTTACTACTATTATATGGAGTTGACGAGGCGCGTCAAGCAAAAATTCCTGCCGGGCTGCTGACGCAAGTATGTGGCCAATACGCTTCGTCTGTTCTATGCCGACCGGCCCCCGGCCGCCCACCGCACTATCCGACAGGGAAAACCGCGTTTATCCCACCGTATTTACCGGAAGAGGGCTCTCGCAGGCGTGAACATCGGGCGCACAGGCCGTCACAATTCCCCGTGAAATCCCTCAGTGGCGAAAGGCTCGAAAAGTCATATCCGGTCGAACGTCCCCAATAACCAGAGAAGATGCGCACCGGTTCAGGGAGTTCCGACTGCGGTCGCGGCTGCCAGACGTTCAACGGCCGCAAGGCCCCTTAAATGAGGATACCGGCTATGGTCGCTGTCATAAAGGCCGCGAGCGTCCCTCCAATCATTGCACGCAAGCCGAGCTTCGCAAAATCTTTTCTTCGTGCTGGCACCAGAGAGCCGTACCCGCCAATCTGTATGGCGACCGAGCCGAAGTTTGCAAAGCCGCACAACGCGTACGTGGCGATAGTGAAAGAGCGCTGCGAGACAACATCCTTGAATTTGACCAAGTCCAGGTAGGCGAGGAATTCGTTGAGGATGGTCTTCTTGCCCAACAGCATGCCGACTGTGCCGGCATCCTTCCATTCGATACCCATGACCCAGGCCAGCGGTGCGGCCAGCCAGCCCAGCACTCGTTCGAGGCTCAAGGGCGCCCCGGCAACTTCCGGCAGCAGCGACAAGAACCAGTTCAGCAGCGCCACAAATCCTATGAAGCAGATTAGCATAGCCACAATATTGAGCGCCAGTTTCCCTCCCTCGGACGCGCCGCGACACGCCGCATCGAGAATGTTCGCATCCTCCCTGGGAATCTGTACCTTGACCACACCCTTGGTCAGCGACTCTTGGGATTCGGGAATCATTATCTTGGCAATCACAAGAGCAGCCGGCGCCGAGATTATCGACGCCGTGAGCAGGTGCCCCGCATCGGCTCCGAAACTTGCATAAGTCGCCAGCAGAGCGCCCGAGATGGTAGCCATGCCCCCGGTCATCATCGCCATCAGCTCGGAGCGAGTCATTGTCTTCATATAGGGTTTTATCACCAGCGGGGCCTCGGCCATTCCAAGAAAGACGTTCGCCGCCGTGGCCAGCGACTCCGACCCTGAGACATCCATCACATAGACCATAACCTTTGCCATCACTTCGACAACCTTCTGCAGGATGCCGAGATGGAAAAGAACAGCCATCAGCGACGATACGAAAATTATGGTCGGCAGCACCGAGAACGCAAAGATGGGGGCCCGAAGGTCCGTGCCGAGGACGAACTCTTCGCCGAAGACGAATTTTGCCCCCTCGTTCGAAAATCCAACCACCTGTGTCACAAGCAGGCGGGCGTACGAGAATATAACTTGGCCGGGAGCCGTCCACAGAATCACGACAGCCAGAATAAACTGAAGAGCTACGCCGCTTACTATTAAACGGATGTTCATACGCTTGCGGTCGGCCGATAGCAGCCAGGCCAGAAACATCATTATCAGCAGGCCAAATAGGCTAACAACTCGTTGCAACAAGAAATCCTCCCGTTTGCCCGCGACTGGTAATCACATAGTCCTGTTCACAAAGGATTTATGGAAAAGAGCCTGCGGGCTCGACCCGTGGCTTACCCGCGGCTGTCCAAACGCATCTAACGCTAATCCCAGGAAGCTCATATTGCGGCGAACACGTCTTCGAAAATATATTATGGATTTGAAGCAAAATAACAGGCATCGCTGCTGGTTGTCAAATTCTATTTGGCACCCAATTGCCCGCCTCGTGGCGGAGAATTGCCCGGCTTTTTCGCCTGTAATGCCGGTCTGAACGGCTGCGGCGCCGCGCGACTCTCGCGGCCTCTCAAAAGCTCCGTAGAACAACCATTTTACAGGCCGAAAACGGTGTTACCGGAGGTCATCGCAGCGCCTATTAAGGGTAGAAGCTCAGAAGGAGCATTTATATGAAGGATGACAAAAGTGAAGGAAAGGAGAAGTATCATGTTGACGCTGAAATGCCAAAAACATGTTGTGATTTCCCTTATAGCGGCCGTTATCGCCCTGATTCTTGCGGCTGAGCCCCTTTTTGCAAAAAGCTCGCGGTCCAGCGGCACTTCCAAGAGCAGCGGCTCCCGAAGCAGCAGCTCTCGAAGCAGCAGTTCCAGCAGCGGCTCCCGCAGCAGCAGTTCCCGAAGCAGCAGTTCCCGGAGCTCGACCAGCCGGTCTTCCAGCTCCTCAAGGCCATCCTCCTCTCGCTCAACAGGCCGAAGTTCGTCCGTCTCCAGCAGCAGAAGTGCGAGCAGCAGCCGGTCAAGCGTCACACGTTCCAGCAGGCCAAGCAGCAGTGCTCGGGCAAGCACATCGACGCCCAGCCGGTCTTCCAGCCGCAGTTCGCGAGTCAGCTCCGGCAGCAGAAGATCTGTAGGCAGGTCCTCGAACGTGCAGCGGACTGTGGAGCTGCGTTCCACCACAGCAGGGCCCTCAGCTTCAAGTTCAACTGCTCGCATAAGCACCCCGAAAAGCTCGAGCATCGGCAGTGTGATAGGCACAACCAGTCGTTCAGTAACAGTCAGCCGAGTCCGCAGCAGCGTCAGTGGCCAAAGCATTGGTATCGGCAAGAGCAGCGGGGCAACTGTCCAGAAATCCGCGTCTGTCGCCGGCAAGTCCGGCCAGAAGACCAAAAGCACTCGCAGCAGCATCGGCCGGACAATCAAGGCACAAAAAGGCACTACTGTCGCCGCCAGCAGGGCGACCACTAATAAAGCCAAAGTAAACTCTAAGAACAACAGCGCCTCGAAAAGCAGCAGCACCGCCGTTGGTAAGTCCACCTCAACCGTTCGCCAAGCTGCAACCACCAACAAGAGTAACCGCGCTCAGATAGGCCGGACCATAAGGGCCCAGAAGAACACACGGAGCGGGTCCACGGCAAGTCTTGCCAAGGCCAGTAAGTCGGCTGCCCAAAAGGCCAAAGTCAAGACTAATAACCGCAGCCAGGCGGCAAAGAAGTCCGAATCAAGGGCAGGAGGCGCCGCGAGGGGCACAAGAACACAGAGCCGAGGCAATGCTGCAAGAGTGCAGGAAAAGACGCCCCGAAGTGCAGCAGACAATTCGGCTCGTGCCAACAAGAGCCGAACGAATACTCCAGACAGAACCGCCAACCGCAGTACCAACTCGTCGAGGGGATCTGCTCCGGCAGGCGCCAGGGCCGAAAAAGGAGTCAGAGCAAATCGCCCAGGCAATGAAGCACGAGAGTCCGCCAGGATCGGAGCCAGCCGCAGCACGAATTTGCGGACCAACGGCCGGACCACGGAACAGACCGGCACGAAAGGCGCGACCATTGACCGCATCCGCCAGAAAACTCAGCACCTGCGCAGGCAGAGCAAGCAGATTGTCACTGAATCCGAGCCCGTTATCACACAGACCAAAGAGGTAATCTCCTCTCGGCGGTATCGGCTTCGCAGCCCGGAGTATTCTTCCACCAGGAGATACCGAGAGATTACCCAGGTGGTGGACCATGTTAGTCCACACGAGTATGTTTATGTCGACCGCTATCATCGAACACACCACAGAAGCTTCCTGCCCTCCTTTCATTTCGGGTTGTATTACAACTGGGGACCTTACTGGTGCCACAGGTATTTCTATCCTTACTACCATCGTCGCTACGTTTTCGTGAGCCTCGGCGGGTATTGGCCCATCGGATGCACATACCGGCGCTATTACTGGTACGGATGCCATCCTTACTACTGGTACGGCTACTATCCTGTTGCCTACGAAGTCGGCGGCGACAACTATTACTACTACACCTACAACTATTACGGCGACGACTCGATCAATTACGATCAATACAATGATGTCGCCTATGTGCCCGAACTCCGGGAACAACAACCCGAAGAGCCTGCTGAGGAAACTCTGGCGGACAGCTACTTCGATGACGCCGTCAAGGCCTTCGAAATCGGTGGCTACTCCACCGCCGCAGAGCTCTTCGCAAAAGCTATGACGCTCGCTCCCGAGGATACGATTCTTCCCTATGCCTATGCTCAGGCCCTGTTTGCAGGTGAACAATACACCGAAGCCGCCCAGGTTCTGAGGCAAGCCCTCCTGAAAGTAACTCCTGAGCAGGAAGGCGTCTTCTACCCTCGCGGCCTCTACACGGAAGAAGACATTCTCTTTGAGCAAATCGACCGCCTCATTCAAAAGGCGGAGCTCTACGGCTTCGACGGCGACCTGCAGCTCCTGCTCGGTTATCACATGCTCGGAATCGGAGAAATCGACGCGGCCGTCGAATCACTTCGTCTGGCCAATCAGGACTTCGTCAACGCCCCGGCCGCAGCGGCATTGCTGAGCCTTGCTGAGAAACTCAGCATTCAGCAGAACAGCTCCACCAACTGATGGGCGGCTCGACGGAAAGAAAAGGCAATGATAAGGCAACACTTGACAATCCTGATGGCTCCGATGGCTCTAACCCTGGTTTTGACGCCGGCTGTTCCGGCGGGCGATTGGCAGGAATACCACCTGCATCGATCAGACTACGAGCAGCTGGCCCCTGATATCTATGGAAACGTGGTCGTTTGGCAGCAGCTCGTTGAAGGCGACTACGATATCTACGGCGCCGACATTGCAGACCCCTTCAATCCGCTGGTGTTTGTAATTGCCGAGTTCCCCGACGACCAGGAGGCTCCCTCAGTCTATGAGGATACCGTCGTCTGGCAGGACTGGGTGGAGACCGACTGGGACATTTATGCGGCAGACATAACCAACAGAAGCGAGGTGGAGGTTTTCGCCGTTTCTTCGGTCGCTGATAATGACGAATTGACACCGGCGGTGCACGGCAATGTTGTTGTCTGGCAGGATGGGGCACCGGGTGACTTCGATGTCTACGGGGCCGATATTACAGACCTGACCGCCCCTCAGGAGTTTCCTGTTGCCACTTACACTCATAACCAGCAGAGCCCCGCGATTTACAGAACAAACGTTGTCTGGCAGGACAACTACTACGAAGATTATGACCTCTTCGCAGCCGACATCTGGCAGAGAAACAGACCAGCAGAGTTCGACGTTTCATTTGTCTATGGAAACCAGGAGGCCTCGGCCATCTCAGCAGGCATAGTCGTCTGGCAGGATGATTTCTACGGAGACTGGGACATTTATGCCGTCGATATCGCCGACCCGCTGCCGGCCGAGGCGGCCATCTGCTATAACGACGCTTCTCAGGAGAATCCTGACATAGACGGCAATATAATCGTCTGGCAGGATGACAGGAACGGAAACTGGGATATATTCGGCTACAACCTTACTACCGCTCGCGAGTTTCAGATAACCGATGACCCGGCGGACCAGACCAACCCTGCCATTAGCGGCCCTGTTGTGGTCTGGCAGGACAATCGCTGGGGAACCTGGAATGTTTACGCTGTGCTGCTTGAAGGTCCCGAAGTCGCCCAGTGCACGTCCCGGCCGCAGGGAGACTTTAATGGCGACTGTAAAGTTGATTTGACCGATGTTGCGATAACCGCCGGCACCTGGCTCGAATGCGGCCTCGAGCCGGCCGAGGCGTGTGTGCAATGACCTCGTATCGATCACAATTGGAACCGCAATTATCCTTATTTGAGGCAGCCCCAGGAATGGACCGGTTTTGCCGACAATCTGGTCTGTTGCGGGCCCCCCTTCGAAATATAGCGGATTTGACGACTTTGCGGCTAATCCGGTTTTTGACAAGTTGATTATTGATGAATTCATGCTTTTTCGGTAGAATTCCTGTGACTTAGGTATTCAGTTTCGGCCTTTAATAATTGGGGCCAAGGCTTCGGACGCACGACAGATTAGTGCAGCGCCGGAGTGGGATGAGTTGGACGTGGGAAAACGAGGCTTGGTGTGGACAGACGGCTGCGAAAGGCATTGAAAGGATTGATGGACCCCGACCTGGAGCACCGTCGACGGGCAATGGAGTCCTTCGTCAGGACCACGTTTGAAAAGTTCATAAGATGCTTGTATCGCTACCTGGGCAACGAAGTTGAGTGTGAGGACGTGCTCGAAAACGTGTATGCGGACATCTGGGAAGACCCAAGCCGGCTGCGAAACGTTGCCGACGAGAAAGAGCTGGTCCGAACCGTCTACCTCTACTACATGCGCACTCGACTCCGCGAAGTTTACCGCAGACTTAACCGCAACCTGCACCTCTCGCAGGAAAGCCTGCAGATGCTCGTGGCACCCGATCTGGGAGTGCTCGATACCCTGGCCGAAGATGAACAACGCCAGACCGTCAGGCGAATGTTGGGCAAACTTCAGGCACGGGAGCGAAGAGCAATAGAACTGTGGATGGAAGGCATGTCCATGCGGGCAATCGCCAATGAGCTTAAAACCACAGTTGGAGCAGTGAAAATGCTCAAATTTCGTACCATAATGAAGCTGAAGAAGGAATTTAGCAGTTGTAATCTCGAAGACTGAACGCTTTTGGTTTTTCCAAAAGGAGCTTGAAGCAATGGCTGACACAAGTAGAACAATCAATCAGTTGCTGGTCGATTATGCCTGCGCGTTGCGCGATGGCTCTATACCGATATTTCTGCAGTCCCTCACGCGCGAGGAAGGCCGAAGGATAGCCTCCTCTCATGACTTCTGGGACTCCACGGAGATTGTACGGGTTCTAAATAGCGTCGGTTTCGCCGAAAAAGCCGTCACTCCGAACGTGAGCCTGTTCATATCCCGTGTTGACGCCGAGATCGCCTCGCGACTAAAAAGAGCCAAGGCGCCGCCGCGAAGCAGACGCGGAACTTACTCAAAGGGGGCTGCTAAACAAAGAAGGACCGAGAGACTGATATGATTCTGGACTGCTACCAGTGCTCATCCTGCTACTTTGAGGACAAGGAGCCGTCTACAAGGATAGACCCTGTAACAATCTCACCACCCCAGCCCAAGACCGTGTTTCGCAACGTCCTGCTGGTGTTCGTCTGTATGGAGCTTTACGACGGCAGGCAGGAACTCGAGGAAGCCGCAGAGGAGTTCGCCTCTTTGTCGGAACTTATAGGCAAAAGGCCCATCGTGCTCTGTCCCAACGTTCATTTGTCAATTGACAAGGCGCCCGAAAAGCAGGCGGCCTACCTGATTGCCGAACTCGAGAAGATGCTCTATGCGAAGGGTTTCGAAGTTCAATGCCTGTCCTTTGGCCACCACAAAAGATATGGCATGGAGTGTAACGGAAATGTCGGCAGCATTGTCGGCCGAAGGTTCTACGGCTCCGAAGAAAAGCAGTTCCTCAGGCTGCTGACCCGCCTGGGCATTTGTCCGCCCGAGTCCCGACCGGAGGATATGCCTGCCTGGGCACAGACTCTCACGGAGGGTCCTTCGCTCAAGGTACTCGCCAGCAGAAGCAGAACTTACAATGTCGCAAAACAGATGCTGCGAGACCAGCTTGACGCCACCGGCGAAAGTGAGCTCTGGACCTGCATGCTCTTTGAAGGCGAGAGGCTGCCGGTCGAGGATTATGTCAGCACCCTGCACCAGATAATAAAGAACTACCACGACGTCAGGGTACACCGAGCCCTCAATCTGAGCGTGCCCGGGTTTTCCAACGAAGCCAGGGCGCTATTTCGAAAGTATCCCGAGGCACTCGAGGCAGGCAGGCTGAGGATTTACAACAGTAAGGTTAAGGACCTTGAGTTTCTCCTGTCGAAAACAGCGGTTTTGCTTGCCTTCCCACACATACCCAGAAAAGCCGGGTCGCACGCGGGGGAAATATCGTTCGGAATCTACTGCAAGGACGAGGATTTCGCGAAGAACCTGATTCAGTGGTACAGGACTTTTCTTGTGGATCCGCGTTTCGGCTGGATCCGGACCGAAGCGGAACTCAACGCTACTATAAGCGAGCTCGAAGAAGAAATGTTCCGTGACAAGTCGGATTAGGCTTAAGGGACCCTCAGCCGGACAGCCCGTTTTCTTGGAGCCGGTAGCAGAACTGGCTTTGTAGCGAGGTCGAGCGAAAAGGTCGGCGACAAGGCCGCAGGCGCCAAATGCCCGGAGGCGACCTTGCTCCTGGTCGTCGAGGACGTATGACGCCGAGAACGCCGACGCCGATCTTTGCAGCCGACCGCAGTAGAAGTTAAGTTTTGTTACAGGCTCTTAATAGGACATAACATCCGGCAAGGACCAGGATTATGCACATGGCCTTATCTGCCTTTGTAGTCGTAGGCTATGCGGTCGTGCTTACGTTCGTCGCCGTCCGCGCGCGCGCCGCGCATGAATTTGCAGAGTTCTCTCTGGCAAAACGCGCACTTCCCTTGGCGCTGGTCTTTGGCAGCCTGTGTGCCACCTACGTCGGGCCGGCTTTCTCGATCGGTTTTGTGGGCAAGGGGTTTAACAGCGGCTTTCTCTTCTGGGGCATCGGACTTGCCTATTCGCTCCAAAATATCCTGGTTGGGTTGCTCATTGCGCCCCGCCTCAGGGCCCTAAAGGACTGCCATACCCTGGGTGATGCCATCGGCCAGAAGTATGATCGAAAATGTCAGGTCGTCGCCGGCATAATATCGGTGGGTTTGTGCGCGGGTTTTTCCGCGGTTATGGCCAAAGCAGGCGGCATCGTGCTGACAAATATGTTCGCGCTTGAAAACTGGTCCGCCGTAGCCGTCGTCGTCGGGGTCACCGCATTATATACAACCTTTGGCGGATTACGAGCAAGTGTAATAACAGACGCCTTTCAATTCGCAGCATTTGCCGTACTGCTCCCGGTGACGCTTGTATTGGTGGTCATGTTTCATCTTGAAGGGGGAACTCTCACTTTCGCGAAGGAAGCTTCGGTCGCCACAACACAGGGCCTCGGCTCAATCTCGCTGATTGAAATCGTTGGATTGGTCGCCGCATTCATGCTCGGTGAAACGCTTATCCCTCCTTACGCAAACCGGGCATTGGCCTCGAAAACGACTAAAGTATCGCGAAACGGTTTTATACTCGCAGGCCTGTTCAGCGTTGTTTGGTTTATGGTCATGGTATCGCTGGGGATCGCTGCCCGCGGCATTGTCCCGGCAGATACCAAGGCAGACTATGTACTGCTCGGGCTGGTCAGAGCAAAAATGCCTCTCGAGGGCTACGCCCTGTTGCTGGTGGTGCTCGTGTCGGTGGTTATGTCGAGTCTGGACTCGCTGCTGAACGCCGGAGCCGTGGCGTTTACTGAAGATGTTGTCAAGCCCTTTGTCAAACTCGGCGACACGGCGGCCTTGAACGTCGGCCGGTCCGCAACCATTATAATTGCAATGGTCGCAGCAGCCGGCGCCGTTGCAGTTCCGGATATCATTAAAGGCCTGCTTATGTGCTATACGGTATGGGCGCCTGCGATTCTTCCGGCTTTGATAATCGGCCTGTGGGTCAGGCAACCACGCCCGCTCGCGGCTGTCTTGTCTATGGCCGTCGGTACGATTGGTGCAATAGTATTTCAGCTATTCTTCCCACAGGGCATTAAAGATGCCGCCATTATTCCGGCGCTCGCCTCGGGACTTATTGCGTATTTCGCAGGCCACTTGGTAAGCGTGGGGCGAAAAAAATGGAAGTAGCTATTCTGTTTCTGGTCTTGGCGGCGGTTCTGTTCGTCGTCGTCAGCGGGGTTTGGGTAGCGGCTGCGCTGGTTCGTGCCGTTTCCAGTCGTCGGAACCGGTCTTCTGACCGTGCTGACAAAGGCAGCAAAGCTTAGACCGCCAAAAAGCAGCATATCAGGCGGCCCCCCTGTTCACTTCGAACAGCGCCAAGAACCTTCCGGCCCGAAGCCCTGCCGCTCAACTCAGGGCAGCCCGTTCAAGGGAAGATAAAAGTCCCCCGGCCCATACTGGTAAGGCTCGAGAGTCTCCAGGTCCATTATGACCTTCATCGTCGCCACTTCCGACCCGCTGTAGCTCTCGACATGCCCGTCTGCGTACCCGGCATTAAGCTTTATCTCGACAGCACTCGGATCAAAAGCATCAGAAGGCTCCCCCGACCAGTAGGGCGAGGATACATAAGTCTGCTCGGTGACTCGCGCTGCCGCGAACCTCTCGGAAGCCCCGCACGCCTGAGGGCTCCGCCAATGGTCGTAGCCGAAATAATCGCCCACGAGCAGTTTGCTTCCTCCGCAATCGCCGAACAGGTCTCGAGGCCCCTGAAAAAGTCCGTCTTCCAGAAGCCCCGTGTAGTTCCAGTAAAAGCAGTACGTACCCTTTACCGGGTCCGGTATCGGCCCGGTGTCAGGGTTGTCCCAATCCTCCCCGGCATCCCACGACTGCTGCAGGTACCTGTACCTGCCC
>Ga0180437_10011999_pt1 | contig 10315 bp, 11 predicted proteins | sample SS_ome_4_FD_132410 | JGI IMG/M metagenome (GOLD analysis project Ga0180437, IMG submission 132410) | Hypersaline lake sediment archaeal communities from the Salton Sea, California, USA - SS_3_D_1 metaG | ecosystem: Environmental > Aquatic > Non-marine Saline and Alkaline > Hypersaline >... | reverse complement strand
TATTTCAAGGGCGAACTGGAAGACTACAGCTATCCTGCGGAAGCGATTTCGGAATCCCTGTCACACCTGCCGAAGGTGGAGGGTTTCTGAAACACGCGAAGGAGTACGAGATGCCCGGCCGGCGCGCTCGGGCCGCTACCGGGCATATCCGTTTTCCCTAAAGCAGGCCCGCCTCGCGGAAATAACGTTCGGCCCCCGGGTGCAGCGGTGCGCTCAGCCCGTCGCGGGCCATTTCTTCCTTTTTGAGATGCGCAAAAGCCGGATGCAGGCGGCGGAACTGGTCGAAGTTCTCGAACACCGCACGCACCACCTCGTAAACCACATCTTCCGGAACATCGGCCGAGGCCACGAAGGTTGCACCCACGCCGAAGGTTTCCGTATCGGCATCGGTGCCTTCGTACATTCCGCCCGGAACGACTGCCGTGCGGTAGTAGCTGTTTTCGGCCACGAGGCGGTCAATGGCCGGCCCTGTCACCGGAACCAGGTGAGCATCACAGGTCGTGGTGGCCTCCTTGATGGAACCGTTGGGGTGCCCCACGGTGAATACGATGGCGTCCACCTTGTTGTCACAGAGGGCACCCGCCTGTTCCGCCGACTTGAGCTCGGAAGCCAGGGCAAGATCATCTCGGCTCCAGCCGAGCGCCTGCATGACGACCTCCATGGTACCCCGCTGGCCTGAACCAGGATTGCCGATATTGACCCGCTTGCCCTTGAGGTCATCGAAGGTCGAAATGCCCGCATCCGCCCTCGCCACCACCGTGAAAGGCTCGGCGTGGACCGAGAACACCGAACGAAGCGCGGGGTTCGGTCCGCTGTCAGAGAACTTGCTGGTGCCGTTGTAGGCATGAAATTGCCAGTCGGACTGTGCCACACCCATGTCCATCTCGCCGTTTCGGATGGCGTTCAGGTTGAATACAGACCCCCCGGTCGCCTCCACGTTGCAGCGAATTCCATGGGTGGCGGTGTTCTTGTTCACCAGTCGGCAAATCGCCCCCCCGGTCGGGTAGTACACCCCGGTGACACCACCGGTACCAATCGTCACGAACTCGTTGCCGGCCACCGTTGCCGCCGCAGCCAGGCCGCAGGAGAATAACCACATTCGAAGCGCTTTTCCGGGCATTTTGCTCGCCGTATCCTTCGTTGCCAACAAAGCATGCACCTTAGCCCCCGATGCGGGGAACAGCAACCGGAGAAGTCCCATGAAAATAGCCCCCCTGGTGATGGCCGCAAGCATCTTTACCGCCCTGCCCGTGTCGGCATCCGACGTGCTCGCGGCGCGCACCATGTCGATGGAAATCGCCCGCGATATCGCCACCGGCGCGGTGGAAACCTGTCGTGAGCTCGGATACCAGGTCAGCGCCGTGGTGGTGGACCGCAGTGGCGCGGTGCAGGCGGTCCTGCGTGACCCCCTCGCCACCCGATTCAACACCGAGATCGCGACGAAGAAGGCCAACGCGGCGGTGCTCGGCAACGTTTCGACCACCGAGTTTCTCACCAACCGGGAGGACATCACGGCGGTGATGAACCATCTCGACGACGTACTGGTGCTCAAGGGAGCGGTACCGGTACGCGCCGCGGGGGCATTGCTGGGTGCCGTAGGCGTCAGCGGGGCGCTCGGCGGTGAACTGGACGAAAAGTGCGCACTGGAGGGGCTCGAACGCGTGAGTGAGCGCCTGGAATTTGCAGACTAGTGGGCCCTGACGGAGGTCAGGGCGCCTGGTCGGGGCATTCGCAATCAGGTCCGGATCACAAGGTCAGCCCGGTTCTTCCGATGGCTGCCTGCAGGGATTCCTTCGAGCCGGTGGGTGCAGTGGCCCCGTCGGAGAGACGGGTTAACCGTGTAACCGTCCATGGGCCGTTCTCTGTTACCAGGGCCTCGAGTTCGTAGTGCGGTCTCGGTGGTCCTGCCGTTACCGGCGAGGCCGCGACCACATCGCCCCACGCGAGATGCATGGCATCGTCACCCGGCAATCCCCCGCCATTGACCGAGGTATCCGTCTGCCAGCGTGCATTCCACGGGCCGAAACGTTCTTCCAGCACGCCCGCCACGTCGGGTGTGCTGGTCCGTTCGGTCACCTGCACCAGTTCGACGCGTTCGAGGCGCGGGGTAGCTTCCCCTGAGAACCACGCACGCAGGCACTTCCACCCGGGTTGCGGCGAGATCAGGGTAACGTCTCCCGAAAAACCCGGCGGACAACCGCCGACCCCAAGTGTCATCAGGCCTGTTGCAGCGTTGTAGTCAGGCTCGGCGCCGAACGACTCGCGCACCACGGCGCTCGCCTGCCTCACCGTCATCCCTGTATCCAGTCCCGCGATGGCGAGCCTCGATACTTCGGGCGGCGCCGGCAACTGCGTCGCGCGCGTATGCGCCGCGGCGAGAAATCCGTCGTCCGGTGCCGGAGCAAGCAACGGCCGATAGATGAACCCGGCATCACCATTGTCCAGGCCGACCATCAGCCAGTCCCTGTCTGCCACCTTGCCGTGAACGTATACCTCGTCACCCCGGCGGAGCCGATCAACGATCGTATACTGCGTCCCCGGGCCACCTCGGACGTTCACGTTTCCAGCGGCGATGTAGGGCGCATCGATTTCCTCCACTGCTGGCAACTCGCGCAACGGCGCGCGCAAAGGTGGCTCGTACACGGCGGGTGTCGCATAGGATTGCCCCTGCGGATCCGCCCAGGCGGGCGTCGCATCAGGCATGGGCTGCCCGTATGTCACGGGGACTCCCGAGGTGCCGGAACCATCGAGAGATCGACCTATCTTGCCCCCCGCCCAGTAACCAGCAAGGGTTCCCGCCGCCACCGCGGCCAGCTTGCCGTTGCCACCGCCGATCTGCGAACCCACCAGGGCACCGGCTACCGCGCCGATGGACCTGCCGACGTTCTCACTGGTGAACAGGTCGTTCGCAGATTGGGCGGATGCTGCACCAGACCATGTCGCTGCCGACGCCATCGCGATGGCGAGCGTCGTCACCAGCGCGCGCACCGGCGTGCGTGTGGCGACCGTTCTCGGATTGCTTCTCGATAGGTTCGCAGCCATTTCGAATCCCCCTTCCAGAGTAAATGTGGCTGGTAGAGAAGATAGAGGAAGCAAACTTAACGGAGCATGAACAGACGAGAACGACGGGCATTGGCGGCAGCCCGGCAGCGAAAAATAGGTCAAGGAAGTTCGGGGCCCGTGACTTCGGGAAATCTGAGGCACCACCGGCACTCAGGTTTTCGGGTCTCGGGCAAACGGGCCATCCCCGCGCTGGAGCCTTGTCACAAGCAATGAGTCCCGGACGCTAGTCGGGCGGCTCGGTGCAGCCCTCACCATTCGCCTGGGACGATTCGCCAAGTCGAAAATCCAGACGTACCGACGACCTACTCTCTCGCCTCTTGCATGCGACGCTACTGTTCCTGGTCAGCACTGCTCCCAGGGCAGCCCATGAAAACGCCATCCGCCCACCGAACTGCGCTGGTGCTGGTCGTCCAGTTCTCCTTCGAAGCCCTCGTCCACGTGGAAGACCTGTTTGAAACCGGCGTCGAGAAGTACCTTCCCCGCATCGAGGGATCGCTTGCCACTGCGGCAGATCAGGATCACCGGGGCGCAGCCCTCGTCGCTGTCGCAGACCACCCCCCCGAGCATCAACTGCCGGACCTCGATAACGAAATGTGGATTGATCTCCCAGTCGGGTTCGTCGATCCAGGGAACATGCACGGCACCCTTTGGATGTCCCACGAAGAGAAACTCCATGTTGGAACGGATGTCGATCAGCACTGCTCGGGGATCATCCTGCAACAGCTGGTAGGCCTGATTGGGGCTTAGTGCTCCGGGTTCTTGCGCGGCGGACATTGCTTACCTTTTCTTATGGGCCTATAAGTACTTCAAATTACCTTCCCCGCCAGACCTTTGCAACCGCCCGCTCGGCACGACCCGCCCGTCGATCCCATGCCGAAGCGCAGGCCACTTCAGCGTCCCGCTGCAATGACCTCCCTGGTCTGTTCCAGCAGCACCCAGTCGTTCGGTGTCCTGGAGCGGGATCGCCTGCTCGAACGCGAGGAAGACACCCATCAGGCGCACCTGGCAACGAAGGCCGGAAATCGGGCAGTGATATAATCGCGAACCTTTCGGATCGCAACCGGTGCACATCCTGATGGAATTATCGAACCTGACTGCTGTATCTCCCGTGGACGGGCGTTATGGCAGCAAGACCACCCCACTACGTAACATCTTCAGCGAATTCGGACTCATCCGTTACCGCGTTACGGTGGAGGTCCGCTGGCTTCAGGCGCTGGCTGCGACATCGGACATCAGCGAGGTCCCCCCGTTCAGCGAGCACGCCAATGCCTTGCTGGACGGTATCGTGAGCGACTTCTCCGAACAGGACGCACAGCGGGTCAAGAATATCGAGCGGACCACCAATCATGACGTGAAGGCGGTGGAATACTTCATCAAGGAGAAAATCGCCGGGAACGGGGAACTCGAAGCCGTCAGCGAGTTCGTCCACTTCGCCTGCACCTCGGAGGACATCAACAATCTGTCCCACGCCCTCATGCTGCGTGACGGACGCGGCGAGGTGCTGCTGCCGGAAGCGGATGCAGTAATCGACGCCATACGCGAACTGGCCCATCGCCTGGCAGACAAGCCGATGCTGTCCCGAACGCACGGTCAGCCCGCTTCGCCCACTACCCTCGGCAAGGAAATGGCCAATTTCGTCCACCGACTCGAGCGGCAGCGCACCCAGATCGCCGGCGTGAATCTGCTGGGCAAGATCAACGGCGCAGTAGGCAACTACAATGCCCACCTCTCCGCTTACCCGGAAGTCGACTGGCCCGCCTTTGCGCAGACTTTTGTCGAGAACCTCGGTATCACCTGGAACCCGTACACCACCCAGATCGAGCCCCACGACTACATTGCTGAACTGTTCGACGCCGTATCGCGCTTCAACACCGTGCTGATCGACTTCTCCCGCGATATCTGGAGCTATATCTCCCTGGGCTACTTCCGTCAGAAGACCGTGGCTGGTGAAGTCGGCTCATCCACCATGCCCCACAAGGTCAACCCCATTGATTTCGAGAACGCAGAAGGCAATCTCGGTATTGCCAATGCCCTCTTCGCGCACCTGTCGTCGAAACTGCCCGTATCTCGCTGGCAGCGGGACCTGACCGACTCCACGGTGCTGAGAAACCTGGGTGTCGGTATCGCGCATACCAGCATCGCGTTGCAGTCACTGCTTCGCGGCATCGCCAAGCTGGAGGATGACGAGATGAAACTGCGCGAGGATCTCGACGCCAACTGGGAGGTACTGGCCGAGCCGGTGCAGACCGTGATGCGGCGCCACGGCATCGAACGGCCCTATGAGAAACTCAAGGAACTCACCCGGGGACAGCGCATCACCCCTGAGGACATGCAACGCTTTATCGACGGACTGGAATTGCCCGAGTCGGCCAAAACCTCCCTGCGCGCGCTCCTTCCTGCCACCTACACCGGCAACGCGACGCAGCAGGCGCGGAAAATCTGAGTGCCAGCGACATATCCAGGAGAAGAGAAACAAAAAAAGCCGCGCTGATGCGCGGCTTTTTTCTTGCCGTCTCCCGGGCAGGTATCTCCCGGGAGCCGGTTACGTCGGCAGATCAGTTGACGCTGACCTCAACGCGACGGTTCTTCTTGCGACCTTCCGCCGTGTCGTTGCTGTAGGCCGGGTTCAGCTCGCCTTCGCCGCTGACCGTCATCTTGGCACGGTCTACGCCCTTGCTGGCGAGGTAGTCAGCCGCAGCGTTGGCACGACGCTCCGAAAGGCCCTGGTTGTACTGCTCGGTACCGATGCTGCAGGTGTGACCCACAACAGCCACCGAGTTGTACTCGCGGCCTTCCAGACGGGCAGCAACCTCGTCCAGCTTGGCGCCAAGCTCAGGCTTGATATCGTACTTGTCGAAGTCGAACAGGCCGTCGGTGGTGATGGTGATGGTTTCGGCGATCGGTGCCGGTGCGTCACCGCAGTTCTCGAGGCCGTAGGATACTTCCCAGCACTCACCGTAACTGTTGGTGACGTTTTCGTTCTGGGAATCGGAAAGATACTGGGTTTGCGCAGCAGCCTGTTGCACGGGCGCCAGCGCGAGGCCGGCAGCCAGGCTCAGCGGTGCCGCCAGAGCGAAGATTTTTTTGTTTGCCAGAGACATAGTGTTAACTCCCCTTGAGATACACGCCTAGTTGTGATGATGGCAGGACGAATGATACAACATCCCGCCGCTACCAACCAACTCTATTCTAATACAGATAAATCAATGTGACAGCAGTAGTTTACCAGAAGAACCCTCGGAATCCATTCAGATTCCGGCGTAATTTTAGCAAAAACCCCACATGTTGCAATTTTGATACAATCCGTTCCGGGCACTTCGGCTGTTGCAATGCAGCATTCCTGCTGCATCGCTCCACTTCACGGCCGTCCCCGCGTCGCGCAGAATGACGCAGACGTTGAGAACATCGGGACCGACTTCTTGGCAGCCGCTCCGAGCCAGATCATCCTCGTCCGCGCCGCAGCTTTCATCATCCTGGCGGAGCTGATGTTCGCCTCCATGGGCGTGGCTATCCGCCAGGTATCGGAAGCGGCATCCAACGAGCAAGTGGTCTTCTTCCGCAACCTCTTCGGTGTCCTCCTGCTCCTGCCCTGGCTCATGCGGCGCAGTTACCCGGGCCTCAGGACAAAGGTACCCCACCTTCACCTGTTGCGATCCATTGCGGGTTTGGGGGCCATGTATTGTTTTTTCTACGCCATTGCCAACCTTCCATTGGCCGAGGCAATGGTACTCAAGTTGAGTTCACCCCTGTTCATCCCCGTGATCGCCGCTCTCTGGCTCGGGGAGAAGGTCCCGCCTGCGGTGAGGTTCGCCGTCGGCGTCGGCTTTCTTGGCGTGGTGATGGTTCTGAATCCTTCAGCGGACGGGATCAACGCCGTGGCCCTGATCGCGGTCGCCGGGGGCGCACTGGCGGCGCTGGCCAAGACCACGGTCCGGCGCCTGGGCGCCACCGAGCCTCCCAGCCGAACGGTTTTCTTCTTCGCGCTGGTGGGCACCGTGGTATCCGCTGCACCGTTGTCATGGGCCTGGCAGCCGCTGGCACTCGAAGACTACGGCTGGCTGCTTCTGGTGGCCTTGCTCGCCACGGCCGGACAACTGTTTCTGACCCGCGGTTTCGGGCTCGCCCCCGCGGCACGCATGGGTACCTTCGGCTATTCCTCGGTCTTCTTCGGTGCCTTTTACGGTTGGTGGCTATGGGACGAGGTGCCCACCTGGATGTCGATCTCCGGCGCCTTTCTGGTGATACTCGCTGGCATCCTTGCCGGGCGTCTCGGGGCGGCCGAACGGCGTATTCCTGTTGCGATCCGAACGGAGAACTGACCTCCATGCTACGCCTTCCCGATGGTCTGGACACCGCAACCTTCCTTGAGCACTACTGGCAACGCCGGCCACTGCTCATGCGGAACGCACTACAGATCCCCGACGCATTGTCTGCCGATGAACTGGCGTTCCTTGCCGGCGACGAGGAAGTGGAAGCGCGGATCGTGATGGAGCACGGGGTCAGCGGCCCGTGGCAGGTCCTCCATGGGCCCTTCACCGGCGACGATTTCGCGCAGCTGCCCGATTCGCACTGGACCCTGCTGGTCCAGGACGTCGACAAGCTACTCCCGGCGGTGGCCAGCATACTCGACGATTTCCGCTTCCTGCCCGACTGGCGGGTGGACGACATCATGGTCAGCTATGCCGCCGATCAGGGCTCGGTGGGACCGCACACCGACGACTACGACGTGTTTCTCATCCAGGCCAGCGGCAAACGGCGCTGGCAGATCACCAGCGAACCTTTGACCCATGGCGACCTGCTGCCGGATCTCGACCTTCGGATCCTGAAATACTTCGAGCCCGACGAAGACTGGATTTTGGAGCCCGGCGACGTGCTATATCTGCCGCCAAAGATCGCCCATTGGGGCACGGGACTGGGCGAATGCCTGACCTGGTCGGTGGGATTTCGTGCGCCCTCGGCGGGCGAGATCGCTACCGCCTGGGTCGAACACCGGCTCGCGACTGCCAGCAACGAAAGGTACCGGGATCCTGCCCCGGGCAACATCACCCATCCCGGGGAAATCCCGCCGCAGACCATCGACGCGATGCGGCGGATGTGTGCCGAATTGCTCGATCCCGAAACCCCGGACTTCATACGCTGGGTTACGGGGTTTCTCAGCGAGCCGAAAGAACACCTGTCACCCATGCCCGCCGAGCCCCCCCTTTCGGGAACGGAACTCGTCCGCCGGTTGCGCGCCGGCGCCACCCTGCGACGCGCTCCCGGCGCCAGGATACTTTCCTGCCAGCAGGGCGAAGTCCTGTATCTCGCCGCCAGCGGCACCGTCTATGACGTGCACGTGGAACTCGCCGACCTTGCCGCCTTGCTTGCGGACATGCGTCACCTTCAGGCGAAACGCCTCGCGCCGTGGCTGGACGACCCGCAGGCCCAGAACCTGCTGGCAAGTCTGCACAACGGGGGCCAACTGGAACTGGAAAATGGAAACAGTTGAGATCACCGTATCCCCCGCCTCCTGGACGGCCGACCAGCGTGTCATTGCCGGTATCCGCGAACAGGTGTTCATCGAGGAACAGGGCGTTCCGGCCTCCCTCGAGTGGGATGGTCTGGACGAGGCCGCCACGCATTTCCTTGCGCGGGACGCACGGGGATATGCGGTTGGAACGGCGCGCCTGCTGGACTCGGGACAGATCGGCCGCATGGCCGTGCTGCCGGCGTGGCGCGCACATGGCGCCGGCAAGGCGTTGCTGGCAGCAACCATCGCAGCCGCGCGACAAGCAGGACTCCATCGCGTCTTCCTCAATGCCCAGACTCGCGTTTCCGGGCTTTACGAGCAGGCGGGTTTTCGAGCGGTGGGCGACGAGTTCAGCGAAGCAGGGATTCCCCATCGTCGCATGGAGATGACGCTCTAGCTCCAGCGCAGCCGAAGTTCCGAACGGTGGAGCGCCAGCCACTGCAGGCCGATGATCAGGCTGGTGGAATTCGCCATGCCGCTGGAGATCCCCGCGATGGCCTCATCGGCCGGAAAAACGCGCACCAGGATATCCTCGCCCTCCTCCGGCAATCCGTGTACACCTCCGGCGCTGGCCGCATCCACATGGCCGCAGAAGAGGCTGATCTGTTCAGTGGAATAGCCCGGGCTGACGTAGAAATCGCAGACGTGCTCAAGCTCGGCGACATCACACCCGGTTTCCTCCAGGACTTCGCGCCGCGCCACGTCCGCCGCCGATTCGCCCGGCGGCACGTACCCGCCGACGGTCTCGAGCAACCAGGCTCCCGTCCCCGCCTCAAGCGCCCCGACCCTGAACTGCTCCACCAGCAACACGGCGTCGAGCCCCGGATCGTAGAGCAGAACCGAGGCAGCACGCAGTCCCTCAACACGCTCGCGTACGATTTCGGGACTCCAGCCGCCACGGTGGAGTGTGTGACGCAGCCGGTATCGCGCGATTCTCATGAAGCCTCGATACAGTTCCTCCCGCTCGACGACCTGAACGTCCTTGTCCTTCATAGCGGGGCCTCGAGCAGGTACACCTTCTCGTGAAGCCGGTTCAAGCCCCGTTCGCGGAACTTTCCGTGTTCGGCGAGCACATCCCTCTGGTAAATCAGGTCCACTGCCCGCGCGTGCCCGAACAGCGCCCGGACCTCCGCCTCCGTCACCGAGAACGGTGGCCCGCTCATTTCATCCTGCTCGTATTCGAGGGTGATGAGCAGCAAGGGCGCGGCAAGCGGCAGGAGCTCAACCAGATGCTCTGCGTAAGCGGGCCGCGCATCCGGCGGCAACGCGATAAGGGATGCGCGGTCATACACACCGGCCACGCCTTCCATGTCGCCGGGATTGAGATCAAAGAAGTCACCGCAGCGGAGCACGACGCCATCGGCGCTCCAGTCCTCGTAACCGTCCTCCTCGATGGTCTCCGGCACCAGCCCGTGCTCCGAGAAGAAATCCCGAACAGCCACTGCACTCCATTCGACGCCGAACACCTCGTGCCCCTGTGCCCTCAACCAGAGCAGGTCCCGGCTCTTGCCACAGAGCGGCACGAAGATGCGGCTCCCCGCTGGCAGGCGCATCCGCGACCAGAAGGCCTGCAAATGACTGTTGACCTCCTCCTCGTGGAAACCGATCTGGTTGCGTTCCCAGCGTTCCAGCCAGAATGCCTTGTCCACCGGAATGGTTCTCCCCTGTCACGTGACCAGTTACCGTCAGGGAAAAGGGTACATCAATCTCTCGCTGGATCTTGCTGGCCGGCGCCGGAATCGG
>Ga0180437_10011996_pt1 | contig 10318 bp, 8 predicted proteins | sample SS_ome_4_FD_132410 | JGI IMG/M metagenome (GOLD analysis project Ga0180437, IMG submission 132410) | Hypersaline lake sediment archaeal communities from the Salton Sea, California, USA - SS_3_D_1 metaG | ecosystem: Environmental > Aquatic > Non-marine Saline and Alkaline > Hypersaline > Sediment... | reverse complement strand
TAGAATTAGGCATAAAATCATCCCTAATTATTCATATAGTATAAACGAGTCTATCTTCACCATCCTCATTTCACATCTTCACTATCCCATGCAATCCTTTCAGGATGTTCTTATTTAACCATGTTGACCTGTTACATACTGGAGCGCATCTTTGAACCCGGCACACAACTTGTCAATATTTGCGTTTTCTTCGATTTCTTTCTTTGCCGCAAGGGAAAACTGCCTTCTAAGTTCATCGTTATCTAAAAGAAGCTGGAGTTTTTGAGCCATCTCCATTGTATTGCCTCTTGCCACAATAAAGCCATTCACGCCATTCTTAAGGTATATAATCTCTGCAGACTCATCCCCATCTTCAGTCACAAATGGGAGGCCACAGTAGAATGCGTCAATTATGCTCAGTCCAACCGCGCCAGGAAGACAGTAAACATCCACAGCAGAAAGTAAATCAAATTTCTTGTCTCCATAAATAGGCCCTAACTTACAGATATTTTTCCCTTCTATTTTGTCTAGAACGCCATCCGGATCAGGACCCACGAGGATTAATCCAATATCATGTCGATTCATATAGGTGTATGCTGCAACAAGGTTCTCCACCCTCTTACGCTTCTGTATGCGCCCCATGCAGATAATGTTCTTTTTTGTATGAACGCCATATTCTTCCAAAACCTTATCCTTCGCATCAGGCGGCAGTCCTGGATAATCCATGAAAAGTGTGTTGTTAGCAACAAAGACCTTTTTGTGAAAACGGTTTGGAACATATTTCTTTAAATGTTCCGCATAAAGAATAATTGCATCGCATAGTGTCTGCTCAGTAGCATATGCAAAGTTCTTGATTCTTGCCTCTCTATCAAGAAGATCTCGACCCTGTCCCCAATAGATCATCTTCCTACCCAAAACTCCTTTCGCAATGAGATACATTGGAAAAAGGAATAGGTGTTTCATATCCACCCATGAGATTATAATATCGATTTGTTTTCTATAGATTAGTCGTGTCAGGTTAATCACCGAAAGGGGGATTTCTATGTATTGAAACTCAATGGGGTGAGGATTACCCGGCTGAATTCCTGCTGAAGTGACTGTAAATTCAAAACCGTATTTGTAGAGATATTTACTTAGGTAGCCATACACAGGAACACGGAAGTGCGGAATTACATCCTGGTTGATCAAAAGTACTCGAATCATTCCAATCGACGGTGTATGCATTTCAGCGATTTCATGCACTTGATGCTATCGGAAAAGGAAATAGAATTTTTATGCTCTAAAAGCTAAGTGTTGACTATCTTTTTCGAGGGTTAGGCGGTGATGGCTTCCTCAGCGGATGGGGATAGGTATAGGGGGTATACCAAGCTGTCCATGTATTTGGAGCTGTGCATTTGTAAAGCGTGCCTGATATTGGAGTGGCTGGGTTTGCCCCTACCATACCGGTTAGGTCTGAACAGGATTGATCAGTAGCCCAATAGCCAACTCCTGTCGTGCACGTTGCAGGGCGGTTTGCAAGAGTGCCGCAGCCACAGCCAGTTGTTCCATCAAAACCGCTTGCAACAAAATTAAAAAATTCTCTATCCTCCACCAGTTCAGGAGGGTTGTTGGGGATCTCGTTAGATCTATAATCCCAGTCCATGAGTAGTGTAGCAGTAATCACCTCTCCTCCAAGCGTTCTATTATTCAAAAAATATGAGTCGTGCACTTTTTGACAGATACATGCATCTGTACATGTCTGCACTTGTCCTTCATTATCAGGGCATCTTCCTGTTGGATAAGTATCTGATGTCCATTTATCACTATATTCCTCCCATATACTAATAACACTATTGTTAAAGAGATTGTTTAGAAAAATATTTTTGCCCCCTCTTGCATTATGAACCCTGGCGGCGGTGGCAGTTATATAATTTCCATACGCCTCTGTAACCTGCGGGCCATAGTTGTAGTTTGTTTGATTTCCATGGGTTTCTACATACGTAGAGCCCTCAGTCATAGTTCCTGTCACAGTATTGTACCTAAAGACATATCCAGCAAAGCCCTTATTTCCAGCACCGCAACAAAGCCCTGGCCCAGTCCATGAAAATGTATTATCTTCAAGATACCATCCTGTGCCTGAGCCGACTGTTCCTCTATTATTTGTAAATCCTTCATGTCCTGGCCCTTGGGGATATGAACCATTACTATCCACTAACGTGTTACTATGGAACACTCCATGCACATATCCATATACATCACAAGCTCTGTGAATGCTGGTGAATTTATTATTGTGAATATTTACTCTTTTGATAACAGGTAAATATTTGTTGTAAATCCACACCCCGTATTTATTTGACATCCTGCTGTTTCCAGCAAAGGTAATTCCTGATACCCGAAAGGTATGAGTATCACTTAATTCATCTAAATTGCTTCTTGAAGTCGCATCCGGCACAAATTTAAAAAATGCTTCCCATGAAGTACCAGTAAACCCCGCAGTCAATATCGTTGTATCAATTCCGGCTCCGACAATTTCAATGTCCTTTGTTATTTCAATACCGCTTGCCCACACACAATCACCTGCACCACAAGCAGGAATTCTGACTGTATCCCCATATTCGGCAAATGCCACAGCGGTGGCTACATCAGCCCGTGATGCACTTACTGCGTTAATAATCGCTGCATAAGTAATTAAAGGGAATAAAAATATAATCGTAACCAATAAGCTTAATACGGTGATTATTCTTATTCTATTTTTCATACCGAACCTCCTTTTTTGTACGAAACCAATTGATTTGCAATAGTTATCTCAAAAATTGTTAGATAGTATAATGAAGTTCTTAATATGATAATGTGAATTAACTTTAGAGCCTCTCTTTTTCTTCCAAAACAGAATTTTTCTTTCTTGACATGTTGCTGGAAAATCAAGGAAAAACAAACCATGACAGAAATATTGTGTTAATTAGGTAACGATCCGCTAGATGCATTTATTTACCGTATTCCTCTGTCTGCATTTTATAAGACCTCCTAAATTTAAGATACCTGAGATATTCAACAATAGGAAACCAAGGCGTGATTGTTTTATGAATTATAGATCTCAAAATAAATTCCTTGATTTTAGCGCGTATATTTTTTCCCGGGTTAATAGGTTCCCGCAAAACTTCCGGCCACATGTACTTGATTTGCTTAATAATATAATCCAAACGCTGACCCCTTCTATGCCGCTCACTTACGGATAACTCTAAGCAACTAAGATACCGATTATTATAAGGATTGAAAGTCTCATAGGCGATATCATATTCGTAGAAGGCAGCTGCTGCCCATCTTGACCTTAATTCATAATCGAATAAAACCAGAATATTCATTCCAGAAGCTTCGCAAGCGGGCTTAGCATCATCCAGCCATCTTTGGAACTCATTTATCGCGAATCGATGATTTAAACGAGTTGCCATAGACAGTCCTTCGCCATTTATTTTAGATTTGGGGAGCCAGTACCAGCATTGATGGATTTCACTAAGGTTGCTATTTAATACAGTCGCATCGGGGCCAAAATTAATGAGCGCAGTATGTGCCACTTGACCACGTCGTTCACGAGCCCAGGTAGCACTGCACTCGTAAAGCTCTCGAAATTCATCGCTCATTGGTTGGATTTCAAACGTATGATGCTTAATACCTAATTTAGGTAACAAACGAGCCGGAATATCCATATCAGTAGTATCATTGCGTGGAGTGTGTGTAAAAAAGAAAATCTTGTCACATACGTTCTTTGCGGCAGCCAAAGACCTCCGGCTGTCACTTCCTGCTGTAATTCCCATTTTTAAATCAAATCTGTCCGCAGCAGCTTTGATGCTGTTCTGTAAAATGGGCGTACTAAGACGAATGCTTTCTTCAACTGAAAGTGAGCCTATGCAATCTGCCACTGGCCAAAAGCGTTTAACTGATCCCTCCAGCAAATCCAGATAATGGTTAGCTAACAGATATTTAATTTCGCGAAAAGAGGTTCTGTCGTTTATGAGCCAAAATTCTTCTTTGCTATCGCTATATGCAGGCGAATTTCGATAACTTATTGCTTCTTCGTCATACTTGAAGCCGAATCGTTCAGCCAAGATCTCAGCCTGTGATGCACACCAAATTGCATTATGCTCATCAAAGCAAAAGGTGATTTGACGAAGTGCACATGGGTCTGGAAACAACCACATTCCCTCGCAACATTTGACAATCAGCACAAACCGACCGCTCAATTTTTCCAAGCCACAGACTACATTATCCAAGGATATATAACCATCAACAAAGCGTTGAAGAATCTCCGAATTGATTAATTCCGGATTAAAAGGGTCTATAGCATAGCCAAGCAAAACGACTTTATTATTTCCATTTTCAACAATGGTAGTTGTGAGATCAGGATGAATCGTGAGTAAGGATTTCTCATTGATATCAATCCTATTCCATCCCTCATAATCCAGATATTTTGGTCCCAAAAGATACTGCCGTCGACGAAAGAATTTCACTCTATCTAACATGCTTGCAATCCCTAAATAGACAAAAATATTGTTGATTAAGATTTTATATAACTCTATTTTCCACCTTAACTTCTTTCAGATTTGCAGCTTATAAAAATGTTTTCCAAATGTCTTTAGGAGATCGAAACAGGCTGATAAATGTCTTGCTCTCATTGGAATTAGCCTTTTTAACAGTGTAATATCTGATATGCCAGTAGCGTTTATACGTAATGGTTTGATACTCTTTATATCCAAACCTTTTATTTAGTTTTAGTGCTGTTGAATTTGCAGAATGCACTGCCCCAATAATATGGCTAACCCCGTTGTCTCTTAAATACTGGAATATCTCTTTTTTTGAGTTAAAAGAAATACCTTGCCCTCTAAAATTAGGCGATGTATGAACACCGGATATATACGCAATATTTTTAGGCATATGTATAGGAAGATTGTTAAACCACCAGACAGCAGCATTTTTTTGTTCGACCCAAAGGGAATAAACCATTTTGTTGTTTTTCTTTAAAACAAACAAATGATGACCAATTTTAAGGCGGTAAATGGCTTCTTCTTTTGAAAAAACACCATCATTATAATCCTGTTCATTTTGAATATCTTCTATTGTTATTATATGAAAGCTATACGGTTTTTCAACATCGTCAGGAATATCCTTCAAATCTAATACTTGAAATATAAGGGAACGACTAAAATGTTCAAAGCCTAATTTGCCGAAAAAGCGTTTTATAAACTGTAAAAAACCTTGCTGTTTATAGTAATCAATAGTTTTTTGAATCTGCAATTCTATCTTTTGGAACATGTAGTTTGACATTTAGAATTTACTTGCATCAATCCTTATTTATTCTTCCCATTGGCATATTACACCCTCTTCTTTCGTTATTTTAGAGTGTTCAGTTTTATGGGAGAAGTACACCTGCTAACAAACCATCTATTAGGCAACAGGCCATTAACTTAAACCCGGAAGCTGATGAGCAAAAATGGTCAACTGTCATTTTTTCTTTTCCATTTCTCCCCGAGGATGTAATCCATACTTACTACATCGAATCCTCTAAGGATAGTGACCCCACCCGGATAGGGAGTTAATTCACCAAAATATATCTTGTTCTCTAAGCTATATAAATCCACCCTTATAAAATCAAAGCCCTCTGCCAGAGTTTCCGCCAACTGAACCATTGCTTCAAAGTTATTCGGCCGCTTACATTTGCCATCATACTGCTCAAAGTCAGGACCAAATTCATATGGTTCAAAGTTTCTATTAAATGCCCTCATTTTGTAGTCTTCAAACCTACCAAGATGAAGAGTGAGGGTCTGTGTCCGCCCTGAAAAACAATAAAACTTATAATCCACTGGCGCCTTCCCGTTCTCTTCAATAAATGATTCAATCATTATGCATGGTCTTATATTCCTATAGCCCCAGGCTATCCCAAGAAACTTGTCCTGTCCAAAGTTCTCACCGAGCCATTTCTTCAACTGCAGCTTTGCTTTATTCTGGTCCAGTTGCGCCTTATCCTTGACAATAATGTTATAGCCACACCCATGGTTGGTTTTTATAACGAACTTCAATGGCAATTGGTCAAATGGGATGTCATTAGGATCCTCTCCGCTCCAAAGAATTGGAATCAAATATTCGCTCCCCACTTTGTTGGCCACATAATCGCGCACACGCCACTTATCTGAAATCAAGGTAAAGATTGGCTCCCTCTCATGAAGCATTCGGTTCCACAATTTCTCGGAGAAACTCTGTGGTTCTATAAAATTCGGCCAAAAGCGATACACTCTCCAAAATTGAAGACTGCATAAGCTTCTAAAAAATGCATTGGCTGGCCTGTCCCCCAAATGGCGTGCATACGCCCGGCATATTGGCCAATAGAGCCGTTTGCATAGCCCCGAAATCAGATGCATAAATATTCCTTTCTAAAATTTTTTTGCATTGCATTTCGTATATCTTTCATCGTACATGACCTTTGGAATTATGAAACATAAGAATGTTCTTTCATCTCATCAGGAAATTTCAAATCCAAATTGTCTTGCCCTTCTTTTTTCATCAGAATATAGCCAACCCTTAAGATCAGAAACACGTTCATGCCCGCCCCGACTAATGCAAAAAGCATAATAGTGTGCAAGGAGCTTAGATACAACCCCCCCAACACTAACGCCAGCACTCTCATAGCCAGCAGCAATAAGTTGTAAAAAAAAACAAAGCGTTGGATCCTAACAACCCTTGCGAACAGCACCGCTGGCACGTTGCAGAATACGAACATCATCCAAAAAACCAGACTCTGCACAAACTCTCCGGCAGTGTACCATTGGGAGCTAAACACCCAACTGAAGATCTGTGGAGACCATACAATGAGAATCAAAGACGGAACAAAGGCCAAGGCAAACAAGCCTGAGGTTATTTTAATATAAAGAGGCAGGAGGTGACCACCGCTATTGTGGGTTTCAGATGCCTTCTGGAACAAAACTTGCCGAAGGGCCATTAATATGAGACGCATCGGAGCGTGCAAAATGCGCATGCCGAACGCATAGGCACCCGCAACTGCAATACCGTAAAAGTGAGTCAACAATATAATAGGCAAACCTGCAGACAAAGCATTGATTACATTCTCGGAGGCTGAATACATGGGGAAATCTCGATACTCGATTGCCAACTGCTTCATTCGGTTCCACCTAATGTTTCGGCGCAACGCCATCAGGTCACGTAAAACCACTCTGGCCAGATTGAAGCTTGCCAGCATGTTACCTAAGACCACCCCACATACAAGCGCAAATGGGCCGCCGTGAAGATAACCCAGCCCAACCTGCGTTCCACTGGATGAGAGGCTGCGAATGATCTGCGAAGCCGAAGTATGTTTGAATGCTTTGACTCGCACACACCATGCCTGAAATGCCCTATTAAGGCCACTAACAAAAATAGCCAAAATAAGAAACACAAGTATCCAATTATTTTGGGCTTTAATAAGATCCTGAAAAAAACTGGGAGCAAAAAGGCAGACGGCCAAACAGCATCCACTTACTATGGCAGTGATTACACACGAAAGCATAAAAGTGTTAATGGCGTCTTCCTTTTGCTTGGGCAGCATGATAGCCAGAGTATAATCCAAAGTCACCCCAGCGGCAATTACTGTGAGAACTGCGTTGAATGAGCCAAACACCCCGAAGTCGGAGGGAGAATAAAGGCGGCTGATAATTGGAATAAGGGCGAAGCCAATGATCTGGGCTATGGCAGTGCCTGACATCACGATAAGAACATTCTTGACAAAGGAAGATTTTCTCAACCTGGCAAAGATATATTTTAATTGCAGATTTGATGTCTGTATAACTGACATAGCTTTCACGATGTAACCATGATTCTCTTCGCTAGAAATCCCGTTTCTTAACAAGTTCAATCCCCAGCATGGCGGCCAGACGGCTGAGGTGGTGTGCACCCTTTTCCGCATATTTCAATACCATATGTGGTCCGATTAAGGCCAAAAAAGGTATGGCGAGGGCATAAGCCATTAAAGCGCCGACAGACTTTATGCATGTTAATGTCCGGGTTAATTGACTAGTTTGATTTTGGCTGTATCTGTACGCGTTGAATCCGTTAACAAGCGCACGCTTTATGTAGTAGCTTTTTTTCCAGCGCTCCTGCGGCACTATCTCGTAAACCGGCGCCTCTTCAACAGCGATAAACCTACAACCTACATGCATCGCCTGCCTGAAGAATTCCTGGTCTGAACCGCCAGTCTTAAACCTTAAGTCAAAACAAAGGTGGTGTTTGTCAAAGACTTCTTTCTTTAAAAGGACATTCCCTGTACGGGTTTGGCTCCAGTGCAACAAGGTACCTGTGCGTAGCACCGGCCGCTCGCAAAAACCACTCTTCACCAACCACGCAGGGGGGTTTTGATCAAAAAAAGGGTAAACAGGCCCTAAGGCCCCATCCACGTCAAACGTATGGATGGCGCGGTAGAGTGTGATTAACCAGTGCTGCTGTGGAAATTCGTCATCATCGATGATGCCGATGTAATTTCCTCGGGCAAGCCGGAGCGCATGATTTCTGGCAGCGGGAATCGTCTGTTCCGGCTCGATGCCATAGCTGATGTCCAATTCCAGTTCAGCCTTCAATCGCATAACAGTTTCCTTAGCAGGACATTCCGCGTCATTGTCCACCACAACCACCGAAAGATCGAAGAGACCGTCGGTCTCCTGGATTGCCAATTTCCTCAGCAGTCTTTCAAGCATTTGATTACGCCGGAAAGTAGGAATGCATACTGAAATATGGTCTTTCATAGGGTCAAAAAACAAGTATCAGTAATTTTTACGCTCTATTTTAAAAAAGGCGACTATTCCGTTTGGAATTCGGCTTGTTTTGAATATTCTAGTGGCGAAGAAATCACCATAAAAAGCAAGACAACTGGAAAAAGTCCTGTAAATGATGTAACGGAAGATTCAGCTATATTATGAACCACAGCCATTAAAAGGAAACAAAACCAAAGAACTCCCCAGTAAAAGTCCTGGGTCATTAATCTCTGCGCTTTGCGGCAATTGGAAATCAGAAACATCGACCAAAAAAGAAGCCCTGTGAAACCGGTATTGAGTATCACGTCGAGATAGCCATTATGGGCATTGCTCGACGTGGCGACACTCCGCATGGCATCCGTCCAGAAGCCGCCAAATCCATGACCTAAAATAGGCTTTTGCAAGGCGTAAGGAAGGAGATTCGTCCAAATATCAACACGCCCGGTTAATGTTTCCTCCCGGTCGAGAGCGGTAGATGGGTCATAGAACATGAGTTCGCCAACGAAGGGCGTAATTGTACCGTAGACAATGATTGCCGCGATTAAAATTGTAAATATCTTGGAGCCGATTATGATATTACGTTTTTTAAGCCATAATATCCCGGTAAAAAGTACTAATCCAATTAGTAACGCTACCGTCGACGTCGCAGAGTATGTAATGGTGTGTTGTGGTCCTGTAAAGAGCCAGATTGCCAGGAGTAAAATAAATATTTCAATATAGGTCTGATACCAGACAACGGGGGTATCGCAGCGCTGCCGTCTTCTGGTAAATGTCCAGACGAGGTAAAAAAGGGCGAACAAACATAACAAGGCCAGTCCGTTCTTTTGCGTAGTAACCCCTACCCACATTAAACCCCCCGACCAGCGACCATACTCAACCCCATAGCGAGGGTAATATTTTATCAGTAAGAGTGAAAAGGGTATGAGTATATATATCGTTCTCCTGAAAAGGCTTTGCAGCGCCTGAAGAGGCTTTGCTTCCGACGCAAGCATTAAAACCATTACAAGAGGAATAAAACTTCTGACCCAGCGCTTGAAGGAAACAAAGGGCATGTCGCTCCATGACACGCTGACAAGCATGAAACCGATCAATAGAATTACCCATGGATTCTGCTTTAAAGCGCTGCCCCAGTTGAAGTTCCTTTTTATGATTATTAACAGCCCAAGACCCAAAAGTATGCTTAAGGCAGTTCTATCCAGGGCACTGCCTTCCTCCATACTCGCACCGCCGGCCCCAAACCAAACGGCCAGGGGTTTACTGGCAACCAACAACAACCAAATGGTAGGCACCCATAAAGACAAAGGCGCGCCCGGATATTGTTTTCGATCAAGTCGCAGTAAAAACAGAACGAATAGTGTGCAAAGGGTTAGGGCTAGAATGGGAGGCATGAGATAATTATATGGGTTAAAGTTACAAGGTATTAAGGTTCAAGGTTCAAGGTTCACAGTTCAAGGTTTGAAGTAAAACTGGAACCGGTCGACTGTTAGCTGTCAAGTTTATCGTACCTGTTCAAAAATGGCATCCATGATCTTGGTGGTGAGGATAATTTCTTTGTATGAAAGGGGCAAAGG
>Ga0180437_10011995_pt1 | contig 10318 bp, 10 predicted proteins | sample SS_ome_4_FD_132410 | JGI IMG/M metagenome (GOLD analysis project Ga0180437, IMG submission 132410) | Hypersaline lake sediment archaeal communities from the Salton Sea, California, USA - SS_3_D_1 metaG | ecosystem: Environmental > Aquatic > Non-marine Saline and Alkaline > Hypersaline >... | reverse complement strand
GTTCGATGTCGACGCCGAACTTTGTTTCGCGTGTGCCCGTGGTGATGTGGCGATGGGTGCCGGGGTCGACGTCGGGGTTGACGCGGAGGGCGGCTTTGGCGCGCCTGCCGGTTTGCTTTGCGAGGCGGATAAGGTTTTCGAGTTCCTCTTCGGATTCAATGTTGAAGTAGCCTATGGGGGCATTGAGGGCGTCGAGGATTTCGGCGTCGGTTTTGCCGGTGCCGGCATAGACAATTTTGCTGGTATCGGCGCCGGCCGCGCGGGCACGGAAGAGCTCGCCGCCGGAGACGATGTCGAACCCGCAGCCCGCATCGGCGAGGATGCGGAGGATGTTGATGTTGCCGCAGGCTTTGACGGAGTAGCAGACGGTTGTGTCGAGGTCAGCGTAGGCGGCCTGGATCTTGCTGAGGTGGTCCAAAAAGGTAGCCTTGCTGTAGATGTAGGCAGGCGTGCCGACTTGTGCGGCGATGTCTTCTACAGCGACGCCTTCTGCGAAGAGGCGGCCGTTAACGTATTGGAAAAGGTCCATGGTGTAAAGACTCCTGGTTTCTATAGGTAATCACAGAGGAAGAGTATAACCGGACTTGGGCGGAATGCAACAGGCGGGAAACACACTATCGGCTTGCCCGCAGCGTTTGCGATCGGGACATCTTTGTTTAGAAACTGTAGCCGCAGTTGTCGCAGAATCTGGCGTCGGGGTCGTTGAGTTCGCTGCATTGGGTGCACGATTTGGTTTTTTCCAGGGCGACGCCGCAGGTGGAGCAGAATTTTGCGCCGGCGTCCTGGAGGTGATTGCACTTGTGGCATCGGACCTTTTCAGAGGCATGGCCGGGCGGGGCCGCGTTTGCACCGGCGGCGCTGATACCCGCGCCGACTCCCTGGCCAATGGCGGTTGCGACGGTCCGGATACCGTCTTGTGTGCCGTCGGCCATGTAGTTGAAAGTGTCCCTGGCGACGGGGGCCATTTCAGCCTGGGTATAGCGGGCGATGCGGCCCATGAAGCCGGCAAAGGTCATGAGAGTGCCGACGAACACAAGCGGCAGACCGAGAAAGGCGAAGCATATGAAGCAGAACATTCCTATCGCGGCCAGGAGGATGCCGGTCACGGTTAGGAGGATGCCGGTCACCAGTATGAGGGGTCCGACTACGCGACAAACGGCCTGAATGCCGCCGTGGCCCGGATTGATTTTGTTTTGATCATTCACAGTTAGCTCTCCTGCCGATAGACTATGTTGCTGTATTATACGACGACGCGTACGCCGGTCAAACGTTACAAGAAAAAGCTACGTGGGGGTTTTCTTTGTTTGGGGCGGCGGGCGACAGGTAAACCGCACGATAAGTCGACCGGCTGGACCCACATAAAACAGAGGGCTTCGGGCTATGTTGTGATTTTGCGAACTTGCGTTGGGTTGGGAAACGTAGTATAGTGCCGGGTTTCCCCGAAATTGCTGAACGGTAAAGGATATATGGGTACGGAGCACATACGGAATTTTTCGATTGTCGCGCATATAGATCATGGCAAGAGCACTCTGGCGGACCGCTTTTTGCAGTTGACCGGCGCGGTGAACGAACGGGACATGAAGGAGCAGATGCTTGACGGCATGGACCTGGAGCGGGAGCGCGGCATAACGATCAAGGCGTCGGCGGTGACGATGAAGTACGTTCACGAGGGTCGGGAGTACATGCTCAACCTGATCGACACGCCGGGGCACGTCGATTTTCACTATGAGGTGTCGCGGGCGCTTGCGGCTTGCGAGGGGGCGCTGTTAGTGGTGGACGCCAGCCAGGGGGTGGAGGCGCAGACGGTGGCCAACGCGTATTTGGCGACGGAGGCGGGGGCGGATATTCTGGGGGTGATCAACAAGGTGGACCTGCCGGCGGCACAGCCGGACGTGGCGGCGGAGGAGATGGAGCAGATATTAGGCATACGCAAGAACGAGTGCTTCAGGATCAGCGCGAAGACGGGCCAGGGGGTGATGGAACTGTTAGAGGCGGTGGTTACGCTGCTGCCGCCGCCGCCGGACCGGGCGGACGAACCGCCGGCGGCACTGATATTCGACAGCCACTGCGACGAGTACAGGGGTGTGATCTGTTACGTGCGGCTGTTTGCGGGGAGCCTTCAGACGCGGCAGAAGATCAAGCTGATGCGGAGCGGGAGGACGTACACGATCACCGAACTGGGCAAGTTCACGCCGGAGATGACGGCGGTGGAGTCGCTGGGCGTGGGAGAGGTGGGTTACGTTATCGCCAATATCAGGCAACTGTCGGATGTGACGATCGGGGATACGATTACGGACGACGCGGTGCCGGCGGCGAAGGCGCTGCCGGGGTATGTTGCGCCGATGCAGATGGTGTTTTCTGATTTCTATCCGGGCAATAACACGGATTACCCCAAGCTGCGGGCGGCGTTCGACAAACTGACGCTCAACGACGCGAGTTTCAGTTTTGTCCCGCAGAGTTCGCCGGCGCTTGGCTTTGGGTTCAGGTGCGGGTTCCTGGGTCTATTGCACATGGAGATCATCCAGGAGCGATTAGAGCGGGAAAACGACATAGACGTCGTGCAGACGGCCCCGACGGTGAGCTACGAGGTGTTGACGACGTCCGGGCAGGTGAAGCGGATCGATTCGCCCAGCGAGCTGCCGGACCCGCAGAAGGTCGCCGAGCTGCGGGAGCCTTTTGTGCGTCTGGAGATCATCACGACGAGCGAATCGATCGGGCCGCTGATGAAGCTGGCGGAGTCGCGGAGGTGCAGGCTGGAGAAGACCAATTACCTCGGGCCCACACGGGTGCTGCTGGAATACAAGGCGCCTCTGGCGGAGATCGTTTACGATTTTTATGACGTGCTCAAGGGGATAAGCCACGGGTATGCGACGATGGACTACGAGTTCACGGGTTTCGAGAAGAGCAACCTGGTGAAGATCGACATACTTGTGAACAAGACGGCGGTGGATGCGCTTTCGATCATTGTGCACCGGGACAAGGCGGCGGAGCGGGGGCGCAAGCTGATTGTCAAGCTGCGAAAGGCCATCCCGCGGCATCAGTTCGAGATACCGCTGCAGGTGGCGATCGGGGGCAAGATCATTGCGCGGGAGACGATCAAGGCGTATCGCAAGGACGTTACGGCGAAGCTCTACGGGGGGGACGTTACGCGGAAGATGAAGGTGCTCAAGCGGCAGAAGGAGGGTAAGAAGCGCATGAAGAGCATCGGGTCGGTGCAGATCCCGCAGGAGGCGTTCATGAGCATCCTGGATACGGGGGATTAGAGGCGAACGGCACGTTTGCACGCAGACCTGGACCACTGCAAGGCCAGCTGAGTGTTTTTGTCCGGCCGAAGGCGGATGGTTCCGCGGGCCAGCGGCTGTCGCCCCGCAGTACGAATACCTGATTAACTTTGCTTGATGTCACATTTGGCAAGACTGGTCCGGGCAGTGTTCATGACCTTGATCACCGTGAAGAGGCAGAAGGCAACGATCAGGAAGTCCAGAAGGGCGGTGCCGAAGACGCCGTAGCGGAGAGCGACCTCGGGCTTGATGACCTCCTGGGTGGCGGGGTCGAGGACGGCCTTCCTGAGTACGATCTGGAGATTACTGAAGTCGGCGCCGCCGAGCAGCATTCCGACAGGCGGCATGATGACGTCGTTGACCAGGGACGTGATGATCTTTCCAAAGGCTCCTCCGATGATGATACCGACGGCCATGTCGACGGCGTTGCCTTTGACGGCGAATTCACGGAACTCTTTGATGAGACTCATAAACGATTCCTCTCCAATTCTTTGCAGTGGGTTTGCTGAAGCCGGGCGTGTGGGCCGGTCCGGCCACTTCGATTCTGCAAGAATGCTTCTTTACAGGACGCCAGCAGGTATTCAGTTAAAGAGGGCGGGGTTTACCCGGCCGCACTCCTTGCGGCGGGCAAGCCCCACCCGTAATGCTCACAGTTTTACCGGGGCACCGTGGGCGTCGGTGAATGCGCCGGTGGCGAGGAGGATCAGGTCGATGAGCCACCAGAAGCCCAACCCCGCAAAGGTAATGAGGTAGAGGATACCCGTCCCTATCTTGCCTACATAGAAGCGGTGTATACCAAAAGGCCCCAGCAGGAGCAGAAAGAGCAAGCACGCCAAGGCGCTCTTGTCACTTCGGACTTGATTGTTCTGCATGAGGGCCTCACTGTATGCGCGACTGGAGTATGTCGCCAAAGAGCATGAAGTCGACAAGGAAATCAATTCTCCACGTGCACATGGCGTAGACTTTCTTCCGCAGTTTTCTCATTTTTTTACATTTTCATAGAATGGTCTCTGAGGTGTTTTGAAATCCTTTTCACGATATGCTCTCCATAAGCTGTTCGTAGATGTCCCTTGCGCGGGCGATTCGGAATCCGGCGGCGTTCTTCCACTTGACCTCGGCGTTCTGGGCGATGAGTTCGTCGATCTTGCGGTTGGCAAGTATGACGGTCGCGTGGTTCTTGTTGCCCATGACCTTGCCGATTTCGGGAAAGGACATTTTTGTGAATTTGCGGGCCAGGTACATGCTGTACGAGCGGGCGAGGCTTACCGTCCGGTCCTTCCTAGACGAGTGGACGTCGGCGGTGGTTACGCCGAAATAGGTGCTCACGGCGGATTCGATGTCGGAGAGGTGGACGATGGGATCGGTGCGGCTGATGTGATCGGCGAGCACTTCGCGGGCCATAGCGGGGGTGATCCGCTCGCGCGTGAGCGAGGCATAGGCGATGAGCTTGATGAGGGCGCCTTCAAGTTCGCGGACGTTGGTAGACATTCGTTCGGCGATGTAGTCGATGACGGGTCTGGGTATATCCTGGTTCATGCCGGCCGCCCTCTGGGCGCAGATTTTGCAGCGGGTTTCGAAGTCGGGCGGCTCGATCTTGACGACCATCCCCGAGACGAAGCGGTTCACAAGGCTTTCGCAAAGGGAGCCGATCATCTTGGGATGGGCGTCGGAGGCGAGCACGACCTGCTTGCCCGCCAGATCGATAGTATTGAACGTATGCAGGAATTCCTCCTGCATTGCTTTCTTGCTGGCCAGGAAGTGTATGTCGTCGATTGCCAGCAAATCCGTTTGTCGGAATCTCCTCCTGAAAGCATCCAGCTTTCGGGTCTTCAAGGCCAGCACGTACTGATTTGCAAAGTCCTCCGCCGAAACGTAAAGCCATTTGGCTTGCGGGCGTGACTTGCACACCGCGTTGCAGATCCCTTGCAGCAGATGTGTTTTGCCTACGCCGTATCCTCCGTGAAAGAACAACGGATTAAACGGACTCTGCTCAGCATCAACGACCGCTCTCGCGGCGTTATATGCAAGTTGGTTCTTTGGTCCGACGACGAAGTTATCGAGGCTGAGTTTGAGGGGCTCGACTTTGTCGCGTGTGTCGGCGGTTATCCTGCTCCTTGTGGTACGGTTCTGTGTTTTTTCGACGTGGAGCGCCTGGCTGTCGAGCTGGGGTCTCTTTAGGGCTCCGGAGAGTTCGGGTTCGATATTGAAGGCGATCTTCTTTTCGGCACCGGTTGTGGTCCGCACAGCGGCGGCAATATCGTCGAGAAAGTGGTTTTCAATCCAGCTTCCGATAAAATGATTCGGCACGCCGATCTTGAGGTAACTGTCGGTCAAGGCAAGACGCGTGGAATTCCTGAACCAGATGCGGTGTTTCTCAGGGCCGATCCGTTCGGCAATTGCCTGGTCAATGGCAATAGTTTCATCCGTGAATGTTGCCTGCATGTTTGTTTCTCCCACCCTTACCTTCATGGTCGAGTGTTTATCAGAAGTCATTCGCCTCTCGCTAATTGCTGCGATGATATTAGGGCCCTTGAGGCAAAGCAATGGCGTTCGGGGTGAATTCTTATCCACATGAGCAAGGTGCCGCAAACAGCGAAGGTTGCGCGCGAAAAAATTTTGTTTTTCACAAGCTATTCACAGCGTAAAGGGGGTTTGTGGAAAACCTGTGGATGGGGTTTGAAGCGAAAACCGCGTTATCAGTACTGGGAATGCAGGTGCGGGGCGCCACGAGTTGTTTTTCGTAAGGGATGGGCTACTGCTGCTGCGTTAGAAGGGCCGCGAACCCACCGTCGTGATCGAAGGAGAGGTCGTCCGCGATGAAGGGCAGCGTGAGTGTCTGTCGCGCGATGCGGAAGTCATGGCAACGCTGCATGAACTTGTGGAGTACTTCCGTATTCTCGGACTGTTCAATGCTGCATGTGCTGTAACATATGCGGCCGCCGGGGGAGACGGATGCGGCGGCGCGATCGAGCAGTTTTGCCTGTACGTCAGCAAGGGAGCGTATCGCTTCGGGTGTAATGCGCATACGGACTTCGGGGCGGCGGGCAAGTACACCGGTATTGGAACAGGGGACGTCGACGAGTACGGCGTCGAGGTGGGGAGTCGATGCGAGCGCGGCGTCCAAGTCGCTCCACGGGATACACTCGACGATGGTGATACCGAGTCGCAGGCAGTTGTCTCGGACGAGGGACAGGCGTTTTGCGTCGATGTCGGTGGCGAGAATGCGTCCACGGTCTTGCATGTGTTGGGCAAGGCGGACGGTCTTGCCGCCGGGGGCGGCACAGAGGTCCAGTAATGTCTGGCCGGGCCGGGGGTCCAGCACTTGTGCGACTGCGGCGGCGGTGGGATCCTGCACGGTGAACAGGCCCTGATGGAACCCCGGGAGGGATGCGACGGGGGCATGGGTCTCCAGTCTGATCATTGTGCCGCCGGCAACGGTGCTGCATTGGATGCCCCCCTCGCGGAGCATGGAGGCAAGGTCCTGGGCGGTGGTCTTGAGTGCGTTGGGCTGAAGATAGAGACTCGGGCGGCGATTGGAGGCGTCGCATATCCGGTGCGCATCGTTGGGGCCAAACTGCCGGAGCCATCCGCCAACGAGCCACCGGGGCAGTGAATACGCGTCTGCCAGGTGTGCGGCAAGGTCTCCCTGCGGATCGGGCAGGACATCCTCAGTGAATTCGCAGCCGGTCTCGACATCGTGCGGGATGCAGCGTCGGGGGTTGGCGTTTGCTATTGGGGCGCTGCGGCGGCCGATCATGCGCGTGGCATTCCTGAGGACGGCATTTGCAAAGCCGGCGCCTTTCTTGCCCGCGGCGGCGCGTGCCAATTTTACGGCTTCGTTTAGGATTGCGTGTTCGGGTGTCGCGGGCACATAGACGAGTTCGTAGATGCCGATTCGCAGGACGTTGCGGATGGCGGGTCGTATGCGATTGCCGGGCAGGCCGGCTGAGCGACTGACGAGCATGTCTATGGCAAAGCGGTTTCGCAGGACTCCGAAGACGATGTCAGTGGCAGCGGCCTTGGGTCCGGCGGCAGAGACAGCGGAAATTCTGTCGTGCAGGATTTCGCGGCTGTCGGTATGGCGGCGTTCAAATCGGTCGAGCACATCAAGGGCCATTTTGCGGGCGGCCTGAGTCCCTGGATCATTCATCGCCGGGGGCCTCTTGAGGTGACAGGAAAAGGTCGCGGGGGCCGGTGGCTCGGCCGTTGACGAAGTCGCGGAAGTCCATGAGGTGGCCGCCGGCGGGCTTAATACGGATGATTTCCAGTGCATCATCGCCGCATATGACATGGAGGTTTTCGTTTAGTCGGCCGATTGCGTCGATCTCGGGGCTGCGGTAAGGAACAGGCTGGGCCTGTGCAATTGTGACACGGTCGCATTTGGATGTTTTCGCAGATACGTAGTCGGCCTGCGCACCGGGCCAGGGCCACAAACCGCGGACAAGGTTGGCGATATGTCCGGCCGGCCGGGCCCAGTCGATGAGGCCGTGGCTTTTGTTCAGTTTTCGGGCCAAGGTAACGGCGGATTCGTCCTGTGTGCGATAAACGGCGGTCCCCGCGGCGATCTCATCGATGACGCGCACCAGCAGGGGCGGGGCGAGTTGAGCGAGGCGGTCGTGGAGCAAGTCGGCCGTTTCTTCATCGCCGATTTCGGTAGATGTCTGGCCGAGAACCAAGCCGGCGTCCATGCGGTCGGCGAGTGTTATTATGCTTATGCCGGTTTCGCGTTCGCCGTTTATTATGGCCCAGTTGACGGGGGCGGCTCCGCGATACTTCGGCAGCAGAGATGCGTGTACGTTGATGGCGCCTTTGGGGAGCATGTCGATGAGGTCGCGGCCGATCTTCTGGCCGAATGCGATCACGACGAGGAGGTCGGCCCGGCAGGCGGCAACAGCCTGAACCATGTGGATGCAGTTGATGTCCGGGGCTTCCGTACAGGGCAGGCAATGCTCGCAGGCCCACTGGGCGACCGCGGTCGGACGCGGGGTTTGGTGACGGCCGGCGGGCCTGGCGGGCTGGGTGAAGAGTCCGACGAGTTCATGGGTGGACCCCTGCAGTGCATCGAGCGATGGGAGACCGAACGGACTCGAACCGAAATAGACTATTCTCATGCTAAGGCGCCCGCCACGTTTCATTGACCGGAATTCAGTTTTCTTTCTTCGTATTTTTCGCGGAGCTGCCTGAGCTGTTTTCTGGCGGAGATGAGCTGGACCTGGCCCATTCGGTCCTTGATGAGGGTGCCTTCGAGGTGGTCGTATTCATGCTGAAAGGCCCTGACTTCGAGGCCCTTGCCTTCCTGTCGGAAGGTTCTGCCATCGAGGTCGGTTGCGGTAATGGTGCATTTTTTGTAGCGTTTGATGCCGGCATAAACGCCCGGTATCGAGAGGCAACCTTCTTCGTGAGTCTCGAATCCGCCGCCGACCTTGATCTCGGGGTTGATGTAGACCTTGACGCTCTCGCGTGTTCCGTCGGGCGAGACGATGAAGACGCGCAGGCTTACGCCGATCTGCGGAGCGGCAAGGCCGACGCCCTTCTGTTCGATCATTACATCGATCATGCGGTCAACGAGGCGGCGGATATCGTCGTCGATCTTTTCGACGGGACGTGCCCGCTCGCTGAGCACCGGGGCGGGAAAGTGAGTAGTTCTGCTTTTCTCCGCATCCATGAACGGTGGGCTCCTTGTTTATATCTGTACGATACCCGCCTGCGCATCGTCGGTTGTTGCGTCGCCATTGCCGTCGGCGTCGGCTGAGGCCGGTTCATCGAACTCATCGCCCCTGAAGGTCTGCCCCAGATAGCTTTTTCTGATCAGCTCGTTCTGGATGATCTCTCGCGGCGCTCCGCTGCCGATCACCTTGCCATGATCGACGATGTAGGCGGTGTCGGCGACCTCGAGCGTTCGTTCGACGTTGTGATCGGTGATCAGGATGCTTACGCCGGAGGCGACGAGTCGGCGGATTTCGCCCTGGAGTTCCTCGACGGCGATTGGGTCGACGCCGCTGAAGGGTTCGTCAAGAAGAATGAGTGATGGGTTGGTAACCATGGCGCGGGCTATTTCGAGCTTGCGCCTTTCGCCGCCGGAAAGGAAGCGGGCCTGGCTGTTGACGACTTCACTGAGGCCGAAGCGGTCGATGAGTAGTTTGGCCTTGCGCTTTCGCTCGGCAGAGGAGATGGACATGGTTTCGAGGATGGCGAGCAGATTGTCGCGGACTGAGAGCCGCTGGAAGACGCTGGGCTCCTGGGAGAGGTAACCCATGCCAAGTCTGGCCCTTTTGTACATGGGCATTTTTGTTACGTTGACGCCTTCAAAGATCACATCGCCGCCGTCTGGCACGATCATTCCGACAGCCATGCGAAAGGGGGTGGTTTTGCCCGCGCCGTTTCTGCCGAGAAGGCCCACGATGCGCTGCTGGCCCACCGTTATGCTTATCTCGTCGACGACGGTTCTTCTGGAGTAGCGTTTTATCAGACCACGTGTTTCAAGGAGTGTCGTTTCCACTGAGTGCTCCTTAGCATTTAGATGTTTTCATTATAAGCACACGGATACGGGCTGTAAATTGCAAATTGTCAGGGACGGGCAGATATGCAGCAGATATGCGGTTTGACCGCTGGCGTTCGGGGACATTTTGTGGTAACGTATGTTCGGGCAGTGTTATTTGAACTTTCGCGGAGTGATTTTTATGCCCTTAACGAGTCCATTTGAGAAGGTCCACGAGCGCATGGGCGCGGCTTTTGCGGAATACGACGGCTGGCGCCTGCCGAAGGATTTCGGCGAGCCGGCGGCGGAACGCGCCGCACTGGAAGGCGGATGTGCAGCGTTTGACCTGAGCAGTTTTGGAAGAATAAGCGTAAAAGGGGAGGGCGCGGAATCGCTTATCAAGGCGATCAGCGGCGGAGAAACGCCTTGGGACGGTCGATGGGTCTGGTCGGCTTCACATGATGTCGGCAGGCTGCGGATCGCATGTTCGCGGGGGAGCTATCTTGTGCTGACGCCGCCCTCAGAGAAGCAGGCAATTCTGGAGCGTATCAGGACCATG
>Ga0180437_10011992_pt1 | contig 10319 bp, 7 predicted proteins | sample SS_ome_4_FD_132410 | JGI IMG/M metagenome (GOLD analysis project Ga0180437, IMG submission 132410) | Hypersaline lake sediment archaeal communities from the Salton Sea, California, USA - SS_3_D_1 metaG | ecosystem: Environmental > Aquatic > Non-marine Saline and Alkaline > Hypersaline > Sediment... | reverse complement strand
TATCATATATAATTTTATTATTAGCCCAAATTCTTTTTATTCCTATAATTGGTCCTTCACATATTGCCACTGCAAAATCTAAATAATACTGATAAGTAACTGTAGTAGTTGTACTACCACCGCCAGAGCCACCTCCTGATTCTTGCTTATCCTTTTTCTTAACTTCTGTAATATTATTAGACCAAATAACTGAGCCCGGTACTCTTACACTACCATAAGTTATTTGTATAGGACTACCTATTATATTACTAACCGCAGGAGCAGTATTTTCTAGCCTAGGACCACTTACTCTGGTATCAGTACCTTCGGCGAAAAAAGCCTGGCCAATTAAGGAACCAATTGCCCAACCAAGAGCAGCGGCACCAAATAGGGAACCAATACCAAAACCTACAGCACCTAAAGCTACAACAAAAAGTGGCATCTTAAATCCTCACTCTATATATACTATCTAATTTTTTCTGCCAATAAAGAGTATATTTTTCTACTATTACTTTACCTGCTCTACCATAAGTATGTAGCAAGTTATTATCTTCTATATAAATAGCTATATGATTTCCTAGTCCATGTAGTTTTAATACTAGTAGGCAACCATATTCTATTTCTGATATTTGCTCTGAAATATTTAATAGTTCTTTCCTAACATGTTTAGGATTTGGGTTGACTCCATAATTTAAAAAATTATAGTCTGGGAGTACAGTACTATTTAATGTTTTTATTAATAATCCCGCACAATCCATACCGCCTTTACTTCTTCCTTTATATACGTATGGAACATCAAGGTAAGCTTTAGCAGCATTTACAAAATCAAGTCTGGTAATTTTCTTTATTTGTTTCACCAATACCACCAACTAGTACATCTTCTGTAGGAACAAATGGTTCTCCTCTAAAATTTTTTCCATTGTTAAATCTACTATCACAATGCCCAGTAGCTGTTGTTCCATCTGGTCCTATATATAAGTGATTACATCCTACTATTAAATCTAAAGAGTCATTAAAACTAATACGTTCGGGCATAGGATTAAATAAGTATAGTATTCCCGTAGTAGAATCATAACTAGTAATTTCCATGCCTAAGTTATTATTATTACCACTAGTAAACACTATTCTACCGTCTATTAAGTAATCCATATTATCAAATAAAGTATTACCAACATATATAGCACCATCTAACCCTGTAACAAGATTAGTAGTTTCATAAAAATTGCTATTATTAAGCCAAAAGGCTTGCCCCATAGCTATATTTGAATGAATAGTTTTATATGTGGTACCACCATCATAGCTAACTAATATTTGCATTCCAGAACAATATCCTGGTCCTGTAATATTTATATTAAATTTAGTAAGCCTAAATGGAGAAGAAAAATCATAAACTGCTTCTATTACTGAAGCTTCATCTACGGGCCATACTGTACTAAGATCATCATTAGTATAACTAGGAGGGAACCCAACTACATATGTAGTACCAGTTACAGCAGACGCAAATACTCTAGAATTATTATGATCGAAAAATCTTACCTCTTCTATTTGAAATCTAGTAGCAGTTACAATTACTGTATTAAACCACTGTACTTTAATTTTTGTTGGGCATAATATATTTGCAGATTTTTGATATGCATCTTCTGTGCTCCAAGTTAAGGTACCATCAGTAGTAGTACCACCAACTGTAGTATTCCAAGTTGGCTCTGACGAACCACTAGTACCATTACTATATGTTACATATCTTCTACCATCTGGAGTAGTTGGTTCAACAACATCTCCAACACAGTAATCAGTATCTGCTAGCCAAGTACTTGGATCTAAAGATACTCCACATTCTGTGGAACCAAATTCTACTCTACATGTTTTACTAAATACATCTGCTATTTTTCTAGTAAGTGGATATGTTAGACTTCTAAATTCTACTATATATTTATCTTCCTGGAGTGTAAGTTCACCTAAAGAACCAAATAAAATTTTATTTTGCCCGGTACCATCTGGATTATTGTAATTTACTTGAGAAAGATATATTTTTGCATCATAAAAATACTGTTTATGTATATCTGACTCATTTATACCTTCTGCTTCATTTATAATACCAGTAATATCTAAATTATCTACAGATAAAGTAGAAGAGGTCTGAAAATCTGTAGGTATAAAGGCATTTAGTGGAGAATAAGTATCACCGCCAAAAACTATTTCATTATCATGATCCGTATATAGATATTCAGTATTATCTTTTCTCACTATCTTTACAATAAGAGCTAAAGTAGTAGAGCTTTCAGCTATATGATTTTTATAGTTTTGACTTAAATTTTTCATACCCTAACCTCTACTACAGGTACTCCAGTAGACCCATATCCATAAAAATCTAAAGATAATTGTAATTCGTCTGTATCAAATCTGCACGGTACATCAAACTCACCGCCCCATGCTATATTAGTTGTATCTGCTGGAGGGCTAGTAAAAGTAACAATACCAGTAGTATAATCTATAGTATAGTCAGTGGTTTCAGTTTGCAATACACTATTAACAGTTATAAGTATAGTACCATTTACTGGTTTTCTTATTTCTCTTTGATTTATTATTCCTGCAGATAGATCATAAGTTTTAATTAGCTGAAACTCTACTGTTGCGCCATCCCCAATGCCAATTAATTGATCATCTCCTGCAGGAGTAGCATTTAAATCACAGGATTTATAATCAGACCAATCTTTATATCGGAAGTAGTGCCCCTTTCCACGAGTAATATGGAAAAAGGACACTAACTCCGATAGTTCAGATTCGCTACGAACTCCCATAGCTACATCATAGTAATGCCTGGCTTGGTCCCATCGTATATTATTATATTCATACCCAGAATTAACAGCAGTTATAACAGTATTATATTTTGGTCCACCTTTAGACCCATATGATATACTGTCCGGAAATCTAGGTGATTCAATAAACGACATTATCCAATTCTCCCTTGAGCTCGTTGTTGCTCTCTAGCGATTTGTAATGCAATTTGATTTGCACTACGTTTAATACCTTCTTCATTACCTTGAACACCAGTAATATTTATATTAAATTTATTTTCTATATTTTTAGTACCGTCTGGATTACCGTTAATAGTAACTGGAATGCTGCGATTATCTGGTAGAGGTACGATAGCTTCACGAGTAGGTCCTTCACCAACCATAGCTAGCTCGGGTCCTGCAGTTACACCACCATCAGCATACATAGGTATACGCTTCATAATTTCTCCAGTAATGCCGCCTTTGGCAAAAAATAGAGAAATAGCAGTCTGAGCAAGACCCCCAAACCCGCCAGTACCTCCTCCACCGAAAAAGCTTCCAAGCGAAGAAGTTAACCCACTAAATGCACTTGATATAGAATCAAATATTCCACCTAAATCGATATCTCCTATAAAATCAGAAATACCTTCAAAAGATTTTGATACAGTTTCTCCAATATTTTTTCCAACTTCCGTAAATGTATCCTTTACTTTTTGGAAGGTAGTTTTCATATATTCAGAAATTTTAGTAAACATACTCTCTCCAGGTTCTTCTGGATTTGCTGCACCTGGAGCACCAGGAGCCCCTCCTGGTCTAGTATTTAATTCAATTTGTTTTAATATATTGTTACCTGTTTCTTGTGCTTGAGTTTCCTCAGATTTACCAAGATTTTTAGCACCAGGGAAGAAGCCGGCTAGTAAATCCCTTGCACTCTTTTTTAGAATGTCTTTTACTAGCTGATTATTAAGCTCTAAGAAAGTATCTCCAATAGCCTGAGTAGCTGCTTTAAGAGCATCTTCTCCATTTGCCACTGCATCTACAAAAGCATCAATTCCAGAATCGACTACACCTAGGGTAAGATTAACTGTTCTATCAATATAGTTACCCATACTTTCGCCAAAATCTTCTGCTGCTCTTCTAAAAGATTCTCCTAAAAGATCTTGAACTTCTTGCGGATTTCTAAATAAATCTGCATTCTTTTTAGCTATTTCAAATCTTTCCTCATCAAGTGCTAATTGTGCTTTTTGTATTTCTAGCTCAGACTGTCCAGCATCAGCTTTAGCTTGAGCTAATTCTACTTGTTTAACTTGTACTTCTTTAGAAGCTTCTTGTATACTATAACCTTCAGCTATTAAGCTCTGTATAAATTCTTGTTCATTAGTTAATAATCCATTTATACGAGCTATTTCTTTAAGTGCAATTCCTCTTTGCTCTTCTGCAATAGCTACAGCTTTATACTTACTTTGTAACTTAGCCGCGTCTCTAACTTCATTACTTAAAAATTTATTACTGGCTAGTAATTCAAATCTTTCTTTTTCAGTATTAAGTGTAGTTTCTCTTACTTTGGTTAAACGTTTTTCTTGATCGAAAGCAAAGTTTAGATCTTTATTAGCGCGATCTCGTATTTTAGTAAGTTTATCAATTTCAGATATTTCTTGTACTAATTTTTTCTTTTCTTCCAGTAACTTGACTTCTTCTAGCAAAGCTTGAGCTTCTGCACCTAATTTTCTACTTGCTTGTACTTGCTTTAATGCAATTGTTGCATTTAATTGTGCTACTTTAGCTGCAGTAATTTGATCTTCAAAGTTTAATCTTTTATTAAAATCTTCTGTACTGTCTGTAGCTTTAGCAATCTTATCTAAGACCTTAGCTCTTTCTTGTACGGAATTTAGCCTTAAACTAGTAATTTTTCTTTGCGCTTCAGCTTGTTTTATACCTATTTTTTGTAACTCTACAGATTTACCTAATTGTATATTTATTTCATTTCTAGTTTTTTGAATTTCTTCAGTTTTTCGTTTAATTTGTTCATCTAATTGTAGCTGTTTTGCTGCATTAGTACCTGCTAGCTCTTTTTGATCTTGTAGTTCTCTTTTCTCTTGTTTCAGCTTTTCTACTGTATTTTCTTTAATTTTTCTCTGAAGTTCAAATTCTGTAGTTATAGCAGATAAATCTCCACGATTTACCAGATCTTTTACAGCTACTAATTGACTATTATATTTTGCTGTAGAAGCTGCTAGTTTATCCGTAGTTAGTATACTATCCAATTCTCTCTGTTGTAGATTCTCTAAACCTTCTTGAAAATCAGCAAGCGTTTTGATTGGGTTTTCTAAGCCTTTTTGTGCTAAAGCTAATAAAGGGGTAGATATAGGATCCAAATCTAAGGGTTTAAATTTGGCTCCTTCTACACTAGCTGCTTCTTTAACTAATTTTAAGGCTCTAGAAGCTTCAGTATATATAGGAGTAGCGCCAGCAATTTTTACTGCTTGCTCATCTAATTTATCTCCCAAGGTAGAAATAGCTTTATCTGCTGCAGTTATCGCCTCTGTATTTTCTAGTACTGCTTCTGCTGGTTTTGTAGCAGCTTCTGTTAAAATAGAACTAACAGTTCTTAATCCTTCTGGACTTAATTCACCTAGTCTATTTATTACTTGCGCTATTTCTTCTAGAGCATTATCTGCTAATCCGACTCCTAATTTAAATATTAGCTGCCCATTACGTCTTTCAAATAATTCTGGATTATCATCAAAAGCATCTAACATTTTTAGTTGTATTCTGTTAGCTAGTTCTTCTCCTTTTTGGCCAGCAAACTCCGGGTCTACTCTTAATAATTCATTTAAGTTAACTTCAGTACCTTCAAAAGATTCTTTAAATTTCTTCGCACTGCCTAAGCCTGTATCCTTTTCTAGACCTTCTGCTATAACATTTACTCGAGTTTTTAATGATCTAAGTACCGTTTCTATTCTATCTTCATTTAAATCAAAAGCTCTAGCAAAGAAAGAGTTATCTATATCATTTTGTATAGTAGTGAAAACACCGCTTAAGTTTTCCAAATCACTAATATACTGCTTCATTAAATTTGATAATACTTGTGCAGCTTTGGCTTGATCTTGAAAAGTTTCTATAGATATATTTTTTAATCTTTTTACAGAGTCTGTAGCTAAATCTACGTTATCAGCAAAAGCAGAAACTTTCTTATCTGCCTCTGCCCCATACTTAGATATCAAACCAAATTTTTCAGCTATAGGACTAAGGACAGATAAGACTGCAGATAGTGCAAATCCCCAAGCACCAAAAGCACCTGCAAGTTTAGTAACAGTAGTTAAAAATCCTCCAGCTAATTTAGCACCGGTTCCAAATATAGCACCTATACTACCTCTTAGTTTCCCCCCACCTACTATATCTCTAAATTTTTTGAAGTCTGATAATATTCCTTCCTTTAAAATTCCGCCTAAACCAGCTTGTAGTCCCTCCGCATAACCAGAAGAAGTTGCTACTCTAACTCCACTAGTAAACTCTTTTACCGCTATTGTAGCTCTTTTTATAGCGGCAGTTCTTCTATCCCAAAATCCAATATCTGCATCTCCGCTTCTTCTGGCTGTTTGCTCATTACTTTCTAATCCTAATCTGAATAGATCTAATGCATTTCTAGCTCTATCTATACTAGTCTCTAGTCCCCTGAATTTAACACTAGCTTCACCTTTACTAGCCGCGGTTTCTATAGCTTTTTCTAGACCTCTAACATAATTACCAATTACTCCTTTCTGTTTATTAAAATCTCCTTTAAAAACAGTACGGGTAATTTCATTACGTATACCTTCTCCAAAAGACTCTGGATCAAGTAATTCTTGAATTAGCTGTTCAGAATCTATACCTTTGCCAAAATCTACCTTACTAAGGTCTATATCTCTAACACCGGCTCTTACTACTTCACTATAATCAAATACATCAGCATTTAAAGCCTCTACAGCTTGTTGTGCGGCTTTAGCTCTTTTTGCAAAAGTATCTAATCTAAGTGCCTCAGTAGCCTTGGCAGAAGTTAATAATCCCTCACCTAATTTTCTAAGTTCTGGTAATAATAACTTAGAGATGCCACCTGCTATACCAGCAAATATACCTGCTAAGGCTAATCCACTATCAGCTAAAATACCTATAAAAGGATCTAATGGTACTCTTATTAGTTCGACTATTCTATTTGTCAACTCTGAAAAAGATGATGCTAATCTATCATAAGGATTAACTTTTATATCAACTTCTGCAAACTTTTCGGTACCTTGCTCTAGAAATTGATTAAATATAGCTTGTGTTCTTTGTGCAGTGGTTAATTCTTGGGGTAATACTCCTAAAGCTTTAGCATACTCTCTAGTTGCATCTGTAACTCGTAATATAATACCAAATTCATCCGCTAATTCAGGCTCCCCTTTAACTATAGCTTGTGTAAGCCTTTGTACGGCTTCTGGTACCGATCTTCCTAAAGCATTTGCTGCTTTAGTAGCAATATCTGCGATTTGATTTGCTTGTTGACCACTAAATCCACCAGCTAGTGCTAAGTTAGCAGACTGCATTGCATCTCTAAATGTTATTGCCCCTCCAGTAACTTCTTTTAGACTTCTAGCTACTCCTGCATAGTTTTGTCCTGTAGCTACACTTAATTCTCTGGAAGCTTCCGATAGAATACTTAAATCGGCATTTCTTTTTAGTACATTAAAAGCCGAACTAAGAGCAAAAACGTTAGCCGCAACTGTTGCGTATATACGTACAATCCCACCTAAGCCTTGTGCTTGTTTAGCAAAAGCTTTAGTAGTATTACTAGTAGCTTGGGCGACTGCTTTTTGTTTTCGATCATTTTCGCCAAGTTTAGTATTAGTTTTCTCTATAGAGTCATCTAATTTTTCAAAGCCTTTTATAGCTTCAATTTGGCCTTTACTATTGACTACTAAAGTAAACTCTCTGGTTACATCAGCCACTATTTTGCTCCTCGTTTGCTTTCAGCTTCTATCTTTTTGTTTACTATTTTTACTTGCTCTTCTATAAGTACACCAAGTAAATCTAAATATAGTATCCAATTTGTTTTAGGAACTTCAAATAACTCAAAAATAATAGGAAAGTTATCAAGTTTTTTACCCTGATAACCTCCCATGCTACCCCATTCATCTGGTAGATAATTAAAAATTTCTATTACTTGTTGAGATTGAACAGTTAAATCATCTACTTCTACAGGAATTTCATCTTCTATAGGTTCACTACCTATTTCTTGGCACATATCCAGGTATTGTTCCCTGGTCATTCCTATATTACGATTAGATATATAACTTTTTAACTTTTTTAGTTCTTTGTTTAACTGTTCTTGTTGAAGTTTTTTATGTCTTTTACAATTGAATTTATCCAATCATCAAATTCAACTGAATTTTTAACTAGTTCAATTGCATTCTGCTCAGAATAATCTAATTCTTCACCTTCTGCACTGGATGTATCTATTGGAATAAGTTCCTGTAGATATTCTAGCTTAAATCCTTTCCAACCTTTTAGTAAGGCGGGTACATACATATTAAGAAATAGATCATTATCTACTGATTCTTTTTGCTCTCTAGATTTTCTATCAAACTGTGTAACAGTAGCTTTTTCAATAAATTTCTTAGTAGTTTCTCTCGATACGTAGGCAAGCTTAACAAATAGACCATCAAATACAGGATGCTCTACTTCAATAACTTTATCGTTAGTGATAAGATTTTTTAGTTCCATTTTTATCTCCATTATGTTTTATATTTAACAACTGTATCATCATTATCAGTTGTATCTTTTCTGGACGTTATTTTTATATTAGATGTTATTACATCTTTTACTTGTATTTCTGGTAATTCTACTATAGAATTTGGAAGATCAATAGTTATATGTGGTTCAGTAACTTTACCAAAAGTAATTTTAGTATTTATTTTATTAGTATTGCCATAATCAATATCTGAATTAATTCTTTCAAATAAGTCTAAATTAGAATATGATCCAGTCTTCATATAACCAGTAAAATCTAATTCTGTAATTCTAGCTTTAACATAGTGATCTAAATACTCTATTTTTCTTATATCTAAAGTATTTCTTTCTACTATATCTACATCGTTTTTTAATTTTAATTTACCAGAAATAGCAGGTAGTTTACCATTATTTGCACCTATTGTTAAATCTATAAAACTGTAGTTAGTTTTTATATAATTAGATACAGTTGTATAGTCTGTGAATGTCCCTGGAGTACTTGTTACCTTTTCTAAAGTTAAACCTTTGAGCTCCCAAGAAACTTCTAGTATTTTATTAACTTCAAAGCTATACTCTGCTAAGGTAACTACTGCATTAGATATTTTGTATATTAAATTACCAAACTTAATAAATAAATTTAATTCTGGTAACCTAGGTGTAGATGCAAATTGTGCAGTAAATTCTGTTGGAGCATCAGTACCAGCTTGCCCCATTAGTGACTTTAATAATAGTTTCTCTACAGAAGTATCATTAGTAGTATCATTATAAGGTTTTGCATATGTTTTAAATTTAAACTCAGGAGCGGTATTCCCTAATAAAACCTTTTCATCTATTCTATTAGGAGTAGTTTCTATTTTATAATTATATACGCTCTGAGATACAGATTTATAAGAAATTGAACTGCCAGGTAGGACTGCTATTTTTACTGTGTTAGCAGTAGTATAAGGGATGGTAGAACCGTTGCCTTCTGTAACCCAAAGTTCTATATCTCTTTCAAAAAATAACATATGTAAAACCTCGAAAAAAGGGGAAGCGACTAACGCCGCCTCCCCTTATAGACAACAATTAAGTTGTTGGCGACACGTATCGAACAACTAATTCGTCAGTTGTATCAATTTCTTCACCTAAACCGGTAAATGAAACCTCTGTCGATAGTACGTCTTCAACGTTAAATGCAGGAATAACTAAATGTGCATGGTTCATGATGAAATCTACACGAGGTGTATTAGCACCACCACCCATACTCATTGTCATTTCAAATTCGTGCGTAACTGTATCAGTTGCACTTGATAGGTCTGTTAATAGACCAGCTGTGTTTGTTGATCCAGTATTTAAGTATGCAGTTACAGAACCAGATACTGAACGTGATCCTGTGAAACTACCGATTGGAACGTTAACCTTACCAAGTTCTTCTGGAGTTAGGTAAGTAATATTGTTTTCGATAGTTAGTGAACCACCAGTAATAGGTACATTGTATGTTTTAACTGTACCAAAGCCAGGAATAGCTCCTGTGTTACCAGTTACTACACCAACATAAGCTGATACGGAACCATCTGCTGCACTTACATAATTATATGAAGCAAAGTTTGTAGTATCTAAACCAGCTAATAATGGTAGTGTATCACTTTCTGCTAAGGTTGCTTCAGAGGTAGTTCCTGAAGTTGCAGAAGTAAGCCTTAAATTACCTTCATCAAAATAAACTATACCATTATCTAGCTGATAGTTAATTTCATTAAGTGCTTGTTGTACTGTAGAACCACTAACAGCAATAGAAGTATCATATGTGTAGTTTCCTGAACTATCAATACTGATTGTCTGCGC
>Ga0180437_10011991_pt1 | contig 10320 bp, 9 predicted proteins | sample SS_ome_4_FD_132410 | JGI IMG/M metagenome (GOLD analysis project Ga0180437, IMG submission 132410) | Hypersaline lake sediment archaeal communities from the Salton Sea, California, USA - SS_3_D_1 metaG | ecosystem: Environmental > Aquatic > Non-marine Saline and Alkaline > Hypersaline > Sediment... | reverse complement strand
CCTCGCTGCAAACACGCGCTGTAGAGGTCGGCGATGAGTATGTGATTAACGGTCAGAAAACCTGGTGCAGCTACGGTCATCTGGCCGACTATTGCTGGCTGGCCGCCAGAACCGACCCCACTGCTTCCAGACACGAAGGGATCAGCATATTCATTGTGGATATGAAGACACCGGGAATTGCTGTACGTCCGCTGACAAATATCCTGGACAGGCACTCTTTCAATGAAGTCTTCTTCGACGATGTGCACATCCCGAAGGAGAACCTGGTCGGGCAAAAGAACAAGGGGTGGTATCAATTGGTGATGGCGCTCGACTTCGAGCGCTCCTCTATCGGCTATGCTGCCGGAAACCAACGAATAATCGAGGAACTCATCAAATATGTTAAGGAAACCAGGAGAAATGGAAAGCCTATTGCCAACAACCCCCTAATTCGGAACGAGCTGGCGCAGCTGGTAGTGGAAAATGAGGTGGCTCGGATGATGGCCTATCGTATCGCCTGGATGTTCAGTAAAGGTCTCCATCCTAGCCATGAGTCTTCTATGTCTATGGTTTTCATTAGCGAAGTCATGCGGCGTACAGCCAATGCCGGGATGCGAATTCTGGGGCACTACGGAGAGCTGGACAGGGATTCCAAATGGGCGGTCATGAATGCACGTATAATGCGTATGTGTCTGAGTTCACTTTCGATTGGTGTTGGTGGCGGCTCCAACGAGATTCAGCGCAATATTATAGCCATAAGAGGGCTGGGACTGCCTCGACGGTAAGCCTGTGTAGACTCATACGTAGGACTTCTGGGAAGACAAGGCAATGGATTTTGCATTTAGTGAGCGAGAAGAGGCATTCCGAAAAGAAGTCGAAGACTTCGTAGCCAAGGAACTGCCAGGGGATTGGGTCGAAAAAAATATCTACTGGCCGGCGGGATATGGCACTTTGGCACAATTTGAGGAGTTAAGCCCTCAGGTCGAACAATTCACCCGCCGATTGGCCGAGAAAGGCTGGCTGACCATCTCATGGCCCAATGAATATGGAGGGGCTGGACTCAGTCATACAGAGCAGGCCATCTTTCACGAGCGAATGAGCTACTACAGAGCTCCCGCCGGTGAAATAGCCACACGGATTGGTGGCCCTACCATAATGCTCTTTGGCAACGAGGAAATGAAGAAGGAATGGTTGCCCAGGATAGCCAGAGGTGAGGTGAGATTCTGGCTGGCTTACAGCGAGCCAAATGCCGGCTCTGACCTTTCTTCGATACAAACCAGGGCAATAGACGATGGTGATGACCTTATCATAAATGGTCAGAAGATTTGGGGCACAGCTGCCCATGTATCGCACTATGCTTGGATGGTTGTCAGGACAGACCCCACGGCTCCACCACATAAGGGCATTTCCTTAGTTATTGTGGATAACGCAGCACCGGGTGTTACCATCCGTCCACTGATGAACATCTGTGGCTTTTATTCTTTCAACGAAGTGTTCTTTGATAATGTGCGAATCCCTAAAAGGAATATCGTCGGCGAGATGAACAAAGGCTGGTATTACCTAATGGTGGCTCTGGATTTCGAAAGACTGGCAATACCGATGGGCGGTTTCAGACGAACATTCGAAGAGATAGTGCAATATGCCAGGGAAACAAAACGCAATGGACAGGCCGTGAGTCAGGAGCCGCTGATACGGAATAGGTTAGCCAACATGGCAATCCAAATCGAGGTGGCCTATATGCTTTTCTGGCAAACAGCGTGGATGCTTGACAGAAGTCTTGTCCCTAATATTGAAGCATCCCTGCTGAAACTATTTACCACTGAACTGAGTCAGAAGCTGGCAAATACTGGGATGCAGGTTATGGGACATTATGGACAACTAGAAGGAACCTCTAAGTGGTCATCTTTGTACGGACGAGTCTGTTTGGGCTGCTTAGATTGCATTTCGGCTCTGGTTGGTGCCGGTACTTCTGAAATTCAACGCAATATCATTGCTATGAGGGGTCTTGGATTGCCATCGAAGTAAATGAGTCTTGGTATGTTAAACAAACTTGCAGGATAGGGGGAATGCTATGGATCTTGGTCTGAGCGAAGAGCAAGAAATGCTAAAGAAATCGGCGCGTGATTTTTTGCAGAAAGAATGCCCTAAACGATTAATCAGGCAACTGGATGAGAGTGAAGGCGGCTATTCTTCGGAGTTGTGGCGCAGGATGGCGGAACTGGGCTGGATGGGTTTGGTATTTCCTGAAAACTATGGGGGTAGCGGGCGTAACTTCCTGGATTTGGCAATCCTTCTTGAGGAAATGGGATACAATATCTTGCCTGGCCCGTTTTTCTCCACGGTCATTCTTGGCGGGCTCACTATACTGGCAGCCGGAAGTGAAGAACAGAAGACGGAGTTGCTGCCCAAGATTGCCCGCGGGGAAATGGTTCTTAGCTTCGCCTTAACTGAGCCCAGTGCCAGCTATGATGCCGCATCAGTTAAGACCAAAGCCATAGCTCGTGATGGCGAATATGTCATCAAGGGCACCAAGCTGTTTGTGCTTAATGCCAATGTCGCCGACTATATTCTATGTGTTGCCAGAACGAGAGGGACAACGGACCCAGAAGACGGCATAACCGTATTTCTTGTGGACGCCAGAAGCCCTGGCCTCACGTGCACACTACTCAATACTCTGGCGCGTGACAAGCAATGTGAGGTCATTTTTGATAATGTGACTTTGTCGGGGAAAAGCATAGTAGGCAAAAGGGACGAAGGGTGGCCAATCGTGAAAGACATCCTGCAGAAAGCTGCGGTTGCCAAATGCGCTGAGATGGTGGGTGGTGCCCAGGCGGCATTGGATATGGCAGTCAATTATGCCAAGGAGAGGGTGCAGTTCGCCAGGCCTATTGGTAGTTTCCAGGCTATCCAGCATTACTGTGCCAATATGGCTATGGATGTCAGCGGTTCACGGTTTGTTACATACAAAGCGGCCTGGAAGGTGAGCGAAGGCCTTCCCGCTGCTCTGGATGCAGCTATAGCCAAAGCATGGGTAAGCGAGGCTTACGGGCGAGTTGCCCTGTCAGCACATCAAATATTCGGGGCAATTGGCTTTACCATGGACCACGATATGCACCTGTACTATAGGCAGGCAAAAGCTGCCGAGATAATCTTTGGCGGCGCTGACTTTCACCGTGCCATCGTGTCTCACGAATTAGGTCTCTAGTACCGACGTCTTTGTGTCGGCGCTGGGACATCCATGGGTAGTCTCACTTGATGGTTGATGACTAGTGCTGCCTACTTTGACCTCAGCTTGCTCTTTCTCACAAACCTGCCAATTCTCCTCAGTGCCTCCTCGATATTAGGCAAAGAAGTAGCATAGCAGCAACGGACAAAACCCTCACCGGATGGTCCAAACGCGGTGCCTGGTACAACAGCAACCTTTTCCTCCAATAACAGCTTTTCGGCGAATTCTTCCGAATTCATTCCAGTAGCTTTGATAGAGGGAAAGGCAAAGAAAGCCCCTTTGGGCTCGAAACAGGGCAAACCAATCTCATTCAATCTCTTGACCATGAAGCGACGGCGTCTATTATACTCTTGAACCATCTTTTCGACCTCGCCTTCACCGTTTCTTAGGGCCTCGATAGCTGCCATCTGAGTCATGGTCGGGGCGCAGAGCAAGGTGTATTGATGGATTTTTGTCAGGGCCTGAATGAAGCGGCGATCGGCTGCCACATAGCCAATACGCCAACCGGTCATGGCATGAGATTTGGAGAATCCGCTAATCAGTATGGTACGCTTCTTCATCCCGGGAAGGCTGGGGAAACAAATATGCTCCACCCCATAGGTTAGACGGGCGTATATTTCGTCAGATATTATTGGCAAGTCGTGCTCTTTGGACAGCTCAGCAATAGCGTCAGCCTCTTTTCTGGACATGACGGCACCCGTAGGATTCGCCGGATAACCTATTAAGATAGCCTTTGTTTTCTTTGTGATCCTGGCTTCGATATCGGTGGCCCTGACTACGAAGTTGTTTCTCTCGTTTGTGGAAACAAGAATAGGCTTGCCCCCAGCTAGGGTGATGTCGGCAGGATAGGCCACATAGCAGGGGTCGGGGATTATGACCTCGTCGCCAGGATTGATAATTGCTCTCAGAACAAGGTCTAATCCTTCACTACTTCCTGCAGTAATAAGAATCTCGTGCTCGGGATGATAGTCTACCCCGTAGTTAAGCTCCAGGTAGCGGGCCAATTCTTGGCGTAGGTCCGGCATGCCGGAATTCGAAGTATACATGGTGTAACCTTGTTCCAGAGAATATATGCCGGCCTCTCTGATATGCCAGGGAGTAACGAAATCAGGCTCACCTATGCCAAGCGAGATAACGTCTTCGATGGAGGAAAGCAGGTCGAAGAACTCCCTAATGCCTGATGGCGGAAGCGTGGCTACTTTTTGTGAGATCAGGTTGTCCAAGGCTCGGGTAAAAGTGGCTCTTGTGTTTGGCATGCTAGGGTGTTACGGGTAGGCGTCTATTTGTTTCCTTGGGGACGCGAAAGGTCTCGCCATATTCCTTGTACCGTTTGAGAAGAAAGTGGGTGACAACACTCTGCACCTGCTCTAGGGGAGCCAGTTTCTCTGCGACGAAACCGGCGATCTCCTGCATAGTCCTTCCTCTGACCAGTATGGATAGATCATAGGTGCCTGAGACCAGATATGCAGAATACACTTCCGGGAATTGATAAACACGCTCGGCAATGGCATCGAAGCCAACACCACGTTGTGGCGTCACTCTTACTTCGATTAGGGCCCATATAATTTCCTTCTCTAGCTTGGGCCAGTTTATTATGGCTTTGTATTTGAGGATAGTCCCGTCTTTCTCGGCTTGCTTGATTGCTTTTTTCACCTGGCTGACAGGTTTATTCACCATGGCGGAAATCTGTTCCGGAGTTGACCGGCCATTCTGTTCCAGAATTTCAAGTATTTCTTTCATGAGTTCTCCTTAAAGCATCAGACCAGCTCGATCGCAGACCATTGGTCGGTTGCTTCATTGTAACACAGTTCGAATAGTCTACCATCCTGAGTAACTACTCTGAACAGCCTTTTGCCCGGTTCCTGCCGGGCATCTTCTACCGACTCTGTTTGCAGCTCACTTTCCTGCCAGACGAAGGACCGTGGTTCTTCGGCATAGAGGTAACCTGAATAGCATTTCACACTTATTTCCACAGCTTGCCTTGGTTATATCTCGAAGTAGTTGACATAATAATCTTGTTGTATAGCCTTGTTTGTCCGGTCCGGATAGCACCACGAGTGAGGCATGTTGAGTGCTTGCTGTCGGTCTAATTGTAGCACTACCCGCGTGGTTTGCCATTATCAGAGACAACTCTGGAGCTTGGTGCAAAGTTGAGTGGTATTGATTGACAAACGTGACACGCTCAAGTAGTATCAAATATGAAGGGAGACGGGAGATGAAAAAGGATTTGCTATCAATAGCTGACCTCAATCGTAAGGAAGTTGAAGACCTCGTAGAGAAAGCCCGGCGTATGAAACGGAAGGGCCCGACTCCGGTCCTGCCCGGCAAAACCCTTGCGCTCCTTTTCGAGAAGCCCTCTCTGCGAACCCGGGTCAGTTTTGAGATGGCTATGCATCAACTCGGCGGATATAGCATCTACCTGTCTCCACAAGAGGTAGGTGTTGGCAAGCGTGAGGGAGTGGCTGATGTGGCGCGAGTGCTCAGTCGATATGTCGATGTCATAGCCGCGCGCACATTCTCTCAGGAGACGTTGCGTATTCTCGCCGGCCATTCTTCTGTCCCGGTAATTAATGCCCTGTCCGATCTGGAACACCCCTGCCAGGCACTTTCCGACCTTCTCACCATCTATGAAAACACAGGCAAACTTCCTGGTTTGACTTTGGCGTTCATTGGCGACGGCAATAATGTGGCTAATAGCTTGCTACTCTCTGCCTGCCAGGTGGGCATGAATTTCCAGTTTGCGTCTCCGAAGGGGTATGAGCTTGAGAAAGGGGTATTGAGTAAAGCAAGGAAATTTGCTGCCCTGAGTGGCAGCCGGATTCAGGTTACCAATGATCCTCACAAAGCTGCTAAGGGTGCCGATGTAATCTATACTGATGTATGGGTCAGCATGGGGCAAGAAGAGGAAGCAAAGAAGCGTCGTCATGCTTTTTCAGGCTATCAGGTGGATGATAAGTTGCTAAGCTTGGCCAAGAAGGATGTTCTGTTCATGCATCCCTTGCCTGCCCACCATGGCGACGAGATTTCCACGGGGTTACTAGACGACCCTCGATCCGTGGTGTTTGACCAGGCGGAAAACAGGCTCCATCTGCAAAAGGCATTGCTGGTGAGGCTGCTGTCGGATCCCAAGGTGTCAGGCAGATGACCCGGCCCGTTGTAGCCATTGTGGGTAGAACCAATGTGGGCAAATCTACCTTACTTAACCGGCTGGCGGGCAATCGGCTGGCTGTAGTCGCCGATTTGCCGGGAACCACCAGGGACCGCGTCTTTGCGTTCGTTTCCTGGCAAGAGCGGGAATTGACTGTAGTCGATACTGGTGGCTGGCAAGGAAGACCGGAAGGATCTTTAGAGAAGAAAGTCAGGCAGCAGGTTGACGCAGCCATTGCTCAAGCAGACGTCATCATCTTTTTGGTAGATGTTAAAGACGGAGCTGTTGGGGCTGATGAGGCAATTGCTGATGTGTTGCGGGCTGCTGACAAGCCCAGCATACTGGCCGCAAACAAGGTAGATTCTGCCAAGCAAGCGAATCAGGTAGCCGATTTCTATCGATTGGGCATGGGCGAGCCTATTGCTATCAGTGCTCACCATAATCTGGGTATAGATGATCTGATGAATGCTGTGTTAGCTTGCTTGCCCTCACAACCTGTCAGTGCGGTGGAGCCAGCGGGAGCTAAAGTAGCCATCGTCGGGCGACCCAATGTGGGCAAGTCAACTCTGTTGAATGCGTTGCTAGGACAGGAAAGAGCCATTGTTAGCGAGCATCCGGGGACGACTCGTGACTCACTCGATGCTATCGTTCGGCGGGGTGATAAGGAAATTCTCCTTGTGGATACTGCCGGGATCAAACGCCGCGGAAGGGTCGGTGCCGGCGTGGACTACTACAGTCTGCTGCGCGCCCTCCAGGCTATTAACCGCTGCGATGTTGCGTTGCTGCTAGTCGATGCCAGTGAATTCATTACCGCGCAGGATATGCATATCGCAGGCTATATTATTGAGGCTGGAAAGGGTGTGATGTTGTTGGTCAACAAGTGGGACCTTGTTCCCCGGGAACAAAGACGCAGATTCAAACAGGCCGTTGAACGAAGGCTCAGATTTGCCCCTTATATATCTGTCATCTACATGTCCGCCAAGATGGCGTCGGGAATAAATGAAATTCTGCCACGGGCCTGGGAAATCTGGCAGGAAAGACAAAAGCGACTACCCGAATCAGCAGTCGACGGATTAGTCAAACGGGCAATCAACGCCTATCCCCCGCCCCGCACAGGTTCCAGGCAGCTGCGAATTACTCGTGCCTATCAAGATGAGACTCACCCAGCGACTTTTGTTCTCCGGGTGAACGATCCCAGGCTGGTTCATTTTTCCTATCGGCGCTACCTGGAAAACAAGTTGCACCAGGACCTTGGTTTTCATGGCGTTCCTCTGAAGTTGATTTTTGCGAAGGCTGGCCGTAAAATTAATAGGAAAATCGAGGTGCGAGCATGATTATAGCGCGATTTGTAGCTGTCGTAATCATTGCTTATCTTCTTGGCTCCATCCCCTTCGGTCTCATAATAGGCAAGCTGAAAAAGGGCGTTGATATCAGGCAGCAGGGAAGTGGCAAGACCGGAGCCACTAACTTGATGAGAGTCGCAGGAACCAAGCTCGGCCTGTTAGCTCTGGTCCTTGATGTGGTTAAGGCTACCGGAGCGGTAATGCTGGCCGCGCTAATTGTAGATCGCGGTGCCGGTACCCTGACCATTGGTGGCGCGTCTGTTTATTGGCAGCATATCGCCCAAGTCGCCGCTGGCTTGGCCACGGTGGCAGGACATAACTGGCCGTTATTTGCCAAATTTAGAGGTGGTAGAGGTGTAACCGCCTATTTTGGCACATTGTTCGCTATTTTCCCTCCCGCGGGCATATTCGGTGCCGAAGTCCTGGCTATAGCAGCATTACGCAGTCGGCACATGTCCCTTGGTTCTCTGCTGGGAGCCCTGGCCACCTGGTGCTTAATGCTGCCTCTGACTATCATCTATCACTTGCTTCCTCCTATTTATCTGGTCTACGGCTTCGTCGTCATCGCATTGATTGCCTATCAGCACCGGGATAACGTGAAGCGCTTGAGACAAGGCACGGAACGCCAGTTATGGTGAAGAAGGGCCGGAGGCCGTGTCCAAAAGTCACCATCATAGGCAATACCTCCTGGGGTAATACTTTAGCTGCTTTGTTGAGCAGTAGAGGGGCGGCGGTAAAACTGTGGACTCGAAGCGAAGCTGAAGCTGAAGAGCTAAACCAGGGAGGACGCAGTTATTTCTCTACCAGCCAGATTGGCGAGGCCTTAAGCGGGGCTGACCTGGCGATCTGGGTGGTGCCCTCGCAAAGATTGCGAGAAAACGCCGGCCAAGCCAGAGATTATCTGAGCAGTTCCATGCTGTTGATGAGCGCTGCCAAGGGATTGGAGGTAGAGAGTGGTAAGAGGATGTCACAGGTGCTCGCAGAGGAAATTGCGTCTTCCCTGAAAGGGCAGATTTGCGTTCTGTCTGGTCCCAACCTGGCAGGGGAAATTGCCCGGGGGCTCCCCGCTGGTTCGGTAATCGCCGCTCAAGATCTAGCTTTGGCGGAAAGAGCTCGGAAATTGATGGAATCGCCAGAATTCGTTGTATCTACCAGTGATGATGTCGTGGGCGTTGAATTGGGCGGGGCTTTGAAGAACGTTATAGCTCTGGGTGCGGGCATGATGGATGGACTGGGCCTGGGTGATAATGCTAAGGGTGCTTTTATCGCCTGGGGATGGAGCGAGGTTGTTTCCCTGGGGGTGACTTTGGGAGCTCGGGCGGGCACTTTCTACGGTCTGGCCGGTCTAGGTGATCTGATAACTACTTGTGCCAGCACTCTAAGCCGAAATCACTATGTTGGCTATGAACTAGCCAAGGGTCGCTCTTTGTCTGCAGTCTCTGCCTCTATGAGATATGTTGCCGAGGGAGTCGCTACCACTGCGGCAGCCCACCGGCTGGCAAAGGACCACGGGCTTAGATTACCGGTCATCAACCTTGTTCATGGGGTTCTTTTTGAGGGATTGCCCCCTAGTCGAGCACTTAGCGGGTTCAGGACACTAGCAGCAAGCCATTACTACTCTCTGGACTAGGCGTCTCGAGGCGGTTCAGTCCGGGGCAGTACCCTAGCCAATTCCTCGAAAAGACGTCGCTGGTTCTTGTCCAGGTGTTGTGGAGTTGTTATGACTATCTTGACGAGCAAGTCTCCTCTTCCCCTGCCATCAACATAAGGAATTCCCTTGCCCTTATACCTAAAAGTCTTTCCATTCTGAGTCCCCGATGGTATTTTCAAGTCCACCTTTCCATCTAAGGACGGCACTTCTATCTCATCGCCCAGAGCAGCTTGAGCGAAATTGATGTCCAATTCATAGAGAATGTCGCTGCCATCTCTATGGAATAGACTGTGCGGCTTCACTGAAAAAGCAACAAAGAGGTCGCCGGGTGGGCCGCCATATGCGCCAGCGCTCCCTTCTCGGTCTATGCGTAGTCGGTGTCCATCGTCCACACCGGCTGGAATGGTAACACTTATCTTGCGCTTTGCCTTGATTCTCCCTCTGCCGTGGCACTGAGAGCAGGGATTGCTGATTACTGTGCCTGCGCCTCCGCAGCGCGAACAAGTCGTGGTACTGGTGTATCGCCCAAAGATGCTTTGCTGAACTCTTCTCACTTGCCCTGTTCCGCGGCAGTCACCACATGTCTCGGGATTTGTCCCCGGTTTGCTACCAGTGCCATGGCAGGCAGGACAAAACTCGATGCGTGATACTTCAATTTCCTTCTCACAGCCGAAGACTGCCTCCTCGAAGGAAAGAGTAAGGTGAGTCTGCAAGCTGTCGCCTTTCTGGGGACCGCGCTGAGCGGTCCGTCCAAAGATAGTGCCAAAGCCATCCCAGAATGATTCAAAAACGTCTCCCAGTCCGCCAAAACCAAAATCCGGAAAACCTCCCTCGACGTCTACTCGGCCATAGCGGTCATACATGTTCCTTTTCTCGGGGTTGGAAAGTATCTGAAAGGCCTCGTTGACTTCCTTGAATTTCTCTTCGGCTCCCGACTCTCTATTACGGTCGGGATGGTACTGGAAAGCTAACT
>Ga0180437_10011990_pt1 | contig 10320 bp, 6 predicted proteins | sample SS_ome_4_FD_132410 | JGI IMG/M metagenome (GOLD analysis project Ga0180437, IMG submission 132410) | Hypersaline lake sediment archaeal communities from the Salton Sea, California, USA - SS_3_D_1 metaG | ecosystem: Environmental > Aquatic > Non-marine Saline and Alkaline > Hypersaline > Sediment... | reverse complement strand
CCCACCAGCGCCGCCGTGATCCCCTTCTGAGAAATCACCCAGTTGATCGTCATCTGCGCCAGCGTCGCTCCGTGCCCGTCCGCAATCGGCTGGAGCTTTTTCAGCATCTCCAGCACCCGCTTCCGGTTCTCAGGCTTGTACCACGGCCTGAGGTTCCTAACGTCCCCCTCGCCAAACTTGCGCTCCATCGTCACCTTCCCCGTCATCAGCCCCTGCGCTATCGGACTGTAAGCGAGAATGCCTATGTCGTTCTCGATGCAGAACGGCAAAATGTCCTTCTCGATGTCGCGCTCCAGCGGATTGTACAGCGGCTGGTCGCTGGTCACCGGCCCCCTGCACTGGCACTTCTTCATCATATCCACGCTGAAGTTGCTCACCCCGATCGCCCGCACCTTCCCCTCTTGCTTCAGATCCAGCATTGCGTCCCACGACTCCTCCACCGGCGTCGTCGGATCCGGTTGGTGGCACTGGTACAGATCGATCACGTCTACCCCGAGCCTTTCCAGACTCTCCTCGCATTCTTTCTTGATCGATTCCGCTCCCAGGTACCTTCGAACCTGCACGGGCGTGCCGTCGTTCATCTTTGTGTCGAAGACGTGGTGCCCTTTGACGATGTCCCACCGCACGCCGCACTTCGTCGCAATCGTAACCTCGTCCCGCCGGCCCTTTATCGCTTTGCCGACGATCCGCTCGCTGTGTCCCATCCCATATATGGGCGCCGTGTCGATGCACGTGATCCCAAGGTCTATCCCACGCCGGATTGCTCGGATCGCCGCCTCGTCGTCCGTGCCTCCCCACATCCACCCGCCGACCGCCCACGCTCCGTAGCACACCGCCGGAATCTTCAGTTGGCTCTTGCCGAGTTGCCTGTACTCCATCGCACTTCCTCCTCTATGTCTCCTCTTCTCTCTACCGTGTCGGCGACAACCGCCATCCCACCATTCTTGCCTTGATCCATGCTGAAGGCAACACCCTCTTCCCCGCATTTCCGCTCTTCGCAAGCGCTGTCACGCTTCCCCTTGTACGTGCTGATTCCTTTTCGGGTATAATCCCCGCCGGACTTGCCGTTGAGTTGTGTCCCTGGCGCTTAGACCTCTGCAAGGGAAGGGGAGACCATGAATCGCCACTGGGTATTTCTTGTCTGCGCCGCGCTCGCGCTTCTGCTTTGTCAGAGACTTCCGCTCAGTGCGGCGGAAGAGACGCCTTCAGCAGATGACGCGCCTCCGCCCGCCATTATCAACGCCTCTTGGGCCGAAAATGACCGGACCGCAATTCCCTCCGACCCCGACTACGGCACACTCTACAATCATGTGCCTAGGGACGAGTTCCCCGCTCTACGCGACCACCTCAACCCGTTTGCGCAGAAGAAGACGCCATTCGTCTTCGAGGATATCGACTACCCGACCGGCGAGAACAGTCCCACGTCCTATCGCTTCGACATGGGCCCGCAGGACTCCCCGCTTCACGAAGGCTACACCCGCGTCACTAGGGAAGACGTCTTCTCCTGGGAAAAAGGCTGGGGCTGGGAGTCGCCGCCCGCCGCCGATTTCGCCTACACAGGTCCCGACAGCGTCTCCGTGCAGAAAAGGGTGGACTTCGAACTCGTACAGTTGGAGCGGATGGAATCCGCGTTCAGCCGCCGCGGCAAAGAATTCAGGGCCACCGGCCCTCGCCGCTTCTATTACACCGACCCGATGTGTCGTGCTTTTCTCGACGAGCTTTCCAGCGACGCCGTCCTCAATCCCGGCGAGCTCGTCTTTAAGGTCGCTCTGCCCAACGGCCGCTACAGCGTCTCGATGATCGTCGGCGACGTCCAACTCCCACGCTACGGCATGGACGTTTACGCCAACGGGTATCTCGTTGCCTCCGACCTGTACACCAAGGGGATGCCGTTCCCGGTCCGCGTGGCCTTTTCGACCAATGTCGTCCGCAATAACCTTCGCATCGCTCTCCGCGCCAATGACGCGCCGTTCGTTGAACGCTCCGAGGTGGCCGCCGAAACCCCCGACTATAACTATTCCCAACTCCCCTTCGTCTTGGCCTTCGCAGAGAAGAAATCAAGCCCGTTCTTCGGCAAGCAGATGAATCAGCACGGACCGGCAACGCAGATGGCCGTCGCCGGCATAAGCATTACCCCCTTCGAGCAGCCGCCCCTCGAGCTCGTCCGGCAGCGGCTCTTCCCCGACCCTTCCGTCACCGACCCTAACGCCCTGCAAGGTGTCGAGCTCTTCAACTCCGGCGACTTGGCCGGGGCCGAAGAGCGCTTCGGGCGCATCCCCGACTCCGAAGCATCGCTCAAAGCCCATGCTTATCTCGCTCTCGCCGGTCATCTCGAAACCGAAATCGAGGAGGAGATCAACTTCGTCGACACGGCCATTGGCCTGCTGGATCGCGGGTGCCGGGCTCAGCCCGACAACGTCCGTGCTGAAGACCTCCTTCGCCTCCTCCGCGTGTACCGCGGCGGCCTCGCCTACTTCGCGGACCAGTTCAAGCCCTCCATGAAGGTCACAGGCCTTCCCAGGGAAGCCCCAAAACCGCAGGACTCCCAGGCGTTCTCGGCGCGTCGCAGGAAGAATTCAGCCCTCTTCACCTGGGTCTGCCCCAATGACATCCTCTATCCGAAGGCACTTTTGCGATACGCCCGATACCTCGCCTCCGGTGACCCTCATCGCTGGACTGCCGCATGGCAGGCAGCCGAAGAGGCCCTTATTGCTCTTCAAGACCTCGTCCCCGGCAACCGATTCTCACGCTACTACCTCTACTGGGACACCGACGGTTGGGACATCAAGGACTACTCCGGCGACACCGAGGGAGCCCCGAAGTGGGCCGTGCTCATGCGCGAAGCGTATGGCCGCATGCTCGACCAGGCTGCATGGTGGGGCGAGAACCGCCTCCAGGCCGACGGCTCCATCGGCGGCGGATGGGGTGATGATGTCGAGATCGCCCAGGCGTGGCTAATCCTTACCCTCATCAACCCTGACGCTAACCCCAAAGCCACCGAGGTCGCACGGGCCATCGCCGATGGCGTCTGGTGGTCCGGAGAAATCGACCGCGACGCAGGCTTCTACGACGGCATCGCTGACGTCGAGCACACAGCCGAATGGACCGGCGACACCCAGCCCTACCTTCTAGCCATCGACTACGGCAACCCTCACTACTTCGAACGCAACCTCAAAACCGCCAAGCTCATGCGCGACCTCTGGATGGGCAGGACTCCCAGAGGCCACCTCCACTTCAAATCCATGGTCCTCGGCAACAAGGCCATTGGGACCTCCTACGGCGGCGTCCTTGATGCCGAAATCGACTGCCCCCTCAATGGCCGCGCCACGGGACCCGCTTTCTGGGATTGGTGGTATTCGCCCCTGGACGAACTCGACCGCATCTTCGGCGATTGGGCCGAAGCTTGGTACGAAGACTCCATGCGCGCCGAAAACGGCAAGCCCGAAGGCATCATCCCCGGCCCCATCGGCTTCCATACCGACGTCCTCGGCGGAAACAACGCGACCGTCTGGCGGCAGGGCGCTCCCCAAGTGAACGGCTACGAAAACCCGAGATACACTGAGTACATCCGTTCGCTGTTCGCCCGCATGTATTCGCGCACGGGCGACGAGAAATGGCTTCAGCCCAAGGCCGTGAAGCTCACCGCCAAAGAGGTCATCATGGACGAGTTCGAATACGTCCCCAACATCGGTGAAGGAACAAAGATCGACGATAAGTACGTCGGTCTTGAAGAAGCCGATCTCGACCACCTTCTCGCCGTCATCCGGAAGACCTGGCCCTCGCTTACCTCCGAGAATTCCAACACTGACCGCATCGCCCCCCCGGGCATCCTACCGATCATCGGCCTCGTTACCGGCGGCCAGGTTCAGTTCGGACTCGACTTCATTCCCATGACCCTCCGCAAAACCTCCAGCAACGTGGCCTTCATGAATCTCGCCTCCTCGCAGGAATACGCCAAGACGATCTTCTACAATTTCAGAGAGACCCCCGAACCCGTGTTCTTGAACCTCTGGAAGCTGAAGGTCGGCTCCGAACACGAGGTCACCGTCGGCATCGACGATAACGACGACGACGAGATCGACACCGTTCTCGAAGTCATCCCTTACCGCCATCTCCATCGGGGCGATTCCGTCGAGTTCGAGATACCCCCCAGGAAGGCCTGCGTTGTCGAAGTCAAGCAGACCAAGCCCGGCGAGGGCATGCCCGAGCGCGTCGTCGACCTGGCCCTCGCCCCGGAAGACATCAAGTACGAAGACGGCAAGCTCCTCATCACCGTCCACAACATCGGCAACATGAACTGCGGGCCCTTCACCTTCAACGTGCGGCAGGGCAGGGCGAAGACGGGTAAGCTGCTCGCGTCTTTCAATATCGACGGCCTCGAAGCGCCCAACGACCTCGAGCCGCGCACCGTGACACGCTCAATCGAATGGCAACTCCCCGCAGATGCAACGCTGGAGAAGCCCGTCACCATCACTGTCGAAATCGATCCGGGCGACGACCATTACGAGATCACCGAGCTGAACAACGTGAAGAGCCGGCCCTTCCCTCATGAGAAGAAGACCTACCTCACCCCGCGGATGTGGAAGACGCTGGCCGAGCAGTACGGCCGCAATCGCTGGGACCCGTTCCCGGAGGACTTCCCCAAAGACCAGATTCGCTGACGATCAGCCGGCCGGGCTCGTATCGGCCGGCCTGATCTGACAACGCAACTTATCGTGCCGCACGACAGAGGAAGAGCCTTCTCATCCGTCTTCCTGTACGCCCACTTCCTTCCCCGCCCTCGCCGACTTGTACAGCCCGTCGATGATCTTCGCGATCACCAGGCTCTCCTCCGCCGTGGCCTCCGGCGGCTCTCCGAACGCGATGCTCCGCACAAACCGCTCCGCCCTCGGTGTATTCCTGTTCGCGGGGGACCGCATCACCGTCTCCGTGTACGCGCCGCAAACCTCGCCGAACACCTTAGCCTCGAACTCGTAAGACTCGCCCACGTTCCTATGTATGCACCCACCCTCCGTTCCGTATATCTCCGTCCCCATGTCTTCCCGCTTCTCGGTGTTACCCGCCCATGTCGTTGTGATGTTCAGCGAAGCTCCGTTGCTGAATCTCACCAGGCCCGACGCCAGGTCCTCAACGTCCACCCTGATGCCTGCCTTCTTTCCGATTTGCTCTGCGATCCGGCCGTATGTAACGCCCGAAACCGTCACTGGCTTGGGAAATCCCATCAGCCACAGCGTCAGGTCAAGCCGGTGCACTCCGATGTCCACCAAAGGGCCGCCGCCCGACAACTCCCTCTGCCCATACCACGTTCCCGGCTTCGGTATCCCCCGGTTCCGCGTCCACCATGTGCGCGCGAAATACACGTCCCCGACCCTTCCCTCGTCAATCGCCGCCTTGAGGAATCTCGCGTGCGGCCAGAACCTCATCGTGAAATCCACCATCACGATCCGGTCCGCTTTCTTTGCCGCCTCGACCACCTCCCTTACCTCTTCCGCCGTCCGCGCCAGCGGCTTCTCGCAGAATACGTGCAGCCCCCGCTCCAGCGCCTTGATGCTCATGCTCGCGTGCAGGTGGTTGGGGAGGGCGACCACCATCGCGTCCAGCTCCGCCTTTTCCAGCATCTCGTCGTAATCCGTGAACGTCCTTGACACTCCCAGCTCTTCCGCGCGCTGTTTCAGTAGCGCCGGATTGGAGTCGCAGACCGCCACCACCTCCGCCTCCGGCACTTCGTCCAGCTCCTTCACGATATGCCTCCCCATTCCGAGTCCCACAGCGCCCACCTTCACTTTGCTCATCTTTGTGCATCCTCCTGTCGTCGCTCGATAACTCAATTCGCTCAGGCCACGGCGCGCTCATACAGAATCGCGTTGCCGCGCTTGCCTGTCGCTGCAATGGCCTCCATCTCTCGAAGACAATACGCAATCTGCCGCGCCAGCCATAAAGGCTTCCCCATCGCAGCAGCTATGTCCGAAGTGGTGAAAGGCTCCTCAACTGTCGATGGAAGCAGTCCACAGAAATCCGACGGCGTCTCCAATACCCTTCGCTCCGCCACGCCCAAAAGCCTCCGCTCCTCTCTCACCCATCCCTTCAGCCGCCAGCCCCGCTCAACATCTCGCCGCCTCACCTCCTCTTCCTCCGTCAGCAGTACCTCCAACACAAAGTTCGGCTCCGCAGCCAGCTTCGGTATGCTCACCAGCTCCTCGAACACGTCCTCAATCGCGCCTCGCTTGGGTGACTTCCGCCTTCCCATCCCGCGCTTCCCGTCCTTCGACAGCTTCACGATCCATTTCTCCCGCGCAATCGGATACACCACTCTCACACAGTGTTGCTCCGTCAGCTTCAAGAGCTTCCGCTTCATCGACCACAAGCCCTGCGTCTGAATCTCCACCAGCGCGTCCCCCCGCACGATATCCACTACAAACCCCTCCACCTCCACCTCGAACCTGTCTCCCGGCTCCGCGCACCATTCCTTCAGCGCGGCATGGAGCGGCTTCTCGTTCAATGTCCCGATTGCCGGGCCTTTCCGCGGCTTCGACGACATACCCTTATCCCGTCTCCGAAAGGTGACTTGCTCCGCGCCGGACCCGAGGCGGATTGTAATTCCTCCCGTCGCCTCTCGCAACCTTCCCCGATTGAAGTCTCAGCACCTACTCGGTACACTGGACCGTCGATACCACATGGAGGCCGACCTTATGCCTTTCCACACAGACTTTCGCTATCAGACCTATCTTGACGCGGACGGGAACCGCAAGCCCAACCCCGAGCCCCAGCACATCTACGGCCCCGTCTATCACATCGGGCCGCTCTCGGTATGTGCCTATCTTGTTGAAACTTCCGACGGCCTCGTGGTTGTGGACACCGGCAGCGAATCCGACAGCGATCTCCTGCCCGGCAACATCCGCAAGCTCGGCTTCGACCCCGCAGACGTCCGCATTGTCCTCAACACCCACTGGCACTGGGACCACTGCGGCGGCAACGCTCGTTTGCTCGAACTTTCCGGCGCATCTCTCGCCGTGCACGAACTCGACGCCGATATCGTCGAGTCAGGCGTCTACCGTGGCACTCGGATGTTCCCTCCTGCGCCCGTGGCGCGCCGACTCAAGGACGGCGACGCGATAGAGCAGGGGGGCCTGGCTGTTCGCACCATCCACACCCCCGGCCAATCCGCAGGCTCCGTCGTGTTCGCGCTGACGGTCGATGGTCCGGAGGGCCCTTGCCGCGTGCTCTTCGCGGGAGACGCCACAGGGTTCAAGCACGAAAGCAGGAAAAGCTTCGAGCACCTTGGCTACCCCGGCGTGTGCGCCGACTACCGTCGCACCGTCGAGATCCTCAAAGGCCTGCAGTTTGACCTCCTCCTTCCCGGCCACCCGCACCAGGTGTTCAAAGAAATGCGCGCCGACGGCAGCCCCTTCGTCACTCCCGACCAGTGGCTCCAGGCCGTCGAGAAACGACACGGCCTCATGGAGCGATTCGTCTCCCGATACCCCCAATACCTCGACTGGTAGCGCCCACCCACGACAGCCTCCCGCCGTGACTCTCACGACGTGATCGGGTACAATCCCTCCTTCACATTCAATCCCTTTGTCCCTCACGCAGACTGCAAGGAGCACTCGGCATGAAAAAAGTCGGAATCGGACTTATCGGCTGCGGCGGCATGGGTCGCTGGGTGGCGACGTTGCTCCTGAAGGAAAGCTCGCGGATCGAAGTCCGCGGCATCTACGACCCGGACAAACGCGCGATTCGACTCACCCTCGATAACGTCAGCCCTTCAGCCGAAGTCTACCCCGACTTTAAATCCCTCTGCCGCGCGCCCGACATCGACTGGGTCATGATCGCTTCGTGGAACTCCTTCCACAAGGAGCACGCCGTCGCCGCCTTCAACGCCGGCAAGCACGTCTTCTGCCAGAAGCCCCTCGCCACGACCTTCAACGACTCCCTCGCCATGCAGCGCGCGTGGAAGCGCAGCGGCAGAATGTTCACCATAGGCTATTCCATGCGCTACATGTCGCATTACCGGAAGATTCGCGAGCTCCTCGACCAGGGCGCCATCGGCCGGGTCGTGTCATTCGAGTTCAACGAGACCATCGCCTTCGGCCATGGGGCCGCCATCGTGAGCAACTGGCGGCGCCTTCGCGAGAACTCCGGCGGGCATCTTCTCGAAAAATGCTGCCACGACATCGACATGGCAAACTGGATGGTCGGAAACCTCCCCAGCCGCGTCGCCTCATTCGGCGGCCTGGACTTCTTCATCCCCGCCAACAGGAAGAAGTACACCAAGCACGTCAGGAGAATCCCTGGCCGCAAGTACATGAACCCCTTCACCTCCGATAAGGACGTCGTCGACAATCAGGTCGCCATCATCGAGTACGAAAACGGCGTCCGTGCCACATTTCATACAAGCATGAACGCCGGCATTCGCGAGCGGCGTCTTTACATCTGCGGCACCGAAGGCGCCATCCGCGCCGACCTCAAGGCGGGCTCCATAGAACTCTCCTCCCTCGGCTCCGAACGGAAGATCGAAAATGTTTCGGTCAGCGCCGAGGGCACCCACAGCGGCGGCGACTCCATCCTCGCCCAGGAGCTTGCGCGGTCCATGCTCAAAGGCATCCAGCCCACCGCCGGATTCCTCGACGGCCTCATCTCCGCTACGACCTGCTTCGCCATCGACAAAGCCATGGAGACCGGGCGCGTCGTCTCCCTCGCCCCCTATTGGAAACGCGCAGGACTCGCCTGAACTCAGAACGCACCCTCACCAATCCCGAAGCGGCGGCTTCCCCTCCCGCCAGCTCCACTCCACGTTATCCATCAGCCAGCTCGGCCAGCCTTCTTCCGGCTTCTCCCATTCCGCGAAGTTCAGCACGCTTTCCCCGAACTCCTTCGCAGTCGCCTCCGACGGATGCTCCAGCAGCCGCTCCGCCAGCTCCATGAGCCCCTCAGGCTTCTCCGCCGCTCGCCCAAGCTCGTACATGAACCACTTGTGATACGGATACAGCACCCGGTTGTGCGCCAGGATCAGCCTTCCCCCGAACAGCACAAGGTCCGCCGACGCCCTCGCCAGCCCGTACCTGTCCCCCTGCTTCTCCGCCTGCTTAGCCAGCCACATGAGGTATCCCACCTGCGCGAAGAACCCCCGTATCTTCTCCGCCCGCTCATGTTCCTGGTACACCGGGATTCGGTTCACTATCTCTTCCAGTTCCGGTATCCGAGAGTATGCGACGAACGCATCCACAAACGCATACCTCGCCGGTTCGCTTCCCCGTTCCGCGCACTCCTTCAGGAACCCCAGGTCCACCACCTTCCCGTCAACGTACACCTCCGGCACCTCGCACACGTTCCGTATGATGTACGAGTAATCCCTCTTCGCCCGTCGTCTCTCGAACTCCTCATCCGTCGCCACAAAGTGAACGTCTACATCTGCCCCCCGCTTCGCCCTCCCTTTAGCCACCGACCCCGTCACGATCAGCGCAGGGAACCGCTCATCCTCCCCGAACTCCTCCACCAACCCCGCAATCACCCTCCTGTGATGTTCCAGCATGTCTCCCTCTCGATATCGCCGTTCGTTACTGCGTCTCACTCTTCGCCTGCTGACTGGCTCTCTTTGGCTGCCTGCCCCTCAACCAGCTCCAAATACGCCTGCGCAAAAAGCCTCCCCAATTCCAATTGCCCGGCGGTGTTGAAGTGCACGTTGCGTGGATGCGTCTCCAAATCACGAAGCGGCACCATCTTCGCCGGCGCCAGCTCCTTCTGCGCCTCGTACTGCGCCTGAAGCACATACACCCCCCCCGGCCGCTTCAGGTCGGGATACTTCGAGACGTCAATCCCCGTCAGGTCGTCCGGCATCCCGTCCGGTCGATACGACCCCAGCACAAACGGCAGGTCCGGCACCCCCGTCTCCTTCCTCACTCCCTCCACTACCGCCTTCAGGTTCGACAGGTATTCCTTCCCCAGCGGCACTTCCTTCATGTCCGCCCCTCCCTGCATCCACACGAATCCCATGATCTCGCAGTCTGCGCTCTCGCACGCCTTCCGGACCTTCCCCGTCAGCACCTTGAAAAGCGGTCCCTTCTCGCCGTCGTTCGTTCGATCTGCCTGCTCCTTCGACCAGTTCGGATGCCACGCCAGTACCCCCGTCCCGCCCCACGCCTGCTTCACTATCCCGATCGTCTCATCCGGCCACGCCTTCGCCATCTCGTCTCCGAAAGCGATCTCCGGCCCGAACGTGCAATCCGTCATCCCCAGCCGCTCCTTTTGCCTCTCATCCGCTTTCTTGAACGGCCTCAGCGGCTGCCATTTCCCGCCCTCGAACATCAGCACCCGGTCGTT
>Ga0180437_10011989_pt1 | contig 10321 bp, 9 predicted proteins | sample SS_ome_4_FD_132410 | JGI IMG/M metagenome (GOLD analysis project Ga0180437, IMG submission 132410) | Hypersaline lake sediment archaeal communities from the Salton Sea, California, USA - SS_3_D_1 metaG | ecosystem: Environmental > Aquatic > Non-marine Saline and Alkaline > Hypersaline > Sediment... | reverse complement strand
TATATGAAGGCTGGTGAAAAAGAACTGGCAATCAAGAATTATGAAAAATCCCTTGAACTCAATCCAAAAAATGAAAACGCGAAAAAAATGCTGGAAGATTTGAGAAAGAAATGATTTTTTTCAAAAGACAAGTGAAATATACAAACCAGAAGCAATTGTTTCACCTGATGGGAAATATCTTTTTAACCGTTCTAACTGGATTTCCGCACAGTTCATCGAAGAGTTGAGGCCGAAGAAATGATTAGACAAACCAATCATGGGTATCCTCAAAAATCATCGAAGAATTAAGGCTTAACGAATAGAAATTCAAACAAGCAAATCAAGCCCATTAATTATAAGGGGAAATCAAAGGAAGTTCCTTTTTGTTACTCTCCAAAATAACAGTTTTACCGACGAAACAGACGGTATTCTCCGAAATGATCTGAATTAATCACACAGAAGCGGCCTGAATCTATTATTGAAAAGATAGATTTGGCTTAGGGCTTTAATGTCTGAAAATAAATACCACTGGAGCCTTAAAATGATATTAAAAAAGGCCATTTCTTTGGATAAAGTCAGGAAGGAGGACCTTAAATTTGGAGATTTTGTCCTCGTTGTCACTCAACACTCCACGTACTTACTTTATATTCTTCAGGATGATTTTTGTTTAGTCTCTGGAGGCTGGTTTGACCGGAATGGATTTTCGCCTGTCAAGATTCAAATCAATGGATGCACTTGGGGAGGAAACACAATAAAGGGAGATGTAGTTGCAGCCTGTGGCATGCATCTTGAATTCTCCAACGGCATTGTTACTTCTAAAATTCAAGAAGTGATTGTCCTGAACATGGATGCCAAAAATTGAAGAAATCAAAAATGGGAATCGGAGCCATAATTAAAAATGAGGTCATCACCTCGCCGAATGAATTGCCGGATATAGAGCATAACGGCGTCAATTGAAAACTGGAGGAATACCCAGTCGTAATACTTGGCCTGATCATTATGTATGTATGGACTGCAAAACGAGAGAATACGCCTTGGAGCGCTAAATGAGGTTCTCTTGGTCCATAAAGGTTTTACTTATTTTTTTACTGCACTTTTTAAGGAGGCTTTAATGAAATTAGCCAGAGGAAGCAGCAGGATACTTTTACTATTTTTTATCTCAATTGTATTAGTGGGAGTTCATAACATTGAAGGCAGCTCATCGCAAGACCTGTCGTCCCAAGAGCTAAGCCAGAAAGCTCTGAATGCTTTCCGAAATAAAAATTTATCAGAATCTCAAAGGCTTTATGAAATGCTGTGGAAGAAGAAGGATACCGCCCTTGAGGATTTCACAAGGGCGGGCAGAGTGCTTGCCTACATTGAGCATCATTTCTATGACAACATGAATGGAGTATATCCGTACTATAATGAAATTATAAAGCGGAATCCGGAAAAAGCTGACCTTTACCTCAGGCTGGCGGATTTTGAGATTCAATCCCATCGATTCAACCAAGCCCAGGAGACATTGAAAAGAGCTCTAAAAGAAGATCTATCGACTGAACAGCAGAAAAGCATAGACATCCTCTGTTCTAAAGTGATTTTAGAACAATTCATATGGGAGAAAACACATCGCCTGGATTTTAAACAACTCAAAAGTGAATTGTCGAAAATTGAAGGATATGCCCACCAGAGTCCTGAAAATACAGAACTGGCCTATCTGCAGATGGGGCTTTCTTTGATTGTAAAGGACAAAAACCTGTTTTGGGAAGGATGGCGTAACTATTTTCGGCTGCCAAAGGATAAAGAGGCCAGGAGTTTTTTATCCAACAGCCAGCATTTTTTAACCTTAGGATTAGATGCGTGGGAGAGCAGAGGTGTTCCGCTGGATTTAATTAAAGGATTGGTATTTTCACGTCTCTATGATTTGATGATGATGATAGTAAAGTTTGATTCTTCAGGTTTAAATAAACATCCTTATGTCGAGGAAGTCAGACACTATTATCAGTACATCAATCAAACCCAGGATAATGGTTTTTCGTATTATCGAAAGAAAGCCTTAGGGAATAATGATTGCGATTCATTTTTTGCCGAACAGGATAAACTGGATCTTTGGATGTGGGAAAAGTTAAGGGGAAAAGAAGGGAAAAAGAATTATTCCAAAAGGAATTTGGAATCTGAATTGTATAAACAATTTGGATTGAAAATGATGTTCAGCGGAAGAGGGGAAAGTCAGGACTTAATCATTTTTGGAGGTCACGGCTATATCGAAGAAACAGTTCAAATAGAACAGTATGGCAGAAAGGGAAGCTTTAAATACATCAAATTGCATAACTTTGTGGGCAATATTTATGACCACTGGTACCAGGATTTCATGGGAATCGGCGGCTGGGCATCAACAGATGGAGAAGTCATGCAGGTCCGGAACTGGTATGTCAATTACCCCGTCTCTGTCTGGAACAGACTTAACGACCAGGAAGCGCGGGAAAAATGGCAAAAAAACATTAATAACCAGATGGAAAAAGATGCCGAACTATTAGAGAAGGATCCCTATGCCTTCCCCACCGGTTTGGCTGCGCATATCAAGTTCTTGAGATATGATCAGATTATTCAATCCCTTAAGCAAAAAGGTTTAAATGGTACGGCGTTGAAAATAGCCTTTTTATCTGATGTGGAATACTTTTTTGAATACACCGGCATGCATTTGCATGAAGCCAGACATGTTCTGGATAATCCTATTTACCTGGCAAACAGAGAAAAGTATCCACTCGAGGTAAGGGAGTTTCGGGCAAAATTATCCGAAATTGCCTTTTCACCCGATCCGCATCTGGTGGTGGCTGAGTCGATTTTAGAGGAAGGGACGGCGAATCGGAAGGTTATAGAGGTTATTGTCAATTGGATGCAAAAGAATAAAAAGGCGATTAAAAATTACGATCCAACAAAACCTGACATCATGCAATTAATGAGTCTGACAAAGGATCAATTAATAGAAGCGGTCAGAAGCGTTGATCCCTTCTATCAAACCTACAAATAGATGGAAGTAAACTTATAAATATATGAAAAGGAGAAACGGATGACTAAAAAAACATTTGTTTTGATTCTGGGTCTGGTTTTTGTAACCTGTTTAATGGCAGTGGATGAAGAGGCGGAAAAGGCAGCTGTTATCAAGGTCATTGAAGATGCTTATTTGAATGGAATCTGCAATGTTGGAGATCCGGAAGCCGTCCAGAAAGGTTTTCATGAAGATTTCAGCCTGAAAGGGATCAATAACGGAAAACTGTCCGTGCTTCCGATTTCCCAATGGATAGAGGGCATTAAAAAGCGTAAAGCAGAAGGGAATTATCCTCCGCAAGAAAAAACCCGCTTCGAATATCCGCTGATAGATATCACTGGGAATGCCGCTATGGTCAAGATTAAATTCATGAGAGGGAATGAGCACATCTATACCGACTACCTTTTACTTCTTAAGTTTTCCGAAGGATGGCGCATCACGGACAAAATCTATTTCCGTCATTAAAAAAAATTTCCGTTCGGCAGTGTGTTTTCCGCCACTCTGCTAAATTACACAATCGTGAAGAATTCCTTCTACATCAGTAAAGAAATCCAATAGAATTGAATGAGAATGAGCATCTTCGACAGCAAAAAAGGAAATTGAAAATGAAATTCAAGGATAAACTACTATTTGGATTGATAATTTTAATATCCGCTTCTTTCTTGACATTAAAAGCACAGCCCATCTCAGATAAAAATGATGAAATCACTATTCACTGGTCATATAAAAAAGCTCTGCCAGCGCCTCGAATTCAGGGGAGTGCTGTTGTGAGCAATGGCCTCTTCTTTTATATCGGAGGACGCGATTCACGCCATCAGAAGCAAAATACCGTTTTTAAGTACGAACTCAGAAACGATGCCTGGAATACAGGTGTTCCAATGCCAACTCCCAGATGGAATTTTGCTTCAGCACAATGTCAAGGGAAAATATATGTCATCGGAGGGGATATAGGTATTTCTAAAACAGAAGTCTATCACTCCGATACAGACTCATGGATAACACTTCTGCCTCTTCCCACCCAGCGCGTTTCTGCTGGATGTATCGCAATCAATGATATGGTATATGTCATCGGTGGATGGGAGGAAGATACAAATCCTTCTGTGAAAAATGAAGTCTTCAATATTAAAACACAAAAATGGGAGACAAGAGCTCCCCTCCCTTCTCCACGGATGGATTTTGGAACTGTGTTATTCGACGGGAAGATATATATCTTTGGCGGTACAGGCGAGATATTAACAAAGCCTATTGATGGAAAGGGCTCCTATTTTTGCAAACCGGAGAAAACTATCCTCATATACCATCCTCAAAAAGACATATGGGAGACGCATGAATCAGAAATCCCAATTGTCAGGATAGGAACGGAATCCATTCTTATTGATAATCTCATCTTCCTTTTGGGTGGATACACTGTTGATGAAAAAAGAAATGAGTATTTTCTGACTAGAGTGGATATTTTTGACCCAAAGAGAAATGTATGGCTCCGAGGGACCGACTTGCCCAGGAGATTATTGTTTTCAGGAATTGCTGCGCTAAACAATTCAATCCTGATTATCGGAGGTTGGGATGAGCATTATAAAGCCACATCAGTCGTTATAGAGGGAGAGTGTGATTTAAAAAATATACATCGCTGACTGAATTATATAATAAGCAGCTGCTTTCTTTCCTTTTAAGAGCATATCATTGAAATGGGAGTACTCCCATCATAAGGAGGATATCATGGGGATTGTAAAAAAAATTTGCTTGGTTTTGGTTTTCGTTTTCACCGTTTCTTTTCACCAGTCTTGCGCAAAAAAAGAGGATATATCCCTTTCAGTTCAAAAGATTAGCGATCGTGTCATCCTGCTTCGATTAAGCCACAACCCCAGTGGAACGAATGTCACAGCTGTGAAGTCCAGCAAGGGGATTGTGGTCTTTGACACGGAGATGTCGTACCAAATTGCCGCACAAATTCGAAAGGCGATCGAGAAAAACTTCGGTGGCCGGAACATTAGCTATGTCGTGAATACCCATCATCATTGGGACCACACAAATGGAAACCAAACATTCAGTGATGCTGTGATTATCGGCCATGAAAATTGCACCCGAGGCATCCAGAATTTTGCGGCAGGAAAGGATGAATTTGCCAAAGCATATAAAGAAGGATGGATCGATTATTTGAAGAATAAATTAGAATCTTCCGAACTTGAACCAGGGGAGGCAGAACAAACTCGGGAACGTATTCGATACGCGACGATGGTCTACGATGAATTGAAAGAAGGATTCGTTCCGACACCTCCCGACATCACGTTTAGCGACCGTCTTATGTTGGACCTAGGCGATCTTACATTGCATCTGATGCATTTGGGGATGTGTCATTCAGACAGTGATATTTTGATTCACATTCCGGAGGAGAAATTGCTGATTGTCGGAGATGCCTTTAACGGCCGGAGCATCAAGTATATCGATGAGAATGCTGATATCCCCCGCTGGCTCGATGTCTTGAATGGACTCCTTAAAGATGAGAATTTCATCGTTCATGGGATATCCGGTCACGGGGATAGGATGACCTGGCAGGATTTACTGAATCATCGTCAATACATCCATGATCTTTGGGAGGGGATCCAGGAGGCGATTACAGAAGGATTATCGCTGGATGAGGTGAAAGTTCGTTTTTCATTAGAGAACCACTTTCCTAACGTCAAGCATCTCAGGCATACGTGGGATGATGGCACGGATTTTCATCTCTTGAATGTGGAGACAGTCTGGAAAATGCTGCATATGGATCGATAAAGATCGATCATTCCATTCAAAGGCGCATTATTTTTTTTAAAATGCAATAATAAAGTATATCTAGTGGATAGATGCAGAAATTATCAAGAAGTTAAAACTGGATAAATCGAAGTGACGATGGTCTGATGTTGAAATGCACATGAAAAGACTCTTGGCGCGGGAGGGCTAAGTTCCGCATGAACAAAATTCTTCGTTCCATCGGTCTTTCGGTTTTTTGTATCTGCATCTTTTTTATCACGGATGGACGGTCGCAAAAAGAGGATTTCTCATCTCTAAAAGGGCCTTTCTTCGGGCAGACGGCTCCGGAGGAAAAAGCGGAGGTCTTTCTTGATTGTTTAATCTCCACACTTGACCAGCCAGAAATGTGCGCTGCGTTCACGCTGGATGGGAAGGAGTTCTATTACAACGCCCAGGAAGAGGGCCAGTGGTCCATCTTTGTCACAAAGTTGGATAACGGACAGTGGACAGAACCGCGGCCCCTCCCATTTACTTCCGGATACACGGACCGGGATTTTACGATGTCCCCGGACGGCAACCGGATTTACTTCGGCTCTAATCGTCCCCGGAAGCCGGGTGGTCCGCGCCAACCCGCTCTGGATATTTTTGTAACGGAACGGTTGTCGTCAGGAGAATGGTCTCAACCACGCGTAGTCGGCTTTCCTGTTAGCACCGATGCCAGTGAGAATTATCCTTCTGTGGCGCGCAACGGCAACCTCTATTTCTTTTCGAAGCGGGATGACGGCATCGGGCTCTGCGATATTTATGTCGCTCGATTCCGCGGCGGGCGATACCTGCCGGCCGAATGCCTGGGCCGCACCGTCAACAGCGATAAAAACGACTGGGATGCTTACATCGCGCCAGATGAGAGTTACATCATATTCAGCTCCCAGAATCGTGACGATACCATCGGCAGACAGGACCTCTACATCTCTTTTCGCGGACCGGATGGATCCTGGACGCCAGCGAAAAATATGGGGCCACGTGTGAACTCCCCATCCGACGAAATCTGCCCCAGCGTTTCTTTAGACCAAAAAATCCTTTTCTTTACCAGCAGAAGGCGTGGGAAGGCTGATATCTACTGGGTGGATGCAAGAATTATTGAGGGTCTTAAACCGGACGAATTAAAGTAAAGGAGCAAAACCGTGAAACTTAAAGCAATATTTGTTGGAATTTTATTGGCCACAATATTTGTATTTATCAGTTGTGTTCACCAGGATGATTTCACCGTTCTCAAAGGTCCCTACCTTGGCCAGAAGCCGCCGGGGATGATGCCGGAAGTCTTTGCTCCCGGAATCATATCTACAGAGGAAAAATATGAATTGAATTCGGTTTTTTCTCAAAAGGGGAACGAATTCTATTATGAAATTTCGACTACTACACAAGAGGAGAAAGAACAAGGAAAATATTTTTATATCATCATGGTCAGCAGGATAAAGAACGGCGTTTGGACAAAACCCGAAATAGCTCCATTTTCCGGTAAATATTCGACAATGGATATGAATTTTTCACCGGATGGAAACCGGCTCTATTTCTGTTCAGATCGGCCGAATCCGTGGGATTCATCGTCTAAGACGCATATCTGGTATGTCGATCGATTGGACAACGGCTGGTCAGAGCCCGAGATCCTTGGCCCTCCCATATATTCTCCGGAATGCGAGCAGGGTCAACCCAGCTTTACCAATGATGGTACGATGTATTTTCGCCGGAATCCCCATGGAAGCTTCGATCTGTACTATTCAAAGTGTGAAAATAGAAAATATTCAAACCCCGTTATCTTAGGGGAAGCTATCAATACCCTCTATGATGAAGGAAAACCTTTTGTTGCACCGGATGAGAGCTATCTTCTTTTTATCCGCTACGGGATGCCCGCTTCTATCGATGGCGGCAGAGGACTCTATATCAGTTTCAAAAGAGAAGATGGAAGTTGGACACAGGCCAAAAATACAAATATTTATGGAAGTCTGCCTAAATTTACACCGGATGGAAGATACTTCTTTTTTTCCCAAGGGGGTGACATCTACTGGGTCAATGCAAGAATCATCGAAGAGCTGAAACCGAAAGAATTGAAATAAACAGAAAATCAAATCTTGAAAATTCTATCTTTCGATAGATATTAAATCCATCACAAAAATTAATAGGGGATATTTTTTACATTCCAATACTGATAAAAACTATCCGAGAATGGTTATGGAGAATGGAATAAGGATTGGGAAACTTAATGAGATAACGTTGGCATATTTTTTTACGTATTAGACTTAAGGAAATGTGCAGTTAAATGTCAAATAGAAAAAGCAGATTACAGATACGAAGTTAAATATGTCGAAAAACTATACATATGGCATTCTGCTTTTCCGGGAAGTGAAAAAAAAGATTGAAATAGAAGGAAGGAGAAAAACATGAAGGAACTAGCGGCATCCAAAGAAATGACAAGAAGAGGATTTATATCCGGTCTGGCACCGGTCTGCGCCTTGACCTGTCTAAGCCTGAACAAAGCTATGGCTTGGAGTTTTCGTAAAGGAAGTCAAGCTCAGGAATCCTCCGGTCACAAATTTGACAAGCCCTACAGTCGAAAGCTCTCGTTTCGGCAGGTGAGTGACCTGCGCTACAGAAATTTTATTTCTTTGGCCAAGGACCTTGAGAAGAAGATGGGAAAAAAAGCCCTGATCGAATTCCTTGAAAAACGCACGTTGGCCCAACTGCTCGACCAGGGGAAATCTTATGCCAAACGTTCACCGGATACCTCTTTCAGGACCTTTTCCAACATCTTCAAAAATCCATGGATGGAAGCAACTCTGGTCATGGAGATTATTGAGGACACCGATACTGTTTTTGAAGTGAAGGTCACCGAGTGCCTGGTCGCAGACACTTTTCTCCGGGCCAAGGCCGGCGAGATCGGGAATGCGGCTGTCTGCATCGGCGATTATACCTTTGCCGAGGGATTCAATCCCAAGATCAAGATGATACGCGACAAGACTCTGACCTTGGGACATGCCTACTGCAACCATCGCTATGTCTGGAACGGATAGGAAATCCGTAATGAGGTATTTATAATATTAAAGTATAGGCGGGTTTAGATTTTTACTGTTTTAATTTAATTATTATTCTGGGAGCCTAGTGTGATAATTCCTAGAAGGCCAAAGATAAGAGAGGGGGCAAAGATCAGGGGATCAATGGATGAGCTTGACCAAATCATGATAAAGAAGGACTTCGATTAAATATTAAAAGGTATTTTATGAAAATGTGAAAGATAAGGGATTAAGCAATGAAATACAACTGTGTGCTACCAATAGGGATAGGCATCATCTTGATGGTTTTGGTTGGATGTTCAGCACAAGATGATTTTCCGGTTCTCAAGGGTCCTTACCTCGGCCAGGAACCGCCAGGAGTAACACCCGAAGTTTTTGCGCCGGGGATTGTCTCGACTCCAGAATACACTGAGTTAGGATGCACATTTTCACCGGATGGAAAAGAGTTTTACTTTACACGCTACACTCCCAATAGAAATATTTGGGTATGCCGATTAAAAGATGAAGTTTGGCAAAAACCAGAGCCCGCGTCTTTTAATTCGGATTATCGTGAGATCTCCCCTCACATCACTGCTGACGGCAGTATGCTGTTTTTCGCTAGTACACGTCCTCATCCCCAGCGGAGAGGAGATCCAAAAGACTGGAGTCTGTGGGTATCTATGAGACACTCCAATGAATGGGGAGAGCCGCTTTATATAGGTACAGGGATTTATGTGACTTCATCGGAAACGGGTAACATTTATCTTGGTTATTTTGCCAAAGGCGATGCCGTTATCGGACAAACAAAATTTGTTAACGGAGGGTTTTCAGAAATTAGGACACTTGAGGCTGACATGAATTCACCTTATTTCGATAATCATCCCTGTATTGCACTTGATGAAAGTTACATCATATTCGAATCTAACAGGCCCGGTTCTCATCGAGGTGAAAACACTTTTGATCTTTATATCTGTTATAAGGAAAAAAATGGCACGTGGAGTAAAGCTATTAACATAGGCAAAGTGCTTGATACAAAAGCTGGATCTACTCTTCCTTATATTTCCCCGGATGGCAAATATCTATTTTATAATTCTATTTCAAAAAAAGGAGAAAACTCGGACATTTTTTGGGTGGATGCGAAAATCATTGAAAAATTGAGACCTGAGAATCTCAAATGACTGGATTTTGTCCGCTAAAGATATGTTTCGATTTCTTGGATAATAATAATCCACCATGAGTATTCCTTAAACAAAAAGGAGGGAAAAACCATGAAACGAGTTATCCTGTCAGCAGTGCTAATTTTGGTTCATCTGGCCATCATCGCCTCAGCGGAGCCGATTGTGGAAGCGGCCAAGAACGGTGATTTAAAAACTGTAAAAACTATACTGGCAAAGGATCCTTCGAAACTCAATGCGACAGACGAAAGTAAATACACGGCTCTCCATTGGGCCTGCATGCGGGCACACTGGGATGTGGCAGAGTTTTTGATCGAAAAAGGAGCGGATCTGAACGTTGTTGGCGGAGATGGAGGGACGCAGAT
>Ga0180437_10011988_pt1 | contig 10321 bp, 9 predicted proteins | sample SS_ome_4_FD_132410 | JGI IMG/M metagenome (GOLD analysis project Ga0180437, IMG submission 132410) | Hypersaline lake sediment archaeal communities from the Salton Sea, California, USA - SS_3_D_1 metaG | ecosystem: Environmental > Aquatic > Non-marine Saline and Alkaline > Hypersaline > Sediment... | reverse complement strand
TACCTTCTCCTCCTGCTCCAGGCGAGTCTTGCCGAACACCATTCCAGGCATTTCCTCCCGTGAAGGTGCCATCCCTGTTCAAGTTGAGGTTTCACTGGGCTTTATGTTCCAGACAAATAGTCCCTCGTCCCGGAAGACGGCGACGGAAGAAAGCAGATGAACCCTTGAGGAAGCCCGCCTAGGTCGCCAGCGGGAACTCGGGAAGTCCTCCACAAACCGCCCAATCAAACCTCAACTTGAACAGTGGATGGCACCAGAGGCCCCGCCGCCCCCTTCCCCCGTCGGCGCCCGTGCCCGTCCCCGCAGGGATAGGTTTCGCGTGCCAGGGAAGTCAAATTACTTGTTGACATGAGCGTTTCGATCATGTAGGCTTTAGGACCAACCGGTTGGTCCTATCCATTCTCCCTTTTTTGACTGTCAAAGCGAGTACGGGCATATGACCAGTAGGCAGAAGATCCTTGACAAGGCGGCTGAGCTGATTCACAACCGAGGCTTCAACCACACGAGCATCCAGGACATCCTGCAGGCCGCATCGGTTACCAAGAGCAATTTCTACTACCACTTCGAGAGCAAAGAGCAGCTCGCCTTCGAGGTGCTCGGGGAGAGGATGCGCCAGTTCTATGCCATTGCCATCGGACCCTCCCTCGAGAACCCATCCCTGGATCCCATGCATCGCATCGAGCTTTTTTTCGACAACATGCTCGCGATTGGCCGGTCAGAAGTCGGGGAGTTGGGCTGCCCCTTCGGAAACCTGGCTCAAGAGATCAGTTCCATCCATGAGCCTTTGCGCAGGTCTCTCAGCATGTTCTTTGGTGCCTGTGCGGAGACGATGGAACGGTGTTTCGAGGAGGGGAAGGAGGCGGGCCTCTTCCACCCGGAATTGCCGTCCAAACAGCTTTCCGAGTTTGTTCTTGCCCAGATACAGGGGTCGTTCCTCTTGCGCAAGACCCACAAGGAGCCCCAGATCCTCGAGAACAGTTTCGAGCTGCTCCGAGGCTTGCTTAGGCAGTGGTCGGCCTAGCTCTACGGTCAGAGCGGTGGACCTATGTATTTTCCAGGATTGACACATTACGGAGGAGAAAGAAGATGAGCGAAGATGTCTATATTCGACTGAGGGAGTTTCTGGACAACATGCCTGGATGCTTTCCGACCACGGAGAGCGGTGTGGAGATCAAGATTCTGAAGAAGCTCTTCACCCCCGAGCAGGCGGAAATAACAATGAAACTGACTCCCATGCCCGAGCCCGTTTCTCAAATCGCTCCGAGGCTCGGCATGAGCGAGGCAGAGGCGGCCGAGAAGCTCGAAACGCTGGCCAAGGAAGGGTCGATCTTTCGTCTCAGGGCCGGCGACGTGGCACATTACTCGGCGATCTCCTTCGTGGTAGGCATTTACGAGTTCCACCTGGGGACGATCGACCGTGAACTGTCCGAGTACATGGAAGAGTACCTTCCGTACGTCGCAAAGGCCTGGGAGTCAGTCGGTACGAAACAGATGCGGGTGGTGCCTATAGATGCCTCACTGCAAGACGAGAAGAAGGTCGGTTCCTATGCCCAGATCCGCGAACTGATCAAGGACAAGCAACTCATCTCGGTATCCCCCTGCATTTGCACGAAAGAGAAGGGGCATATGGACGAACCGTGCAGTCGACCTGAAGAGCGCTGTATTCAGTTCGACATTGCAGCCCAGTATTACATCGAGAACGGGCTCAGCAGGCAGATCTCCCAGGATGAACTGATGGACCTTCTGAAGATGGGCGAGGAGAAGGCCCTTGTTCTCTCCCCGGGGAATTCGAAAGAGATCAATAACATATGTCTGTGCTGTGGATGCTGCTGCGGTTTCCTGACCATCCTCAAGAAGTTCGCTCGGCCTGCCGACCACTGCGCCAGCCCCTATCAGGCGAAGATCGACCCTGACGCCTGTGTGCTTTGCGGGACCTGCGAGGAAAGGTGTCAGATGGAGGCCATACGGGAAGGAGACGATGCTTACGAGGTGATCGAACCCCGCTGTATCGGGTGCGGCCTCTGTGTGCCCACTTGTCCCGAGGAAGCGATTTCCATGGTGGAAAAGCCCGAAGCCCCTTCGATCCCCGAGAACCTGATCAACATGAACATAAAGATCGCGCAAGAGCGAGGGGTGATGTGATTTTGCCCACATAGGCCTAAGATGAACCGCCTTGAGGGGGCACGGTTCATGCCCCCTCCCCTACCACTCCCTTGACCGAGATGCATTCCTTGCCTATCCTTCCCCTGGACAAAGCAAACAACGCAAGCGATGAGACGCAAGAGAGGCTGGAAGAGTGAATCGAGCACGAGCGGTGTTCTTCGATGTTGGCTGGACGTTGGTCTACCCCCACAGGTCCTTGTGGGACTTGTTTGCCGAGGTGATTCACGAAGCGGGCAAAGAGATGACGACCGAGGAGGCAGAACGTTTCGTCCACACCCTGATGGCCAGTCGCCGCGAGGAGGCGGTCAATGAATTCCTGGGCGGAGCCGAGTACAGTGATTCAGACGAGGTGTTCGAATCGCTGTTCTTGGCCATGGGACACCTCGTCTTCAGGAAGGTCGGCCTGAAGGGGGATCACAACGCCCTTACCAGGGAGGTGCTCGAGCGTTTCTGGCTTCAGGAGAACTGGGCGATCTACCCTGATGTGATCGATGCGATCGAACGTCTTCGAGCCGGAGAAATTCGAATCGGGATCCTCTCGAATGCCACCTCTGCATTGGTTGGATTCCTCGAAGAGATCGGGTTGCTGCGGCATTTCGATTTCGCCATCGTGTCGGCAATCGAAGGCATCAAGAAGCCGGATCGCAGGATATTCGAACGCGCCCTCGAGCGAGCCGGTGTGGCTCCCTCGAATGCCGCCCACGTGGGTGACATGTACCTGGAAGACATCCTGGGGGCTCGCAACGTCGGCGTAAGGCCGTTTCTGATCGATCGGGGGGCGAACTCGCTCTTCCCCAACTTCCCCGAGGCGCGAGACCACTCACCTGAAAGGGTTGAAATCGTCCAGGGCCTCGATCCGATGCTGGATGCGATCGGGATCGAATGAGAAAGGAGTGGCGCACCATGAAAGAATTCCAAGGCAAGACTGCAATCGTTACCGGTGGAGCCTCGGGGATCGGAAAAGGCTTGTGTGAAGAGCTGGGGAAGCACGGGGCAGACGTAATCGTTGCCGACATCAATTTGGACGCGGCGAAGAACGTAGCAGAGGCGATGAGGGAGTCCGGTGCCCGAGCCGAGGCCGTTCACCTCGACGTGGTGATCGAAGAGGATGTACGGAATCTCGTTGAGAAGACAGCGGCCAGCAGGGGAAGGCTCGACTACATCTTCAACAACGCCGGTATCGGTGTCGGCGGTGAGGTCCAGGACATGAACCTGGATCAATGGAAACGTATCGTGGACATCAACCTTTGGGGTGTCACTTACGGTACGCTAGCCGCCTATCAGGTCATGATCAAGCAAGGAACCGGTCACATCGTCAACACCGCCTCCTCGGCCGGACTCGTCCCCGCTCCGTTGCTTACGGCCTATTCGATGACCAAACACGCTGTCGTAGGGCTTTCGACCTCGCTTCGGGCCGAAGGGGCGGCACTCGGGGTCAAGGTGAGCGTGGTCTGTCCTGGTCTCATCGACACGCCCATTTTTGACTCCACGACCTACGTCAACACGAGCAAGGAAGTCACATGGTCCATCGTGCCTCCCAGCATCCGGATGATGAGTGCCCAGGACTGTGCCCGAGCCGCGCTCCGGGGTGTTGCGCGCAACAGGGGCATCATCCCCGTACAGGCTCCGGCCCACGTTCTCTGGTGGCTCAATCGCTTGAACCCGCGACTCTTGGCGTCTCAATCGGTGAAGACCTTGGAGAAGTACAGAAAACTGGCTCGCGAGAAGCGTGCCGGCAGCTAGGTCATGAAGTGGCGTGAATTGTCAGGACAGTGCCGTCCTTTGTCCCTCCTGCTTTTGGGTCCCCTCCAATGGCCGATAACTACACGAAATTGTTGAACTATTATCCTCCTCATCCAGCCCAAAAATGGCTCAGATCTTGCATGTGATAGGTGCGCAAAATGACAGTTTTCAGGGCGGTTGTTTTTCCACCGAAGATCACGATCCAGTTCCTGTGCCTATGTCGACTCATCTTAAGAGCTTCGTCCTCGTCTGAACCTGGTTGTCCATACGCCTTGGCGTATGGACGTGTTGCGGCTCCGTTGCTCGTTCAACCGATGACTACGCTCGATGGCCCGCTCCCGCTGACTCACTCTTCGACTCTCAAACCGAACGCCCGATGGGGAGGTGTCCACCACCGTTCGAAGAACGTGGTGTTTTTGCGTGAGTAACCCCAGGGTGCGCTAAGCGCAGAAAGGAGGGAGCTTTGTATTTGTATATGTCAACCATTTGCGGTACGTCGGCTGACCCGAGCCACACAAGGTGCTCAGAAAGGGGGTCTGTGTACTGGAAAGGAGGTGGATCGGAAGAGTGAATCGCATCGTCCCGGAGACAGATGAAAACCGTTCCGTCTCCACCTGTCTTTCCACTTTCGGAGGAGAACCAAAATGGGAAGGAACCTACTGAAGATCAGCATCGTCGTTTTGTCTCTTCTGTTTGCGTCAGCATCTCCGGCAATGGAGCTGATCCAGAACGGAGGATTCGAGTCTGGAAACCTTGACCCTTGGGAGAAAATTGGCGAGAACAACACATGGACAGTAACCGATGAATACGCATACGAGGGAACGTACAGCGGCTTCGTGCGAGGGGCCTATCGGATTGCCCAGTCCTTCGCGCCGAGGCTAGGCGCTGACATTGAAGTGTTCTCTCTTGCGGTCATGACAGGGTTTTCTGCCTGGATCACGATCGAGGTCCACTACATGGACGAACTCGGTCCCACCCAGATAGACCACTTCATCTCACCGGCAGGCGTCTGGCACCCCCTGAACCTGGTCGACTACATCGATCCGGACAGGGTGGTCGACCAAGTGGTGCTATCCGGCCACCAGAATGGAGATTCTCCGGACCACATCCGCACGTGGTACGATGCCGTCACCATCCAGAACAATGCACCGGACGAGCCACCGGACGTTGAAGAGATGGAGGTCATTGGGGCGGCCACCCAGAGGATCAGGGTGAGATTCAATCTCAAGAAGCCGAGGACCCACTTGTCTCTGGCGGTGAGGGCCGACGAGCTTCCCGAGGGGATCCACGAGGGCCCGGTAGACATACGGGTCCAGTTGACCCAGGACGGTTTCACGACTGAGTTTCAGGCTGAGGCCGAGCTCGTAGACGTTCCCCACAAGAGGGACCACATTATCCGGCTCATGGACCCTGAGACCGCGGAGAAAGTCAAGGCAAAATAATGGCTCCGTGTAGGGGAAACTGCCCGTGTGGGGACTTCAGCACGCTGATAGCAACCACAAGGGGACCCGCAGAGGAAAAAGACAGAGAAAGTAGCGGGGTTGGCTTCTTGCTGATCCCGCTACATTTTTTTCTCCCGATCACGGGCAGGCGATGCCTGCGGACCTCATTTCGCCCGTGAGTTGATCCCTGTCCTTGAAGCGAATTGCCTTCATGCCCAACCGCCTCGCGGACTCAACGTAGGCAGCTATGTCATCCACATACAGGGTCTCCTCCGGGTGAGCGTCGGCCATGGCCATAGCCTTTTCAAAGATCTCACGGTCCGGCTTCTGGCACCCCAGCCGGTACGAAAGGGCAAGTTGCTCGAAGAGACGCACCACGGGAAACTTCTTGTAGCAGTGTTCAAAGTGCCATTCGTTCGTGTTGGACAGGAGTACCAGCTGGTACCTCCCCTTCAGAGACGTCATGAGTTCCTCCATGCCCGCCACAGGATAGAAGATGTCTGACCAGATCTCCCGAATCAGATCCATTTCAAGATCTACGTTGAGCCGTTCCATGCTGCGGCGACCGAACGCCTCAGAAGAGATCCTGCCTAGCTCGTAGTCTCCCACGAGGTTCGATTCAAACATCGAGTTGTAGATCTGTTCAGGAGATAACAGACACGATTTAGCCAGTTCTCGGCAGGATTGCATGTGATCGAAATGGAGAAGCACGTTCCCCAGATCACTGATGATGGTCCGGATCACATCGAACGAGGGACTCCCTCCCGTTATTTACACAGCTTCTGGAAGCCACCCAGGGAGAAATCGTTCCTGTCGTGCTGCGCGATGTAGCGGGAAGAGTTCTTTGGGTGGTAGAGGACGATCACACAGGCATGGTTGCTGCGGTCGTCAAAGGCCATCATGTTCGCCAGCCCCGTAAAACGGAAACTCCCGTCCTTGGTCGAAATGCCGCCCATGGCTTGCCACTCCACCTTCCAGTACGTCGCCGAGCGGTCGGAGATCACCTTGTAGGTCGGCGTGTAGGAACCCACATCGACCCACATCTGCTGAGGGCCGTAATTGTAGTACTTGTCCTTGGCCGTGCACTCCAGGATGTACGTGGGCCGCTTCACATAGACGATCCCCTCCGGCCACCAGGGGGCTCCCTGAAACCCTTCGTTCTCGAAGCCGTACGTAATGATCTGCCCGGTGTTCACCGTCGCCAATTCGCCCACGTCGTTCGGCTCGAGCCCCAGGGGCTTACCCGGGTAGGCGGGCAGGAGCTGGTCCACCTTCTTGATTACCTTCCAGTTGAAGGCATTGACCTTGCCCCCATAACCCCAGGCATCATCCACGCAGAAATCCGAACCCAGAAACGCATCCGAACGGTTCGCAGGGCTCATCCTCCGGACCCTCCGGATCGCAGGCACATAGGCAAAGGTGCTGTCCAGCTTCGCGTCCCGATACCGCCAGAGAAGGATGTTCGTCCCCTTCACATCAAAGGGCGCCAGGGCCATGATCAGGGAGTGCATCTCCACGTTCTCAGGGTTCGACTCCTCCCTCGCCGGCGGGTACCCGTCCAGGGCGTACGTCAAGTAGTCCATGATGATCTCTCGTTCGAACCCCGTTTTCCGGCCGATCCATTTAACCTGAAACGGGACCTCGATACTGCCGACCACGTAGGAATAGAAGTGCTTGTTGTACATGATCTTGGGACCCGCATGCGGATCCTCCAGGTCGATCTCCGGAAAGGGCAGACCATCTATGAATTCCGGTAGCTTGCCCGTCGCAAGGTCAACGATGAGACCCTCCTCGTCCACGTCGTACTTGCCCTTGTTACTCTCCATGTATTTGAGGGCCGCAGGCGGCACGAATTCCGTCGGGTCGTAAGGCAATTCGCCCACGGTCATCGATCCGTCGCCCTTCTTGACCCAGTCCAGGACCGGGCCGGGCAAGAGCCCTTCGGCCTCCTGCCAGTTCGTCTGGTCGATCACAGCACCGGGTGCCAACTCGGCAAGGGCTGAGGGCTTCTGGAATGGGACAAGAGCAAGGACTCCCAGGAATGCAATCACCAGAGCGCTTCGTCCTGTCATCTTTCTTCCCCCTGTCGTCTATCTCCGGAACGAGGTTTCCTGCTTAAGGGTCGTTATTCTGTTGGAAACATAATCTATTTATTGCCTCGATGCAACAAGAAAATCCATCCGATACGCGTGTTCTTCCCAAAAAAACGTGTCCCAAGAATTCAATAACGAATGGTGGGCCGCTACAGAGTACGAGTCGCTCCATCTGTTTGTTCCTGCCATTCTGGCCGACAAAAACCTACGTACGATTCCACAGACCTCCGTTTGACGCCAACGTTCCTTCATACTATACAAGCACTCTATACAAGCACGGAGTTTACAGATACCCCATCCCGGGACTCCCCCACAACGACAAAGCAGGGGGCATGGAGAGGCCGATGAGCAAGAGAACGCTGAAAACGAGACTATGTGACATGTTGGGCATCGATTATCCCATCCTGAGCGCGGGCATGGGGCCGACACTGATGGGCGAGGAAACGGGCGCTCCGGTGGAATTGGTCGTGGCTGTCTCCGAAGCCGGTGGGCTTGGCGTTCTCGGGGGAAGCGGTTTCACGGTCGACGAACTTCGACAAGCCATTCGTGAAATCAAGTCCAAGACGGACAAGCCCTTTGGGGTTGATTTGCTCTTGCCCAAGAACCTCGACCTGGGTGCCGGCACGGGTATGGAAGGCGTCAATGAGATGCCGATCCGTGAAGTGCTGAAAATGCTACCTCCGGAACACCGCGATTGGATCGACAAGGTCAAGGAGGAACTGGAACTTCCGGACCCGGAGATCGTGGTCAAGATGAACACCACCACCATGCGGCCCGAGGAATCGGTGGCCGTATGCATCGAGGAGAAGGTGCCCCTGTTTTGTGCAGGGCTGGGGAATCCCGGGTTCATGGTGGCCGATGCCCATGCGGTGGGCATGAAAGTGCTTTCCATCACGGGAAACACGAAGAACGCGAAGCGAATGGCCGAATCCGGGATCGACCTGCTCGTTGCCCAGGGCCACGAAGGCGGCGGCCACACGGGAAGAATCGGTACGATGGCTCTCTTGCCCGCCGCTATCGATGCGGCCCATCCCGTGCCGGTCCTGGCCGCAGGCGGCATCGGCGATGGCCGCGGCCTTGCGGCAGCCCTGGCCATGGGGTGTGTCGGCGTGTGGGTGGGCACAAGGTTCCTGTGCACGAACGAAGGGGGCACCCCGGACATCGTCAAAAATCGCATCATCGAATCGAGCGATGAGGATACCCGGGTGAGCAAGGCGTACACGGGGAAGACCCTCCGGGCAAGCTACAGCGGGTTCCACGATCTCTGGGACAAATCCGGACTCGATCCCCTCCCCTTCCCGATCCAAATCATGATTTCTTCCGCCCTCCTCGCGAGCTTTATCGAGGCCGGAAAGAGGGACTATGTCACCGGTCCTGCGGGGCAAATCTCGGGCATCATCCACGAGGTCAAACCCGCTGCCCAGGTTCTCGAGGAGATGGTGGAAGAGGCGGCCGATATTCTTACCCGCAGGCTCCCGGAGAGTGTTTCCGTTTCTTAGCTGGAAAGACCAACGAGAACTAGCCGACGGGAAGATCGAAATCTGACTGCCCTGGCAACCGAAAGCAGAGCATTCATCATGTCAGCGTGAAGGAGGATCACGAAATGGACTACCGGCTGGACCGAAAACAGGAGGCCTTCCGGAAGAAATTCGTTGCCTGGCTGGACAAGAACCTTCCTCAAGGCTGGAATCCGTCCCGCTACCGAAACTATGATTCCGGCGAAGCCCGGGCTCGGGCGTATCGCGATTTCCAGAGACGACTCTTCGGGGCAGGGTATGCAGGGATGCACTACCCCAAGGACTATGGGGGACAGGGCAAGACCTTGATGGAGGAGATCATCGTCCTTAAGACCCTTTCCTACAAATGCATGGAATTGAAGATGCCGGGAGGCGTCACACACGGCATGGCTGCCCCGACGATCCTTCACTGCGGGAACGAGGAGCAGAAAAGGAAGTACCTGCCCAAGATCATGGACGGGACCCATATCTGGTGCCAGGGATTCAGCGAACCGAACGCCGGATCGGATGTGGCCAACGTCTCCACCCGGGCAGTGAAGAAGAACGGTCACTATGTCGTCAACGGCCAGAAGGTCTGGACGAGCGTCGCCCACTTGGCAGACTACTGTATTCTGCTCGTCCGCACCGACCCAAACGTAGCCAAACACAAGGGGCTGAGCTACCTCCTCCTGGACATGAAGTTGCCCGGGGTCGAGGTGCGGCCCACCACCCAGATCACCGGCGAGGCTGATTTCAACGAGCTCTTCTTCGACGACGTCCACGTGCCCGAGGAAATGCTCGTTGGGCAGGAAGGCCAGGGATGGATGATCGCCATCACCACGCTGATGTTCGAACGGGTGGTTGGCGACGCCCTCATGGCCGCGGCATTTGAGAAGAATATCGAGAGAATGGTGGCCTTGGCAAAGGAAACCAAGCGGTCCGGGAAACCGGTGATCGAGGACCCCGTCTTTCGACAACAACTCGCCCAGGGCTTCATCGAGGTCATGGTCCTGAAGTATCACGGACTACGGAATTTGAGCGCCCAGCTTGAAGGGGGACTCCCGGGCCCGGAAGGATCCATCGGCAAACTTCTCTGGAGCGAACCCAATCAACGGATCTGCGAGAACGCAGTGGCCATGCAGGGCCCGTCCAGCCAGATCATGAGAGGATCCCCATGGTCGGTGCAGGATGGGTTCTGGCAGTACGGATTCCTGAGGTCCAAGGGGAACACGATCGAGGCAGGGACTTCGGAGGTGCAACGCAACATCATCGGTGAGCGATGCCTGGACCTGCCCAAAGACATCAGCCGAGCCGCAAGGCAGAAATAGAGGGGGACGAGTCGATGGATATCAAACTGAGCGAGGATCAGCTCGAGATCGCAAGG
>Ga0180437_10011985_pt1 | contig 10324 bp, 6 predicted proteins | sample SS_ome_4_FD_132410 | JGI IMG/M metagenome (GOLD analysis project Ga0180437, IMG submission 132410) | Hypersaline lake sediment archaeal communities from the Salton Sea, California, USA - SS_3_D_1 metaG | ecosystem: Environmental > Aquatic > Non-marine Saline and Alkaline > Hypersaline > Sediment... | reverse complement strand
TTGTAGTTCCGCTCGCCTTCGGCTCGCTCCACGCCTCCGCCTTCGGCTCCGGGTCGGTCCCCCGGGCAGCGTCACCGACAGCAGGCAGGCGGCGAGTGGGAGCAGGGCCACGAGGTCCATTGCCCGGGCGAGACCCGCGACCTCGCCCATGGAGGCGGACCAGTGGTCCGCAAGCGCGCCGAGGGCGGTTGCCCCCAGGCCGCCGACGCCCCAGGCCACCCCCATGATGATGCCGGAGACCGTGCTCGCGTGGCGGGGCAGAAGCGCCTGGCCCATCACGATGTTGACCGGCAAGGCAGACAAGAGGCAGGCGCCAGTCACGAAGAGGAGGAGAACCGAAGGAAAGCCGCCGGCGTGCAAGAACAGGTAGAGAGCAGGGGCGGTGAGTGCGAAGCCCGCGATGGTGACGGCGCGCTGCCCGAGCGTCTCGGAGAGTCGGCCGCCGAGAATGCCGCCGGCCGCGCCCGCGAGGCTGAACCCGAAGAGGGCCCATCCGCCGAGGATGAGCGTTTCGCCGCGCCGCTCCATGAGAATCGGCACGAAGGTCGTGAACGTGGTGGCGGTCGCCGCCCGGAGCATGACGATGAGATAGAGGACGATCAGGGGAAGCAGCCACCGCTCGGGGGAGGCGGCGCTTCGCTCGGCCGCGCGCCGCTCGGCCGACTCGACGGAACGGGGGACCGCCCGCGCGAGAGAGAGGGCGGCGGCGAGACCGATGGGCAGGGCCAGCCAGGTCCGAGTATAGCCGAGATGGGCCACGACGAGGGCGATGAGGATGGACCCTGCGCCGTAGCCGAAGCTTCCGCCCCCAGTGAAAAGGGCCATGGCGACGCTGCCGCGGCGGCGGGAGACAGCGCCGACGAGGGCGGCGCCCTGGGGGTGGAAGGCGGCGGTGCCGATGCTGCCCAGTATCAGGAGAGACAGCAAGACGCCGTAGCCGGTGGCCAGCCCGAGGAAGGACATGGAAAGGCCGGTGAGGACGGGCGCGGCGATGGCGATGGTGCGCCGTCCGACCCTGTCGCCGAGGAACCCGAAGAGGGGCTGTGAGAACTGGGATGTGAGCGTGACGACGGAGACGAGAATGCCGGCGCCCTTGTAGTCGAGCCCGAGGTTGACGACGATGAGCGGCAGGAGCGCGGGGAGGAAACCCATGTACATGTCGTTCGCGCCATGGCTGAATGCCAGGGCCGAAACGTCGCCCCAGGGCGCTTTCGCGTTTCTGGTTCCGCTCCCTTCGGTTGCTTCCACGCCTCTTAGGTCCGCGCCCCTCCGGGGCGCTTCCCGCCTCCGCTCCGCTCCGGGTCGGTCACTCCCCGCCTGCGCCTTCGGCTCCGGGTCGGTCGCTCCCCGCCTCCGCCTTCGGCTCCGGGTCGGACATCGCCGGTTCCTCCCACCAGCCGAGCAGGCCGCGCTTCGTGGCGGCATCGCGGGCGGCGAGCTTGTCCTCGCCGAGGGCGGAGTAGGCGGTGGCCCGAGTCGCGTAGAGGTCCGGCTCACCCGGGTTTGCTGCGATGGCGGTGGAGGCGAGCCCGACGAGCTCCTCTGCGTACGAGCGGGCATCCGAGCCGAAGCCCCCCGACTGGCAGAGGCTCACGATGTCGTACAGCACGGCAATCCTGTCGGTTGCCACCTCCAATGCTCGTCGGAAGTGGGCCTGCGCCGCCGGCCGGTTTCCATCCCTCAGCTCGATGAAGCCCAGTCCCGAGTGCATCGTGGGGGATTCCTGATCGTGGCTGCCGGCCTCTTCGAAGGCGCCGCGCGCTTTCTCGTAGTTGCCCCGCCTCATCGCCAGCCGGGCGGTGTACGTCAGATACTCGAAGGCATGCCGCTGTTCCGACGAGGCGCGCGCCAGGGTCTTCTCGGCGAGTGCTAGATCGCCCATGTTCAGCGCGGCCTCCACCGATTCGGTCAGGGCCATGAGGTTGGTTTCGTCGTTGTCGAAAGCTTGCTGGAGGTAGTCGAACGCATCCGCGTTATCTCCGTCGTCGAGCCGCTGCTCCCCGACGATCTGCTGGGCGTCGCCCACGGCTCTCTGGAGGAATCTGTCGTTTGGCCGCAGGTTGTACGCCTCCAGCGCGGCGTCCAGGCTCCGGTCCGGATAGTCGTACGAGATCAGGAGCTGAGATCGCATGAGCCAGCGTCCCGCCAGCCTGCCGGCGGCCGCGGTCAAGAGCGTGCCTGCGTCGAGGGGGCGGACGGATATTTCGTTGAGCTGGCTGCGGACCTCGGTTGCGGACATCTGCTCCACGGCTGTGAGCAGAGCCGGTATCGTCGAGGCCACGCCGGAGAGAGTGACGGACTTCGGGGCGCTGAACTCGATGATCGGGAAGTCGGCTCGATTGCGGGGTACGTTCCTGCCCATGTCGCGAAGCTGCTCCGGCCCGGCGACATACCACCCGAGGACGTCGGCCGGCTCGTGCACGCCCATGGACAGCAGGTCGCCCATGACGGTTGGGTCGGCCATGTGTGAGGCCATGCGGTCGAGGTCTATTTCCAGGTCGCCCTTCGCCCCGATCAGAACGGTGTCGATGCCGCAGAACCACAGGGTGGCGTTGGGGAAGACGTCCACGAAGGTGCCCACGATGGTTGCGAAGTCGTGGGACGAGAGGTGGTAGAGAGGGAGCCACTGGGCGAGGATGCCCCCCTCCCGCAGGCGCTCCTTCGCGATCTGCCAGTGCTCGTAGGAGTAGAGCGTTCCTGCGCCGGAGACGAAGGGGTGGATCGGGTCGGCGCTGATGACGTCGTACTGGCTGCGCGTGGCCTTCACGTAGTTCGCGCCGTCGTTGATGACGAGCTTGAACTTCGTATTCTTCAGGACGTTGTGGTTCCAGTCGGCGAACTGGGCGGCGCCGCCGGGCACCTCGGTGCAGAGCTCGACGGTGGTGACGCCTTCCACCGTCGGGTAATCGGCGATGATGCCGCTATTGACACCGGCGCCGAGCCCGATGACGAGCACATCCTTCGGCTCGGGATGGAGCAGCATGGGGAGGTGCCCCAGCATCTTGAGGGTGCGCAGGTCGTAGAGGTAGGTGGTGGCGACGGGCTTGGCATTGACGGAGATGATCTTCTCGCCCCAGGCCGTTTCCATGACATCCACAGATGCCGTGACCCCCTCCTTGTGGTAGAGGAGTCGGCTCATGTGGCGGTCGGTGACGTCCACGGTGGAGCCGCCCATCCGGCTGGCGTAGTAGCCGCCCGCATACGGCCCCCAGCCGGCGAAGAGGACCTTGGTGTCAAACCGCGGATGGACGAAGGCCAGCGCCGCCACGATGGCGATCATCACGACGGAGACGGCGGTGCGGGAAGCGGCGCTCCACGGCCGTGCGATCGACATCGCCACCGGCCCACCCACCAGCATGAGGAAGAGGGCGGCGACCGTGAGGGAGGGCTGGAGGCCGAGGAACTTCACCAGCACGAAGCCGCCCAGGAGGGAGCCGAGAATGCCGCCCAGGGTGTTGATGGCATAGACGTCCGCAACGGTCCGGCCGACGCTCTCTTCGCCGCGGGAGTACATGCGCACGAGGATGGGGAAGCTGCCCCCGGAGAGAAAGGTTGGGATGAAGACGAGCAGGAAGCAGACGACGAACTGGGTGGCGATGATGAGAGCCCAGGCGCCGTAGGCCCAGTCGAAGAGCTTGAGGAAGACGAAGGGGAGGCGATTGATGATGGCGGGGCCGAGCACGGCGGCGAAGCCGCCGAGGAAGAGGAGCGCCCCGACCCAGGCCGCGCGGTTGGACGTTCGGTCGGCCAGCGGGGCGAAGACGGCGCTGCCGAGGGCGATCCCGACGAGGACGGCAGTCAGCATGGTGGAGAAGGCATAGGTTGTGGAGCCGAGGACCAGCACGAGGCTCCTGGTCCAGATGACTTCGAGGGCGAGAATGGCGAGACCCGAGGCGAAGGCAAGGGCGAGAATGGGGCGGCCGGCAGTGTCCCGCGGGGTCGGGGCCGGGCTGGCCGCGGCGGCCGCCTCTTGGGCGCCCTTCACGGCGAAGTCGGAAGACGTGCTGATGAGGATGGCGGCTATGAGCAGGAGGAAGTTTCCGAGGGCGGCCATGAGCGTGGTGGTGGCGATGCCGACGGTGGGGATGAGGAGGAACCCGGCGCAGAAGGTGCCGGCGACAGCGCCGAAGGTGTTGACGGCGTAGAGCCGACCGACGCTGAGGCCGAGCACGTCTTCTCGGTCCACCATGAGCTTGCTGAGCACAGGCAGCGTCGCCCCCATGAGCGTCGTCGGCACGGCGAGCACCACGAAGGAGACGAGGAATCGGAAAAGGGTAAAGAGGGTGAAGCTCTCTCCCACTTGGGAATAGACCGCCGGGTAGCTCGCCTCGACGAGGTTCAGAAGGAGCGGCAGAAGCAACGCGTAGGCTCCGATGGCTCCCTCAATCGCGCCGTAGACGACGAGCGGGTGGATGCGCGTTCGGTCGATAATCCGCCCGGCGACGAAGCTGCCGAGAGCCAATCCCGCGAAGAAGGCGGCCAAGACGGTGCTCACGGCGTACGTCGTCACGCCGAAGACGAGCCCGAACTTCCTCACCCAGATGACCTCGTAGACGAGGCTCGTCATGCCGGAGAGGAAGAAGAGGGTGAAGATCACGATCGCCCAGCGGCTGATCGGCCGGACGATTTGCTTCGCCTTATCGCTATGTGACATGCTCTGTCCTTATCGGCTTCGCTGCTCGGCGCCATCCCGCTGGGCCAAGGCAGGTTGAGGGTTACCTGGAGCGGAATCAATTCCCTGCGCCGAGCGGTGCTTCCTGCACGACGCACCTTGTCTGCTAGCTGTGGAGGGGAGGAGAGATAGCCATGATCGTGAAGGTCGGCCTTACCGACGGAGATTTGACGGGTGACACGAACGCCGTGATCCAGCAAGCGATAGATGCGGCGGGAGCCTATGGTGGAGGAACGGTCGAGCTGGGGGCAGGCGTGTATACGCTCTACAACAGCGTCCAGCTCCGACGGAACGTGAAGCTGATAGGGCAGGGCAGCGCTACGGTTCTGAGAAAGTGCGATGGTGCCCGCAGCGAGTTCGCGGTGGACGCGGACTACGGGCAGAAGAAGGTGACCGTACAGGATCCGTCCGGGTTCCGGGTCGGCATGGGCGTCGTCATCACCGATGACCGAGCCGGGGCGTGGGCGGATACGGTGGCCGCGATCACCTTGATTCAAGGAAACGTGCTCTACGTCGATAAGCATTTCGTCATGGACTACGATGCGCAGGCCGGAGGGATCATCCACAATGCGTTCCCGCTGGTTTCCGGGATCGACGTCGATTCGGTCGAGATCGAAGGTCTCGCTGTGGATGGAAACCGAGAAACCAACAAGCCGATCAACGGCTGCGTGGGGGGAGGAATCTACCTGCATCGAGCGCGGCGCTGCCGGATTGCTGACTGCGTGGTGCGGGACTTCGCGGGGGATGGGATCAGCTTCCAGATCACCCAAGACATTGAGGTGGAGCGCTGTGAGGTGCTGCGGGCGACGGGCTTGGGGTTCCATCCAGGCACCGGGTCTGTGCGAGCTGTTATACGAAACTGCAAGTCGATTGCCAACGGAGGAGACGGGATATTCCTGTGCTGGCGGGTGCAGGAGAGCCGGTTCGAGAACAATGAGGTCCTCGACAACGGGCGGTACGGGTTCTCCATCGGGCACAAGGACACGGATAACGTATTCGAGGGGAACGTGGTCCGGGGGAACGCCGCCCATGGGATCTACTTCCGGGATGAGAAACCGTCGAATGCCGGGAGTCGGAACACCTTCCGCCGGAATGTGATCGAGGACAATGTCGGGTGTGGGGTGTACGTCGATGGCGAAACGACCGATCTGCTCTTTGAGGAGAACGAGATTCGGGATACGCGCTCGGGCGACGCCCGGACGCAGCGGGTCGGGATTCTGGTAGGGCCGAAGTCGGTTCGCGTCCGTTCTATGCGAGATCGGATCGAGCACCAGGTTGAGGCGGCCACCCAGGGCGACGTCGAGATCGAGTAGCAGGCTAGCCGGCGAGCCCGTCCTCGGCCTGTCGCCGCTTTCTGTCTCCGCGCTCGATGAGCTTGACGACGGCGATGGTCCCCATGTAGAGCAGCACCATCGGTATCGCCGCGATCGTCAGGGTGATGGGGTCCCACGTCGGCGTGATGATGGCGGCCATGACGAAGATGACGACGACGGCCTCCCGCCAACGCCTGGCGAGCATGCGGGAGTTCACAAGGCCGAGCTTGGCGAGCAGCACGATCACAATCGGAAGCTGGAAGCCCAATCCGAAGGCCAGGTAGAACTTGAGCAGAAGCAGGATTGTGTCGTTCAGAGTCAGGAGTGCCGCCGTTTCGGGGGGGATGAAGCGGAGCAGGGCCCTCACGGCGGGGGCGGTGAGAAAGTAGCCCATGGTGACGCCGGCCAGGAAGAGGAGCATGGCCGCGGGAATCAGCGGGCGCGCTGTCCGACGCTCCTTTGAGGTGAGGCCGGGCGCGATGAACGCCCAGATCTCGTAGATGATAAACGGGGAGGCGAGGATCACGCCGGCGACGAGCACGATCTCGAGCTTGACGAGCAGCCCCTCGAGGAGCATCCGCACGGTCAGCTCGCCCCCGAACTCCTCCAGGGGCCCGCGGACGGGGCCTACCAGGAGTCGATAGAGGGGATCGAAGAAGATCCAGGCGGCGGCCATGGCGAGGGCGACGTAGACAAGCCCCCGGATCAGGCGTGTCCGCAACTCCGTGAGGTGGGTGATGAGATCGGCTCGCTCTTCGTCGTTCACATCGCTCTCTCGCTGCGAGGCATGTCATCAGTTCACCGGTGGGTGCCCGCGCTCCTGTGCCGCCGACCCGCAGGGAAACACACGCTTCGCGCGGAACACGTTGTGCGGGTGAGGCAACAGTGGCCGAAACGGCGCGCCCGATCGTCATACGGGTCAATGGGACCGAACACTCGCTTGGGGCGGAACGGTCTCGAAGCCTGCTCAGCGTGCTGCGCACGGAGCTGGGCTTGACCGGGACGAAGTACGGCTGCGGCAGCGGCGAGTGCGGCGCCTGCACGGTACTGCTGGATGGGCAGCCTGTCCGAGCGTGTACGACGCCCGTGTCGCATGCCGACGGCCGCTCCGTCACGACGATCGAGGGGCTCGAGGGGAAGGACGGGAGTCTCCACCCGGTCCAGCAGGCCTTCCTAGACGTCCAGGCATTCCAGTGTGGGTACTGCACCCCGGGGATGATCATGGAGGCCGTAGCCTTGCTGCGCAAGGATCCCAATCCGACCGCTCTCACCATCCGGGAGAAGATGGCCGGACATCTCTGCCGCTGCGGGACGTACAGCCGGATCGTCAGGGCGATCCAGGCGGCCGCGGCGAAGATGCGGAAGTAGAGCATGAATCCTCGGGGAGCAGACGACAGCTCGAATGGCGTGCCGGATGCCTCCGGCCTGACGCGACGGGAGTTCCTCCGGGCCGCGGGCGGGGTCGTCGTTCTGTTCAGCATCGGGAGATCGCTCGAGGCGGGCGGGGGCGGGAGTGCCCCGGCGGGCACAGTGGCGGACTTCGACGCCTGGCTGCGGATCGGGGAGGATGGGCGTATCACGGTGTTCGCGCCGACGCCGGAGGTGGGGCAGAACCTCCGCACCGAGCTGGCCCAATTGGCGGCGGAGGAACTGTCGACGCCCTTGTCTTCGGTCGGAGTCGTGCTCGGCGACACCGATCGCGTGCCGGACGATCCCGGGGTCTGCGCCAGTTCCGCCATCTCCACCATTGGCCTGACGGTCAGGCAGGCGGCCGCGGAGGCGCGGGAGATCCTGGCAGCGATGGCGGCTGAGAGGTGGGGGGTACCCCGCGCCGAGGTCGCGCTGAAGGACGGCCGGGTTGTGCTGGCGTCCGATCCCAAGACGGCGATTGGGCTGGGGGAACTCGCCCGGGGCCAGCGTCTCGTCCGCAGGCTGAAGCAGCCGGCCCCCCTGAAACCGCGAGCGGAATACGCGCTCGTGGGGAAGTCGGCGCCCGCGATTGACGGTCCCGCATACGTGACGGGGAAGGCTGCTTTCGCGGCGGACCTGCGCCTCCCCAAGCTGGCCTACGGCAAGGTCCTCATGCCGCCGTGCTTGGGGGCCAAGCTCGTCCGGGCCGAGACTGCATCCGCGGCGACTCAGCCCGGGGTGATCGCGGTGGTGCAGGAGGACGACTTCGTGGGCGTCGTGGCGCTGAGGCCCGACCTCGCGGAGCGGGCTCTGAGGAGCATTCAGGCCACCTGGGAGGAAGGCGCGCATGCCTCGATGGCAGCGCTCTACAGGGGTCTCAGGGCGTCTGCGAAGCTCGAAGAGCGCCTCGGCGTCCGAGGGGATGTGGAGGCATCGCTCGCCGGCGCCCGCCACGGTTACAGCGCGAGCTATCGAACGCCGTTCGCAGCCCACGCGCCGATAGAGCCGCACGCGGCATTGGCCTCTGCGCAGGGCGACCGGATCGTGGTGTACGCCGGCACGCAGCGTCCGTTCGACCACCGGAAGGCCGTCGCCGAGGCGCTGGGAATGTCCGCCGGGAAAGTGCGGGTGATCGTCCCGGCGGTGGGCGGGGCCTTCGGCGGAAAAGACGCGCCCGACATCTCGGTCCAGGCGGCACGCCTGGCGCGGGCGGTGGGCCGGCCGGTCCTGCTCTCGCAGAGCCGGGAGGAAGAGATGTCGTGGAACTCCTTCCGACCGGCGGCTGTGATCGACGTGCGCTGCGGGGTGACGGAGAAAGGGGAGATCGCGGCCTGGGATGCCGATGTGTTCAACTGCGGCTCCCGGGGAGCTGAGCCCCCCTACACCTTTCCCAATCAGCGGGTCCGCGTGTACGAGTGCGATTCGCCGCTGCCACAAGGGCGTTGGCGGGGCCTCGGCGGGTCGGCAAACGCCTTCGCCCGCGAGGTCCACCTCGACTATGTGGCGAGCGAACTGGGTGAAGACCCGGTTGGGATGCGGCTGCGTCACCTAAGGAGTGATGCCCGCATGAAGCGGGTCGTGCGCGCGGCGGCTGAGCGCTATGGATGGGAGGACCGGCGGCCGCCGACGGGGCTCGGGGCCGGCTTTGCCTGCGCCGCGGACGCAGGAAGCTGCGCGGCCGTGGTTGCGGACGTGGAGGTGGAGCGGAGCTCCGGGCAGGTCCGCGTCCGCCGGGTGCTGGTGGTGCAGGAGAGCGGGTTGGTGGTGAACCCGGACAACCTGTGCAACCAGATCGAGGGAGGTGTGGTCATGGGACTGGGACTCGCCCTGCAGGAGGCGGTGCGCTACGAGCAGGGCCGGATTTTGAGTCGGAGCTTCGCTTCCTATCCCATTCCGACCATCCGGGAGGCGCCGGCCCTCGAGATCGTGGTGCTGCCAGCCCCGGACTCGCCACCTCAGGGGGGCGCCACCGCCGCACTGTGCGCCGTCGCCCCCGCGGTTGCGAACGCGGTCTTCGATGCCATCGGGAGGCGGCTCCCGGAGGTGCCCCTGGCTCCGGTCCGCCTCCGCGCGGGGCTCTGAGGGGCGCGGCGGCTGGGCCGTGCCGCGTTTTCTCCTGGTTCCGCTCCCTCCCGTCGCTCCCCGCCTCCGCCTTCGGCTCCGGGTCGGCGGCGAAGCTACATCTTGGCGGCGGCAAAGCGCTGGGCGACATCCTCCCAGTTGACCAGGTGATCCATGAAGGCCGCAGTCCAATCGGGGCGCTTGTTCTGGTACTGCAAGTAGTAGGCGTGCTCCCAGACATCACATACCAGGATCGGAATCAGCCCCCAGACGGCGAAGTTCTCGTGCTTCTCCGCCTGGAGCACGGCGAGCATCCCCATCTCCGGGCAGCGCGCCAGGATCCCCCAGCCGGAGCCCTCGACTGAGTTGGTGGTGGCGAGGAACAGCTTCTTGAAGGCGTCGAAGCTGCCGAATTGGCCGGCGATCGCCTTCGCCAGGTCGCCGGTGGGCTCCCCGCCCCCGCCCGGCTTTATGTTCGTCCAGAAGAGGCTGTGGAGCACGTGGCCCGAGCCGTGGAAGGCCACCGCTTTGGCGGCGGCCTTGGCGCCGGCGAAGTCGCCGGAGGCGGTCATCTTCCCGACTTGCTCGACGGCGGCGTTCAACCCGGTCACGTAGCCGGCGTGGTGCTTGTCATGGTGGAGCCGGAGGGTCGCCTCATCGTAGTACGGCTCCAGCGCGTCGTAGGCATACGGCAGCGGCGGAAGCTCAAACATATCTGGCATCGTGCCCTTTCCTCCCTCTCCGTTGGGACCGGCGGCGGCCATTCCGGCGAATGAGCCGGCAAGAGCGCTCATTCCCGCCAATCGCAGAAACTCTCGGCGATCGAGCCTCAAGGCCCCGAGATCCTTTCACGAAGTGATGGCCCCCC
>Ga0180437_10011982_pt1 | contig 10324 bp, 9 predicted proteins | sample SS_ome_4_FD_132410 | JGI IMG/M metagenome (GOLD analysis project Ga0180437, IMG submission 132410) | Hypersaline lake sediment archaeal communities from the Salton Sea, California, USA - SS_3_D_1 metaG | ecosystem: Environmental > Aquatic > Non-marine Saline and Alkaline > Hypersaline > Sediment... | reverse complement strand
GTCAAACTGAAATGCCATCCGTGGCCTCCCATAAAGAACCGCCGAGACTGAAATAAACCTTCAACGACCTTCTACACGAAATGCCAAAACAATACGACACTAATTCCTTGAGCGGTCCTAAGCACCGTTCGAGAAACAAGTGGCGTAAGCTTCCAGCTTGCGATGGCACTGTCTCCCGCAAGCTGGAAGCTTACGCCACGGAGAACTCGGACCCCGCCCCGGGCCGCCGGTAGTTTCGTCATTGGTGATTCGAGCTTCGTCATTTGCCCCCGGCACATCTGCCTCCGTGGTCGTCTCCCGCTGTTCTTCCTCCGAAACCGGCCGGATGCCGGTTTATCGGGGCCCCCTTGTACCGGCGGGGTTTGCCGGACGGCTGCCGGTGGCCAATAAGTTGGCTTGTGGTTTGGGGTTAGGTTTGGTATAATATACATATGAACAGATCAGGGATTTACCCCGAGAGGGAACAAAGGAGCCTCGATTTTGCACTTAAGTTACGCCGCCGCCGCGAGTTATGTCGCATTTCGTACACCCTCGGAAATTGGGCCAAGTGCGCGCACCGACTTACGCCGACCGGCCGGGCCGCCCGCTCGCCCCAACCGCTTGCCCGCCAACACCTTGCATCCACGCCGCAGCGGCCTCAGATGACGTAAGTCGAGTTAAGGCCGCGTTAATTAATCGGGCCTATATGCTAAATGAAGGCCATCTGCGACCTTTAGGAGGATCTTAAGCGGGAAGAGGTCGTCCGAAGGCTCCAGGGAACGGCGGGCGGCCGTTTGCAGTGGCCACATCCGTGCGGCCGATCACGCGGTCAATGACCTACTTCTGTCCGGTCATGATCTTCGCTTTGTCCGTACGTTCGCTTCTGCGCATCGCAGTTCCGTAAACGAAGACCCCTGCCAGGGCCACGACGGCCCCAGTAGCGATTGTGGTGCCAGCCACGTCGTGCCCCAGGACAACCGCGATGATCCCACCCAGCACGCAGGTAAGTGATACGACGAACCCGCACACGAGGCCCTGACGAGACCTGCGGATATCCGATTCGATCACCTTGCTTTCGAGGCTGATGCGATGCTCCGTCTGTCGATCTACCTGGGTTACGATTCGCTCTGCCAGGCCGGGCAAGATCTTGTCGTATTCGCGCAGGACTTCTGGAGGTGGAATTGGGCCGGAAAAGCTCTCCGTCAGTCGCCGCTTCTGATGAGAAATGACGAGATTACTGGTAGAGTCACCCGTGGTGGAAGGATGCAGCAAGGGGCGATCTTCAGGAGATGACGGCTTCTCGGCCGGTTGCGGATTGCCTTGCCGCTTTCTCTTCGACCGCTTCGACATGCGCTAATCATCCTTGGAGGCGGCGGAAAGTTCCTCGCGTTGCTCGTCAACCAAGTGGGCAATGTCTTCTCCGACGAGTCGCCAATCGGTGAGTATCGCCAGATAGTCGGCTTGCTGGGCCGTCACCGCCGTGTTGTACTCGTTGAGAGTACTGCCGAAGTCAAGAACTCGAGACAACCCTTCCAGAAAAGAGGGTCGCACAAACAAGAAGGAGCTATCGTTCATTGGGACCTTTGCGCTTTCCCGTTACCGGCGGTCTGAAGTCCGTGACCGCAACGTCACCTTACTGTTCTGCCAATGCGGCTCCGTCCCTTCTCGTAGTCTACACTTTCCACGACCGCCCTGGGAAGTGGCTCGCCCCAAACGCAACGCCATCTATGTCATTCTAGGCGGAGTGGTCAACACGGTCACGCTTCGAGGATAACGCAAATAGAGGGCGCTCACAAGGGTGGAAATTGGCCGGCCTGCAATGTAGCCCCCAGTGGTGGGGTACACGTGCGGCCTACGCTTCTTCGCCCGCCCGCTGGTGGTTCAACTCGAGCAGCTTGGCGAGGATCTGCTCGTCCTTGAGGTCGGGGGCCCAGCCGTAGGCGGCCGAGACGGCCTCGTCGAGTTTGCGGTGGACCAGATCGAGCCAGGTGGGACGCTCGTTGTAGAGGTTCGTCAGCGTCCGCTTCTTCAGTTGCCTGGCACACGCGTCGTCCCGCTGGTCGATCCGCGCTGCTAGTGTTATCGCTGCTGGGGTCAGGAACCGCTGCCCGCCCCCAAATCGCCCCCGTTTGATCGCACCCACCAACCCGGGGGGTGTTGCCCACGGGTGGCGGGCGTGGTAATCTGAGCGGGTCGGGGTCAAGTCACGCCGAGATGGGGAGGCCGATCGTGAGTGAACTGCCGAGCAAAGAGGATCTGCGGAGAAACCTCTCGCGGCGCGGGATGGTGGCCTACGCGGTCCGCTGTGCCCAGCGGGTGCAGCCGTTGTACCGATCGCTCCCCGCGAAGGATCGCGCCGCCCTCGATCGTGTGATCGATGCGGCCGCAGCTTTCGTAAGTGGCGGCGGTGAAGCCATCGTCGGCATCTGCGCCCCCGCCGTCGCCATTGACGGCGCCCGCGCCGCCCCCTACGCCCCGTCCGCGTCTACCCCGCCACCGCCGCCGCCGCCTGGCGCGACTACAAAACGCTCCGCCGCCTATGCCGTAAATCGGCCGGCGAGTTGGGCGACCCCATGGAACTGGACCAACTGGGCCCCCTCTGGCCGAAAGGCGAACCCGAGTGGTTTCGCAATCCGCCCGCACTGCCCGACGAACCAGAGGACGCCGAAGCCGAGCCGGCGGAACAAGAGGAACCCGAGCAGCCTGAACCGTGCGGTGACTACGAACTGGTGCTGGACCTCGACGTGCCCGCGGGTGTTTCCGAGGGAGAACTCCTTGACGTCGCCAAAAGGTTGTCGCAGCATGCCGACCGCCTGCACCGGGCGATCGGCGGCAAGGGGCTGAAGGTCAACCGGCTGGAGATCCTCGAATCGGCCGACGTGCCGGAGGAGGTGCCCAGTGGATGAGTATCGCGATCACAGGCCACCGACCAAAGTCAAAATCAACCTGGCCGGCCGCGATCCGAAAGACGCGCTGAAGTTGCTCAGGGCCATCGAGAAAACCATCCGGGACATCGACAAGGAGATACAGCTGGCCTTGCTTGACGTCGACGCGTCGGCTCCCGAGCCCAGCCAGACGGCAGCCAACGAAGAGTTGGAAACCCAAATCCATGAAGCGGTGGCCGAAGCGCTCGACGCCCACGATACGGATTGTCGCCAGCAGCCGAACGACGCCTTGCCCCAGATTGACACCGGCGCCACGCCCATGACCGACCTGGCCCGCGAACGAACCCAAGTAGGACGGTATTGGGCCAAATACTTCAGTGAGGGCTGGCGGCTGTTTTTGAAAGTAAAATCGCTGATACCAGGGTGACGGCCCCGTCAACCTGGACGAATTGGTGTTTCACCTATACCAATTTCCGCACTTGTTGCATTTCAAGTTTGACAGCGTCACCAATTAAGCCCTGAAAGTGCGCATGAGTCTTTCGGTGGGCACATGAGTCCGAACGCAACCGGAAACGTCGGGAGTTGTACGACACCCAGGACGCTATTGACCGAGACCGAGATGAATTGATTGCCAGGATTGAAAAGCAGTTGAGCATGGAGCAGACGCTCCAACCGCTCTTCACGATACGCTGGGCACTTGCTTAGGGGAGGAAGACATGCGGCTTGTGCAGGTGAAATTGTCCAACTTCCGCTGCTATAGAGATGAATTCGTGATGGACGTGGACGACCTTGCCGTTCTGATCGGCCAGAACGACTCTGGGAAGTCCTCGTTCTTCGATGCACTCGACGTGTTCTTCACCGACAAGGCCGTACCGGAGGCAGACGACGCGTGTGTGCACACAGGCGACTCCAAGGTGCGGATAGCGTGCGTCTTCGAGGACTTGCCATCCGAACTCGTGATCGACGTTCAACATCCAACGAATCTTGAAGACGAGTATCTCCTCAACTCGGCGAAGCAACTGGAAATCGCCAAGGAATTCACTTGCTCCGGAACAGGAAAAGGAAAGTTGGCCGGTGTGTTCGCTCGTGCCGTGCATCCCACGGCTGACAGCTACGACGACCTCTTGAACCTCACTACCGCCAAGCTGAAGCAGCGTGCGAAGGAACTGAGTGTTGACGTATCGGATGTTGACCAGAGGATCAACACGGCGTTAAGAAGGGCGATCTGGGCCCACGCGGACGACCTGCAGTGCGAACAGACCGACGTTGAGCTTAAGACCGAGACGGCGGGTAAAATATGGGAACAACTCAAGAAGCGGCTACCAGTGTTTGCTCTCTTCAAGTCAGACCGCCCCAGCACGGATCAGGACGCTGAAGCCCAAGACCCGATGAAGTCTGCGATCAAGGAGGCGATCAAAGACCAGGAGGGTACGCTCAATACGATAGCCGACGAGGTGAAGAAGGAAGTTCAGGAGATCGCCAACCGAACCGTCGAGAAGATTCGGGAGATGAACCCGGAGCTAGCCAATCAGTTGACGCCGCGGGTGAAGAACAAGAATTGGGACTCGTTGTTCTCGGTAAGTCTCACGGGCGACGAAGACATACCAATCAACAAGCGTGGAAGTGGGACTCGGCGTCTTGTACTCTTGAACTTCTTTCGAGCAAAGGCTGAGAAGGAAGCGGACAACAAGAGTACCGGTGTCATCTACGCGGTTGAGGAGCCCGAAACGAGTCAACATCCTCACAATCAGAAGATGCTGGTAGAAGCATTCGAGGATCTTGCAGAACGCGACGGCTGTCAGGTGTTCTTGACCACGCACACTCCTGTCTTGGCTCGACGTCTCGACCAGCATTCGCTCCGATTCCTTGCCCGCGAAGACGGCCAACCTGTGGTTCGCTATGGTCGCCACGACTCCACGCTGCAGGAGATCAAGGATTCACTGGGTGTGCTGCCCGATCACGGCATCAAGGCTTTTCTCGGCGTTGAGGGCAGAAATGACATCAACTTCCTGCGTGCGATTTCGAGGATACTCAACACGGCCGGCGAGTCTGTTCCTGACCTCGGACAGGCTGAAGACGAAGGCCGCATTGTCTTCATTCCGCTGGGTGGCAGCAGTATGGACTTGTGGATTTCCAGACTGGAGGAACTGGACAGGCAGGAATTCTACGTCATCGACAGAGACAATGAACCACCGAAAGAGCCGGCATACAAGAAGGTTGCTGACCGGTTGAGCCAGAGAGACAAGTGTACCGTCTGGATCACCGAAAAGCGTGAATTGGAGAACTACATTCACCTCGACCTGATTCGCAACGAGTACCCGGACTATCCCGGGACGGGGGACGACTTTGACGATGTCCCGCACCTATTTGCCCAGGCCGTGCATGAAAAGAGCGAAAGCGATAAGCCGTGGTCCGACATCGTGGCTGATCTAGAGAAGGTCAAGAAGAAGGAATCAAATGCCAAGAAGCGATTGAACAGGGAGTTCGCCTCGAAGATGACGCCGACGTTGCTCAACCAAACTGATCCGAAAGACGAGATCCGGAGCTGGTTGAAGGCAATCGACCAGGTACTGGACGGGCAATAAGGACACACTGACAAGGATACCAAGAAAAGAACCATGGGCGAAATAGAAACTGACGATACCCGCGGGTCGCCCCGGTTCTTGAACCGGGGGGTCGAAGTCCCAGGCGCTTGCGACGAGCAGATGGGGCAGGTTCCGTGGAGCAATGCGGCAGTGTCGCGGGTTTGTCGAGTGAATGATTCAGAGGAATTGCCAAGACCTCTTGTGGCGAAGCCACATCGGTTCAAGAATCCGCGCGTGTGCCTGACGGGTGAATGTGCAAGAACCTGGACGCCACGAGACGACGGGTAACCTGTTTGTAGTGACCGCATTCATGCGGTCAGGCGTCTGAGAGGACGCGGGGTGGGAGGAAGCCCGGATGAATCCGGGCACTACGAACGGGATGTGCCGATGGCCAAGCGAAGCATTGTTGGCGAATTGATCAACTTCCGGGGGCTGGTGTACGGGCCCGTCAACGAGATGGGGGTGGTGGCCCTGTTTGCCAAGGTTTGTGAAGAACTTGGGTTCATCATCGAAGAGATCCGCGCCGAGTTTCCCGACTGCATCGCGCGGCGGCAGGTGGACAAGGGCTGGGAGCGGGTGGCCATCGAGTTCGAGTTTGTCAGCAGCAATTTCCAGCGGCACGGCCACGACCCGGAGGCCTGTGATCTGATCGTCTGTTACGAGCACGACTGGGAAACGTGTCCCGTGCCCGTGCTGGCATTGAAGCCCTATATTGCCGAGGCCAAGGCCAACGTCTCCGGACCGCTGCAGCCCAGTAGGGTGCGTGCTTGCACGCACGCGAAGAACTCGAGGGGGAGTAACGGTCGCATGTGGGCTGACGAGGGGGCGCGTGCGTGCAAGCACGCACCCTACCCGCCACGACCCTCTCGGCGGGCGGGTTGAAGAACGGGTACATCAACATCAAGCCGCTCGACGACTTCTGGCCCGAGGAGTGCATGGGCGGAAACACCGATCGGGCCGAGCGGCATCTGATCGTCGAGTTCGAAGGCGTCGGCCGGGTCACGACCGACATTTCCGGCCGGCACAAGACCTTCCGGACGGCACACGGCGAAATCAAGGAGTTCTTTCAGCGCCATCGGTTGAAACCCGCAGACGCGGTCGGGATCGTGCGTTTGGCAAAGTACGAGTATCGGGCTCGCCCTGCGGATGGGCCTGCCGATTAGACAAACGAGAACGTGGGCGCCACAAGACAGCGGGCAACCCGTTTGTAGTGACCGCATTCATGCGGTCAGGGGTGAGGGGAGAGCGTCGAATGGGAGCGAGCCCGGGATGAATTCGGGCACTACAAACGGTCGGTGACGGGGCATGCCCGGATGAATCCGGGCACTACGAACGGTTGGTGACGGGGCATGCCCGGATGAATCCGGGCACTACAAACGATTGGCGACTACGGCAACTGCGGCGGATCGATGATCGGGTACTTGCCGGAAAGGGCGCCGAGGAACGCGACCAGGTCCTGGCGGTCTTGCTCGCTGAGGTTTCTGCGCCCGACGGCCTTTAGCATTCCGGACAGGTTCGGGTTGTCCATGCCGCCGGCGGCCATCAAGGCGACCGCGTCCTGAAGCGTGGCGGCGCTGCCGTCGTGGAAATAGGGCGCGGTGTGGGCCACCTCGCGGAGGGCCGGCGTGCGGAACTTGCCGGTATCGGCGTCGTCGCCGGTGAAGTCCTTGCGGCCTTCGTCGGGCTTCTCCTTGTCCGTTCCCACGCCGGCGTTGTAGAACGATCCCCGGCTGAAGACGGGCGGCGCATGGCACGCCTGGCAGCCGGCCGATTTGAAGAGGTTCAAGCCGCGCTTCTGGGCCTCGGTCAGCGCGTCTTCTTCGCCGTTTTGATAACGGTCGTAAGGCGAATTGCCGCTTAGGACGGTGCGTTCGACGGCGGCGATGGCCTTGGCGACGCCTTCCTTGGTGCCGCCGGTTCCGAAGACGTGCTGGAACTGCTCTTCATATCCGCCGATCTTCGAGAGGTCGGCCACCATGGCGTCGAGGGTATGTCCCATCTCGATCGGGTTTTCGATCGGCCCCAGGGCCTGTTCCTCGAGGGTCTTCATGCGGCCGTCCCAGAATTGGCTGGGGGCGTAGGCGGCGTTGATCACCGTCGGGGCGTTTCGACCGCCCACCTTGTCGTGGATGCCGGTGCTGGTGGGCTTTCGTTCGGCCCAGCCGGTCTTGGGATCGTGGCAGGTGGCACAGGAGATGGTGCCGTCCTTGCTGAGCCGCTTGTCGAAGTAGAGTTGCTTGCCCAGTGCGATCTTCTCGACCGTCATCGGGTTGTCTTCCGGCACCGTCAGCGGGGGCAGTCCCAGCGGGACCTCCGCCACGGCGGCCGCCGACGAATCGGCCGGTTTCTTGGCGGGTGTCTCCGTCTGGGGAGCCGGTTCCGAGTTCGAGTCACCTTCCGTACATCCCATCGGTGCCGCCAGCAGCGCAAAAACGACGACCCAGCCTGCCGATCGTAAAGACTCTCTCACCTTCATCGTGCCTTCCCTCCTTTTGCGAAACGAATGAGTTAAGTGCAACCTCTGAATCAAGAAATCGGTAACATCTCAGCCATGGGAAGTTGGATGCATTTGGAAGGGAAAATGGGAAGGGCGGGAAAAGGGAAAAGAAGACAAGATCGTGTTTCCCTTTTTTTCCCTTTCCCCTTTTTCCGAAACCTGCCACCCTTTCTGCCGAAGAACGCCCTCGCTTCAGATGGCTGAACCGTTGCGAAATCAACTTCCCGGGTTCCGAAGCGGACAGTCCCATTTTCCCTGCGGGAAAATCGGGGCAGTCCCCAAGTCATTCACGTTGTAGTGGTAAGTGCCACCTCGGCCAATTGTAGCGGCGGCTACAACCCCGCGTACGTTCCCGAATTGCCCGCTCCCGAGGGGGTACGGTTTGTCGGCGCCGGGGTGAATTCGTATGATATTAAATCGATGGCAATCGACCGCTGTCCGGATTTTCTAATAGATGCCAGAATGGGGTTCTCGTCAAAATGCTCAAAGAGACAATACTCCCGCGACTTCCCTCAAGGATCAAACCAATGAAAAGACACCGGCTTCCGTGGCTTGTCTGGGCTCTGCTGCTGTCGTTCGCCTGTGCGGCGGCGGCCGGCGAGCCCGACGTGCCGCAATACGACAACGTCCGGGAGTTGCCCGGCGGGGTCACCCTGGCCACGCTGTCCAACGGCCTGACCGTGATCGTTCAGGAGAACCACGTGGCGCCGGTGGCCACGGTCCGTTGCTACGTGGGCAACACGGGCAGCGCCTTCGAGGGCCGCTACCTGGGGGCCGGTTTGAGCCACGTGCTCGAACACGTCGTCTCGGGCGGGACCACCAGCAGGCGGACCGAAAAGGAGATCGAGAAGATCATCGACACCTTCGGCGGGGCGACCAATGCGTTCACGTCCACCGGTCAGACCGGCTACTACGTCGACTGTCCGGCCAAGAGCACCATGACCGCCATCGACCTGGTGGCCGACGCGATGCAGCGAGTCAAGTTCGAGCCGTCGGAATTCGCGCGAGAGTTGAGCGTGGTGCGGCAGGAACTGGCCGACGGCGAAGTGAGCCGGCAGCGGGTGCAGTGGAAGCTTTTGAATCAGACAGTTTACACGGTGCATCCGGCCCGGCACCCGATCATCGGCTACCTCGACGTCTTGAACAACACCAAGAACGAGACGATCATCGACTTCTATCGTACGCGCTACGTGCCGAACAACCAGGTCTTCGTCGTGGTCGGCGACGTGAACACGCAGGAGGTGCTCGACGAGGTGGCCCGGCAATATGCGGGAACGCCCCGCGGCCGCGAGACGTTCGTGCCGTTGCCCGACGAGCCGCAGCAGCTCACGCCGCGGGAAGCGGTTCGCGAGATGGACGGGAACACGTACGACCTCGTGCTGGCCTGGCCGACGGTGAAGCTCTCGAATCCGGATCTGTACGCGTTGGACGTGGCGGCCTATATCCTGGCGCAAGGGGACAGCTCGCGGCTGGTGCGGCGGCTGAAGTACGACCGGCAACTGGTGCTTTCGATCGGGTCGGCCAGCTATACGCCCCATTACGTGCGGGGGTTCTTGGCGGTGATGGCCAGCGCCCAGCCCGACCGCTGGCAGCAGGCCTCCGACGAGATCCTCCGCGACGTCTACCGGCTGCGCGACGAATTGGTCAGCCCGACCGAGTTGGCCAAGGCCAAGAAGCAGAAGGCGGCCGAGCTGGTGTTCGGGCAGCAGACCGTCCAGAGCGCGGCCGACAGCCTGGGCCGCAACTTCCTCTCGACCGGCGATCCGCGGTTCGAGCACAAGTACGTGGAGAACATTCAGCAGGTGACGGCCGAACAGATCCGCGACGTGGCCCGGCGATATTTCACGCCCGGGCGGCTCAACCGCGTGATCATCGCCCCGCCGGGCGGCGCGCCGAAGCCGGCCGACGAGGACGTCGCGGGCGACGAGGGTGAGATTCGTGCCGTGCGGCTGTCCAACGGGCTGCGCGTGCTGATCAAGCGGCACGCCCACTTGCCGATGGTCAATATACAGGCCTTCGTGCTGGGATCTGCGCTGGTCGACACGGAAGAGACCGCCGGGCGCTCGGGCCTGGTGGGGGCCATGCTCGACAAGGGCACCGCCAAACACTCCGCCGAGCAGATCGCCCAGTATTTCGACTCGATCGGCGGGCAGCTTTCCATGAGTGCGGGGCGGAACACGATCTACGGCAGCGCGACCACGCTGCGCGACGATTTCCCCGAGGCCGCCGCCCTGTTTGCCGAGTGCTTTACCGCGTCCACATTCCCCGACGAGGAGTTCGCCAAGGTCAAGACGTTGGCCCTGGGGGCCATCGCCCGCCGGGCCGACAGTCCGCAGGCCGAAATCTTCGAGTTGTTCTACGACAACCTGCCCGCCGGC
>Ga0180437_10011981_pt1 | contig 10328 bp, 7 predicted proteins | sample SS_ome_4_FD_132410 | JGI IMG/M metagenome (GOLD analysis project Ga0180437, IMG submission 132410) | Hypersaline lake sediment archaeal communities from the Salton Sea, California, USA - SS_3_D_1 metaG | ecosystem: Environmental > Aquatic > Non-marine Saline and Alkaline > Hypersaline > Sediment... | reverse complement strand
ACTACTCTTTCGCCTAATCTTCAATTTAAATTTAATATAATGATATGATTTTATTATTTTAAATAATTACTTTTAATTATGATTAAAAAAAATTATCAAGAAGTAGAGAATAAAGGCGCAACTTTAACAGACGGAACTCCCGTGAAAGATGTTTACGTTAGATGGTTAATTGATAATAACGATGGAGCAAAGAATTTTGCGATGCGAATGTTTGAAATTAATCCTCATACAGAAGTTCCACTCCACAATCATTGGCAAGATCATGAAATTTTTATTTTAGAGGGGAAAGGAAAGTTTTATAATGATGCAGGTAAGTCTCATCTGGTCCAGAGTGGAGACGTACTGTATATTCCTCCGAATGAAAAACATGGAATAAATAATATAGGTGAAGAAATACTCAGATTCTTATGTCTAATTCCTTATCGTAAAGAAAATTGATCCATTTTGATTTATAATAAGCTTTAACTTTCTTCTGATGCTTGTTGTGCACATTTACCAATCGCTACCACGGAGTCTCCTTCATAAAGCTTGATAACTCGAACTCCTTTCGCTTTTCGATGAGTTATGCGTATAGAATCGACCGGTACTCGAATAACTTGGCCTTGCTCTGTACCGATTAATAAGTCCATGTGTTTTGCAATTTTAATAGCGATGACCTTATCCTTTTTTTCTGGGTTTAAAGTTATATTTTTTACTCCCTTTGCACCCCTTCCCGTTTTACGATACTCTTTTACCGGTGTCCTTTGACCATAGCCATTTTCAGTTAAGGTGAGAATAATAGAATCGTCGCTTACCAATAGAGCGTCTATAACTTCATCTTCTTCTCTCAATTCTACTCCTTTTACCCCCATAGAATTTCTCCCTAATTCCCTAAGCTCTTCCTCGTCAAATCGAACAGCATATCCCAATTTCGTTGCGATAAAAATATCTTCTAATTCATTCTTTAATCGTTTGACACTAACGAGCTGATCGTCAGGTCTTATTCTTTGAGCTCTCACTCCTGTGCTTCTAAACTTAGAGAAATATCGAAGTGGTGTTTTCTTGATTATCCCGTTTTTGGTGGTCATAATAAGCATTTCATTCGTATTAAAATTATTAATCGGTATCATCGAGGAGATAGTTTCTCCTTCCTGTAATGCAATAAAATTAATTATTGGTTTTCCACGAGCAGTTCGGGTTTGTAATGGGATATCAAAACATTTAATAGAATATACTCTTCCCTTAGAAGTAAAAATGAGTATGGTATCATGAGTTGAACAAACAAAGAGATCAATGATAAAGTCCTCTTCTCGAACGGTCATACCCTTTTTTCCCCGACCACCTCGGCCTTGGGCTTTGTATTCTTCCACAGAAATTCGCTTAATATATTGGTTATTAGTAAAAATAACGATAGTGGGTTCTTTTTTAATTAAGTCTTTTCTTTTGATCTCTCGCATTTCTTCCTCTTCGATGATCTGAATTTCAGTTCTTCTCTCATCCCCATACTTCTTACTTAATTCTTTTAACTCGGAAATAATAATTCCTAATCGCACTTTTCGATTCCCCAGAATTCTATTATATTCTACGATATTTTGAATTAAAGATTCTTGTTCTTCCTTCAATTTCTGTTGTTCAAGATTTGTCAATTTTGAGAGTGTCATACTTAAAATAGCTTGGACTTGAGGATCACTCAATTTATAGGTTTTTTTTAACTTATCTTTTGCATCTTGAGAATCCTTGGAGGTTTTAATGATATTTATGACATTATCAATACTAGCCAGAGCCACTAAAAGGCCTTCAACTAAATGCAATCTTGTTTGAGCTTTCTTTAAGAGAAATTCAGTCCTTTTTTGAATCACAAGAAGTCTATGATCAATATATTCTTGGATAAGTTCCTTTAACGAAAGAATCTTTGGTTGTTTACCATCATTTATTAATACTAAATTTGTAATATTGAAGGTAGTTAAAAGGCGTGTTCGTTTGAAAAGGATATTTTTTATGATTAAGGGTTGAGCATTTTTGGATAAATCTAATACGATTCGCATTCCTTTCTGATCTGACTCATCTCGTAAGTCTTTTATGTCTTTTAAGATGCCATCCTTGATTAGTTTTGCAATTGACTCAATAAGGGATGTTTTGTTGAGTAAGTAGGGAATCTCTGTAATGACTAAACTTGTGACTTTTCCTTTAGTCTCAGTCTCAATTCTTCCGCTAACATTAACCGTCCCCGTTCCAGATGAAAAGGCATTATAAATGCCATTGGTTCCTAAGATAATTCCACCGGTAGGAAAATCAGGACCTTTAACTATCTCCATTAATTCTTCAATGGATATAGTCGGATCTTGAATAGTTGCAATGATACCATTACAGATTTCTGTTAAATTATGGGGTGCCATAGAGGTTGCCATTCCTACTGCTATACCCTTTGTCCCATTTATTAGCATATTGGGTAATTTTGCTGGTAAATAAGAAGGTTCTACTGTTGATTCATCAAAATTAGGAAGGAAATCTACCGTTTCTTTATCAATATCCTCGATTAGTTCTTCTGCGATTTTTGATAAGCGTGCTTCGGTATATCTATATGCAGCAGGTTGGTCACCATCAATTGATCCAAAATTTCCCTGTGGATGAATTAAAGGGTAACGTAGCGAAAAGTCTTGGGCTAATCTGACGAGTGAATTATATACCGCAGCGTCACCGTGAGGATGAAAGTTTCCAAGCGTTTCTCCAACGATTTTAGCGCATTTTACATGGGAACTATTATAATTCCAGTTGTTTGTGAGCATAGCATAAATAATACGCCTATGGACAGGCTTTAGACCATCTCTTACATCGGGTATTGCCCTTCCGACAATTACACTCATGCTATAATCGATATAGCTGCTTTTCATCTCATCTTTTAATAAAATCTCTTCAATCTGTTCTGAAACCAACTTTACAACCTCATCTAGAAATTAAAGTTAAAATTATAATGAATATTAAATATCTAAGGTATTTACTTCATCAAAATTATTTATTATAAATTTTTTACGGGCTTTTACTTCCTTACCCATTAATTTAGAAAAAACAAGGTCATTTTCAATAAAGTCTTCATAAGTCACTCTTTTAAGCTTTCTTGTTTCTCGATTCATGGTAGTTATATAAAGTTCCTCGGGGTTCATCTCACCAAGCCCTTTATAGCGCTGAACCTTTATTGACTGAGTGTTGTTTAATTTATATTTTGTCTTTAATGAATCAATCATACGTTCTTTTTCTAAATCACTGTATACATAGGTTTTATCTTTCTTATAAGATATTTTATAAAGTGGAGGGACAGCCACATATAAATTACCCTCATCAATTAATGGGCGCATATATCTAAAAAAGAAGGTAAGAAGCAGAGTTTCAATATGAAACCCATCAATATCTGCATCGCACATAATAATTACTTTATGATATCGCAATCTACTAAGATCAAAAGTCTCTTCAGTATCACCATTTTCCGCTTCATTCTCGCTATCCCCATTTATTCCACTAGCGTGATTTAGATCTTGAATCCCCACACCTAACGCTTTTATAATTGATTGAATTTCTTTATTATGTAAAATTTTATCTAATCTGGCCTTTTCAACATTTAAGATTTTTCCACGTAAGGGCAAAATTGCTTGATAAGTTCTATCTCTTCCTTGTTTAGCAGAACCTCCTGCCGAGGGTCCTTCTACTATAAATATTTCAGATTCTTCAGGATTATTTGAAGAACAATCTGCTAACTTTCCGGGCATTCGAGCACTATCTAATGCACTTTTACGACGTATTAGTTGTCTAGCCTTAAGTGCTGCTTCACGAGCTAATTTAGCATTAATAGTCTTTAAAATAATTTTTTTAGCTGTATCGGGATTCTCTTCTAAATATTGCGTTAATTTGTCTGAAACTACTTGGCTTATTACTTGCCTTACTTCAGGATTTCCTAATTTAATCTTGGTCTGGCTTTCAAATTGCGGGTCGGGCAATTTTACAGAAACCACTGCGGATAACCCTTCTCGAGTATCAGAACCGCTTAGTACATGTTCTTTATATTTTTTTTCCATGAAATTTTCAATATATGAATTGATAGTTCTCGTTAACGCGGTTTTAAACCCAGTGAGATGTACTCCTCCTTCAATAGTGTTAATTGTGTTGGCATAAGTTAAAATATTTGTTTGATATCCTTGGTTATATTGCATTGCGATGTCACAATATATTATTTCATCTTTTTCCTCTTCATAGGAATCAGAGATGAAAATAATATCATCGTGAAGGGGTTGCTTATCTTTGTTTAAATAGGAAATAAACTCTTTGATGCCGCCCTCAAAAAAAAATTCTTCCTTCTCGTCTTTAAACTTATCAATAATTTCGAATCTTGCTTGGGGTGTAAGAAACGCAAGTTCTCTTACTCGATTAGAAATAATAGCTTTATTGAATATTTTTTGGCTACCATCGAAATCAAATATTGAGTTATCAGGATAAAAAGTGATTTTAGTATAAGATTCTTTAATCGTTGCTTTTTGAATTGTTGGTTCAGAAGCTTTTACTCCCTTCGAGAATCTCTGAGTGTATTGGGAGCCCCCTTTAGATACTTCAACCTCCAACCATTCAGCCAATGCATTTACAACGGAAAGGCCTACTCCGTGGAGTCCACCAGATATTTTATAGCTTTTTTTATCAAATTTTCCTCCCGAATGAAGATGTTCCATAATGACCTCAACGGCCGGTTTCTTATATTCGGGATGCAGATCAATGGGAATACCCCTCCCATTATCAAAAATTGTTACAGAATTATCGGTGTTTAGAGTGACTTTAATTAAATTGGCAAAACCGCCTATCGCTTCGTCCACAGAATTATCTAATACCTCAAAGATGAGATGATGGAGCCCTTTTTTACCCGTATCGCCAATATACATTGCAGGTCTCTTCCTGACCCCTTCCAGTCCTTTTAAGACTTGGATATCATCTGCATCATAGGTATTATTATCAGCCATGGAAGATCTGCTATGATTATAAGTTTTGTAAAAGTAAAATTATCAAAACCTTAGGTGAATTACATGATAATTTATCAATCTACATATAATATAAGGTATTGCATGAATTTAAATATAAGCACAGTTTTTAGTCGCCGACAATAAGTAATAGGGTGAAATATTTTGGTGCTCAGCATAAAGTCTTATCGATTTTTAATAGATTTACTAGATTTCATGATTTAAATTTTAGAATTAAGCTTTAGTAGCTACTAGTTTAATAGTAAAAAATCTCCTAAAATTGGAGCGTAAACCTAATTTAATTTAAAGAATTAGTCGAATTTTAATATAATATCCAAGGATCCTTTTCAAATAGCTCTTAAAATGGTCTCTATAGGCCATAAGTAATTTGATGCCGATATCATTAAATTAATAATAAAGAATTTTTTTTTGGGATAATTATTATAATCATTTTTGTGGTGATTTATTTATTAAACTAATACTATGGATCACAATTTTCTAGATTGAGAGTATGATTTGAATTTTCTGAAGTAAATTACACTTGAAATGACTAAAATTACAGCAAACATACTTGGTAACATTAAATATATTAAAAAACCAGATATGCCACTTTCAGGTATCGTGGATAACTCAAGAATCAATAGTCCTCCACCTTGGGCCACATAAATATATCTTTCATCAACCTCAATATCATGTGCTGCCCCTACATCGTTAGAACGCTCAGCTATTTCAACAATAGAATTTGGATTACTTACATTGAATACTTCTACTCTAGAATTATCCGCTATATATAGAAGATCGTCTTTCTCAAATAACCCTAATTCTTCTCCTCCATCGTCATCATCATACGAATCAAGCATTTGCGGTGAAGTTGGGTCTGAAATATCAAAAACTCTGAGGCCATAACCCCAACACGCTAAAAATAATAAATTTCCCGTAATATGGATATCAGCAGTCCCCATTGTCTGCGAAACAGTTGTGACTAGGTGCGGTGTATTGGGATCAGAAACATTTACAACTTTTAAACCGACCTCTGCATTACTATGATATACAAAATTATCCTTAATTGCTACTGCATCGCTTCTAGTATCACTAAATTCACCTAAAAGAAGAGGATTAGCAAGATTACTAATATTAAATACTTTAAATCCCCCTGAAGTATAACTTACAAAAGCATAATTGCCTAATATTGCAACTCTATTTGATCCAGTTACCGTATCATTTCCTAAAAGTATGGGGCTAGAAGGATTGGATAAATTTCCTATGATAAATCCACTTTCTGCTGATGCTATATATGCTATGTTGCTTTCAATAACAAAACCAAAAGACCCACCACATAAGAATTCACCAATCTTTGCTGGATTCCTCGGATCCGAAACATCAATAATCATCAGACCATCATTATTAGTTACATAAGCATAATCACCAACGACATGAACATCATATCCCACTTCAATATCAATAAAACCAATTCTATTAAGATACAAGGTTTGACTTGTTTGAGCTTTAGTATTTTTTGGGAAGATTGGAATTGTAATTATAAATAGAAGTACCGAGATTATTGCTATTTTTTTATAGTTAAATTTTTTATACATCTTTTATCCTCATATTCACTTTCATCAATTTTTTGGATTTCAACTTAATGATAATAATCAGATATTGGATCCTATTAAATTTTTTTTACAAAAGAATCAGTTGTCAACTTTTCCAGTGTTTCTATTTACGCCTATAGGTATATTTAAGGACAATGGCTTTCAATAAAGTATAATTTTGCATTTAAAGAGTTTTCATTCTAATGACTTTTTTCGCAGCTGCTCAGCCATTTTTAGGATTTCTAAAAGTTGTTGATCCACATCATGAGTTCGGACGATATGAGCCCCATTAAACACGGCTATCGCAGTTGCAGCAAGAGTTCCATTAAGACGGTTTTCGGGCTCTGGTATATTGAGGGTTGTGCCAATAAAGGATTTTCTTGAGATAGCAACCAAAACTGGCTTTTTTAAAACGCGTAATTCGCTTAGATTGCCAATGATTTTAAGATCATAAATATGCGTTTTTCTTTCAATCCAATGTCCAATTCCAGGATCAATGATAATATTGTTTTTATTATAACCTCTTTCCTTCATTTTGGAGATGGTATTTCTTAATTCAGAAATAATTTCTGGAATAGTACATAAATCTCCTGCGATCTTTTTTGATGCCATTATAATAACAGGCAGATCATAGTCAATTAAGAGATCTTTAAGAGTTGGATCAGTTTTGAAACAACTAACATCATTGATAATTATCTTTCTCTTATACTTTTTTGCTATATCAAATGTTTGGATGGCAACCTCGCTATATTGAGTATCTACAGAAATGATGATATCTTCTGAAACGCTTTTACAGATAACATTCATCGCAGGAATTATACGATCTAGTTCCTCTTCAATCGTAATTTTTCTTGACCACGGTGCAGTGGAACGGGCTCCCAAATCTAACATTTTTGCCCCATTTTTCACCATATCTAACGCTGCCTGTTTGAGATTGATTTCACCTTCATATACAGATCCTTTGTAAAAAGATTCCGGACTTAAGTTTAGCACTCCCATAATGATTGGAGGATAATCATCACCAATTTTAAGGATATTATGAAGTTTGATATTAATTGAATTTTCATTCATCTATATTTGTAAAGGAATATACCAAATAAGTTTAATCAACATTAATCTAGGCATATATATAAATTCAAATATATAACATTCATATTATCCCTTAGAAAAAGAACTATAGAAATCAATATCATTTTTAAAACAACCTTTCAATTCCAGTATAAAATTTAAACTTAATGTGAAAACTAATTTAATAAGGTAAATATTAATAGTGTTTAAGAGAAGACATAATTCACAAGATTTAGAAAATAAAAAGGGCACTAAAATAGAGTTTATTTCTAAGAAGGGACGCATATATTATCTATCCCAAAAATCCAAGATTCTCGGGTTATTAGATGAATATGCAAAGAATTGGAGACCAACTTTAGTAAATCGGTATGGAGAGCAATTTGCTAATAATATTATAAAATTAGCCCGTGATAAAACCGAGGAACTAATTCCAAACATTCCTTATATTGGCGGTGAAAATAATTCAATGACTTACCACCTCATTCGTTCAACTCCAAGCCTTGCATTATATAAAGTTATGAAAATCTATGGAAAAACAGCGAGAGAAACGGGTGAGATTATTTATAAAGCAACCGTAAGCGTTATAGAAAAAATTCCTTTTTCTCCTGCTGGTTCACCCCCACTTGAATTTATACAAAAAAGAAAAGAGGAGGCCAAGAAATCTCAAGAACGTCGTTATCCTGAAGATTGGGTATGGGAATTCATTGAAGGAGAAAAAAATAAATTCGATTATGGTTATGATTTTTATGAATGCGGTGTGCAAAAATACTACAAAGCTCAAAATGCACAAGAGTTTTTACCTTACTTTTGTTTCCTTGATTTTTTGACTGTCAGAGCATCTGGAAAAATACTTATAAGGAGTATGACGCTAGCAGAACATGGAGAAAAATGTGACTTCCGTTTCAGATCGGTTAAGAATAACCAAGGGTGGCCACCACCGTTTCTTAAAGAATAAGGGGCATACTTATCCTAATTTATAAGCACATTTTTTATTTTTTGCGAATTCATAAACCTAATATCATTAAGATTCGCAAAATATTAAAAAAAGTAAAAAGAACATTGTTAACATATATTTAATCAATCTTATTAATTTAAAAGTTATTAACTATTTAATTATAATTATTTTATCAAGGATCAGAGACTTTGTTAATAAATTAGTAATTTAGATGATAATCTTTGGTAATAGAATTAGCAAAAAAATGGTTGATATCGACTTCAAATTGAAATATCATTTAAATGATTTTACGTAATTTAAAAAAAAATAGAAGAAATAATAAAAAAAAGAATAATATTAAATTCGACCTTTCAAATCATCCATAGTAAAAGGTCTTGATTCTCTAATCAATTTTTTTGCATCCTCAACTTTTTCCCAGACGTTCCAGAGGAGCACTCCCTTTACTTTTCCATTTTTCAAATAATATATTACTCCTTCCTCATAAGGTTCCTTCCAATCTTCCAAGATATCCATATCTGAATTTATTTTTCCTACAGCTTCATACCCGTAATCGAATAAGTCCGAGTAAAAGTAGGGTAATACATCATAAACTAATCCGGCACCCATCATATTTTCTCCTGCATACTCACCCATTGTCCAAGCGACATCCTCGTGTTCAACGCGTAGATCTTCTCCCAATATGTCATTATGATAATATGCTATGTCTCCAGCTGCGAAAATGTCCATATCCTGTGTATTTAAATAGCGACCAACAACAATTCCATTATCTTGAATTTTTAAATTGGCGGCTTTCGCAAGTTCAATATTAGGGTTAATACCTAATCCCGCAACCACAGTTTCAAACCTAAACTCGTTTCCACTTTTGGTTTTAACTACAAAAAACGTTCCCTCTTTGGTTATACTAGTCACCATTTCTCCTGAACGAACCTTTACTCCTTTTTCTTCGTAATATTTATTTAGAAATTTGGAGAGCCTTTTTGGAAACAATTGCTGTCCTATTCCCTCTTCCAGGAAGATCATCGTGACCTCTGCTGATGGTTTGTATATTTTTATTGCCGCAGCGATCTCTGAACCAATAAATCCTCCTCCAATTACACCAAAATTATTATTTTTATCTACTTGTTCTTTCAATTTTTTGTAATCTGCCTTAGTCCGATAATAAATTATACCAGGAACATCAACACCTGGAATTTTTTTGGGTGTTCCCCCTGTAGCAAGGAGTAGCTTTAAGTATGAATACTCATTTTCTTGATCATCATAGACTTTATGATTATGGGCATCAATTTTTGTCACAGTTCGGTTCAAGTGCATCTCTACGTCTAAATCTCCAGTACCTAAATCAATATCTTCCAGGGTTTCCTCACCTTTCCATAGCGCTTTCGATAAGGGAGGTCGGGCATAGGGAGGATACTCTTCTCTGCTTATTAATCCAGTATCTCCTTTTTTACATTTTTCGCAAATACTCTGAGCAGCACTAGCTGCAGCCATTCCGCCTCCGATAATAAGATATTTATAATTATAATTTGTCATTTTTTCATTTAACACTCCATTATGTATTTTAGTTATATTTTTGATTTTTTCTTCATTTTATTGGATTCTAACTAATAGAACTTAAAAATTATATAGGCATTTGGCTATATTTATCTATGGATTATAAAATATTAGCACTATCCCGCAGAATTGTAAATAAATAGAGATTTCCATTCATAAAATTTATAATATTTAAAATTAGGGAATATT
>Ga0180437_10011980_pt1 | contig 10329 bp, 9 predicted proteins | sample SS_ome_4_FD_132410 | JGI IMG/M metagenome (GOLD analysis project Ga0180437, IMG submission 132410) | Hypersaline lake sediment archaeal communities from the Salton Sea, California, USA - SS_3_D_1 metaG | ecosystem: Environmental > Aquatic > Non-marine Saline and Alkaline > Hypersaline > Sediment... | reverse complement strand
TGTAGGATGAAACTGCACGTACTCCGCATTGATCACGCGAGCCCCGGCCCGGTGAGCCATCGCTAGGCCATCCCCACGCGCCGTAGGAGGGTTGGTGGTATGCAGATATATCTGTCCCACGCCCCCCGTGGCCACCACGGTCGCCTGAGCCATGCAGCTCACCACTTTGCCGCTCTGCTGCTGGAGCACGTAGGCCCCGCAACAGGATAGAGGTTCGTAGACCGCACGCCGATCTGTAGCGTGGTGTGCTGGAGTCAGCAAATCTACGGCGGTGTATCCGCTCAGCAACTCAACATTGGGACGACTCAGCAAAGCGGAGAGCAGCCTCTCTTCGATCGCCCTGCCGGTGGCATCGGCCACGTGTAGTATCCGGGCGGTGGACTGCGCTCCCTCCAGAGTCAAATGCCACCCTCCCGAGGGCTGTGCATCGAAAGGAACTTCCAGTTCCTCGATCAGCATGCGACGCAGCAGAGACGGTCCTTCCTCACACAGAACAGCCACCGCCTCCTCGCTGTTGAGCCCGTCCCCGACCCGGATGATATCCTCCGCCAGTAGTTCCGCCGAATCATCGAGGCCCCGGTAGATAATGCCCCCTTGCGCATAGTACGTCGAAGTCTCCTTCGGCTCCTGAGCACCTGTGATCACAGTCACGTGGAGATCCTCCTCGCGCGACAGACGAAGCGCCGCCGTCGCACCGGCGATGCCGCAGCCTATGACTAGGACGTCCGTACGTAAGGTCCCTACACCTACGTCCATCTTACACCACCGACATCATCCTCTCCAGGGCAAGCCGAGCTCCCTCGACCGTGTCGACACCCACACTGACAGCGCCTTCTGTCCCACCATCCAGGATGGCCTCCAGAGCAGCCAGAAGGTTCTGAGGAGTGATACTGCCCATGGCCTCACAGAAGGATGGGGCAAGTGGGACGACAGTCTTCTCTGCATGCTCTGCACCCAGCCTGTTCACCAGGTTGGTCTCTGTACCGACGACGAAGCTAGTTCCGGGGCCTGCCTCGTGCACGGCCCTGACCATGTAGCTTGTGGACCCGGCGCCGTCCGATCTGGCAACTACTGGAGCAGGGCATTCGGGGTGCACGATCACTGTAGCGCCCGGATACTCTTCCCTCGCTCTCCTTACCTGCTCAACAGTGAAGAAGGTGTGTACGTAACAATACCCTTTCCAGACCACTATCCTGCTGGCTTCGAGCCCTGTCTGTCCTGCCAAAGGTCGCTGAGGGTCCCAGACCGCCACCTCCCTTTCCTTCAAGCCAAGCGACAAGGCGGTGTTGCGGCCCAGGTGTTCATCGGGCATGAAGAGGATGTGGCCCTTCTGCCTCAGCGCCCACCGAAAGACAGCTCCCGCGTTCGATGAGGTGCAGACAGCACCGTCCCGCTCGCCGCAAAACGCCTTCAGCTGAGCGCTGGAGTTCTGATAGGTAATGGGAACTACATCATCACCCCAGACCTGATTCAGCCCCTCCCACGCCATGGCCGCCTCGCTCACATCGGCCATTCCAGCCATGGGACATCGAGCTGCCTCAGCCGGTAAGAACACCGTCTGGCTCGAATCGCAAAGCAGAGCGGCTGATTCAGCCATGAAGTCCGCTCCGCAGAAGACGATGGATCTGGCGTCACGGGCCGTGGCGGCCGCCCGGGACAACTCTAGCGAATCTCCCGTGTGGTCAGCGAAGCGTACTATCTCGTCCCGCTGGTAATGGTGAGCAAGAATGGTGACCGTCTCTCCAAGCCTGCGTTTGGCTCCTTCTATCCGATCCAGGACTTCGGCCTCAGCCGCCTGCGGCTTCCCCGTCCAAGACACTACCCAAACACCTCCCAGCAGGTCGCCTCGCGGCCACATACCGCATGGGAGATCACCGGCGCTCGGTGATCTCCAGGCTGATATCCATGGCCCTCACCGAGTGCGTAAGGGCCCCAACAGAGATGAACCCCACACCGGTGGCCGCGATTCGAGCCACGTTGTCCAATGTCACATTCCCGGAGGCCTCCAAAGCCACACGGCCCCCGGTGACTGTGACAGCTTCGGCCATGTCCTCCAGACTCATGTTGTCCAGCATGATGCGGTCCGGCTGGAGTGCTAGCGCCTCCTCCAACTGGGCCAAAGAGCTCACCTCGACCTCGATGGCTAACCCCTGCGGAGCCGTGGCCCTCACCCTCCTGATCGCCTCGCCGATGCCACCGGCCGCAGCAATATGATTGTCTTTGATCAAGACCATATCGTAGAGGCCAAACCGGTGGTTCTGGCCACCTCCCAGTCTCACCGCCAGCTTGTCCAGTACTCGCAGTCCCGGTGCAGTCTTCCGGGTGTCCAGAATCACCGCCTTGGTGCCCCGAACCGCCTCCACGAATCGGCTGGTCATGGTGGCAATGCCCGACATCCGTTGCAGGAAATTGAGGGCCACGCGTTCGGCGCTAAGTATGCCCATGCCGGGACCGCTGACCTTGGCCAACAGCTCACCCTTGCGTACTACATCACCATCGTTCACCCGCAAGCACAGCCTCGTCCTGACATCAACCAGCTTAAACACCTGACTGGCCACGTCGAGGCCAGCTACAATACCTTCCTGCTTGCTCACCAGATGACCCGTGATCTGCAATGAGGGGGATAGAACTGAGGTAGTGGTCACATCACCATTGCCGATGTCTTCATCGAGGGCACGGCGTAGAATAGGAAAAAACGTATCGTCTCTCATAGTACACGCAATCTCGTGATCCTTGGCTCAGGAAACTACCATACTATACTCCATAGTGTGTGCATGTCAAAGATATCCTAGCTCTACTTTTGTAGTAGGACTAGTAGGAATGTGGATTGGTGGATAGAGGGGACGCGGAGAAGGATATTGGCCCAGGGATGGGATAGGAACGTTTTGCACCCACTACGTATAGTAGGACAAGGCCCGGAGGAGCTTCGGCGGCGAATGGGGACGGTGTGTGGATGGTGGGCTGTCCAGAGTGGGGGGAGGGAGAAGCCGTTGTGGACATGTGGATGCACTGGGGAAAAGCGAGGTGGTGGTGAACACGCCGAGTTGCCGTAAATGGGACGTTGGTCCGGAGTGCGCAGAGTTATCCCCACCGTATGGCAGTTATCCACACCATGGGGATGGTTATCCACAGCGGTCCTGCTAGGAGGAAACGTTGCTGTAGAGAGTGCCCTTCAGTGCCAGCACATCGCGGCGCAGGCGATCATCTGCCTCGATGGCCTTCTCGATCTTGCTGTGGCCGTGCATCACCGTGGTGTGATCCCGTTGGCCCAGAGCGGATCCTATCTGAACCAACGAACTGGAGGTTTCCTCGCGGGCCAGGTACATGGCAACCTGGCGGGCCAGAGCCAGGTCCTTGGTGCGGCGAGATCCTCGCAAGTCCTCGGCTTGGAAATTGTAGAATCCGGCTACGGCGGCGATGATCTGATCTATGGAAAGTGTCTGTCGGGCGGTGAGCGTATCCGCCAGGGCAGCAGTCGCCAAGTCCAGGGTGATTGGCGAGAAGGACATCTGCGCATGGGCGATGACTCGGTTGAGGGCGCCTTCGAGCTCGCGGATGTTTTGCTGGAACTTGTGGGCGATGAGATCGATCACCTCGCTAGGTATATCGAGTGTCTGTCGCTCCGCTTTGAAGAGGAGGATGGCGATCCGGGTCTCAAGATCGGGCGGCTGTATGTCCGCGATGAGTCCCCACTCAAAGCGAGAGGTCAGACGCTCCTCCAGAGTGGGAATGGCCTGGGGAGGCCGGTCACTGGAGATGACGATCTGGTGGTCGGACGCATGGAGGGTGTTGAAGGTGTGGAAGAACTCCTCCTGGGTGCTCTCCTTGCCGGCGATGAACTGTATATCATCGACTAGCAGGACATCCAGCTGGCGGTACTTGGCGCGGAACTCATCCGTGCTCTGGTTGCGGATGGAGTTGATCAAGTCGTTGGTGAAGGTTTCCGAGGAGACGTACAGGACCCGCCGATTGCGAGTGAGGGCGAAGTTGCCCACCGCGTGGAGCAAGTGGGTCTTGCCCAGGCCGACCCCACCATGAATGAAGAGAGGGTTGTAGCTCTCTCCAGGGTGTTCGGCAACCGAGAGAGCCGCGGCGTGGGCCAGGCGGTTGCTGTTGCCAACGATGAAGTTGTCGAAGGTGTAGTGTGGGATGAGCGGCGCTGAGGAGGTCTGGGGCTGCGGCTGGCTAGCCCTGCTCTCCTGCGGTGGGGCGGCAAGCAAGGCCTCCTCCTGCTGCCCGGCTTTGGCCCTGACAACGAACTTGACTTCGGCGGTCTGGTTGGTGAGGCCAATGAGAGTCCGCTTGATAATCGTCTGCAGGCGGTTCTCCAGCCACTCCTTGGCGTATGTGTTGTGGACCCCGATGATAAAAGTGCCGTCTTCGTAGGCGATGGGGAAGGTATTGCTGATCCACGTATCGTAGGTGGCCTCGGTCATTTGCAGTTGCAGTTCGCCCTTGGTCGCTTGCCAGACGCCTTTGAGGTCCATCCTTCCTCCAACTCGTCTTTGCTGCTGTGCGCCTTTGGTGCCACCCAGCTGCAGAAAGAACCGCTCACCAACCGCTGATCGCGGGTAGGCAGCGAGATAGAGATCAGTATACTGCTAGTCGTGCCTCATGATGTCGTGATGCTGCTGAAGGCCGTCGTGAGAGAAGCTGGGGCCTCGTAGCCCGGTATCATACAAACGAATGTTGGCCCACCGTGGCCCTAGTGTTGCGCGCCCATCATTGCGCGGGGGGACTCAGGACAGCCTGCGTACAGGGGAGCCAAGGACGGCTGCCGTCATCAACCCCTGCGAGTCGTGTCCCGAGGCAGAGGGCGGAGCCCCTGGCCGCCGATACCGGCGGTTGTCTCAGCGGGTCTCACTTGCCTTGTTCAGGAGCACGCCACATTGTAGTCCAGGAGCTGGGATCGTGCAATGTGAAATCGTGGATGGGGACCGTGGGAGTGACCGAGGGGAGATGGGCGTCGAGCCCTGAAGCCACAATATGTGGGCGTACTCCAGACGCCAGTGCTAGCGCTTGTGGTGTGACAACGGTCCGAGGCGATTTCGAGGGTCTCGCGAATTTTAAGGAACCTTATGGAAAGCTTGGGGCCGGTTGCCGTGAAGGGGCTAGTCCTGATAGAATGGCCACGAAGGAAGCGCGGTACGTAGAGTACAGAGAGGTGAGAGATGGATCTGGCAAAGATGATTCGAGACGTGCCTGATTTCCCCAAGGAGGGGATAGTCTTCAAGGACATAACCACGCTGATCAAGGATCCGGAGGCCTTCAAGCGGGTGATCGACCTGCTGACGGAGCACTACAGTGGGCAGCAGGTCGACCTGGTGGTGGCGGTGGAGGCCAGGGGTTACATCTTCGGTGCCCCCGTTGCCTACAAGCTCGGTGCTGGCTTCGTGCCCGTGCGCAAGGTGGGCAAGCTGCCTGCGGAGACGGTGCGCGCGGAATACGAATTGGAATACGGCACGGACGCCGTGGAGATGCACCGCGATGCAATCGAGGCCGGGCAGAGGGTGCTCATCATTGACGATCTCATCGCCACGGGTGGCTCGGCCGCCGCGACCGCCCACCTGGTGGAGACGCTGGGTGGCGAGGTGGTGAGTATCGCTTTCCTCGTAGAGCTCACGTTCCTCAAGGGTGTGGACAAGCTGAAGGAGTATGATGTCTTCACCATGATCGAGTACTAGAAAGCAGGCTGATCGGGCGCTTCGCCCTGCCAAAGCCGCGACACGGCGTGGATTGTGGTTATGGCCTGTGGACAAGATGTGGATGTGATGCCATTCGCCTGTTCCTAGTGAATCCGAGAACGGAAGCAAACTTGATGCAGGAAGCCTTTGCTGACAGTGCTGCCGTAAGTGAGTAGGTCGGAGAAAAGGGGGGAACATGCAAGCGACATCAACCAGGATTGGCCTAACACTCATGATGGCTCAGGCGGTGTACGCCCTCGTCCTCTCACTATTCTGGATGCTCCTGACAGACGTCATGTTCGTGAGCATATTCGCCGGATACACAGGGCAGACTCTGGCTGATGCCTTGGCCAGCCAGTCCAAGGCTGCAGAACTGTGGCTCATCACCCAGAGATTGGTGGGTGTTCAGTTGTTCGCTATCAGCGTGCTGATGATCTTCGTAACCCAGAAGAGCTACAACAAGGGCGAGAAATGGTCCTGGTACGCGCTGTTGATATCTGGTGCAGTGACGTGGGGGAGCTTGATAGGCTACAAGGTCGTAACCGGATACTTCGATCCAACCATAAGTAGTACGACCTTCATCATTGGGGCGCTACTCTTCATTATGGGCATATCGCTTCCAGCGAAGGTGGTCTTGGGGCGAAAGAGCGAGTAGGTAGAATGATGCGCTGAGTATACATCGCCCAGCGGTGGTCGCTCGCGCAGTGGGGAGTGACGAGCTGACAGCTCAATCGCCCACCCGGTGCGTTACACACGGGTGATCGCAGAGGACGGGGATGGGCTGCAAGCAGCGAGCGAAGCTGCACTGCGCGTCAGGATTCGAGAGCCTCAGGCCGATTGGCAGGCGCTGAGGCTCTCTTGCTTCATTATGTTCTTGAGGATTCTTTGGGCAGTCTGGGAATGAGCCAGGACAGAAACGCGTCGTCGCTCCGCGTTTGCATGAGAACCTTGCCGGGGCCCGTGAGATCGACGACCAGACCCTCGCCGCTGAAGAGTGTGGATTTCATGCCGCCTATGCTCCTGACCTTGAAGCCCATGCCCTCGGTGAAAGCCACGAGGTGGCCGGTATCTACGACGTGGCTCTGCCCCGCACCCAATTCCATCTCGTGGATGGCGCCGTAGCTGGAAACCACCAGAGTGCCGGACCCACTGCACTGGAGCATGATCAGGCCCTCTCGGGCGAAGAAGGTTTGCGCTCCACTCCACTTGGTGTCGATGTCGATCCCTTGGGAGGAGCCTACGTATGACCCGGATTGCACCATCAGCATCTCGGCGTTGAGCTCGAGGACTGCCAGGTCACCAGGCAGCACCGGGGCCAGCGCAATCTGACCGCCCCCGCCTGGCGCGCGGTAGGTGTTCATGAAGAAGCTCTCACCGCCAAGGATTGAGCGCTTCAGCGCACCCATGAGACCTCCCGTTGCCTCCGTCACAATGGCCATGCCGGGAGACATGCTGACCATGGCCCCAGCCTCCGCCTGGATCGACTCATTGGGGTCTAGAGAGACCACTGCCAAGGCGTATGAGGGACGGTACTGAATCTCGACCTGCATACCTTCCACCTCCTCGGGAGTCGGATCGGTGTAGCACGCGATCCGGTGTCTACGCGTCTTCCCTATCGCGTGGATCCTCCACGCGGCAACTCTTGGCCATTCAGGTGGATACCCCCAGGCGCGGCAGGACCCAGCGCATCAGCACCAGCCAGGCCACGAAGACTGCGGCTAGCGGCAGTAGTTGGGTGAGAGAATCAGTGGACATGGAATGCCTCCTTACTCTCCCTCAACTCTACCTGGGAGAGGCTCAGACTGCAAATCGTCGGCCAACCGCAGGTCACACTGGGGAGAGGCGCCTCCCTCCTACGGGGGTTGGTCGCCGTTTCTGGGGAGTTCCCCTGCGACGGCCTGTCGGGAATTTGCTCTGTTCTTGGCGCAGGGGGATCTCAGGTTTGCAGTTCCGGCAGATGGACGTATAGATCCAATGCCTCCGGGTTCGCCAGCGCGTCCCTGTTCTTGACCTCCTGTCCGTGGATCACCTTGCGCACGGCCAACTCCACCTTCTTGCCGCTGATGGTGTAGGGGATATCGCCCACGGCGATGAGCTTGGCGGGCACGTGGCGGGGCGTCGCGTTCTGGCGGATGGTGGTCTTGATTCTCTTGACCAGTTCGTCCGTGAGTTGGACGCCCTCGCGAAGCTTCAGGAATAGTACTATCCTCACATCATTGTCCCAGTCCTGCCCGACGACCAGGCTGTCTATGACTTCGGGTATGAGTTCCACCTGCCGGTAAATCTCGGCTGTGCCAATACGCACGCCGCTGGGCTTGAGAGTGGCGTCTGAGCGCCCGTAGATGATGAGGCCGCCATGCTCGGTGATCTCGATCCAGTCGCCATGGCGCCAGATGCCAGGATACACGTCGAAGTAGGCCTCGTGGTACTTCTTCTGATCGGGGTCGTTCCAGAAGTAGATAGGCATACTGGGAGCCGCCAGCGTGCATACCAATTCTCCCTGATCTCCGACCACTGACTTGCCGTCTTCGTCGTAAGCCTCCACTTTCATTCCCAGTCCCCTCACCTGGAGCTCCCCGGCATACACGGGACCCATGGGGTTGCCCAGGGCAAAGCAGGAAATGATGTCGGTGCCGCCCGAGATGGAGGATAGGCACAGATCTTCCTTGATGTCACGGTAGACCAACTGAAAACTCTCCACGGACAGAGGCGACCCGGTGGAGAGGACGGCCTTCAGCGGTGCCAGGTCGAAGGACTCTTTGGGCTTCACCTCCGCCTTCTCCAGGGCGGCAAGGTAGCTGGCGCTGGTACCGAAGATGCTGATCCTTTCCTCCTCTGCCATCTGCCACATGGCGGAGGGGTCCGGGTAAAAGGGGTTGCCGTCATATAGCAGGACTCGCGCGCCGAGGGCGAGAGAGCTCACCAGCCAGTTCCACATCATCCAGCCGCAGGTGGTGAAATAGAAGATAGTGTCCTCTCTCTTCACGTCCGTATGCAGTTTGAGCTCCTTGATGTGCTGCATCAGCGTGCCCACCACACCGTGAACGATACACTTCGGGACCCCAGTGGTGCCCGAGGAGTACATGATGTACAAAGGATGGTTCGCCGGCAGCTGTTCAAAGTGGAGGTCCTGTGCTTCTGGGGCCAGGAAGTCCCGATAGAGTACACCGTTGCTGACCTGGGTCAGATCCGGGCTGGCCTCGGTGTAGGGCACGACGATGACCCTCTCGATACTGGGCAGCTCCTTGAGGATCTCGGCGATCCTGCCCAGAGAGTCGTACTGCTTACCGTTGTAGCTGTAGGCATTGGCGGTGAAGAGTACGCGGGGTTCGATCTGGCCGAAGCGGTCGAGGACACCCTTGATGCCGAAGTCGGGAGAGCAGGACGACCAGATGGCGCCGATACTCGTGGCAGCCAGCATGGCCACGATGGTCTCGCTCATGTTGGGCATGAATCCGGCTACCCGGTCGCCGGGTTTGATCCCCATGTCTCTCAGCGATTTGGCCAGTCGGGCTACCTGGTCATAGAGTTGAGCATAGGTGATGCTCACCGTGGGAAGGCCTTCGCCGCGAAAGCTGAGGGCGATGTGATCGTCGCGGTAGCGGAGCAGGTTCTCGGCGAAGTTCAGGTTCGCACCCGCGAACCATTCAGCGCCGGGCATCCTATGAACATCATCCACAACCTGCTCATAGGGTTGGCTGTGGATCACGTCGCCATAGTCCCAGAGAGTGGCCCAGAAAGCGGAGCTGTCCTCGATGGACCACTGGTAGAGGTCGTCGTAGGCAGCAAAGTGCTTTCCATACCGCTGGTTGACGTGCTGCATGAAGTGGTACATCTCCGTGCTCTTCATGCGTTCTTCCGATGGTCGCCAGAGTAGCTCGCTCATTGTGCCTCCATCACGAATGTGTCCGACAAGTACGCTCTTGATCTCGTCTCGTTCAAGATCCTTCGGGCAGACCTCTTGGCCCGATGTGACCAGTCACGGCTGAGCACGAAGGTGGTTAGAAGTCCAGATGATCTCCTATGCGCACCCTGTCCAGCACACGGGGGTGACACTCGAGGTAGTACTGAGCAGGTAGGCGAGGAGCATAGTAGGGATAGAACGGTCGAGCCAGAACCTTGTCCACCACGCGCTTTCCAGCGTCCAGCCAGATCACGGCGATGGGAAAGAAGACGAACAGCATGTGGATGGTGGCGAGGGCGCGGGATTCGCGAGCTTCGGCGAAGACGTAGGCCTCATCCTCCGGCAGGGGTGGATGGAACATCAACCCCAATCCTCTGGTGAAGACGGTGTTGCACCACTTCGTTCTAGTGGCAATCACCTCACCGGTCGTTGTGTTCCTGATCATGCCTCTCGCTCGATCGGTATTATATTGCCGCACGCTCAGAACGGCAATATAGGGAACAGGTGTTCCACCTCGTGGGCGGCGATTGACAGTCCCAGGTAGCGAGCTTATAATGAAACTGTAATCCGTCCTGTAATGAAGGAGAAAGCCATGAAAACGGAGAGCTTCAAAGGCCGCGATTTTCTCACCCTGCTTGACTATAGCCGTGAGGAAGTAGAGACCATTCTGGACACGGCGCTGGATTTGAAACGACGCTTCGCAGTGGACGAACCTCACGATCATCTGCTGCGTGGCAAGAC
>Ga0180437_10011979_pt1 | contig 10329 bp, 9 predicted proteins | sample SS_ome_4_FD_132410 | JGI IMG/M metagenome (GOLD analysis project Ga0180437, IMG submission 132410) | Hypersaline lake sediment archaeal communities from the Salton Sea, California, USA - SS_3_D_1 metaG | ecosystem: Environmental > Aquatic > Non-marine Saline and Alkaline > Hypersaline > Sediment... | reverse complement strand
GGACGATCCTTGAAGATCCAACGCTATAAGTTTGTCGGGGTCGCTGGAGTCCTACTCGACATATTCCTTTACTTCTATCCCTTGTCCTTCGCTCTGGCATGGCTTTACCTCGGGATCGGATGGACCTTGATTTTGCTCGCTTCCGGGATATGGGCTTTACGGCTGGCACTATTGGAATTGAAGCAAGGAGGCGCTCATGAGTGAGTACTCCTTACCTACCCAGTTCGATCGCTTGATACACCAGCCCTCGCGGTTGGCTATCATGGCCGTCCTGGCAGGATGTGAAAGCGCTGACTTTGCATACTTACTTAACGCCACCAGCCTCACCAAGGGAACCCTTTCAGCCCACCTCAGCAAACTCGAAGAAGCAGGTTATGTGACAATCACAAAATCCTTTAAAGGGAAATATCCGCACACCGCAGCTGGCTTGACACCTGTGGGGCGCCAAGCCTTCAAGAAGTATCGGAAACAGTATCAAGCCTTTGGAGACGCAATGTTCGAGGAAGAATAGCGCAGCTCTTATGAAATGATCCTTCTCATCACTCGCCATCCTCACAGCATCGGCTACCAAGAGAAAGGAAGAAGGATCCATCACCAGCAATTAGTTGGCTTCCATGCATCAATTCAACGGCAACCCCCACCCAATCGCCTCTTCCTTTACTCGATCGTATACCTCCAACCACTCTTCCTTTGGTTTGATTGTGACAGGATCGTAAACTTCCTGAAAAGTTTGGCCAACAGGCTTCGTCGCCATGACAGGTTCGTAAGCTGCAACAGCCTTTTGTACAATTTCCTCTGCCTCTACCCGGGTCATCCCTGCAGCGGTATAGCCAACTTCTCCATTAAATCGAGCCTCCAACCCCGTACAATGGTTGGGCACAACCCCAACCGCTGATCGAGTCCCAAAAACCTGCGACGCGCCACAGACAGTTGCTGTGGTTGCCATGGCGATACACTTGTATAAAACGGTATCCTTGCCAGGTCCCCCGACTGGCGATGTCATAATCGTGGTCATGATAGGCGAATTCCGGGAGATCGCTGCTGTTGCGGCGCTCACCGCTCGCAGGATCTGCGGGGCGGTGTCGTTAAACAAGGAAGGATGTGTAGGACATGTCGAGTGGGTCACGGACATGTACACCATTTGTAACGCGATTATCCCAGCAGTAATCAAGACCGCCAGCCCCTCCTCCCCACCTGCGAAACCTCCTAAAATCGGATTATAAAATCCAGCGATGATCCCATCTTGTCTTACCGAATGGGCTAATTTATTCAGCAATTCATGGCTGGTTTTCAATTCTCCCATCATGGCGATCATACATCGAACAGCTGGACTCATAGTAAATATTGATAGAAACTAATTTGTGATTATTCATAACCAACGATAGGGTTACCCGTACTTACTACTTAAGTTGAAGCCCCCAATCACTCGCTTCCTCTTTCATCTTATGGTAAATCTCTGACCATTGCTCCTCTGGCTTGATCGCAACATGGTTATACAGTTCCCAGAAAGGTTTCCCGACAGATTTTTCCTTGGATGTACTATTGTTCATCCAGTTCTACCATCAGATCTCTAATTTCACATGACCAATCGTACTGCCATTGACGCTTAGTGGATTCATCGAGCCAAGATCCTTCAATGCTGTTCATTACAAGCTCTTCGAATTTTGCCACCTCCACACCCAGTTTTTCCGCCATGATCAAGTACTCAAGACCTAGATCAGTTCCATACATTGGCGGATCATCCGAGTTGATCATAATCTTGAGTCCTTGCTCAACCATATCTCTAATGGGGTGAGATGCGAAATCGATCCTTCCAGGCCATTTGGAGCTTGTAGTTGGGCACACTGTGAAAATTACTCCATCATCACGACACCTTATGGTGATTTCCTCATCCTCTACAACTTGATACCCGTGATCAATGCGTTCACAACAAAGCAAATCGAGGCATGTCTCAACATTTCTTGGTGGGCCATCTTCGCATGCATGTGCTGTAAGGTGTAGACCTGCACTTTGGGCAATCCTAAAAGCTTTCCAGTGTTTTTCGGGGGGATTACCCGCTTCGGCATAACCCATGCCAATCCCGATGAGATCCTCCGGTTTATCCTGTAAGGCTATCTCTACCAGCTCCACTGCTTTCTCTGGGGTTTCCATTCGGTTAATGCTTACAATCACTCGACCCTGAATCCCAAAATCTTTCTCCGCGTCATGTATACCATCTACAATGCCCCCAAGCGCTTCATAGAATGACACTCCCAGGTCAAGGTGAACCATCGGACTAAAAGACAACTCACGGTATCGGATACCACATTTAGCTGCATCTTCTTGCGCTTCGTAGGCGATTCTCTGAAAATCAGTCCTATCGCGAAGCGATTCACTTATAAGCCCATACATCTTGAGAAAGTCGTAGAAATCTTTAAATTCATAATATAGATCTTCGGGCTGATCGTACGGCGGGAGTGGAATCCTATGTTTCTTGGCTAGCTCGACAAACGTCTTCGCTCTTACTGTCCCCTTGAGGTGACAGTGAAGTTCAATCTTTGGAATTTTATTGCAGAAAGTTTGAAGGTCCATGTTTGTACTCCCTTATCGCTTTACGTGATATTAAATTGTGGAGAACTACCTCTCAACATCACTTGAGTACAGAGTTTGTTTATTACAATTACATCAAGTTGCGGCCGTATGTGTAATAAACCATCATAGATTGTGTACATGAAATTTCATAACTCAGCACACCCTTTACTCGCTTAGCAATTGCTATTAATTCCCTGTGATCTATATTAATGGATTGGTTTTACTAGAAGCAATATTTCATTTAGTGAAAATAACTGCTTTGAGTAGTCCTACTATCTGCAGATAGGTCTCCTTTCGTTTTTGTAGATAACACGAAGGAACGCCCTTTTCCGCTGTTATCTTATATGGTTCTGAGCATATTCTGGATCTAGTTGCGAAATTAACGCATCTATTTCTTCTCCCCACGTTTTTTTCCACATCGACTTATCCGACTCCTCAATCCAAGCTCCATCTATACCATTCATTATGAAACCTTTGATCTCATTGGGATTGAAGCCTATATTCATTGCTGCATGAATGTACGCGCCTGCTGGATCAACCATAAATATTCCTGGATCATCTGAATTAATCATAATTTTAAGGCCATAATTCGCCATAGACTTCAATGGGTGGCGGCTCCAATTAACTTCACTCCTTTCATCAATTAATCCCAACTCTTGTCCAGATGAGACCACTGGAAAATTCACAACTTCACCTGGGTGGTCCTTATCAACTAATACATAACTACGACCAAATGGGGTAACCTCAAAAACCACACCATCATCACGACATCTCTTCATAATATCCTCATTCTCAATAATTCGATATCCGTGGCCAATTCTTTCGCAACCAAGTAAATCCAAACATGTTTCAATATTTCGATAGTGCCCTCGCATTTCACCTGCATGAGCAGTTCTGTGAAAGCCTGCATCAGCTGCAAGGCGATATGCTTTCCAAAACTTTTCAGGGGGATTACCTTCTTCATTAGCACCAAGTCCTAGCCCGATTAACTCTTCACGAGGGTTCTCAATCATGAGATGAACAATTTCTACCGCTTCTTCTGGCGTTTTTTCACGGTTCATACCTGCAATTATTCGACAAACGATACCAAAGTCCCTTTCAGCATCATGTATCCCATCGATAATCCCGTCGAGGGCAGTTTTAAATGACACACCCACACCGAGATGCTCCATAGGACTCCAAAACATTTCACGATAACGAACTCCCGACAAAGAGGCTTCCTCTAAAGTCTCGTATGTTATTCTACGAAAATCATCTTGAGTTTGTACTGAATAACAAACTCTTCGATAAATTTCAAGAAATTTCTTGTGATCTCTATAAGCATAAAGTTCTTCTGGTTTACTATAGTAAGGCAAATCGATACCATTTTTTGTTGCTATATCGATAAAAGATCTGACTTTTACAGCTCCATGTAAGTGACAATGTAGTTCGACTTTAGGTATCCTAGTAAGAAAGGTCTCCAAGTTCATTTATGTACCTCCATTAATTTCTATTGGAAAAACTTATTAGTAAGGAGTGTGATGATTTTTAAAACACACTCCTTGCTCATTCGTTCAATGTATCCATATCTCTGAAACAACTTCAGAAACAATAACTATTTCTTGATGATTACGCTATCCTCTTGCTCCCAGCTTAATTGAACATCTTGGCCTGGATGAAGAGCGCGCAATTGAGGACTATTCGCACAACGCACTTGAATAATACCGCCCTCTAACTCACAAATAAAATGAATGGTTGGACCAAGAAAATTAACCATACTAATTCTCGCATCAAATAAGTTACCAGAAGTCAGATAATTATTTCTTTGCTCTTCCAGATCTTCTAGCTTGATACGTTCCTGCTTAACCACAATAAGTACTTCTTCCCCAATAGAAAGCTCTTGTCGTATCGATGCACGAAGTTGCCACCCGCCATCTGTTTCAACGGTCATCTTCTCTTTGCTGAAGTTAACAACCTTTGCATTAAACAAATTTGAATGCCCTATGAAATCTGCAGTAAAAGCACTTGAGGGATTTTGATAAATCTGTGCAGGCGTGCCTGACTCAACAATATTCCCTTGATCCATCACAAGAACTCTATCTGAGAGGGTTAATGCTTCCTCTTGGTCATGAGTCACAAACAAGGTTGAAATTCCTATCTTCTTATGGATGAGCTTAACTTCGGTGCGCATCTCCTCGCGCAACTTAGCATCCAGATTGCTCAATGGCTCGTCCAATAGAAGGAGCACAGGCTCTATGGCTAAAGCTCGCGCTAAAGCAACCCTTTGCTGTTCTCCCCCGCTCAATTGATGTGGATAACGGTGGTCATATCCGCCCAGATGAAATAACTCCAAAGCATTCTGAACCTTGATCTTAATTGTATTTTCGTCTATTTTGCGCATTCGGAGACCAAAAGCGATGTTTTCGTAGATGCTCATATGAGGAAACAACGCATAACTTTGAAAGACCATACCTGTATTCCGGCGAAAAGGGGGCACAGCAGTGACATCTTTGCCCTCAATATCGATTCTCCCAGAGGACGGCTCCTCTAATCCAGCTATAATTCGCAGAGCAGTCGTTTTTCCACATCCGCTGGGCCCCAGAAGGGAGATAAATTCTTCCCTTTGAATACCGAACGAGATGTTGTCAAGAGCAATGACATCCCCGAACTTTTTACTGACGTTATTGACTGAGAGAATAGCCATTAAATTCCTTTCGATTGATTGGTATTTTTAGGGTAAAGATTTTCAAGTGATTATTAGGACACTGCCCCTCCATCAGCCACAAAGAGGAATGACCGATACTAAGGTTAAGCGCTGAACATGAGCAATAGGAAATCAACAATTATGTCCCCACGCTTGCGTATCGCAACTAACTCTTAATACCCATCGGTCTATCACTAGGAATATTCGATTAAGAGGATGCGAACCTTGGCACGGAATTGTGCCTCCTCTAATTCATAATCATTGCGCTTGCTATACAAAAAGCCTAACTTTAGCCACCCTCTCAAGGAATATACTAACGATAAGGGCCATGAAGATTATTACCGCACCGATTGCTGCCACCATGGGACTCATACGGGTTTCCATGTATGCAAAAACACGTATAGGTAAAGTCGATGTTCCAGCTGTCGAAAGAAAGATAGACAGGGTCACATTGATGAACGAAAGAACAAATGAGAGAGCGAACCCTGCCGTGATGCCACCTCGAATCTGGGGCAAGACAATACGAAACAATGTTGTGAGTCTATTCGCCCCAAGAGTCATTGCGGCTTCCTCCAAGAATGGATCCATGAACTGTAAACTCGACACAGCAGCGCGAACAACAAAGGGCATTACCATGATCGTATGGGCTAGAATCAAGGTGATTACGCTCAAACGAATCTTAAGTAATGAGAACATTTGAAGTAGTGCAACACTTAACGCCAGCGTGGGGATTATCAGAGATACATTGAAGAGAGTATTGATAGCTCCCGCACCCTTGAACTCCCTCCTGACAATTGATATTGAGAGAGGAATCCCCAAAAGGCTAGCTAAACCAGCCGCACCAACACCAACGCTAATGCTTGTTAAAAAGGCGCGTGTGAACTCCACCCTCGTAGCAAGTTCTTGGAACCACTTAAGTGTAAATGATTCGAATGCGGCGGGGTAGGTGGGGTATGAGTTGAATGCAGTGATCAGTACCACCACCAAGGGGCCGAGAATGAATGCGTATACCAATATCAAAAAGGCATAAGGTATTGTTCGGCCGACCAAGCTAAATACCTTTATGATCTTCATCATTCACCTACCCAGCGCTTGAGAGTGCTAACTCGTCTGAAGGCCATGCTTTGTAATATAACAATTATCAAGGAGATGACCAGCAGGACCACTGAGGCTGTAGAAGCCAATTGCCAATTGTAAGTAGAAAACATGAATTTAGATATCTGAGTAGTTAGTATGGGGCGTGCAGCATTGCCTAGATAGCTCGGTGTTACAAAGGAACTCATAGATAATGCGAATGAAATTAAACTAGCCGCAAATACTCCTGGAAGGCTAAGTGGCCAGAGAATGCATCGGAAAACCTGCCAACGGCTTGCCCCCAGAACCATAGCTGCTTCCTCTAATTCTCTCGGGATAACAAACATCACATTTACTAGATTAAAGATAACAAAAGTCAGGTTGAAATGGATCATTCCGATAACGACTGCCGCGTCCGTTCCAAGAAGAAGGGTAGGTATGTCCGGAAACAGCGGTAACGAATTCACTAAAGCTATGATATGCCCAAGAACTCCCTTACTTGTCATCATACCCATCCACCCCATGATGGTTACGATGGGACCACAAAGGATGGGAAAAGACAAAATAAGGACAGGGGTGCTACCAAGTTTTTCTGCCATTCCACGCAACACCAATGATGTTACATAGCCGATGACCAAGCTACCAACCGTCGCGAGCGCGCTGAGCCGTAACGAGCGAAAGATAATACCCTGGTAGTACGGTTGTGAAAAGAAGTAAGAATAGTTGGAGAATGACAGTCCTCCATTGCCTTGCGCTACGAACTCAAGACTACTTTGTTGTAAACTATAATAGAGGACCACAATTAATGGAGCAATGAGAAAGACCACATTGAAGAACACCGCTGGAATAGCTAACAGAATCGATCCCAGGTGTTTCGATCTCCATCGGTATCCATTGTCTGCAGTTGTCTTTTGGATTCTACCTTTCTCGATCCCTGTTGGATTGCGCTCACTTGAGGGCATTTCCATGTTCATATATCTACCTCGAGGTTGTCTAATTATTTTCTGCCTTTACCATCAAACTCAGGATATGATTACAGAAAGGGAGACAACTGGAAGAGGCACAAAACGGTGCCATCTGCCATTATGGTTGATTCAATTGCGAAGCTTTTTGTTTATTGATCAAGATTCCAGCATATCTGAAACCAACGCAAGCAATAATCAATAGCGCTAGGGTTCTCACCGTCCACACAGAATTTCTCGTCGCGGCGAGAACCCATATGGTGTACTCAGAACGTGATCCTACTCACCCCACGCTGGTGCAACGATCTGGTTCATGAGCTCCGTCCACTCGGCGCGATTATCAGCCTTGAACTTAGGATCGGTCCAACGGACTTGGTCTAGGCTACTACCGTACGTGGCTAAAAGTTCATCCCACTTCTCTGATAGTGTGATGTCTGGCCGTACAGGTGCAATGTATGACCCCTCGGGATTGTCGGCTTGAACCTCCTTGGTGAGAAGCAGGTTAATGTACGTCTCCGCTGCAAACTTCAACTTGCCCTCTGTGCCTTTCACCACAGACCAGTGCCCAATGAGGCCAAACGCGCCCTCTTCTGGTATCACGAATTCAATATTTCCGCCTTGTTCATCCTTGTATCTGTTGATGTAAATGTCAAAATCAACCACCATGACAGCATCACCGGATTCCCAGATGGGGATCCAGTCAGTGTAAAAGAAGGTCTGACTGACGGGTTTTAATTCAGCGATGGCGTTAATCCCAGGCATAACATCGTTCATACTTCCGCCGTGGGTCTCTGCTGCGGCGATGATAAAGTCCGTCATCATGCTGTGGCCAATTGCCGGAAGAATCACTTTACCTTGGACTTCTGATCGCCAGAGATCAAGCCAAGAGGTAGGAGGGTCATCCCCGAAAAACTCCGGATCGTAACCTAGGGAATACGCATATGAATTGACACCTGCGCCGTACTGTGGCTCCGGTTTGGCCCAATCAGGGATGTTGGCCATCTCTGGGATGTTACTCTGGTCAATTTCGACAAGAAGGCCCTCGTTCAGCGCTTGATAAAACGCCTCTGGAGTGGAGTGAAAAAGGTTGACCTCTGGGTTGTCCTTCTGGGCTATCAGCTTAGTGAGGCGTGCGCTCATCCCCCCAACGTCATAAACGACGGTAACGTCGGGGCAGATCTCATTGTAACTAGGCACAACATAGTTACGAGAGAACTCCTCAGAGGTGCCGCCATAGGTTGAGATGACGAGATCTCCTTTGTAATCACATGCTGTTTCCTCTGATACACCACCAACTGCTGTCGGCGCCTCCTCAGTCACATCACTAGCAGGACCGCAACCTGCAAGAAACATGGAAACAAGGATGATTGCCAGAAATATCCTTTTTAAAAATCGAGTGACCATGATTGTCCTCCACTGGTTTTAGAATTGTAAATTCGGAGTTACGGAGATGTTGTAAAATTGTTGTTTCCAATCTCACCGCCTTTCTTTGAGATATTGACCAATGAAGTGTACTAATTCGAGTAGATGATCTTGCTTCTACCAGCTGTTACCAGCATGCAATTCTCTGCTTTACATTAGTTCAGCGTGACCCGGTATAGTTCGAGAGTTCTCCTGATGCTTACACCATAATTAGGGTTCGTTTCAACCTTAAAGGCAGCAACATAAAAATGATAGAAGTGTTTGACAACGGAAGGACCGTTGTCAAACACTTCTTCTTACACTTGGACAATCTTTTTGTCCACTTATGATATCTGCCTTTTTGAATATTCCGAATTACGGAATTACATTTTGCATTGTATAAAAATAATAGTAAGATGTCAACGAGCATGCACGAGTTTCAGCTTCACGGCCGCGAGTCTGCACCATGATGAGGGTAAAATCCTTAGCCCGACCCGATACTCCTAATATCCCTCACTCTCTTAATGTTACCCAATCAAAGACTCGTTTCTTTGTTTCCATAACCGGGACCTTTCGTGGCCTCCCCACGGGAACTCTTGTGGGGTTATGTTTTTCTGGCCGGACTCCGAGACTACCGCAAGGAAAATATAATGCACTCTAATGCAAAAGGTCAGACTGGTAAACCTCCGAAGAGGAAAACTGTACAATCTGTGAATCGGGCGCTTGAGTTGCTTGAGATACTCTCCTCTGAGAGTTTAGGCTTTAGTCTTTCAGAGCTCAGTGAAAGAGCAGGTCTTTATCCTTCCACGACGCATCGACTTTTAGCCACCTTGGTCGCGAAGGGTTACGTCAGGCAAGTTAGTAAAACTAGAGAATATCACCTTGGCTTCAAAGCATTGGAGCTCGCAGATGCTGCTCTGTCCCAGATCCATATACTTCAAGATCTAACGATAGACCTAAGAAGTATTTCATTCGAAATCCATGAACTGGTTAATCTTGCAGTCCTTGATTGGCCATATGTGACCTACATTGCACAATTCAATGGCCGTCCAGAAGATAGTGTCCAGATCTTCACGAAACTTGGCGCGCGAGTTCCCCTTTATTGCACCGCGGTAGGCAAGGCTATGTTAGCCCAACTCCCCAGTGAAGAGATCGAAAAGTACTTTTCTGAGGCGAAGTTGCAGAAATATACACAGCATACCATAACAAAGCAGAAGGACTTACGCAGTGAACTTACAATGATACAACAGTCAGGTTATGCGATCGACAACGAAGAACGCGCAATAGGAGTACGTTGTGTTGCGTGTGCAATCATAGGCATTAATGGCACTCCTGTGGCGACAGTAGGAGTCTCTGGTATTGCCAGTCGTCTGCCGCCTGATCGATTATCTACCATTGCCCAGAGACTTATTGCATTCGCTGATCTTGCCTCTAGGAAACTCGGCTTCCATGATATGGGGCTTAACAATCCTGGAGAAGTCCACACAAACAACTAAAATTACTTGATATGTGAATCTGTTAGGAAAACTTGAAAACTGAACACTTATAAACTTCAAAAGTGAACCCTAAAACCTTTCAATGGTAGCGATACAGAATGTACCATCTGCTCATTCCACCAGATACGAATATGCATCACGC
>Ga0180437_10011978_pt1 | contig 10329 bp, 12 predicted proteins | sample SS_ome_4_FD_132410 | JGI IMG/M metagenome (GOLD analysis project Ga0180437, IMG submission 132410) | Hypersaline lake sediment archaeal communities from the Salton Sea, California, USA - SS_3_D_1 metaG | ecosystem: Environmental > Aquatic > Non-marine Saline and Alkaline > Hypersaline >... | reverse complement strand
TTTTCTGTTATGCAGAGGCTGACGCCTGTGTTGGGCTTATCTTTCGCTATGGGGCAGTTCCTGCATACAGGCATGCCCTTTGGACAGGCGTCCAGATCGGCTGAGAGATAGCCCTGGTTGTTCAGAATCCTCAAAGTATGCTCTACTGTGGATTCCTGCATGTCCAGCTTTTCAGCAATCTGCCTCACGCTGGTGCATCCGTCAGATATGGACCTGAGAACCTCCTTCAGCATATCAATACCCCATAATATTTGCTATCTGCAGTATTAAAAATGAAACCAGCCAGGCAAGCGCAAAGGTATAGGCAACAGCGAATCCGGCCCATTTCCATGAATTGGTTTCTCTCTTGATTACGGCAACAGTCGCGATGCAGGGGATGTAGAGAAGCGTGAATACCATGAATATATATGCCTGCAGGGGCGTCCATGCTTCTGCTATCGTTTCCTGCAGCGCCCCTTCACCTCCTACGCCGTAGAGTATGCCGAATGCTGATATCACAACCTCTTTCGCAGCCAGGCCGAAGAGAAGTGCAACGCTGCCTATCCAGTCAAAGCCGAGAGGGGCGAACACGGGCAGAATCAGCTGGCCGAGCTGGCCGATGTAGCTTTCAGTGCTTCCATATACCGCATCTTCAGGATAGCTCGCCAGGAGCCAGATGAAGATTGCAGCCAGGAATATGAAGCTCCCTGCAGTTTTTATGAAAAGCTTTGTCCTTTCCCATGCATGGAGCAGGGTGCCTTTAAGCGTAGGGAGCTTGTAAGGAGGAAGCTCCATCACAAAAGGAGCCCTTGGGCCGGGCAGAAGGAATTTCTTGAACACAAAACCTGTAAGGATGACCAGGAGCAGTGAAAGCACGACAAGGGACCAGACAATCCGGGCTGCTGTCTCAGGTGCAAAGAATGCCCCTGCTATGAATACAAAGACCACGATTCTTGCACTGCATGGTATCAATGGCGAGATAAGGGCGGTTATTTTCCTGTCTTTTTCATTATCAAGGGTCCTTGTGGCCATTACAGCAGGAACATTGCAGCCAAAGGCCACTATCATAGGGACAAATGATTTGCCGTGCAGGCCTATCCTGCTCATCAGGTCCTCCATGACAAAGGCTGCCCTTGCCATGTAGCCGCTGTCTTCCAGCAGGGCTATGGCAATGAAAAGCAGGGCTATGTTGGGGAGGAAGACAAGCACATTCCCGATGCCCTGTATTATTCCTGAAACTGCAAAGCTTACCACGAGCGGCGAGGCACCGGAATATACCAGGCGCTCCCCGAAAAACAGTGCAGTCCATTCCAGGGCCTCTTCTACTATATTGACAAAAGGTTCACCGGCAATGAAGACCAGCTGGTAAAAGAGGTACATGATAACAAGGAATATCGGGATTCCCAGATACCTGTTTGTAACAATCCTGTCTATCCTGTCTGACATGGTTATTTCGGAAACCGCGGTTTTTTTCACACTCTTCTTTACAATACCGTGTATGAATCCGTATCTCCTCTCTGCCATCTCTATATCGGTATTCTCGCCGTAAATCTTCTCCGCATTCCTGATGAATTTCTCCAAGCGCTTATCATAGATATAAGGGTCTGCTTTCCTGATTTTCTCAATGACCACCTTGTCCCTTTCTATCAGTTTCACAGCAAGCCATCTTGCCCCGTATTTCTCTGCAAGCTTTTTTGCATGGTCATTGATGTGCTCCTCAATCTCTGCGATTTTCGGCTCAAGGTCTTTCCCGTAATCTATCCTGAATGGTTTCTTTCTTTTTGCTCCTGCTGCCTCCAATGTCTCATCAATGAGGCGCTTGATGCCCTTTTCCTTGTTTGCTATAGTAGGCACGACAGGGACGCCAAGAAGCCCGGAGAGTTTGTCTACATCTATCCTGAAGCCGCGGCTGCGTGCAGTGTCGACCATGTTCAGTGCAATCACCACATTGGCGCCGAGCTCCATGAGCTGTACGGCAAGATAGAGATTGCGCTCGATGTTTGAGGCATCCACTATGTCTATTACCACTTCAGGCTTCCCTTCTACAATGAAATCCCTTGCTATGAGCTCCTCAAGGGAGAATGCGCTGAGAGAATATGTTCCCGGAAGGTCTGTGACATCAAAAACAGCTTTTTTGTGCCTCATCACACCCTTCTTCCTTTCAACCGTCTTGCCTGGCCAGTTCCCTATTTCCTGCTTCCCCCCTGTCAAAGCATTGAACACAGTGCTTTTCCCGGTATTCGGATTCCCTGCCAGGGCAATGGCATGCCTTTTCTTTGGTGTCATTTTTCTTCAACAATTATCTTGCCTGCTTCACCGCGGCCTAGTGCAAGCCTGCCTGACCCCTTCAGCTCGACTATCAGGGGCCCTGAAGCGGATTTCTTGACTATCCTGACCTCGCTTCCCAAATCAAAGCCGAGCTCTGCCATCCTTTTCCTGCATTCCCAGCCTGAGCAGAGCTCCACTACTTTGGCTTTTTGTCCTTCCTTCAGCTCAATCAGAGGTTTCACTGCCACTTCCAACACCGGTTCCCTTTACTGCTCATGCAGTTAGGAGAATAAATAAGTAAGCCTAATAAAATTAGGCATCCCTAAGAATCCCATAATAATATAAATATAATATAAAAGTAAATTATAGAATTAATAAGGAGGTGCTGCTGATGTCAGTAGTGGAATACAGCGAATATAAGGGGAACAAGATTATAATCCTCAAAAGGGATGAAAATGACAGGTACCCCTTTAGCTTCGGAAAGGCAAAAGCAAGGCTCATTGTTGAGAATTTTGAGGCCATAAAGAAGTTTGCTGAAGAGGAATAGTTAGTACTTTCGCGGCTTTTTCTTGGAAGAATGCCTGCGGCCAGAGTATTTGCCGCGTTTCTGGGGCCTTTTCTCCCTTCTGTAAGGCTTCTTTCCGTAACTCTCTGCCCCGCCCTTTTTCATCCATGCGAAATCAGGATGGTCATCGCTGAAGCGCTCATCGCGCGTTTCAGCCCTTTCAGCAAAGGTGACCGCTTTTCCTTCAGCACCCATCCTTCCTGTCCTTCCTACGCGGTGCAGGTGGGTATCGTCATCCCTTGCCTTGTCATAATTCACAATAAGGGCCACATCCTCTATGTGCAGGCCGCGTGCTGCGACGTCAGTCGCAACAAGAATCTTGAATGCTCCATCATGGAACCGTTTCAGGACCTTCTCCCTGGCAGCCTGGGACATGTCGCCGTGCAGCCTGTCGGTAGTGAAGCCCTGTCTATGCAGCTTGTCTGCAAGCTTGTTCGTGAATATCTTTGTTGATGCGAAAACAATGACCTTGCTGCCCGAGTGCTTCCTGAGAACCTCCTTCAGGCCTGTGTATTTAGTCCTGTGGGTCACCTCAACAACCTCTTCCTTTATGGCCTGAGGCTTCTCTTTTTCCCCGATTTCAACAATCTCAGGCTTGCTCATGTATCTTGAGGCAGCTCCCAGTATCTGTTCATCAACAGTAGCAGAAAGCAGAAGGACGGTGCGCTCTTTGGGAATCTGCTCCATAACCCTGTCCATCTCGTCCTTGAATCCCATGTCAAGCATCCTGTCGGCCTCGTCAAGGACCACGACATCGAACTGCGAAAGGTCCACAGTGCGCCTTTCTGCATGGTCAAGCAGCCGGCCCGGGGTCGCTATGAGTATGTCCACCCCTTTTTTCAGGGCCTGTATCTGCGGGTTGATGCTGTATCCGCCGTATACCCCTACAACCTTGAGCGGGTATTTGGCGGCAATCTTCTTTATCTCATCGCAGACCTGCAGGGTAAGCTCCCTTGTAGGGGCAAGCACAAGCGCCTTCTTGGCAGTGCCTCCCGTCAGTCTTTCCACTATCCCTACGCCGAATGCGGCGGTCTTGCCTGTGCCGGTCTTGCTTCTGGCAACAACAGTCTTTCCCTGAACTATCAGTGGTATGACTTTTTCCTGCACTTCGGTAGGGTTTATATAACCCATTTCCTTCAGGGCAGCTATTGTCTGCTCCCTGAGACTCATGTCTTCGAATTTCATCTTTGATACACTCTCAGAAGTATACAAAACTATACATTATTTTGTATATATTATCACACTTAGTCTATTTAAAGGTTTGTATAATGTGTGATGACTGATATTCACCTGTAACCTATAAAAAGTGTGTTGAAAGGCTAAAAAAGATATTCTGCGATAGGATAGCATGCCGGATTGCTTCATGTGCAGGCAGGACAGGGACACAAGAAAGGTGTTCATGGGAAGCGCCAGGGGCTATGAAAGCCTTTGCTTTGACTGCGTCCTCAAGTACTACAAGATAGCAGAGGAGAAGGAATAATCCTCATGGACATCTGATTACAAAAGGAGTAGGCCAAAGGTAATGACAAACAGCCCCAGTGCAAGGGTTGCCCTGAAGAAATTCACTTTCTCTGCGAATTCCAGCAGGTATTTTATGGTGACAAGACCCACTGCAGCTGCTGTCAGGCTCCCCGCAACCATGGGTCCGCTTATCTCAAAGCCTTCCTGCACAAGAGGCAGTGCTACCTGTGCACCGAAAGAGACAGGTATGCTCATCAGGAAGCTGAGCCTGAAGGCCTGCTTCAGGGGGAATTTCTGGGCAAGCAGGACCGATACGGTAAGCCCTGAGCGGCTCAGCCCCGGCAGGACAGAAAGCCCCTGCACAAGCCCTGCGATAAGCGCTTTCCCATGTTTCAGCTCTTTTTCACTGCCTTTCCCCTTTCCTTTCATCGCAAATGCCACAAGCAAAAGGAAGAATCCTATGGCCAGCGTTGCGATGGACTCCGGGACAGCAATGCTGAAAGCAAGGAAAAGAAGGGGGAATGCCGTAACAGCGCTTGCAGCTGTCGCTATAATAAGGAAAAAAAGCAGCTCCCGGCTCATCCTCCGTTTGTAGATGCTTTTTATTATTTCAAGGATGTCATGCCTGAAGTATATCAGGGCGGCAAGCAGCGTCCCGCTGTGCAGCCAGATTGCGGTTCCCAAAGCCTCCCCGTATTCCAGCCCTGTGATGAAATGCCCTGCGAGGGTGACCATGGCCTCTGAGCTTATCGGTAGCCATTCCGCCATGCCCTGTATCAGGCCTAGTACTACTGCATCCAGGAAATCCATGGAACAAAGCTATGAGAATGCATTTATAAAAGCTAACTGTGAGTTTTATTTGTGGATATCCTGCGAGGTAAAATAATGGCAAACCCAGATGTATTATCCCAGAGATATGCGACTTCTGCGATTAATGAGATTTTCTCGGAAAAAGGCAAGGCCATTGCAGAAAGGGAGCTATGGATAGCTGTGATGAAGGGCCAGAGGGAGCTCGGCCTTGACATTCCCGGGAATGAGATAAGGAAATACGAAAAAGCAAAGGCAAAGGTTGATTTGAACAGGATAAAGCAGATAGAGAAAAGGACAAAGCATGATGTCAAAGCAAGGATAGAGGCATTTGTAGAGGCTGCAGGCGCTGAAGAGCACATACACAAGGGCATGACGAGCAGGGACCTTACAGACAACGTCGAGCAGATGCAGATGAAGAATGCATCGAAAGTGATATTCGGCAAATACCTTTCTGTGCTGAGGCATATGGCAGAGAAGGCGCAGGAATACAGGAACATAATCCTTACAGCAAGGACGCATCACCAGCCTGCCCAGCCCACCCTGCTTGGAAGAAGGATTGCGATGTGGGCAGAGGAGCTCCATTATCATGTTGCAGACTTCGAAGTGTTCATAGAGGACTATCCTTTGAGAGGTATCAAAGGTCCTGTGGGGACCCAGTTTGACATGCTTACCCTGCTCGGCAGCAGGAAAAAGGTCGATGAGCTTGAAAGAAGAGTGGCAGGGCAGCTGGGCTTCAGCAAAACAGCTGATGCCACAGGGCAGGTCTATCCCAGGTCGCTGGATTATGCATTGGTCTCAAGGCTGTCGCTGCTCAGCTCAGCATGCGAGAACTTCGCGAAAGGGATGAGGCTGATGGCCGGATATGAGCTTGTCACAGAGGGCTTCAGGAAAGGCCAGGTGGGCTCAAGCGCGATGCCGCATAAGATGAATGCAAGGAGCTCTGAGAGGATATGCGGCCTTGCAGAACTGCTGAAGATGTATGCCGACGGAGCATCACGGATTTCAGGGGACCAGTGGGAAGAGGGGGACGTCTCCTGCTCTGTTGTGAGGAGGATTGTAATCCCTGATGCATTCTATGCTTCGGACGGGTTGTGCGAAACGGCATTGACAGTGCTGAATAATATGGGGGCATACCCTGTCATGGCAGACAAGGAGCTGGAGAGGTATCTTCCTTTCCTTGCGACCACGGAGATACTTTCCACTGCAGTGAAGGCAGGCATGGGGAGGGAAGAGGCATATTCCATCATAAAGAAGCATGCGACGGCAGAAGCCCTCCGCATAAGGCAGAAAGGAGGGTCCCCTGAACTTGCCAAAAGGCTTATGCAGGATGCTGATTTCAAAAAAGCTGGGATATCGAAAAAAGCGATTGAGGCTATAGTTGAAGACAAGGAGCACTTCCTTGGAAATGCGAAAACCCAGATAGATTCTGTGAATTCCAGGGCAAAGGCGCTGCTGAAGAAATACCCGAAGGAATCAAAATACGAGCCAGGGGAGATACTCTAGTTGTTTATCACTAGTTCCCTGTGCGTCTCATACATGAAGGCCACTGCCTCGTGCTCCCTGGCAAGCTTCTGCACCACGAAGCCGAATATCTCCGTTGAGTTGATCTTCTTCCTGCCTTTCATGAATTTCCCGACTTCTTTGATTATCTCTTCAGATATGCGTTCTGCCTCATTGGCGCTCAGGTCGCAGTCTATACAGGCGGAGTATACAGAAGCATAGAGTTTCTTTTCATCGAATTTCTCCTTCTTCCCCCTTCGTTTAAAGATGACGGCCATGCTACTATTGATAGTGAAACACATATAAAATTTTCATCTGAGGATAGGTTGAGAGGATATTATGACATTGACTCCTTCCAGCTATAAGGTCCTGGGCAAGGGAAGCCAGGCTCCGGCGTTCAGCCTGCCCGGTGCAGACGGGAAGAGGTATTCCCTTGAGGATTTCAAGGGGAAAAAGGCGGTGCTTTTGATATTCATGTGCAACCACTGTCCTTATGTGGTCCCTAAGATGGGCTATTTTGTTGAGCTGCAGAAGAAGTATGGCCCTGAAGGGCTCCAGATTGTTGCGATAAACTCCAATGACGCTGAGAATTATCCTGAGGACAGCCCTGAGAAGATGAAGGAATATGCAGATAAGTACAATTTCAATTTCCCTTATCTGTTTGATGGGAGCCAGGAAACGGCAAGGAGATACGGCGCTGAATGCACCCCCGACCCCTTTCTCTTCGACGGGGAACTGAAACTGAAGTACCACGGCAGGTTCGATGATGCCCATGGGAAGCCCCATTCAGAGGGGAAGACGTCCGAGATGGAGGATGCCATAAAACAGGTGCTTGCAGGGGAAGAGGTGACTGTGGAATCCCTGCCTTCTATGGGATGCAACATCAAATGGAAAGACTGATTACCTGAAGCCATACTCACCCAGCAGAGGCACAAATATCACTGGGAGTACTTTTCGATAAATATCTGCTTTTTTGTCATATACGATGAGGTCCTGATAGAAGCGGCCCCCCACAGGCGCCACCATTATTCCGTCTTTTTTCAGCTGGTTTACGAGAGGGTGGTCCTGGTCGGGATAGGGCATCCCTGCCGTCACGATTATACGGTCGTATGGTGCTTCCTTCCCGTAGCCGCAGCTTCCGTCCCCTACAACAAGCTCCACATTGGCAGGCATCCCCATCTTCTCAAGGTTCTTCCTGGCAATATCAGTGAGCTCGGGCAGCCGCTCTATGGAGATTACCCTGCCCACTGAACCGACAAGCTGCGAAAGGATTGCAGCGTTATACCCCGAGCCTGTTCCGACCTCAAGCACCTTCATCCCGGGCCGGACGTCAAGGTGCTCAAGCATGAACGCCACAACGCTTGGGGCTGATATCGTCTGGCCCCCTCCTACAGGATAGGGCCTGTCGTCGTAAGGATATGCAGACTGGGGTACGAATATGGCACGGTCAACGGCAAGCATTGCATCCTCTACGCGTTTTGACCTCAGATAGCCCCTCTTGCGGAGAGTTTCCACCATTGCTCTGTTGGACATATGGTTTTTTAGATGAAGGATAATGATAAATATCCATATGCCCAGGGAGACTTTTGGTGGGGACGATGAAGAAGGAGGCGGAGAGGAGATAAAAAAGCTGGACCTCTCCAGGTTTGACCTCCCCCCTGACACCAACATAAGGGATTTGTTCTGGAAAATCATGGCTTCCTATGCTGCAACAAGGAAGCCAGGCATAGAGCTGGCCACGCTTGAGAAAGATATGTTTGCCCTGATGAGGGTTGCATTGTCGGCGCTTTCGCGCCCCCATGCAGAGCAGCACGGCCTTCCGCCTAAATTCATAGCAAGGTATTCAGTAATGATGCTGCTGGACGGAGGCTGGGATGACGCCCTCATGCATTTCCTTGAGAAAAGCGTTGAGCCGAGACTCAAGGCAGAGGTGATGCCTGCACTTAAATTCATTGTGAAGCAGGACAGATACAAAGAGCAGTTGTTCAGGGCTTTTGCAAAGATGCTGAGGAAAAACAGCACTGTTGAGACTGCGCTTTCATATCTGGCTGATGTAGGGACGGCAGAGGCTGTCACCATAGTGAAGAAGGAGCTCATAATACTTGCAAGAGGCGATGTGGGGGAGAACCAGCACAATGCGATAAGGCTGATTTCCCTTCTGAAGGATGATGAGGACGTGAAAAAATCGCTCATAATGCTGCTTTCTCACTGGGACGGAGGGGCACGCCTGGCCGCGGCAGAGGCTTTGAAAGGCATAAAGGATGATAAAGTGAAGAAAGCTGCGGCAGCAAGGCTGAAGAACGAAACTGAGCCTGAGATAAAAAAAGCGCTTGAGAGGATTGCGAAATGAACGACGAGGAGATAGAGGTAATAAGGATACCTGAGGAGCGGGTGAAGATACTCATAGGCAAAGAAGGCAGAACAAAGAGGATGCTTGAGGAAAAGTGCAAAGTAAGTCTGGCAGTCGATTCAGAAGGTGAGGTCCATATCACAGGGGATCCCACAGATGTGTTCTTTGCAACAGATGTCATCAAGGCCATAGGGAGGGGATTCGAGCCCAGGACAGCCCTGAAGCTCCTTGGCCAGGATTTCGGCCTTTACATCATGCCGCTGAAAGAGATTGCAAACTCAGATAAATCAATAAAGCGCCTGAAGGGCCGTGTGATAGGGGAGAAGGGGACCATCAGGATGGAGATAGAGAGGGCCACTGACGCCAAACTCTGCGTATATGGAAGCACGATAGGGATAATAGCAAGGGCTGACACCATGCACCATGCAAAGGAGGCGGTCGATATGCTCCTCAGAGGCGCCAAACACAACTCTGTGCTCAACTACCTTGCCAAGGCGAGAAGGGAGATAATGCAGGAGCGGCTGAAAGGTTAGTTGTAAAAAGTTAAAATAAGTGTTTAAAAGGATTTCGACCCATAATTAATTGTCATGGCGGAGGCTGTTTCAAGAAACAAGAAGCCGGTAGTGGAGAGAATCTTCCCAAGACCGGTGAGACGTCTTTTCAGGACACTTAATTATCATTCCACGGAGCATGGGAGAATAATCCACCATCTCGCAAAGAGCCTGCCTCCTGAGCAGAAGGCAGCAGTGGTGGAGGAGGGCAAGAGGTTCTGCGTCGCACGCGCCAAGAAGAATCTTCCCAGAGGGGTGAGGAATGTCGCGACTTCCCTGGTCATAGGCCAGGGCATGTGGTATTTCGTATGCCCGATGATTTCCCAGATTCCGGAGATAAGGGAGAGTACTTTGGGATGGCTTGCCTGGGGGGGCTCGGACAAGCTTTTCGTGGCATCGGACCAGCTTCTTTTCACGACAGACATGGTAGGGGGGTACAGCTCTGAATTCGCAGGCAAGGTTGCCAATGCAGTGCCAAGGACTGTGGGGTTCGGCGCTGCCATGCTTGCGGCAGAGCTTGCAACAGACCTTTCCAGATGCTGGATAGAATACTGGACGCAGAAGAAATATGGCATAGTGCCTGATGCTGTCGCAAGGGCCTACGGCCAGACAAGGTCGTTTTCAGTCAGATATTCAACATTAGAGGTATACCAGAAGGCCGTAAGCTACATCCTGAGGCCCTGGACCATCGGGACGCCCCAGCAGATTTTCAGCAGCATCCAGGGGACCATGGGCTCATTGTGGAGGGCAGGGCCCCAGCTTGCATTGGTAGTCACTGTGGGAAGGGCGGTAGACAAGTTCTTCAAGAAGATAGCCGAATGGACAGGGTTGAGCAGAATAGGCGA
>Ga0180437_10011972_pt1 | contig 10334 bp, 9 predicted proteins | sample SS_ome_4_FD_132410 | JGI IMG/M metagenome (GOLD analysis project Ga0180437, IMG submission 132410) | Hypersaline lake sediment archaeal communities from the Salton Sea, California, USA - SS_3_D_1 metaG | ecosystem: Environmental > Aquatic > Non-marine Saline and Alkaline > Hypersaline > Sediment... | reverse complement strand
TAGCTTTTTTACCTCTTTTTTCAAGAGAAAGTGTTATCTATACCTTCTATTTATTATTGACAAAAAAACAGGATAGCTACCTCCCTTCCCCCAGTCCTCTCTGGTTTTTCATACCGTGGACTGCAATCAAGATACTGTTTGGAATGTGGTTATTCTCCAACATGCTGGTGGGATTGTGGATTCTGGGAGGGAATGGACTGACTCTCTTTACGAAAGATATGCACGCCCTCTTCGGGGAGTTGCTGATCCTTGGTCCTGCCATTGCCAGCGCCATGCTGGTGCGTATTTTTATTTACTGTATTCATCAGGTCAAAGGAATCATCCAGTACCTTTACGAGGGGTACAGGAGAATGCTCACCCACCATGAATATGAGACAATCTGGGGAAAAATCATGAAAATCTGTGGTGTTCTCCTCCTGTACTGGAGTACATCCTCACTTTTCGGAATCACAGGAGAATATGAACACCTGGTGGGGCCCTATCGACACGATCTTTTTGCTTACATGATCCAATTTGGCACTGGAATCGGATGCATGCTGGTGGGAGGATTGCTCATCGGAGACACCAGACGGGAAAAACTCTCCCATATCATCTCTGCATTACTTTTTTCCGGATTTGTGGCTGTTATGGTCATATATTACAGCCCTGACATCCGTGTGACTGCGGGATTCTTGCTGGGAGTTGGCCTGTTTCCTGCACTGTATGTTGTATTATGGAAACGATTGAGCCAGCAAATTACAGGATATGAAATGCCTCAATTTCAATCCAGGGGGTTGGTACGCTTAACAGGAGTGAGTACCTTCTGTATTATATCTGCCATCGTGGTGGCACTCATCATAGGATCTGTGGGTAGTAATGTCTGGCTTAAACCCCAGCATCGAAAAGATCCGCTGGATATCAATGCAGATCTCATCGATTTGGAACTGAAATTAAATGCGTTGAGTGCAGGAATTGAATTTGAAGAGATTGAATGGGAGTTTCCCTCTTCCATAGGGATAGAGAGCCTTACAGATATTGAATCATTGATCGCTCAGAATGAAGACATGTTCAACATTATCAGGCTCTGGGATGCAGATCATGCTGAAATCAGGTTCAGGCCCTCTGTGGGGTTACGCTGGATGGAGATGGGAGACACAGACATTGTTCGGTTCAGCCAGGATGGTGAATTACGCCAATTCTGGATTTCTCCCAAAAATCTGAACCTGGACGAGATTTTACAGGGATCAGAAAACGCCTGGTATAATGAACACAAAGTATACACCCACAGTATAGGATATATCATGGTGGATGCATTGACCGGAAAATTCGAAACCCGGGAGTGGACTAATAATAATATCTATTTTGGTGAGGGCAGATACCGGGACTTTATTTATGATTTTGAGAATCGTGAACTGCAGGGAGCTTATACTGGTCCCACTGTACAGCCCCGCCTTCCCCTGAGAGAAATATTCACCCAGGAATTGACTTTTTACACTGGAGACACCGCGGCCTACATGAACATTTTCCAGATTGCATCAGAACTCTTTCCCTGGATGCACATAGACCCCGATCCCTATCTGTGTATACACGGTGATGAGGTGTGGTATTCCATGGATCTGGGAGCCTATATCCAGCCCTCCCGAATTCCTCTGGTTAAAGCACCCTATATCCGTTCCCTTGTTAAAGTGCTGATAAACACAGAAACTGGAGAATACCTGGTATTTTACAATGATGTAACAACTGACACCATCATACTTCCCCTGATCCAATCTATGTATGGCGATATCATGACTCCATTGTCCCAGGCACCAGAATGGTATATTCCGCAATTGCGGTATCCCGAAAGTTTTATGGAAACTCAGGTACAGGCGATGAATGTCTATCATGTCCAGGCCTCTACATATGAAAAATCAAAGACATCAGTATATGTACATGAAGAAGATTTCTTCGAAATTCCAGAAGAAGAAGATTTACGACATGTACTTCAGACCTTTTTTGAGAAAACGGAATTTGTCTCTATGATCACCGTGGAATTCAGCGGAAAAAAAGTACCCAATATTGCAGCCATCTGGGTGACCCGGAATGATTATCCCCATTACGGAGAGGTCTTCCTGATCCGCATGCCTTCCAAATCCTATGAAGAATTACGGGTCATCGGGACCAGTGTAGTTCCCAATGCACTGACTGCAGATGAAGAAGTGAGTTACTGGAACAAAACCCACGAAGGAGCAGATATCGGGAACATCCTCCTGTATCAAATAGATAACAGGGTATACTATTTCGTCCCCTTCTATACAGGACAGGAAAAGACAGTCACCCTCCAGAAGGTAGCCTGTGTCATGGGTCTCACCGGGAGTGAGACCGAATCGAGAAAAGTGGGATTCGGAGACGACCCCCTCTCTGCCTTCAAGAATCTCCAGCTGGAAATCCTCTCTTCACAGATATCGGGGAAAGATATTGGCACCTATGGTGAAGCCATGGAAATCCTGGCAGGAGAGACTGTGGAAGGGGAAAGTGTAACAGAAATCATCTCTGAAATGAACTGGATTCTAGAAAGAAGAAAAGAAGCTCTTGCACAGGCTGATGAAACTGAAGCTGCCCGATTACTTGAAGAATTCTTTGAATTATTCAAAAAGCTATCAGAATTATTGAAAGAGTCCTCATAAGAATCCTGTACGTATTTCATGAACAGGCAATATGCTCAATTAAAAATGTGATATTATAAGATCAGAAAGTCTGTGAGGTGTGAAACAGGCCCTATTTTGATGTACAAAAATTCATGGAAATGACATTTCTCCTTCAATTTATGAAATACTATCCCCCTGTTACCTAATAGAAGACATCTCACATAATATTCACTTTCTGAGACAGGCAATGTGCTCAAATAAAAAGCCAGCACGATTTTATACAATGAATCCAAGTACTGTACACGGTGATATATATGCCAAAAGTAATTGGAATATGCGGCAGTGAACGGCTCAAAGGAAATACAGAGGCCTTTATTCAGGGTGCTCTGGATACCATATCTGACTATGGAATCGAGACCGAGCTCATCACTCTCGCTGATAAAAAAATCATACGTGGATGTACTGGCTGCAATTGGTGCAGGTCGAATCGTGCAGAATGTGTGATAAAAGATGATTTTATGCCTATCTGGCACAAAATGCATGAAGCCGATGGTATTATCCTGGGCTCACCCGTGTACTGGGGAAGTGCTACTGCAAAAATGAAAGCTGTAATCGAACGTGCAGGTGTAGTCAGTGAAGGAAGAGAAGTGGATAACATAGATGGACCGGTGAAAGACCTGGGATGGCCTGAAGAAGAAAAACCACCAGGACTCCTCTATAGAAAGGTTGGCGGAGCCATTGCTACCACCAGGAGAACTGGTGCCAATGCTACCCTTGCAGAATTGCTGATGTGGTTCATTATCAATAATTTCATCGTGGTTGGCTCTTCATACTGGACCATAGGTGTGGGTGCAAAGCGTATTCCCAAGAAAGAACAGAATGAAAAATCAGGAAGCAAACACACCACAAACATGTATGAAACAGATATCGAAGGTAACTGGACAATCAGACACTTTGGAGAAAACTTTGCATGGGCGGTTGAAAAACTCCACACATAAGCGTATCAGGCGATGTAATGAAAATATTATTATTAGGCGGTGTTGGGCTCATGGGCCCAGCCATCGCCAAAGATTTAGTCAAGGGTGATGTGGTAGATCACGTAGTAGTGGCAGATATTGCTAAAGACAAATTATTGCAGCTGGAAAAAGAAGTGAATAACAAGAAATTATCAACTGCAGTAGTGGATGTCCGTGATCAGGAAGGACTTGTGTCATATATAAAGAAGGAGGGCTTTGATTGTGTCATAAATTCGCTTCCTCATGCCTTCAGTGTTTCCAGTATAAAAGCAGGTATTGCAGCTGGAGTGAATGTCGTGGATCTGGCTTTCGAACCTCCTCAACTGGAACTGGACGATGCAGCTAAAAAAGCAGGAGTCACTGTAATCCCTGCCTGTGGAATGGACCCTGGTATCACCAATGTATTGACAGGTATTGGGGTGAGCATGCTGGATACAGCAGAAGAAATACACATTATTGCAGGCGGAATACCTGATAAACCCTACCCACCCTTGGATCATAAAATTTTATTTCGATTAGAAAGTCTCTGGATGGAATATATAGAACCCTCTCTCGCCATTCGAAAGGGAAAAAAAGTTCAGCTGGAAACATTATCTGAAATTGAAACCGCAGATTTCCCCGGTGTGGGGACTCTGGAAGCTGCAATTACTCCTACCCTGGCATCCATGCCCTATACTATAACTGGTGTAAAAGAAATGGACTGCAAGTGTCCACGCTGGCCAGGTCATTACGATAAAATCAAGGCCTTCATCAAATGTGGATTGCTCTCCACAGATGCTGTACAGGTCAATGACACCCAGGTGGTTCCCCAGGACTTCTTGAGCACGCTGCTCTCTCCTGTCATGAACCTGGGTGATGGAAAGGACATCACCGTCATTCGAGTCATGGTTTCAGGAATGAAAGATGAAAAATACACCTTTATCCAGTTTGACATTACAGATTACTTTAATGAAACAGAACATATCACGTCTGTAGCGAGGACTACTGGATATCCAGCCTCTATTGTGGCTCAAATGATTGGAAGGGGAGAGATCACAGAAAAGGGAGTATTATTCCCTGAGCAGGCCATTACACCTGAATTATTCAGTATATTCAGTGATGAACTGGCGAAGAGAAATATTACCATTCAGGAAACCATCACTACGTCACATGAACTGTAAGAAGTGATTATATATGAAAATCATCATGGTTGATCCCTCCAAATGTACTGGGTGTAGAAGCTGTGAAATTGCCTGTTCATTTGAAAAACTTCGAGAATGTAACCCTTCCCGGGCCCGTATTCATGTCATCAGCAATCCGATAACAGGAAAGAATCTTCCTATTGTCTGTCAGCAGTGTAGAGACGCTCCCTGCAAAGCGGTGTGTCCTACACAGGCACTCTATGAAGATGAAAAAACCCATGCCATAGTAGTCAATAAAAACAAATGTATAGGATGCCGGCAGTGTGTCATGGCCTGTCCTTTTGGCGCCATCGATGTGTACCTGGATATAGGCCACTCTTTCAAATGCGATCTGTGTGGAGGAGATCCCCAGTGCGTGGAAGCCTGCACCGAACATGCACTGACCTTTATTGAAGAAACCCGGGAAAGCAGGGCCAAGAACAGGCAGGTGGCTGCTACTTTTGTCTCATCAACCCAGTTCACAGATACTGATGCAGCAGACCTATCAGACGAAGCATACACAGAATGGAAGAAGGTGGTCTAATGTATGGATGGGTTGGAAAGATAGTGCGAGTTGACTTTACAAAGAAGAAAATAACTACAGAAGATCTCCCCAAGGATTTGAGAGATACATTCATCGGAGGAAGAGGAATCAATTCCAAAATCTTGTATGATGAAGTTCCTCCCAACATGGACCCCTTTGATCCCCAGGCCCGGGTCATCATCGGCGCTGGACCCTTCATTGGCACATTAGTTCCCACTGCATGCAGAGGGACTATCACCCATAAAGGACCCTTTACTTTTGCTTTCTGTGATAGCAACTTCGGAGGATATTTCTCTCCGGAAATGAAGTATGCTGGATTTGACCATATCATCCTGCAGGGACGGTCTGCAGAACCGGTCTATCTATGGATAGATGATGGTACAGTGGAAATCAGGAGCGCAGAGAATATCTGGGGTCTGGATACGCTCACTGCAGCACAGGCACTGGAGAAAGAACTGGAGGATCCTGAAATTCATACCATGATGATAGGACCTGCTGGAGAAAACCTGGTGCGGACTGCCTGTGTCATGGTGGACTACTGGAGAGCAGCAGGTTGGGCAGGAACAGGAGCTGTTTTTGGGTCAAAAAATCTGAAAGCCATATCAGTGAGAGGAACTCAGGGGATCAAAGTGGCAGATCCTAATCGCTTCGAAGCTATCTGTAAGAAAGCCAGAAACATGATGCTTCATGGACCCCGCACTCCCCTGTATCACCGATACGGACGATTATCCAATATAGAATCACTGCGACATCGGGGTGGAGACGGGGTGGAGAACTACCGCATTCCCGACATGCCTGAATCAGGATTTGAGACCTTCAATTCAGAAAATATCAGACAGACGATCTATACGCACCGGGAAGGATGTTTCAACTGCCCCATTGGCTGCGGACACTGTTTCAAGGTGGAAGTAGATGGTGGCGAGATTCATGCCAGCAAGATCGAGTATGCTCCTGCCGGTGATGTGAAAGCCCTGGGTATTTACAATCCCAAATTTTTAGCTCGATGGGTATACGAGGTCAATAAATGGGGCCTGGATACTACGGGTACCCAGAATGTTATTGCTTTTGCCATGGAATGCTATGAAAATGGTCTCATCACCGATAAAGACACAGAAGGTATCGAACTCACTTTCGGCAACGAGGAAGCTACCCTGGAGATTCTCTATAAGATCGTCAATCGGGAAGGAATCGGTGATATCCTCGCAGAGGGAACAAACCTGGCAGCAAAAAAAATCGGAAAGGGTGCTGAAAAATATGCCATGACTATCAAGGGAGGTCGGCTACATCTCGATCCCCGAATCGGGTGGGGATTGATGCTCGCTCATGCAGTGGCTTCCCGGGGAGCAGATCATCTCAAAGGAACTCCCTGGATAGAATTCTGGGATTTTGCAGCAATTAAAGATTCAAACCTGGGAGAACGCCTCTTTGGTCATCCCCGGGCTGCAGATGCCAGTACTCCTGAAGGAAAAGAATACACCGTCAAATGGTACCAGGAATCAAAGGGTATTATTGATGCTCTGGGATTCTGTGCCGGTCAGGATAGTTCCACCTCCTTCGATTACCCCGGTCATGAAGAAATGGCTGAGATGTTATCTGCACTGGTGGGTAAAGAATACACTGTGGAAGACCTCAAAATAGTAGGTGAACGGATTTACAATGTGGAACAGGCCTATAATGTGAGATGTGGTCTGAGGAGAAAAGATGACTCCATTCCTGAACGATTCTTCGATAAGGATACTCCCACCTCTGAAAATGCAAAAATCAAGACTGTTGATCGTAAAAAATTCGAATCTATGAAGGACAAGTATTACTCGCTTCGAGGATGGGATACAGATGCTATTCCCACCCGCAAGAGACTGGAAGAACTGGGACTCCATGACATTGCCGATGATCTGGATGCATTGAGGAAAGAACATGTCTGAAAGCATTACCTTGGATTTTCCATTTTCAGTCATTGGTGTGAATAAACCTGCTAAATCTACTATCTCCCTGAATAACAACATTAAAACTGTGGAAGATGTATTCAGGCATCTCACACGCTTACATGAACCCATGAAGAATTATTTTTTCGACGAAAAAGGAGAATGGAATTCCATTTTCAACATTTTTGTCAATAAAAAGAGCATTCTGGACCTCAAAGGGGAAAAGACAGTGCTGCATCCAGGAGATGTGGTTACTGTTTTATTCCCCTACAGCGGCGGTTAAAAAGGTGAAATACATGAATAACACATCATTAAAAGTTGTAGGAATATGTGGAAGTGAACGAAAAGAAGGAAACACAGAACAGGCGCTCCAGCTGGTACTGGACATGCTGGAAGAAGAAGGCATAGAAACGGAATTGATTACCCTCCACAACAAGAAAATCAAGGGGTGTACTTCCTGTCGGTACTGCAGAGCCATGCCCACTGTCCAGTGCAGTATTAAAGACGATTTTTATCCTGAAATTTTCACAAAGATGGTCACAGCCGATGGTATCATCCTGGGTGCACCAGTATATTTCGGAAGCATTCCCACAAAATTGAAAGGACTGCTGGAACGCGCAGGCATGCTCAGCGAGGGAAGACTGGGTATTGACATCCCCCTCAATGATAAACAGTGGCCTGGTGCAAAATCGGGTTTGAAAACAGACGAGAGTTCAAAGGGAAGTGGCCTCTACAAAGGAAAAATTGGAGGGGCCATTGTCACCACCAGGAGAACTGGGGCAAATTTTGCCCTGGCTGAATTATTGTTGTGGTTCATGATCTGTAATTTCACCGTGGTGAGTTCTTCTTATTGGACCGTGCTCATTGGCGGTAAACGAATCCCTGACCAGGTGTCTTTTAAGAAAGAAGACACAGTCTACACCACATCTGATCTCTCCAAGGACACACTGGATACTGATGAAGAAGGTCGACAGGATATCACAGAATTTGCCGAGAACTTTGCTCAGGTCCTCAAGAAAGTGAGAGGTTGATTACATCCATGTCAGATCCTGAATATCTTGACAAAACAGTGAAAGCACTGGCCCGAAATGAATTCGAGGTCATCATGGCGAAGGATGGAACAGATGCAGTCTCCATCCTTTGCGACCTCATAGATACTACTGCTGTGGTGGGTATTGGTGATTCTGCCACCCTGAGGCAGCTCGGTATTCTCGACAGACTCCATGAACGAGGTACCAGCATTATCAATCCCTTCATCGGTGCATATAGGCGAGAGACTGCTATAACCTGTCTGCTGGCACATGTATTTCTCACCGGTGCCAATGCCATCACCCAGGATGGAAAAATTGTGGATATTGATGGTGCAGGTAATCGTATAGCTGGGACCATCTATGGTCCTGAGAAAGTGATTATTGTGGTGGGGAAAAATAAAATTGTGCCCACTGTTGAAGATGCTTTTTCTCGGATTAAAAATTACATAGCTCCCTATCATGCAAAAACCATGGGATATAACCCTCCCTGTACAAAAACAGGAAAATGCATGGACTGCCACTCCCCGGATAGAGTGTGCCGTATTGAAACTGTTATTGCACGGAATCCCATGTATTCTCAGATATATATTATCATGGTGAATGAAGATCTGGGATTGAGCTGGGATCCAGAATGGTCAACTGAGAGAATTCAAAATATTCAAAAAGCGTATGAGAATCATGTCTGGGCCTATGGAAAATAACCCCTGAAATGGATGAAAGAGGGGCACTCATGTGACTTTTACCCATGCTGCTGACAATAAAAAGGTTGCAATGCAGGATAGAATTATCCTTTCCATATGGAAGAGTACGTAGGAGAACCACTCAATGTAATCATAGTAAAAAATACTAAAGAGAAAGATTTATATCTGAATTTGATGAATATTTCGACATGAAGCATTACAAAAATCTGGGAGAGAAAATCGGAATGCCTCCCAGATTCTCATCGATTCTAAAAAAGATAATATCGCCTGCTGAAGCTGAAATTCTACTAGCCTGTAATAATCCTGCTACTGCCACAGAGATTTCTTTAACCCTCTCTTCTGATGAAGAGACCATTGAAAAGATATTGGACCTATTGTTTAAAAATGGATACGTTTCAAAAAGAAATGATACGTACAAGAGTAAGAGGTTTTTTTCCATTGTAGACACTTTTCTGGGGGAGGGAAAATATCATCATCTGGAACCCCATGAAATTGATTCTTTACGGGAATATTATTTAAAAAAACGACATGAAATAAGCATAAAGCTTATAGAAGAAAAAAAAATTTCAGTATCTTCTAAAGTAATTCCTGTCATGCAGTCTTTCAAGGGGATGCAACACATTCTTCCCACAGAACAAGCCCTCAAAATCATCCGAAATGCTCATACCTTTGCCCTGGCTCCCTGTACCTGTAGAACAGCTTTTGATAACTGTGATAATCCCAAAGAGACATGTATTCTCCTGGATGCTGTTGCATGCAATCTCCTGGAGAGAGGAGTTGCCCGAAACATATCATTAGAAACTGCTCAAGAGATCCTGCAGCAAGCAAATGACCATAACCTGGTACACCTCACCATATACAATCCTGAAGGCGTATATGCTGTCTGTTCCTGCTGTGAATGTTGCTGTCACGATTTACAGGCAATTAAAAAATATGGCAGACCCGATATCATAGCGCGATCTGACTATGTGGCTGTGATAGAACCTACCTGTATCCATTGTGGGGCGTGTGTGGAACGGTGTATTTTCGATGCAAGAAAAATGGATGAGGATACATTGGTATATGATCCTGAGAAATGCCACGGGTGCGGATTGTGCATCAGTACCTGTCCTGTACACGCTACACGACTCATTCCCAGAGAGGAGAAGAAATGATACCATTTTTCCATATGTGATTCTTCGATTCAATGCTGCTCCTTCTCCTCTAATCCCTTACTTTCATTTTTCAATATACAGAAATAATCCAGATTAAGGGTATGGGAATACATTTTTATAGTAAATCAGAAAACGGGAAGGGATGGATAAAAAATTTGATGTATTACAGGAAAAATTTGTAAGTGCATGTTTCCACAGGC
>Ga0180437_10011971_pt1 | contig 10334 bp, 10 predicted proteins | sample SS_ome_4_FD_132410 | JGI IMG/M metagenome (GOLD analysis project Ga0180437, IMG submission 132410) | Hypersaline lake sediment archaeal communities from the Salton Sea, California, USA - SS_3_D_1 metaG | ecosystem: Environmental > Aquatic > Non-marine Saline and Alkaline > Hypersaline >... | reverse complement strand
TGGTTACCGGGGGAACAGGTTTCGTTGCCAGTAATATAGTAAGGACGCTCGCTGAGCGGGGAGAGGAGGTGGTCTCATTCGACCTCCACCCGCCCGGCGACCTGTTGCGGGCGTACATCAAGCCCTGGGCTGAGCGAGTCACTTTCATCCAGGGCGACCTTCTCAACCAGGATGAACTGGACAGGGTTCTTGAACATGACATAAAGCGGATTGTACATGCTGCGGTTTTTACCGGTCTCTTACCCGATATCGAGGCCGGTAAAAGCAAGGACATCATCGCTGTTAACGTGATGGGCACCACCAATGTGCTCGAGTTAGCGCGCAAGCTGTCAGTGCAGCGGTTCCTTTACGTAAGTTCCGTCGCGGTCTACGGAGATTACCAGCCGGACAAGATGCTGACGGAGGAATATACACCGCTGCCGCGCACTCTCTATGCAGTAACCAAATACGCAAGCGAATTGTTGACGCGCCGCTACGGCGAATTGCACGGCTTCCCCACGGTGCGCGTCCGTTTGGGCAGTCCTTATGGCCCCATGGAGCGGGTTACCAGCCACCGGGCCAACCAGTCTCTGCTCAAGGAGTGGACAGGTAACATCATCCGCGGCGAACCGATCGCAGTGGGAGACAGAGCTATGAAACGGGTCTTTTCCTATGTCCTTGACATCTCTGGTGGCATCTGCGCCGTTTTGACCGCTCCATCTCTCTCCCATGACGTATACAACATCTCTGCAGGAAAGCAGACCTCGCTCGAAGAAATCATTGCCGTTCTCCGTGACCTGCATCCGGCGCTGCAAATTATGGATAAGCCGATGACGGGTTATGCTCAAATTAGCAACATTCTGGATACGCAGCGTCTCAAGAGCGATGTGGGGTTCTGCCCCCGGTATGACCTGCGCTCAGGCCTGAAAGAGTATATGGCCTGGCGGCGGGCCAACAACTTCACGGAGTAGGTAAGCCCCCGAGAGTTTATAGGTAGCTGTAGCGAGGTCTGGCTCCAAATCAGCTACTGGCCAATCACGTCTGGTTCTGGTGGCGTGTTGTCCGGGCGCCGTGCCATAAGCATCAGTACCATCCCAATAGCCGCGGTAGCGGCAAAAACAATGAAGGCCGTCCTGTAGCTGCCGGTGACATCATACATTAATCCGGCAAATACCGGGCCCACCGTAAGCCCGAAAATCTGGGCTAGGTCCATGAAGCCCATTATGGAGCCGAAATACCGTCGGCCAAAGTACTCTGCTCTTATGGCTTGCATCAAAGTTGAGCCTCCTCCGTAAGCAGGAGAGTAGACTACCAGAAAAATGATGACATGCCACAGGGTTTGTGCATTGGCGAGGATTAAGCAACCTAAAGCTATCAGGGCCAGGGTGGTTGCCATCAAATACTTTTTCTCCAAGATGTCAGCCAGCCGGCCGAACCCCAATCTCCCCACAACACTGATCATCGCTATGCTGCCCAGTACGGTGGCGGCTACTTCCGGGGAGATGCCAATGCCGGTTAGAAAAGGAATCTGATGTACTACTACAGCGCTTATCACAAACTGACGGAGGCCAAATATCAGTGCCAGTAGCCAGAAAGCTTTTGTTTTAAGGGCCTGGCGGGCGGTGAAATTTATCTCAAGAGCATTGTCCCCTGTTTGCGTTTACGCCATGGTGATGGAGTGGGATGCCTCGGCTACTCGGGGCCTGTTCTGGCTTGCATCTTTCACTCTTGTCTCGCCATCGGGCGAGTAGCCGTACTGCTCCGGACGGTGCCTCATAACAAAGGCGAGGGGGATACCAATGACCCATAAAGCAATACCCAGCATGATAACGGCAGTGCGCCAGTCATACTGGACAACAAGCCACGCCATAATGGGAACCAGCGCGCCTCCCAGTCCCATTCCGGACAGCCCAACACCCATAGCGGTGCCGCGCTTCTTTATAAACCAGTTTGTTATCGCCACCATAGGAGCTTGCTGACACCCGAGCGTACCGCCAAGCGCAACGCAGAGGATAAATACCAGTGAAAAGGTAAACAGAGAATCGATTCTGCTGAGCAAAATGAAGCCAGCACCCATTATGACAATGCCAAGAATCATCATCTTCCTTGGGCCGAATTTGTCGACCAGGAAACCACCTAATGGCCCAAGGATTCCGCCTTCAAGCCTGGATAATGAGAAGACGCCGGACAGCGCAGCGCGAGACCAGCCGAATTCATTGACAAAGGACATAAAAAAGGCGCTGAAGCCATAGAAGTAGAAACCTCCATAAAGGGCCCAGGCGATGAAGGAAGCTGATACAATCCACCATCCGTAAAATATCCTGAGGCCACTCTTGGTCTTTATCGGCATTATTACTATATTACGCCTTTATATAAAAAAATATAAAGTGCGACCATTAAAAAATTATCAAGCTAAGGCGTCTTAATTCCGGGCACATTTGAAAAGAAAATACCGCGAGATAGAGGTTTCTCAAAATAAAAAAGCACCGACCAAATATCCGTACTGCCCAATTTCTCTGGTAGTCAAGGCAGGGTTAGAAGAGCACGAAGGAATGAGTATTGACAAGTATCCGGAATTGGGAATATATTTGTTCGCTGGATTACATCAAAAGGAGGATAAAGAAATGAAAGCGGAAATACTGGACAAAATAGCTGCGTTGGTTACAGCTGCATTCGGTCTGGTAGCAGCGCTGGCCTGGAATGGTGCCATAAGAGCAATATTTGAGGCTGTCTTTGGCACAGCTGATAACATCCCCGCCATGCTTATTTATGCCGTCTTGGTCACGATAATAGCGATTCTAGCGACTATCTGGATAGCCCGGGCTGTGAAGAGAGCAAAAGGCGAGAGCTAATTATTTACATATTTATATTTTAGAAATAATATCCTGAGAAAAAATCGGTAGGCGGGGGGTTGGCTTCGAACCAACGACCTTCAGGCCTTACTGGGTTTTGGGGTTGAATAGGGATTTTTAATCTAAAAAGGAACCTTCTCTAGTAATTAGGTATATACAATGCAAGCCATTACTACCTTAATTGTATGAAGCAGATAATCATTACAGCTGGTTTCAGAGACAGTTCGTCATTGAACAGTGAAAGTTAATTATTTTAAACGAAACAGAGCAACCGTTTTGGGTTTTCAACCATAATTGCGTTTATCTGTTCGCGAGTCATGCCTCTTTTCAGCATCGTGGGCACTACATAATTGGAAATATGAGCGTATCCCCACCCACCATAACGGACGAGCTGGTTTTTTTTGCAGATATCATGAGAAACAAGAATCTGATTCAGGTATCCTTCGTCAATGAGGTAAAGCAAGTCATAAATGCGCTGCATGTCGTTGGGCAAGTCAAAGTCATATATCCACCAAGGGTAATTGCCTTCCCATCCCCAGAGGTCATATTCAAGGCAGCAGCCTTTTTCGGCTACTTTACGGAGCATGCTGTGCTCGCGGATGCGAACATCTATATGGCTCATGATGACCCGGCTTAGATCAGCGCCAGCATCAGCTAACACTTCACAAATTTCAAGCGCAGCTTTCTCACTGCGTCCCAGATGTATGCTGACGGATGCCCCGGTGCGCTGCTGGGCATGGGCGGCAGCACGCATGACCTTTTTTTCGTTGTCCTGCAATGGCCATGAACCACCTATCTCTCCGATAATCCCGGCGCGTATTCCGCTATCGCCAGCGCCTAAGGTTATATCTCTGACGATTTCCTCGGTAATCTCCTCCTCAGTCTTGAGAGACATCTCTGGAGGGTGGGTTGCTGCTACATAGTATCCGGCTCCCATAATTACATTAAGACCTGTAGCTTGGGATATACGCACCAGTGCTTTGGGGTCACGGCCAATACCGATATTGGTGACATCTACAATTGTGCCGCCTCCAGCTTGTTTGTAGAGCATGGTCTCATCAATAGCATCTTGTTCATCCAATAGACAGCATTATCTTGATTTTCAAAGGGGTGGTAGCGGAGCCAGCTGAGGATTTCCAAACTAACTGGCTTGTGGGCAAGGGCCCTGTCGCTGGCTCCATCTGGCTCAATAAAGCTAACTCTTCCGTCAATTAGCAGGTGTTCGTGGGGCAGTGTAATCCCAAGGTCCCTACTTTCAATGACGCCCAATACCGTTTGAACTTTTCCCGCAAGCTCTGACTTAGCCATGATTTTACCCCTTTTGTCCGAATTCTAATTAAAGACCAGAGTAAGTTTTTAATACAGAAATCATCAGGGTGCCACTCCAGTTATTCTGCTACGATTTAGCTTGACTTACAGCCATATATAGAGCAACACTCTACCCCTGAAATGTTCCAGGAATTAATCTTCTATTCGCTCTATTTTGAAAATTACAGGCCTGAGACCATCAGTACAGCAAGTAATAGCAACTCCCTTGTCTTTCATGAAAAAATAATCGCCTCCCCATAGAATACACACAATATCCCTCTGTATATCAGCATACGCCCAGGAACAAAAGTCAGGCGGGCATTTGTTAGGAGTGTCCACTATGAATTCCTGTCCTACGCTAAACTTGCTGCACTCCGGAGCAATTACGCTCTCATCAAAAGCAGCCGGAGGGTTTTCACCATATAAATCCTTATTGTTTAACTTCTTTACCACCACAATTTTTACCTTAGCCATGATTGCAGTTCCTCTTCCTTCAATCCTACTATTACTATATGACCCTATGCCGCAGACTTTCTTTACCTTTCCACTACCTTACAGCGTTCGGCTAACTCTGGGTCGATTTGCAGCCCGAAACCGGGTGCGTTCGGTAGGTCAAGCATCCCGCCCCGGTGCTGGAATGCCTCTTTTGGCTCCGGGAAAAGACGAAGTACGAAGTTCATCAGCTCGTTGTCCATCATGAAGAATTCAACCCACATTGTTTCCAAAAAGGCAGCCACGAGGTGCATGTGTATATTCTGGAGGACGTGGGGCGAGACCATCACCGAGTAAGACCGGGCCAGGTCTATAATTCGTAGAAACTCGGTGATTCCGCCACAGTACGGGCTATCAGGTTCAATAACGTCCACTGCATCTGCATCAATCAACTCCCGGAAATCATATAACGTGCTGTGCTGTTCCCCGGTGGCAATAAAATTGCCGAGCTCCCGGGCCACCTTGTGGACCTGTACGAATCCGTAGGTATCATCGGGAGGTACCGGCTCTTCCAGCCAGTAGATGTGATAGGGTTCCCACCGCTTAAGCATGCGAATTGCGGTCTCCACATCCCAGGTGCCATTTACATCCACCATCAGCTTGATATCTGGCCCGACTGCCTCACGGACTGCTTTAACACGGTCTGTAGCTTGGGCGGTGGTGACCAGACGCGCATTGCCTCTGATTTTCATTGCCGTAAAGCCCTGCTTCACATAATTTACCGCTTGCTCGGCTAACTCATCCGGGCCTAGATGATGGGCAACATTGGCGTAGCAGGGGATACGCTCCCTGATAGGGCCACCAAGCAGCTTGTACATAGGTACGTTCAATGCCTTGGCTTTGATGTCCCAGAGAGCCATGTCTATCAGAGAAATACAATTTAAGGGGATGCCGCGCCTTCCCCATCTGGTGCTGTGCTTATACAGCATGTCCCAAATTTTCCCGATGGCTAACGCGTCCTCACCTTTAATCAGATTGTTGAAGTTACGGTTGATGAGCAAAGTGTATAAATCGCCTATTGGACCGGACGGATAATTATTAAGTTGAATGTAACTCATCCCGGTGATACCCTCGTCCGTCTGGACCTCAGTAACCACGACCTCGCCTATTTCTACCATCTTTGTTTCCACATAACGAGTAGCCTTGACACCTGTAATTTTCATTTTGTTACCTCCTCATATCATAAAGTTATGATTGCATCTGGTTCTTCTACTTAGCCACGTATGTTACTCATTAATGAAGGAATCGATAGGGCAGAAGCCTGGCCTTAAGCATTTGTCGCACTTCAAAAATTCATCCTGGTCGATGACAGCGACATCCTTTGCCACGCTGATAGCGCCTATCGGCCAGTACTCAAAGCAAGCCTGACAGGCTATCCAGAGTACCGGGACGATTTTAATTAATCAAACCTCCCTATAAACAAGCTTGACCTGGCTCCAAAAAGGATTCAAAGCTTAAGTTAGAAGTATGGCCATTCTGGCGTCGGAAGCTGGTGGCCGGCAGCCTAGCGAGCAATGTGGGCAGCACCTGATTATATACCCTCCTCCGTTGCTCAATCAACTTCCTTGTCGTTAGGGTATAAGCTAATAGTGACACCAGGAGATTTCAGATTAAAGGGGTAGAATGGGGAATTGGAGATTTGGTTGAGACAATAAAAGGTAATCCGTATCGCTGTAATAGACTATTGACGAACAGAAACAGGAACGTTTTGGACTCAATAAACTGGTCGAACGTATCACTGAGACCAATGTGGTGAGTATCGAGGTGAGCGTAATTGCTCCTCGTAGTACTTTTCAACACCAAGCTGCGCCATCATATCATTTATCCTGCGCCACTTGCTGGTAAGAGGCGGGTGGTCACATGGGTACTCATCGCACTGGAAACAAAAGTCAACTCCTTTTTCTTTGAAGCAATCCTGCGCGCCGCAGGGCATAAAGCACCTGTCGTATCGACACCCGCGGCATTCGCCTTGCTGAAATAAATCCAGTACTTCCTTGAATTCGGGGTATCTTCCTAGCTTAGGGAGCCAGGTCGAGATTTTTTCCGCAACATCCTCAAATCCGTACAGGAGTTCGGACAATTTCTTGCTCAGTTGTTTTATCTCGCCATTGCGAAACCAGAAACATCTGGAGCAATCCAGGCCGCATGGCGCTAACCGCAGCAAAATATCCTTGTATTCCATATTCCCTCCAGCCGTTTTATATCCCCAATTTTATCACAGGTCAGCCACTGTAACGGCTATCAATAAGCCCGGTTCCGCAGCAGGTGGCTCATAATTTCTAATTATTTTCTTGATGATATCTTTATATTAATGTATTACAATATTAACTAGAAGGAGGTAGGGAAATGCAATACTGCAAGAAGATTGTTCGTGTCCTGGCTGTAGCCGTTATCCTTTCTATTCTGGTTATGGCGTGGCCGACCTCACCGGTGCTGGCGGCCGAGGATATTAACCTGGACCCGGACGATGTTGAAATCGGTGACGAAGTTGATATTGAAGGTGATGGTTTTTACGAAAGTACCGCGAGTGTAGACTATTTCGTGCATATTTATCTCTCTGACGAGGAAGCCGATGAAGGCGATCAGATCGACGATGAGGTGGAAAACTACGAGAAGCTGAAGTCATTGCTGTGGATTGATGATAACGGTGAACTCAGCACCAGCTTTGTGGTGCCTGACGAGCTCACCGATGGGGAAGATGACGTGGCTGTGAAGAGCGGCACGTACTATGTCTATGTCACCTATTATGATGATAAAGATATAGTGGCCGTGGCCGATCTTAGCATTACCGGGGTTGGAGAGGTTGAAGTGGACCCTGATGAAGGTGCGGTGGGCATTGAGGTTGAGGTTGCCGGGTCTGGCTTCCCTGATAATAGTGACATTATCATCGAGTACGACGGCGACGAGCTCGATATTGAAGATGGCGACGATGAGACGGATAGCGATGGGGAGTTTGTCTCCCTCATCATAATCCCGGAAAGCACCGCCGGCGAACACACCATAACCGTTAATGTGGATGGGAATGAAGCGGAAATCGGGTTCGCCGTTGAACCAGAGATTACCATCAGTCCGAGCTCCGGGGAAGCGGATACGGAAGTGACGGTAAGCGGGGCTGGCTATGGCAATCGGCAGGACGTAGTTGTCTACTTCGATGATGACGAGATAGCTGCAGAAACTACCGGTTCAGATGGGAGCTTTGTGGCCACCTTCATTGTTCCTGACCTGACCGCCGGCATTTATGATATTGAGGCTGAGGACGATGACGATAACCTGGATTCAGCCAAATTCACCATACTGGCAACCGCAGAAGAGCCGGTGCCGCAGGAGCCTGCACCGGAACCAACCGAGCCCACGGCACAAACAACAGCGATAAATATCAGCACCAACACCGCTAAGACTGGCTCGGATATAGTGGTCACCGGCGCTGGTTTTATGCCCGGCGGAGTGATAACTATTGAACTTGGCGGAGAAGCGGTGACCACGGCTATAGCGGAACCAAGCGGCATCTTCTACGCCACCTTCAGTGTGCCTGCACAGCCGGCTGGAGACTATACCGTGACCGTCACTGATGGCATCAATGCCAATAAACTGCCCTTCACCATAGAGGCAAAACCTCTGGTAGTACCAGCGCCGCTTTTCCCGGAGATGGGGAGCATTGTGAAGACGCCGGTGCTCTTTGACTGGGAGTCAGTAGAATCAAATAACCCGCCGGTCACTTACACTTTACAGATAGCCACCGACAGTAACTTCCCAGAACAAGCAATATTGATGGAGAGGAAGGAACTCTTAGATTCGGAATATATATTGACATCGGAATACCTATCGACAAAGGAACAGGCCACCAAACTGAATATATACAATAAACCGCTATACTGGAGGGTTAGAGCGGCGGACAGCAATAAAGTATATGGGAGCTGGACGGGTGCCGGTGAATTTAAGGTCAACAAGCCATTTTCCATGCCAACCTGGGCGATCTTTACAGTAGCCGGCGTCATTGCCATCTTAACCTTTTTAATCGGTTACTGGGTAGGCAAGCGGGCTGCTGCCTATCGCTAAACTGACTTTGCCCCAACTCTTCAACTTTTCCCCCTGCCCCAGCAATTTGGGGTAAGGGGAACTTTTATAGCACGAACCTTGGCGGGGGGAGGTGCAGCCAGGGTAGGAAAGGCGACAGTAATGCAAGTCCTCCAATCCTAGCCCGAGCAGTTCAAATGTGAGTTTAAAAAGTATTCCGCTGACTTATCGCGCACTATTATAGCGCCTGGCTGCGAGTTTGGGAGTGGAGCATTGACACTCAGTAAGCACGGAAGTAAGATTGTCATACCTGTTGAGTTAGTGAACCTGTAGTAGAATGGGGGATAATATGAAAGCCGTAATATGCACGAAATACGGACCACCCGATGTTCTTGAATTAAGAGAGATACCAAAACCTGCTCCAAAGGACAATGAAGTACTGATAAAAATATATGCAATAACCTGTCACATTGGAGACGTGAGAGTTCGAAGTTTCGATGTTCCCTTCTGGCAGAAAATTCCTTTCCGACTATACCTGGGACTGACAAAACCAAAAAGACCAATTCTGGGGATGGAATTAGCCGGAGAGATAGAGTCAGTCGGCAAGGATGTGAAACGCTTCAAAAAAGGTGATCAGGTTTTTGCATGTACGGGTTTTGTTTTTGGTGCTTATGCCCAGTACAGGTGTCTGGCTGAAGACTCGAGAAAGATAAAAAATGGTATGGTGGCACATAAACCAGCAAATATGACCTATGAGGAAGCCGCGGCCGGTGTTACTACGGGCGGGATTACGGCACTGGCAGGCCTCAAAAAGGGTAAAATCCGCAACGGACAGAAAGTAATGGTTTATGGAGCTTCTGGGAGTGTAGGCATTTATGCCGTCCAGCTTGCCAAGCATTTCGGGGCAGAAGTTACCGGGGTATGCAGTACCGGAAATCTGGAAACGGTGAAATCCCTCGGCGCCGAAAACGTAATTGACTATGCTCGGGAAGATTTGTCGAAATATGGAAGTGACTATGATATTGTCTTTGACGCAGTAGATAAACTTCCGGCTTCACGAGGAAAAAAACTACTTGCTGATAAGGGAATTTACTTAAAAGTCGGAGCAGACAGTAATGTAAGTATCGAGGACTTTTATTTTCTCAAAGAGCTTGTAGAAGAGGGGAAACTGAAAACTATCATAGATAGGACATATCCGCTGGAACAAATTATCGAGGCCCACAGGTATGTTGAAAAGGGACATAAAAAAGGACATGTAGTCATAACCGTGGGACATGGCAACAAAAACTAACGAATTAGGAGAAAAGCGGGAGGGTTGACAGACCTACCCATGGTCTGCTCCCCTGTTAAAAAGCCTTACTTTTTATTTTTTGAATATACCGAAACAAACCAAAATAAACCACAACCAAGAAAAAGGAGACCTAGACCAGCGAAAAAGATACCTACATAACTCAGCGCTTCCATATTTTCACTCCGATGTGACAGTTTATTTCAGTATATCATATCGCTACTCAATTCAGGGTGTAATATAGCTATCATATTGCAAAGCGCAATCAGCCTGTTAGGGCAATCAAAAAATTGGTAGCAGGAATTTGGCAAGGAAATAAGCAGAGCCTTTAGTAATCAACCGGCTCAGAGTTTCTTATATTGAGATATAATAACGGTAAGGCTGGATAATGTCTCCTGAAG
>Ga0180437_10011968_pt1 | contig 10335 bp, 17 predicted proteins | sample SS_ome_4_FD_132410 | JGI IMG/M metagenome (GOLD analysis project Ga0180437, IMG submission 132410) | Hypersaline lake sediment archaeal communities from the Salton Sea, California, USA - SS_3_D_1 metaG | ecosystem: Environmental > Aquatic > Non-marine Saline and Alkaline > Hypersaline >... | reverse complement strand
ACGATATTTATCTCGATCGACCGTACTATACGGGGCGTATCATTTTTTGAGTACTCGACCTGGTCGTCAGGAGAGTGAGCTGTCACGGAATTTGCTCCGCGCGACCGAGGATTAGCGGTAGAGTGCCTCGATTGCCTCCACGGTCACCACATTCTGGGCCTCGCTTGCCCACCTCGGATTATAGAAACTCCTATCAATTATCAATTTGTCCCTGCACGAATCCGGAGAGCTGAAACGGAGGGCGGACAGACTCTGGGCCGTCATGGAGAAATGCGCCCTCTGTCCACGGAGCTGCGGGGCGAACCGGCTGAAGGGGGAGACCGGATTCTGCCAGTCCAAGGGAACGGTCCTCCACGTCTCGGCCTTCCAGCCGCACTTCGGCTAGGAGAGGCCGTTGGTGGGAACGGGAGGTTCTGGGACGATCTTCTTCACCAACTGCAACCTCAGATGCTCGTTCTGCCAGAACTGGGAGATCAGCCATCTCGGCAGGGGGGCGGCAGTTACTGTGGAGGAACTGGCCAATATGATGCTGGAGCTGCAACGGATCGGCTGCCACAACATCAACCTGGTGACTCCTACCCACTACTCGCCGCACCTCGTCAAGGCCATCGACATCGCGGCCGGCCGCGGCCTGAGGCTGCCCATCGTTTACAACACCTCGGGATGGGAGCGGATCGAAATCCTGAGGCTCCTCGACGGCATCGTCGACATCTACATGCCGGACTTCAAGTACTGGGACAGCGCCATGGCGGCGAAGTACTCCGCGGGTGCGGCGAGTTACCCTGAGCTCACGAAGCAGGCCATCCTGGAGATGCACCGTCAGGTGGGTGTGGCGAAACCGGCGGACGACGGGATCCTCTACCGGGGGCTGATCATCCGGCACCTAGTGATGCCGGAGAACGTGGCAGGATCGCTCGAGGTGATGGACTGGATCGCCGCCAACCTGCCCAAGGACACCTACGTGAACATCATGTCCCAGTACCGGCCCATGCACAAGGCATACGACTTCCCGGAGATCTCCCGGATGATCACCGCGGAAGAGTATATCGCCGTGGTGGAACACGCGAAAAAGGCGGGGCTCACCAACCTGGACATACAAGGCTCCTGGTGGCTCCGATGACGGATGAGCGCATTGCGCGCCCGCCTACGGGCACGGCAGCACCGCACCCGACGCTTCTCGCTTTGAACTGAGAGGAGTTTCCAGAGTCCGAGCCGGGCGGGCAAGTCGTCGTAATCTGCAGACACGGGACGATAGAACCGACTCTTCCGCGGTAACGTCGTGCGCACCCGCCCCGTAGTAGGCTGCGAAGTCGTAGGCGAGATAGACTATCAACTCAGGAGTGTTGCGTTTTTCTTCCTTTCGGGCTAGTCCAATTCAGTAAAAAGAAACCCTGAAGAAGCAAGAGATGGCCGTTACCTTGCGGGTGGCTGAACGGAACAATAGGCGACATGCAGGCGGATCCAGGCAGAAAGGGAGAGCTGACTATCCGGCACGGGCGGTTCAGCGTTCTTCAGTCTCGCGCACAAGCTCCTGAAAATGTGGGATTCTCAGAGTACGACAGCGTAGGGGCTCAGATGACTTTCTCCAGCGACTCTACCACGAATTGGCTTAGGCTTTTCCGCTGTTCCGCGGCGTTGATGTAGGCGCGGCGGTGGAGTTCCGAAGACAACCTCACAACGAACTTGCCGGAGAATGGCTTATCGGGCCTTTAGTTGCGCTCGGCGCAGAACTGAAGATAGTTGTCAATCGATTCTCGAAAGGCCTGTCTCAACTCGTCCACGATATTTCCCTGGAAAGTAATTACGTCCGGGGTGTCCAGGACTTCACCGTAGAGCAATCCGGCCTCGCCGTCGAACTCGACGCACCCGGTGTATCCCTTATACTTCAGCATCTTTGACTCCTGCTGTGATTAGAGACCTCCGCACTGCTTTCACGGATCCTTTGTCCGTCACTCGTTGGGGATATGACCGATGGAACACTGCGCGGACACCCCTCAATGCCGTGCGGACACGCGACCCTCGGCCCTCGGTGATCTCGGCCCCCAACGCACAAGAAAGGCTTTCTATCTCATTCCATGGGATGTCCAATCGAAACGGATCCTCGAGTCTCGCCGCCTATGTGAATCACACGGCTCATTTATATTCGTAGGCGCCTATGTCTATGGCTATTCCTTGTGGACGTAATGTACCATCTATGTCATCAACCGGTGCATCGTCTGCACTACCTGAGTCGATTGCTGGGGACTCAGGCAGGAGATGGAAATCACCTGCCGAAGTGTCGACAAAGAGTGGATCTCCGGTGACAGCGTTACTGCCAATCGTTTCGATATACGCCACGGCTGAACGGTAACCATCTACGAGATTATGGTCAATAACAAGCGTCTCCGTAGGTACAATCGCATCGTAAGCAATACTGAACAGCTCATTCTGGCTGACAACATTGTTCCTGATTAGTACCTGCTTGGCGATAGAACAGTTAACGTAGACTCCACCCGATCCCCACACATCCATGGTACCGTTGTCGTAGATCGTATTGTTAATTATGATCACCGATCCAATGGTCGACGTTGCATTCGAATAGTCGGAAACTATAACTCCTGCTCCACCGTTTCCAAAGATCAAGTTGTTCACAACAGTGATCTTGTCGAGTGTCACATTCGATGGAACTGATATTCGGATTCCGTCCAATCCGTTGTTGCGAGAAATATTTTTATAAAATTCGATTTTCGTGATCGTGTGGGGTGCCTCGTTGAATCCCGGGTTCACCGCTGTCCATAATCCAGCTTTCTCGTTTTCATAGACGAGGTTGTCAAAAACACGAATGTCATCAATGCTACCACCGTTTTCAGAGTTGACATTGATACCTTCCTTGTTGTTATAAACAGTGTTTCCATAGACGTCGATGTCATAGGTATGCTGATTCCAGGCATCGATATATATTCCGAGACGGGGAAGATCATGAACACTGTTGTGATGGATGCTTCCGTGACGACATCCTACCTTGACGTCGATTCCTTCCATATCTCCGTGATGAACATGATTACCGCTGATCTCGAACCCGTCGGTATGGGATACAGAGATGCATTCCTGGTAGCCCTGTCCGCCCTTACAGGCCTCGACTACTTCATTTCCTCTAATGACAAGGTCCTTATCGCCCCACGCCATGATACCTGGCCAGATGGAGTTGAATGTATAATTATCTTCGATGACAATGGACGAGGAGTTGTTCGCAAAGATGGCGCACGCTGAGGAGTTACGCACGTGGAAATTCGCAACACGAATATACGCAAGTTCCCGGATCTCGATGAGTCCCCCCCATTCGTCGGGCACTACTAGTCCCTTGCCGTCGATGATGGCATCCTCGCCCGGGCAGCCTATGAAGACGATTGGAGAGCCAGCTTCGCCGGACCTAGTGAAAACGAGCCGTTCATAGTAGTACCCCCCGCGCACGAATACGGTGTCACCGGGCATGGCTTGTGCGACGGCATATGAAAAAGTTGCCCACGGTCGCGCCTGTGTACCCGGATTGGTATCCTTTCCAGATGTCGATACAAAGTAAATATTTTCTTGTGGATTGGCGTTACATGCGATGAGAAGAATGATACCCACGAGAAGCCCACACGCGCAAACGTGCATGAGATAACGATTAATTGCCTGATTACCGAACATCTTCAAGACTTTCTTATACACACTTAGCATGTTTTGTCGAGTATCCAACATTGAGTGTAGTTCAAGAAGGAAATTCAGTGCAATTCCGCAACCAAAGTTTAACCTGCTTCCTTCCCGTCGGGCGCCGCTATGATTGCGCTCCGGTTCTTGTGCGTGCTCAAGAAACTCGCCTCTGATAGGAGACAGGAGGAGCTACGGGGACATGCTCATCCCCCGGAGTAGGCAGGGAGAAGCTTCTTGTAGTTTTCTCCAGTTACACGCAGCTTTCTCCCGTCTATCGACAATTCGTCGACACCTACTAGTTCGGGCTTCCGACCTACGATCAAGCGATTGGGCAGTCACTTCGCTCATCCCGATCGCGCACAAGGCCAGCCTCTTCAGCCTGTCTGAGCTCCAGCTCGCGTTCGAGGAGAGGTCACTGGGGCCCCGGCAGAACCTGCAGGACCTCACTTGCTTCTTGCTGGCTTTCTCGGCTCGCCCCCCCTGCACCGACTGGTCGACCTATACGACCTCGCGCCTGTCGTCGGCTTGCCGACTCTCGCAGTGTTCGGGCCGCAACGATGGGTTGCGCTGCCGAGCCGTATTCGCTTGCATGATTCTATCGTAGTACAGACCCGCCCCCCGTTGCCACCTTTCCCAAGCGGACCGAGGCGTCGCGTTCGGAACTCCTGCAACCAGGCAACACGCACAGAGGTTGATTCGTGACCTCCGCCTGACGGTCCACCCTGACGGCGGGTACTCTAGACGTCTCCCACCACAGCGAGTCCCCGGTGGCGTTGACGCGTCCAGTACCGGAGAATAAGTTAACGGGCAGGGCGAGCCGCGCACGTGCGTTCATGTTTGCAGATCGTGAGATTGGGAAGTGGTGACCCATGACCGATTACACGGCGCGTCTTGGGACTGTGATTCCACTTGCATCTCGACACACTTTGAACTAGGCTTTACGTGTGAAGCGATTCGATAGGCACAGCCTGGCGAGTGATTTGCTTTTTGTGTCAATAGTGCTGATGATAGTGGGTTGCGTGAGCTCCCGCCCGGCAACACACACCCGAGCCCATGAGGACCTCGGAACGGACATCGCCATGGGTTTCGCGGATGTCTTCGAAGCCTGCAAAGCGGCATGCAGGGAAGTTAGCGCCAATCATGAATTGGCGTGGGCCGCAGGGGATAGAGTGATCCTGATGTCAAACGACCGCCAATACGTCGTGGCAGTGTTTGAAGGCGACATCCACACACGTGTCTTGCCTGCATTTGGCACCGACACGAGCACAGACGCGAAGTTCATACGCGAAGAGTTCTGGGCAGCGCTATGGCAGCAACTGTTCTTTGTTGCCTTGCGGAAGGCCGATACCTCCGTGATGGAGGGGTGGATAGATTCCGGAGCCGACATAGATGCGGCCGTATACGCTGACGGATTCACGCCTTTGATGGTTGCCTCAGCGGTGGGCCGTGTGTCTTTTGTCGAGTTACTGATTGAGAGAGGCGCAACAGTCGATGCCCGCGCAGACAACGGGGCTACAGCCTTGATGGTTGCACTGGAGGAGAGACATACGGGAGTCGTGCGGTTTCTACTCGAGCAGCGGGCCGACGTCAACGCCCAAACAGGAGATGGCACCACGCCGCTGATGAGGGCGCTGGGCGAAGGTCTTCCAGAGGTCGGCGCGCTGCTCATCGAAAACGGAGCAGACATTCACCGACAAAACAACAACGGGCAAGACGCGTTGATGTTCTCAGCACAATACGGACAGACCGAGATCGTCCGACTGCTCATCGAGCGGGGGGCAGTTATTGATCAGAGGGACAAACAGGGAGCCACCGCCTTGGCAATGGCGGCGTTGGGTGGTCAGATCGAGGCTGCCAAGCTGCTCATCGACCACGGTGCGGATGTGAACGTGCGGCTCAACAACGGCTACACAGCCGTGCAAATCGCCTTGGAGTATGGCCATCAGGAGATGGCCAGATTCCTCAAGAGTGAGGGGGTCCAGTGAAGTTCGTAGCGCCAACCGTGCCTTGAGTCGTCACGCGCTGACGTACGAACCGGGCCCTCGCCAGCTGACGAGGATATAATAGAAAAATAACCGATAGCTCCAGACTGCGGACAATCACGGAACATGCGCGGTACACCAGGCTGAAGTTGACGCCGTGCGAGCGCTGCCAGATCGATCTCCCCATTTCCCGGACCGCGCCGTTCCCGTGGAGACCGCAATCCCAATTTCAACGCGCTGCGACCGTCAAGGGTATTCTCTGGGCAATTCCCCCTCGGATCACAAAGTCTGCGTAGGGTTCTGAGGCGTCCCGTTTGTCTAGCCCGGTTTCGCCGGATTCTTATCTTCGCCATCAGATCGCGGCGTGATGGTGTGCCGGAAATAGGTGGCTCCACCCGCCACAACTCCCTCGGCGGATCTACGCCTGAGCGCAGGGAGCTGGCAGCAGTCGTCCAGAGCTGCGTCCGAAGCACGAGGCGGCGTGTCCTGACCTCGGGAAGGCAAGACTGCGAGACCGACTCGGCCTCCATCCGTTCCTTGATGTTTGAGAGGGCCATAGCAGCTTCTCGTTCGTTTTACTTCAACACGATAGCTTCGGCCAGCTTGCCGAGCACCGGTACGGGAACCGTATAGTCTACTTTGACCGTCAGTTTCGTACCGTCGCCTATTGCCCCGCGCCTATTGCTCCGCGCCTTTGCGAAGACCGTACGTAGGAGAGGGGACTACCTGCTCCGTCGGGAAATATATTCCAGCGCTGCCGATACGAGCAGCTCTGAACGGCTTTCCCCCTCCCGTTCGGCAAAGGCATCGATTCTGCTCAATAGCTTTTCGGGAATCGTGATGTTTACTCGTTTGGCTCGTTCGGACAGTTTGTCAAGATCGACTGATACGATAGCCCAGATGACGTTCCTCTCCGCAACGGTCTCTCGAAGCTCTTCCAGGGAGGTCGGGGTGGCAACAGGCTCGTTGTCCATCATCAGCCCTTCAATATGTGTCAGTACAGCCTCTTGAGCATTCTCCAGGGCCTCCTCCACTGTCGTGCCTGCGGAGAAACACCCAGGCAGATCCGGAACCATGACCCCATAGTCGCTGTCAGGGTCTTTGTGAATCACAACTGGATACTTCATTCTCTCCTATCCTGGCCAGGAAATCCCAGCCTGTTTCAGTATCGCCTTAGCCGTTCCAAGCGGCAGATCACTCTTCGGATGTGGAACAGTGACCTTGCCCGGCTTTGTTGGATGCTTGAACTGGTGATGACTGCCACGGACGTTGTGCACGTACCAGCCATCCTGCTTGAGCAATCTGATGATTTCCGAGCTTCGCACGATGTGTATTATACACACTTCGTGTCTCCTCGTCAAACCAGAACAGGCCGAAATTGTCAACAACCTTCAGATATTGTCAGAGAGAGAAGGCGCTTTTTCCGAAGTAGTGCCTTGCCCGGCGCTCTGCAACCCACGGGTTGCGGGTTTGCAGACAAAGACTATTTCGATGTTGTTTTCCGGGGAAAAGCTGACCACTATCCAGGCAGCTAGCCGAGCACAACAACTATCTGCCCAGCACCTCTTCAACACGGGCACTCTTCCGATACACCGTACCCTGGAAAAGACCTACCAGGGAACCTGTATCAACGGTCACTTCGATAAGATAAGTGGCAAGCTTGGGATTGCGGGAGACCTCTTTCGCGTCGGCGTACACGGTACCGCTGCTGACGGATTTGAAATAGGAAATGCAGACCTGAATAGCGACGGCTACCGTCCCATGCGAGTTGGAAGCTACTGAAAACGCTGAATCGGCTAAAGCGAAGAGCACACCGCCGTGAACGGTGTTCACGCTGTTTAGGTGTTTTTCACTCAACTCGAGCTTCGCCTTGGCGGTTCCTTGACCCCACTCACAAATCTCGACTCCCAGGTACCGTGCGTAGCGATCCTGGTCGATGAATTTTGGCATTGCTTCCACAGTTACTCCCCCTCTTCCCTACCTATGCGGCACGGATGATCGATGCTGCTCCATCCTACATTGGGATCTCTGTAGCTGGAAACCAGTATTTATCAGTCTTGACTTCCGAAACCGTAGAATGTCTTTATCATGTGGTTGGCTACAGCGGCTGCCGCTACACACCTGGCGTCGTATCCTGTTCCATTTCAAAGGCCTACTCAAAGGTCTACGCAGGCTTCAGCATCGTCTGCGTATGGCGAGAGAAGCAGCGCTCAGGGGATCATGGGCGTGTTTCTGTCTAGCCGTTCCTTACCGGTTCGAATAGCCGATGGCGACAGAGATGGATCCGAGGGTGAGCAGGTACCCGCCGGTCATGAGATTCCATCGAGCAGCGAGCGAGCGGTATTGTAACAAGTGGATGGTAACGGAGAAGACTGCCCTTACGGACAGTATGTAACCGTGAAGTTGCCGTTGACGGTGCTGTTTTCGTCGGCGGTGACGTCCATCCGTCCGGTCACCAATCCGCCGGAGGTGGCAGACACCGAGAGTATCTCCACAGCCCCCTCGGCGCAGATATAGTTCGTCACCCCATCGTACAGCGTAACGTACTGTCCGGTTTCGAATCCCAGCTCGTACAACCCGACGGCATCGACCGGCGCCTTCGGAACCTTGAAAAAGACCTCGTAGTCGGTAGCGCTAAATGCTCCAAATGCGCATGGATCGCCGCCAACGGCGGTGATATCGCGAATCTCGACCGTCAGGTTTCCGCCGAACCCTTCCTCGGCCAGGTCACCGTCCTCGGTGCCCTCCCACGTCCAGGACACACCACCAATCTTGCCCTGCAGATTCTGATCGATAAAGCTATAGCTGCCAACCCCGGTGTTGTTGCAGGCAAGCAGGGCAAGTGCCAGAACGATCAGTACCGACATGCGGAAACACCACTTCGCCATGGGTATCCATCCTCAGTATCCAAGAAAATGGCGAAGCAACCGTCATCTCCTACACCTCTGATAACGACTTCTTCAAGGGAAAGATTGAATCCTTCCCTGTGACCCGTTTCTTGCTGGAGCTGACACAGCATATCCCGCCCCGTGGATCGCAGTATATTCGACGGTATGGATTGTATGCCTCCCGGACGAAGGGCAAATGGCCGGATATGCCCCATGTGATGCGGCTCGCTCCTGCCGGAAAGCCGAGCGTCTGCAGACTCCTCAGCCGGTGCGATCCTGCCCGGAAGAAACGCCATGTTCGGTCTCATCCAAGGAAAGCCGCTGCACCTGGGCAAGGCTCATCGCTCAGGTGTATGAGGGCTGCGCGCCCCGGTGCTCCCTTGACCTGCACGCGATGCGGCTCGCCGATGCGGATCCTCACCGTGATCACCGAGCCGGAAGAGGTCCGTAAGATCTTGCGGCACCTAGTGAAGGTCGGTCGGCCGCCCCCGGGGTTGGATCCAAACTTCGTGTAATCTGCTATCTGTCTCCTGCCTACTCCGGGGAATGAGTATTTCTTCGCGGCGTTCCTCGGCCTTCCAAAGAGCCATGTATTTTGTTTTGAGTACTCGAGCTGGTCGTCAGGAGAGTGAGCTGTCACGGAATTTGCTCCACACGGCCGAGGATTAACGGTCGAGTGCCTCGATTGCCCCACGGTCACCACATTCTGAACCTCGCTGGCCCACCTCTGATTATAGGTTTTCCTATCAATATCAATTGATGATCACTCGGCGGAAGTACTCCGACATTCTGTGGAGATTCCCGAGAGGGATATTCACGAATCTGCCGACTTCATCGAAGCCACCTTCCAAAACGAGGCAATGGAAATGGGGATTGAATCGTAAAAATTCCCCCGCCGACTGATAGGCCAGAACCATTCCGGTTTTTATGCTTGTCTTCGCCGCCTTGTTGTAAAATCGTTGAATAATGGCGAAGATAATTCGGCTGACATCGGAGAACAGACGGCGGTTGTGGCGGAAGTAGGGCCGCAGGATGCGTGGTACCGTGAAAACGAACTGCCTATGGGGCAAACTCAGCAGCAGATGATCCCTCATGTACCCTGAGAACAGTAGGGTCCGTTTCTGCCAGCAGGAGGGGCAGAAGTAGAAGGATTTACAGGAAAATGGGCGGAAATACTCATATTTGCATTCGGGATTGGTGCACTGGATTCGGACGATACCCCTGGAGTACACGCCTGGAACAATATTACAAACCCTCCTATTCTGTTTGCAGTAGTTGTAGCACGAACGAGTCTTAAACCCCGTTACGGCCAGGGCTTCAACTTCGGGACTCAGAAGGACTACAAAAACTACGGCAATTCAGATGCAATAGGGAGGGGATAATGAATTGCATGCTGAACAGAAAAGGGGTGAATCCATGCAGGATTACCCGCGGGTTTTCATTTTCACGTATTGGTGGCGAATTCCTTGCCTCGGCGTATGAGGTGATCCTGCCCGTTTTTCGCCACAGGATCACGGGCTTTGAAACAGGTGAGGGTGAGCAGACATACTCCCTGACAGCAAAGCAGCCTTTGGTCAGCATGGAGGCAGGAAGATGAGTAACGGTAGTGTTTCGGTGGCGATATACGCAAGGGTATCCTCGGAACAGCAAGCAGAGGCTGGTACCACAGCGAGCCAATTGGAGGCACTATTACAACGGGTGAAGGAAGATGGATATGAGGTAACGCCGGAATTGTGCTTTGTTGACGAAGGCTACAGCGGTGCAACATTGATTCGGCCTTCTCTGGAACAGTT
>Ga0180437_10011967_pt1 | contig 10336 bp, 8 predicted proteins | sample SS_ome_4_FD_132410 | JGI IMG/M metagenome (GOLD analysis project Ga0180437, IMG submission 132410) | Hypersaline lake sediment archaeal communities from the Salton Sea, California, USA - SS_3_D_1 metaG | ecosystem: Environmental > Aquatic > Non-marine Saline and Alkaline > Hypersaline > Sediment... | reverse complement strand
TTCACCTTTATGATCAACGCGGCATCTACACGGTGACACTGACAGTCTCGGGACCAAGCGGCAGCGCCACCAGGACGAAGACGGATTATGCTTATAATCTGATCGGTATCATTTATGCGGATAACACATCAGTGGGCAAGCCGCACTTCTATTCTCGTGATGGCCTGATCACGTTTGGCAAAGTCATCTGCTATACGGGCAACGTGAAGATCCCGGCTGCTCAGATGAAGTACACGCGCATGTTCCACAGCGCCTGCAACTCGTTCCCTTATTTCGCCGAGGCGTTCAACAGGGGCGTGATGTTTGCAAAGACCAGCGATGTGAAGGTTGAGCACGATTCGGCCGTTCCGTATCTGGAGTATTATCTGCGTGGATATACAGATCGGGAGATCCTTGCGTACCTCAATTCGATCGAGAACAACCACGAGTACTACAACTTCAACGAGAAGCCGCCGTCAATGAGAATGCGGTAAACGCATCCGTACAACTCAGGCCCCAATGCCGCTTATGTGTGCGGCTCCCATGCCTGAACATTCTTCCGAAGCAGGAGCAAACATGATTGTAGCCATACATCCTGATGATTACGCAACCCCGACAAGCGGCGGCCCGGATTCTTCCTCACCCCGGTGGACGCGTCTGCTTGAGGATGCCGGGCACCACTTCCGACAAGTCGATGTTTTCCGGGCGGATATCCTGAGCCAGCTCCGCGGCTGCGACGGTTTCATGTGGCGACATGCCCATATACCGCTGCATCGCCAGGTTGCCCGCCGCCTGCTGCCGGTAATCGAGAAAGAGCTGGGAATCGCCGTTTACCCCGATCAGAACACCTGTTGGCACTACGATGACAAGATAACTCAGTACTATCTGCTGACCGCGGCCAACATACCTGCACCCAGGACATGGGTCTGGTTTGATTATGAACAGGCCATGCACTGGATTGAAAGCGCGACCTTCCCGCTGGTCATCAAGCTCTGGAGCGGAAGCGCTTCGACGAATGTCAGAATGGTGCACGACCATGAACAGGCCGTTCAGTGGATTCGAAAGCTTTTCACACATGGCGTTGCCGATATGAACGAACTGTCCGGCAAAGGGACCGCGGAATTCATCGCCCGACTTCGCCGCGCCGCAAGAGTCATTCTGAGAGGCGCAGGCGTCGGACGGCCATGGGAACTTCACAGGAACTACCTGCTGGCGCAAGAGTTCATCAATGGCAACGATTTTGACACGAGAGTTGTCATCATTGGCAACAGGGCATTCGCCAAGCGGCGCTTTAACCGCCCCGGAGACTTCCGCGCAAGCGGCTGTCGCAACATTGACTGCAATCCCGCAAGAATAGACATGCGGGCGGTGCGTCTTGCATTTCGCACTGCGCAGCGTTTAGGCGCTCAGTCGCTGGCTCTTGATATACTGCGGCGGGGTGAGGAGTTCCTGGTGGTTGAAATCAGCTACACCTACCCGTCCTACGCCCAGTATGAATGCCCTGGGCACTGGGAATTGAAAGATGATGAGGTGGTCTGGATAGAAGGGCGGATGTGGCCTGAGGAAGCACAGATAGAGGACTTTCTCGTGCGCCTCGAAGAGAAGCATGATTCACGGAGTCTTCTGTGCGTATAGGATTTCTCACGCCGGAATTTGTGACCGAGCCGAACTTTGCCGGAGGCCTGGCTCAGTACCTCAACAGGGTGACGTCCGGGCTGGCCCAGCGCGGCCACGACGTGGAGGTCTTCGTCGCGGCGGACACCGAGGAAACAATTGACCATCACGGGGTCAGGGTACACCGTACAAGACCAAGGAAGCTGATGCGCCTGAGGCTGGTTAATCTTTCCCTCGGGATCGCGGACAGGCAGAGGTTGACGAAACTTCAGCTTGCATGCAGCACGGCACGGGGCCTCAACGGTGCGTTTTGCCGCCGCGCCTCGGTTGAGCAGTTCGACATTGTGCAGGCCGCCAGCTGGCTTGGCACAGCGTACTTTGCGGCAAAAAACCCGTGGACTCCGGTGGTCGTCCGGGCGTCCTCATTCGAAGATCTGCTCTTTCCGCACCGGGGCCAGGAGATGTCCCTTGACCAGAAGATGTACAACCGATTCGAAACAGCGGCTATGCGGAGATCCGCGGCCGTTTACGCACCAAGTAGATATCTTGCCGGCGAAATTCAGAAAGCGACCGGGATTTCCTCGCACGTGCTCAATCCGCCGTACCTTAGCCGTAACGGCCTGACGTCCGAAGGGCGACATACTTCTTTAGGCGAGTGGCGTGATTTTGCAGTGTATTTCGGCAAAGTGGCAAAATACAAAGGCGCCGGGCTGCTGGCCGATGCGCTGGAGCCTGTCCTTGCGGATGGTCGCGGGATCCGTCTGGCGATCGCCGGGCCGGTCGAAAACGATTCTGCATCGAAGAAGCTGTTGAACCTCGTTGAGATGTACCCCGACAGCGTACGCTATCTCGGATGCCTCAGGCATGAGGCTTTGATGAGCGTTGTCAAAGATGCAAAAATCGTGGTTTTGCCGTCTCTTATGGACAATCTGCCGAACACCTGCCTCGAAGCGATGGCGATGCGCAAGGTGGTTGTCGGCCCCGCCGGCGTAAGCTTCGATGAGCTTATCACGGACGGCGAATCCGGAATCCTCTTCAGGATGGGGGACTCTGTATCCTTGAGGCACGCCATTCTGCAGGGATGGGACTTGAGCGACGAGCGCCGCCGGGCAATGGGGGACGCCGCGGAGACGCGTATTCGCTGCATGGCGCCCGCGACAACCTTGCAGGAGCTTGAGCTATTCTATGCGGATGTCATAGATGACGCCAAGAGACGCAAGCGAGTGCAAAGAATGTAAACCATGCTTCTGACTGTAACCATACAAACCTATAACAATGCTGAGCTGCTGGATTCGACCCTGGAGCAGTTGCGCGGGCTGCAATGTCCAAAGGCAGACGATTACGAAATTCTCATAGTGGATAACAACAGCTCCGACAGCACTTCCAAAGTCATTCAAAAACACATCGTCGCGAGCAGATCGCGCATGAGGAGTGTCTTCGAACCGCTGCAGGGTCTGAGCCATGCCCGCAATTGCGCATTGAAGAAGGCTCGCGGACAGGTGGTTTGCTTTCTCGACGACGATGTGTTTGTCGACCCGCAATGGCTCACGGCGGTCTCAACCGCCTTCGGCCGGTACTCTGCCGACGTGGTGGGGGGGCGAAGCTATCTTATCTACCCCGGCCAGCGGCCCCCATGGATGACTGCAACAACCGAAACCCTGCTTTCCCGGCTTGATCACGGCGACCGCACACTCGTGCGCACCAGCAAGGACCTGTTCGGCCTCAACTTCGCCGTCCGCCGCAGTCTTGCGATTGCTTTGGGAGGTTTTCGAACGGATTACGGCCGCAGCGGCAAATCGCTCAACTGCGGCGAGGAAATCGAACTGCTGCACCGCGTTCGGCGGGCCGGCGGCATGGTGGTTTACGAGCCGGCGGCTGTTGTCGGGCACGTCGTCAAGCCTGAACGGCTTTCCCGCAAGTGGCTGCTGCGGCGCACGTATGCGGGCGCTGTCGCGGCAGAGCGCATGTCGATGCGAAACGGAAAACGGGATGGCGTAATAAGGCTGCTGGTCCACAGCGGGCGCTGCTGGGCGAGCGTTGCAAAAAGCATGCTCCGGGGCAAGGATGCACCGCCTGTGCTGTTTGAGAAGCAATATTTCGCAGCGTACAGCCTGGGCAGACTTGCCGCGGCAGTACAAAACCGTATGGCCCTGCTGAGACCCTTGGAAAAGGAGCCGGCGTGGACGGCATAAGCGTCATAATTCCTCTCTACAACAAAGCGGCTCACGTCGGACGGGCATTGGAGTCTGCGCTTTGCCAGGATTTCCATGACACTGAAATTATCGTGGTGGACGACGGCTCTGTCGATGAAGGCCCGGCGGTCGTCAGGAGTTACCGAGACAAGCGCCTGCGGATGATCAGGCAGGCTAATTCAGGGCCCGGCGCCGCCCGGAACCGAGGCGTCGCCGAAAGTCGCCATCCGTACATCGCATTTCTTGATGCCGATGATGAATGGCTTGATGGTTTCCTCCGGACATCCATGGAGAACCTGCTCAGACACCCGGATTGTGCTCTGTCGATAACCGGGCATTACGTCGGGGAAGACAAACGGCTCTGGCCCGGGCTGGAGATACTGCAGGTTTCCAAAGGCCCGTGGCGGCTGCACTCGGACATAAGTCCTCGCATTATGGGGGCGTCGCTGGCGTTCATACATTCCGCCGGCGCGGTGTTGTGCCGGCGCGAGGTCGTGAGTCGCTTCGGCGGCTTTTATGAAAAAGCATGTGTTTACGGCGAGGACCTGTATCTGTGGCTGCAGGTCATGCTGAATTGTCGAATCTTTCGGGACCCGGCGCCCCTGTTTTGGCAGCATACAGAAAGCTCCGAACTGGCGCGAGCAGGGCGTGCCATTCGCCGCCACGACCCCGTGCTTCCGTTCCTGACATGTCCCGGACCCGTAAGGGCCAGCTGCCCGCCGGAGCACAAGAACCTCCTCGAGAAGTATCTCGCCTATGAAGCCTTGTGCTGCGCCCACGAATGCTCGAGTGAGGGCAATACGGCAATCGCACGGCGGCTTGTCAAGGATTACCCGCTGATGAGCTGCTATGTATGGCAGTACGCCAAGCTCAGATACAAAATTGCCTTTCCCGCGACCATTCCCCTTCTGCAGACGTCAAAAAGGGCGATGCACGCTGCGGCCATGGTCTTCACAAGCTGACTTATGCAGACCTGCACAGACAAAACCTCTAATACGGTTTCTGGTACACGGGCAGGAACCGCTGCACCTGAAGTAAGCGTGATCATCCCGCTCTTCAACAAGGCCGGATTCATTCGGCGCGCCTTGGACTCCGTACTGGCTCAGACACATGCCGATTTTGAAGTAATTGTCGTCGACGATGGCTCCCAGGATGACGGACCGCATTTGGTGAACAGTTGTATTGACGAACGAATTCGGCTTGTCCGTCAGGAAAACGCAGGACCTGGGGCCGCTCGCAATAAAGGAACACACATGAGCAGAGCGGCCCTGGTAACCTATCTGGACGCCGACGACGAGTGGATGCCGCATTTCCTGGAGCGTTCGGTCCGGACGCTCAATGAGAATCCGGACTGCGATTTCGTTGCCTCGGGATATTATATAGGCCCGCACAAAGCTGAAAGAGGCCGTCAGTTGACCGGCCACGGCATACCGGCAGGTCCCTGGCGTATGCCTCTTGACGTCAGCAACGAGCAGTTGAGTTATGCCCTTGGGGTCTTTCATGCCTGTTCGACGGTCTACAGGCGATGGGTAGTTGAGAAATACGGCGGCTTCTATAGCAAAAATCGCTGCAATTATGGCGAAGACGTCTATCTCTGGCTGCAGATGCTCTTCTCCCACAAATGTTACCGCATCGAAGAACCATTGGCCTGGTATCACTGCGAGGCATCCGAATTAGGGCTAAGCAGCGCCAGAAAGTCCTTCCCAATAGAGCCGTCGCTCATCGATGTTGAGCCGTTGTACCGAAACTGCCCATCGGCATACAGACCCCTGCTGGATCGCTGGCTCGGTATTCATGCCCGTCGGGCAGTGCACCTGAGCATCGAAACGGCTGAGATGGACAAAGCTAAGCAACTACTCAGGACTTTTCCTCAGATCAAACGGTGGAAATGGGAATATCTCAAAATACGAATCAAAATGCATTTCCCTTGGTTGATCCCTGTTGCACGAAGCGCAACGGCTGGAGTTGGCCGCTTAAAAAGTCTGGCGGCATCTATTTTGCGGAGATCCAATGATGAATGAGAAACCGATTGAGTCTCTCGATTGCGAGAATGTGGTTAGCGCGGTTATCCGTGTGAGGAACGCTGCGGCACATCTGCAGCGGTGCCTGTCGGGACTTAAACGCCAGATACTGCCTGCGTCTTATCAACTGCAGGTCATCGTGGTGGATAACAACTCCACCGACGATAGTCTCGCCGTAGCTCGCAGGTACGGAGCCGCAGTTGTTCCGGTGCAGCGCGACGAGTTCACCTGGGGTAGTGCCCTCAACAAAGGGATTGCACTGGCCGTGGGTCGGATTGTGCTGCTCCTGTCATCCGACACTTACGCTCCGGACAGCCGGTGGCTGGGCGAGATGCTCAAGCCCTTCCCGGATCCCTGCGTTGCCGCCGTCTACGGCCGACAGGTTCCGTACAGGGATGCCCCGGTTGATGAGCGCGTGAGGCTCAAGAAGCGATTTCCGCCCACATCCATGCGGTTCGACGCCAACAACAGCGATCCTCACCCCAGCGGCAGAGGCATCATCGTATCGAATGCCTGCGCAGCCATCAGGCGAAGCGTCTGGCAGCAGGTTCCCTACGATGAGCAAATCAGCGGCGGCGAGGAGGGCGTATGGTCGTGTGATATCCTGAAGCGCGGCTATACGATCGTCTATCAGGCCACCGCAAAGATCTACCACTCACACAGAGACAATCCGCTCAAACAGGCATGGAGGCATTGGGAACTGCGAGCAAGGGAAGGACTCTTTTCCAACGGGCAAAGCAACCAGGCAGCGTCGCTTCGCTGGCTCGGAGCGTTTGCAAAACGGAGGCTGCAGAACTGTCTCTACCCCGGCGTTCCTATACGCTCACGGGTGGAAGGAATAGCCGTGCTTCCAGTGGAACTGGCCGCCTTTGCACTGGTGGATTTCATCCCCAAGAAGCACATGGAACCATCTAAGCTCAAACGCCTGTTTTGGCGCTGAACCCAGGGAGCGGAATCGCAGTGGACGAAAGCATAACAATTTATCAATCAACGGTTGCCGCAGCCATAATGCTGGCGTGTCTAACGCTGATGGTGCCGCGCAAGTACTTCCTCATGCCATTCATTCTCGCCTCCTGCTTCATCCCTACGGACCAGCGTTTCATTTTGATGGAACTGGATTTCACCGTGCTTCGGATGCTCGTCCTCGTCGGTGTCGCACGTATTTTCGTCTATGGCGAATACAGACCGCTCAAATTCAATGCAGTTGATCGCCTTCTGTTTACATGGGCCGTAGTCGGCGCCGCAATGTACGTCATTCAGCAGAACAACTGGGCCGCGGTAATCAACAGGGCGGGCTTCTTGTTCACGGCGGTGGGACTCTACTGGCTGTTTCGCCAGAAAGTCGCGTCACACGAGGACACCGCACGCGTATTCGCGATGCTTGGCCTGTGCGCCATCCTGTCGCTGCCCTTCGTGCTTGTCGAATGGTCGACGGGCGGCAATCCTTTTGTGATACTTGGCAATGTGATCACCGCCGTCAGGGATGAGAAAATCAGGTGTCAGGGCGCGTTCCCCCATTCCATCATGATGGGACTCTTCTGGGCCATTCCTGCGCCGATGCTTGTTGCATTGGCCCGCACACGAAGAAATCACTTGCTATACTGGCCGGCATTAGCGTCGAGTATAATCATTGTGATTGCGTCCGCCTCCAGCACGCCGATCCTCGTGTTTGGTGTCACAATGGCAGTGGCCGCCGCATTTGCGTGGCGGCGATATACGTCCGCCATCGTCTGGTCTTTCCTGGTATTGGCCGCGGCGCTTCATGTCGTAATGAACGCGCCGATCTGGCATCTGCTGGCCAGAGTAAACATCATCGGCGGATCCACGGGATGGCACCGCTATTTTCTGATCGATCAGGCCGTGAGCCACTTCAGAGAGTGGATGGTCATGGGCTCCAAAACCACTGATCACTGGGGCTTCGGGCTTGGCGATGTCACCAACCAATACATACTGGAAGGTGTGCGCGGGGGCATGATAACGCTCATCTTCTTCGTGCTCATGATGTACGTCGTCATGAAGAAGTTGCTGGAGGCTTCGCTCTCCGGGACGGGCCGCACACAAAGAGGCACTGCGTGGGCATTGTTCGCCATGATGGCTGCCCATGCCGTCGGCTTCATAGGAGTCAGTTACTTCGGACAGATCTCTATATTGTGGTATCTGACACTGGCCGCCGCCGCTTTGTTCGCTGATACCACAGCAGTTGCCGGCCGGCAATTGGCGCCGGCCTCATTGAACGTGGGGACAAATCAATGCACACCGCAATACCATCGCCCGCCGGTTCCTGGCACGCCGCTGCAGTATGCGCGCTGATCTGCCGCATCTGCGGCTTTTGGGCATAGGGACCAACCCGGCAATATACTAAGGCTGATCATGCACTACCCTGACGTATCTGTCATTATGGTCAACTGGAACACGCGAAAGCTGCTTTGCGAATGCATAGAATCTGTCTATGAGCACGCAGGCGACGTAAGCTGCGAAATCATTGTCATCGACAATGCATCTTCCGACGGCTCCTCCGCAATGGTAAGAGATCGATTCCCTGAAGTTCGCCTCATCGAAAATCCCGAAAATTGCGGCTTCGCCCGCGCAAACAACCAGGGAATGCAGCAGGCGTCCGGCCGATACGTCCTGCTCCTCAACAGTGACGCCCGCCTTCTCGGCGGGGCACTTGAACATGTCGTCGAATTCGCTGACCGTAATCAGGATGCGGCGGTGGTCGGATGCCGTGTTCTCAACTCCGACATGACGCTTCAGCCTACGTGCTTCATGTTTCCATCCCTGCTCAACATGATTCTGTCATCGAGCTATCTGTATAAGCTTTTTGCGAACAATCGATTCTGCGGACGCGAGCGCATGACCTGGTGGCAAAGAGACGACGTTCGCGCGGTGGATGTCGTAACCGGCTGTTTCATGCTCGTAAGGCGCAGTGCCATCGAATCCGTCGGCATGCTCGATGACCGGTTCTTCATGTACGCCGAAGAGACCGACTGGTGTTACCGCTTCAAGCAGGCCGGATGGCGGGTGCTCTTCACCCCAGAGGCCCAGATCGTTCACCATGGCGGCCAGAGCAGCCGCAACGTGAGGCCGGAAATGCTGATCGAACTGCGGCTCAGTATTTTAAAATTCATGAAAAAGCACCACGGCCGCTTTCAGTATGCAATCGCCTCAGCGCTTGTGTTCCTGTTCATTGCCCTTCGTCTTCCGCTATGGTTTCTGCTGCAGAACATTCCGAATGAACAGAAATCATCTGCCGAGGCACGGGTGCGTGCCTACACAGGATGCATCAGGAAAATACTGCTCGCCAATGAGGCCCGGGATCGTGTGCCGGGCAGACTTACGGAGTCGGCCGCACAGAGTGCCCGCGGCTCCGCAGTTTGAATTCTGCTTTTTGGGGGAAATCGTGTGAACGTCAAGGTCCTGGCGACATCCGCTTCACATTTCGCCGTCAAACGCTGCCTTGGTCCGTTCTGGATAAGGCGCAAGTGGCTCGCAAAGACGCAATGGTATGATGAGGACCGGCTGCGCACGCTGCAACTGAATCGCCTCAGGAAGCTGGTCAGGCACTGCCTCGCAACTGTTCCCTATTACAGGGAAGCCATGAACACCAAAGACTCACCACCCGTCGCGATCGCATCATTGGAAGACATCAAGTCCTTTCCCATTCTCAGCAAAAGCGACATTCTGGCTGCCGGAGACGCACTGATTTCCGAAAGATACCCGCACTGCGCGCTCAAGTCCGCCCGAACCGGCGGCAGTACGGGAACTCCGTTAATCATCAAACGAAACTGGGCCTTAATCGGCAATGAACATGCTTTTGTGCGTCGGCAGTGGGACTGGGCGGGGATTTCGCTAAGCGACCGATGTGCGATCCTGATGAGCAGAATAGTGGCCGATACTAACAGATCGGATGAGAAACTGCACGCCTACGCGCCATTCATGAGAGAATTGCTGCTGTCCACCCATCATTTGTCTCCTGATACTGCGCCGCGCTATCTTGAAGCCCTCCGCGACTATCGCATCAGCGCAATCGTGGGTTATCCGTCGGCAATCGGGTTCCTGGCAAAGATGAGCCGGCAGTTGGGATGCCGCGTCAGACTTCGCGCCGCATTGACGACGTCGGAAGTGCTCACCCCGGCGACAAAGGAGGAAATCACGGCCGCCTTTGATTGTCCGGTGTACGACTTCTGCGGCAGTGCCGAACGTGTCTACTACATACAGACCTGCGAACACGGCACTTATCACCTGATCCCCGAATACGGGTACACGGAGCTGATTCCGGTTGATAGTTCCGAGCCCGACCGCTGTCGCGTTGTGGCCACCGGCTTCTGGAATTACGCGATGCCATTGATTCGCTATGATACCGGCGACATTGTCATCAAACGTCACCATCCTTGTCCATGCGGAAGAAAATTCCAGCCGATCGAGTCCATAGACGGGCGCGAAGGCGACGTGATCAGGACCCCTTCGGGCAGACAACTCGGCGTTACACTGCTCATACAAATCCTCTACGTCCTGTGCGGAACGTCCAAC
>Ga0180437_10011966_pt1 | contig 10338 bp, 13 predicted proteins | sample SS_ome_4_FD_132410 | JGI IMG/M metagenome (GOLD analysis project Ga0180437, IMG submission 132410) | Hypersaline lake sediment archaeal communities from the Salton Sea, California, USA - SS_3_D_1 metaG | ecosystem: Environmental > Aquatic > Non-marine Saline and Alkaline > Hypersaline >... | reverse complement strand
GGTCGCAGGCGGCGGATTCAAGGGCGGCCGCGTCGTCGGCTCGTCCGACGAGAAGGGCGAGAAGGTCAAGGAAAGACCCGTCTATCCGGCGGATCTGCTGGGCAGTTTCTACCTGCTGGCCGGCATCGACGCCGGTGCCCAATTGCCTCATCCCTTGGGCTTCGATGCCCGCGTCCTGGACGCCGAAAAGGAAGGCATGAAGTCGACCGGACTCCTGGAGGAAATCATGTAGCCGTCCCGAAACGGCAAAATAGCGTGGAGTAGCTCAATGAGTAGTATCACAAGGCTTACCGTTTTGGGGCTGGCCGTTGTGCTGGCCGCGGCATCCTCGGTCTGCGCGCAGAACCAGTACATCGGTTACGTCTATCCCGCCGGCGGCCAGCAGGGCACCACATTCCCGGTCAAGTTCGGCGGACAAGGGCTCATCCATGCCTCCGACGTGGTCGTCAGCGGCGAAGGGGTCTCCGCTCGGCTGGTCGACTACTACCGGGTCATGAACAACCAAGAGCTCCAGTTGCTCAGACAGCAACTCGCCGAGTTGAAGAAGAAGGAAACGACCCTCGGCGACGTGATGGCGGCCAAGATGGCCTGGTTCGAGTTTCCTGCACCCATCGGCCCGGTCCAACCGCCGCAACCGGCCCAGGCGGACGGCGCCGCTCCGTCCGAGAAGGAAGTGGCCAAGCAGAACCTGATCAAACGGATCGAGATGTTGTTCGCCGCAGACGAGCGCAACCCGGCCGTGCGTGCCCACATGGAGCTTGTCTTTGCCGAGATCACGGTGGACCCCGACGCGAAACCGGGCCGGCGAGAAATCCGAGTGATCACCAAGCGCGGCGTCTCCAATGCGCTCTCCTTTTACGTCGGCCAGGTGCCCGAGGTTGCCCGAAAGCCGATGAAGACCGCTCGCAAACCTGTGCTCGGCAAGGAGTCTCTGGCCCAGCGCAAGAGGACGCCGGAAGAAGAGGAAATGGCGATCACGGTGCCCTGCACGATGAACGGCCAGATCGGTGCGGGCGAGGTGAACCGGTATCTTCTCCGGGCCACCAAGGGACAGCGCCTGGTCATCTCCGCCAAAGCCCGCCAACTGGTCCCCTATGTCGCCGACGGCGTTCCCGGTTGGTTTCAGGCCGTGCTGAGGCTCCACGACGCAGGCGGCAAGGAGTTGGCGTACAACGACGATTTCCGTTTCCACCCGGACCCGGTCATCTATTTCGAGGTCCCCGAGGACGGCGAGTACGTGCTCACCATCAACGAGGCGCTCTTTCGCGGCCGCGAGAGTTTCGTCTACCGGATCACCATTGGCGAACTGCCCTTTGTGACCAACATCTTCCCGCTGGGCGGCCGTGTGGGCGAGCCGGTCCAGATCGAGGCCAGCGGCTGGAATCTGGAAAACACCACGCTCCCCCCGCCTCCCCAAGACGCGAAGCCGGGGCGCCATCGGATTGCCGCCACCAACGGGAGTCTCGTTTCCAACTACGTGCCTTTCGCCCTGGACACGCTGCCCGAGTGCCTGGACGCCGAATCCGACGACGAGCCCTCCCAGGCACAGAAAGTGACGCTTCCGATCATCGTCAACGGGCGGGCGGATCGCCCTGGCGATTGGGACGTCTTCGAGTTGGAAGGGAAAGCCGGTGAAACGATCGTCGCGGAAGTGCACGCGCGCCGGCTCGGCTCCCCCTTCGACTCTTTCGTCAAGGTCACCGGCGCCGACGGCAAGGTGATCGCGCTGAACGACGATCATTACGACGCGGGATCGGGGCTGAACACCGACCATGCCGATTCCTACCTGATGGTGAAGCTGCCCGCCGACGGAAAGTACTTCGTCCACCTCGGCGACACGCGCCGACACGCGGGAAAGGAGTATGCCTACCGACTCCGGATCAGCCGGCCGCAGCCCGATTTCGCGCTGCGTCTGATCCCTTCGCGGATCGTGATGCGCAGCAAGGGGGCCGCCAACGTGACGGTCTTCGCCATCCGCAAGGACGGATTCACCGGGCCGATCAAGCTGAGCTTCCAAGACTTGCCCGAGGGGCTCGAATCGGGTGGCGCCGTGCTGCCGGCCGGGAAAGAGACAGTTGCCCTGACAGTGAAAACCACCCTCACGGAAATGGAAAAGCCGGTCAACCTCACCGTCCTGGGCAGTGCGGCCATTGGGGACCAGGAGATTGTCCGTGAGGCCGTGCCGTCCGAAGACCGAATGCAGGCCTTCCTCTGGCGCCATCTGTTGCCCGCGGAAAACCTGCCGGCGCTGGTCTACAATCCCTCCTACCAGCCACCAGCCGATCGCGTACGCCCGGCGATCCGCGACGAGGATCGACCCAAGAAGGCAACCCGCAACTTGGCTAAGAGCGCAGCCGACGGGTATTTGAGGCAGATCGAAGGTCTCTATCAACAGTGGTTCTTCACGGACGACTTCGCCAACCGCCAGATCGCGAGCATCGAAGCCCGTCTGATTCAATGAGAGCCACCCAAGAAGAAGTGAAGGATCGCCCGAAGGACATCCTCGAGAGGCCCCTGACGACGTGGATCAGCCGGTCAGCGTGACCATCGTGGGCAGTGCCAAGATCAGGCCCAACCGGAATTCGGAAGCTTGGTCACCGCGGTGGCGCTGAGGGAGTGTAAAGGGCAGAGTATCCCGAAGTTGGGAAATGCGCGATGGAGCAAGCCGCGGCGCCCGGAGTGCACATCGCCCCGGCATTGAAACGCCTTTCCTCAAGGCGCGTCGGCCGCTCTCACCAACCGCAACGAGACGGGGCTCGCCAACCTGCAGCGGCCACATCGATCCAGGCACTCACGAGTTGGCCGACCCCCTTCGGCTCCGGAGGCCGTGTTCGCGACGACGTATCCTCTTGACGGTTCGGGAGATAGGGCGACGGTTCAGGTTCGTGGTGCCGACAGTGGTGCCGTCAGATTTGCCGCCTATGGGTACAATCCGCCGCGATCTGCCGGGAAGCTCCCGAAGATCCATCGCAGGGCTGTCCATGGTAGTAGGGCTTTTCGCCTCCACAATACCAAAAGCCTCACTACTTGGGCATCCCCTGGCAGGCTGTCCCGGTCACGCCACCAGCCGTGGGTTTACCGCTCCAATGCGTGCCGACCCGGCCTCAGGGCGACAGACGTTCCGGCCGGTAGCGACTACGTGGCCGTCGCGACGGGCAGTTCGCACAATCTGTGTCCTTCCGCTGCCTCACCGCTGCGCCGCAACAGTTTTTGCACCCTTACCGGAAGGACACGACTTGCCGGCCGATCTCCGACAGCGCAACCGAATGCATCAAGGCCGGCGGCGGTCTCTTCACTCTTCGCCTATACCGTGATGGGCGCTCACGGCTATCGTGCATGTTTCGGGTCGACATAGAAACGCGCACCCCTACCGGGTATGGTAGAGATGGTTACCCTGTCGCCAAGACAGGAATGTACATACTCGCATCTGTATTCGATCTCTTCAAGGGAGAGCTGTCCTGGTAGTTGGCTCGATTCCACCCCGGGCCTATTAGAGTAGCCGTGCCAGTAGATCTTCTTGAAGCCGACTTCTCTGCAGAAATCAATGGTCTCATCGAGTTCTTCGAGCTTCTCGGACGGAAACCCGGCGATGATTGATGTTCGCAAGATCAGTAATGGATCCACCGCTGCCAGCTCCTGCAGGTGTTTCTTGACGCGGTCCATATCACACGGCCTCCTCATGAGGCCGAGTATCCTATCATTGGCGGATTGAGTGGCGATATACAAGGATGGCATCCTGCCGCTGCAGCACAGCGCCATTATCTCATCGCAACTATGAAGATAACGAGAAGGCGTGATGTCAGTCAGCATCAGCGTAAAATTACCTCCAACTCCCATCACGTGATTCAGGAGAGATCCGAGGGTCTCTCCGATATCAAAGCCATATCCCCCTGTGCAATCGCCCATGAAAACAAAGCTCTTGAATCCCTTGTCGAGCCCGTCGTGGAACTCATCAATGATGTCGGACATGCTCTTGCTTTTCAACTTCCCGATGCTGAACTTGATCGCGCAGTAGCTGCATCTGCAAGAGCAACCGCGCTGGATCTGTATCGCCTACGTGTCGTTGCCGTATACAGAAGAAATGTGCTCGCCAGCCTCGAACTCCTCGTATTTACGATTGCCTTGAACGAGATCATTCAGTTTCTCGTATGAGCGTGGGCCAAAGGTGGCGCCCTTGAACACCACGGCCAGGCTCTCAGGATTGATAGCAGTTAGGCAACGACAGACGACGACCTCGGAAGTAGCTTTCTTCTCACGCAGCAGGAGATCAAGGTTTTTCAAAGAGGTCTCCTCGGTTACACTCGAAAAGGCACAGGTGCTCAGGAGGATGCCCGTGAATCCAATAGCTCTCACTATGGAGCGCCATCGTTTGCTCCTCGAATCTCTCTCGGTTCACACCAAGGATCTCGACGTAGGCGGTGAGGCGGCCAATTGCGTCTTGTTGACGTTCTGCGGCTGTCAGAATGTCGGCGGACACGTCGCTTTCCAGGCCCGTTACAAACTCGTCGATGCGTCCTTGTGAAGCGAGATGCTTCAACGTTCCGTCATCGATTGCTTGTTGTAGTCTTGCTTGATAGTCCTCTTTGAGACGTTGCTCTGCGACGGATTGGTCCAATGTTCGGACTTTGCGGAGAACGAATCGGCCCAGTCTTACACCACTGGGTAAATTTAATCCCTCAATGACCTGGGCAGGGACAGTTGGCCAGTATGCTTCAGAAGTGAGTTGCCCGTGGTTTTCCAGGCGATCGAGCAGTTCGATGATCCGGGGACGCATCCAGTCCTCGACTGCCTTGATCGGCACTGCTGTTCCCGTATCGGCGTCGCCGGATTCACTACCCAACTCTGAGAGCAATCCTACGGGGTCGTTGACTTCGAGTTGGACGTCGCACCACGCGACTGCGCCGTCGGGCCACTGGTCAGTGACCCACCAGGTGATTTGCAGGCCGTCCAACTGGAAGTGGTATTGGGGACGATAGACATATAGTGTGCCTTCGACGTCTTTTCGCGAGAGAGTGTCGCCCGCTTCGAACGTGCGGTCTGATGGTTTCGCGATGGCCCGAGCATTTTGCGGGATCTTCGCGCCAGCGTAGGGCGTTCTTATCTCACACAGGTGCTGCAAAGTCTCCGGCAATTCGTTTGGCCGCAGACCTTATTCCTCCAACATCAGGGCAAACGACATGATGCAGATATTGTATGCGAATACCGCTGCAACAGCCATTAGGAACAACAGTACGGACCAGATGCCTGCCAAGGCAACGCCGATCAGGAGGTAGGCGAGAATGGCGTCGGCCAGGGTGTAGATGGTCAGGATGAAGGCGTTTGTGCCGTTGGAGCGGCGGGCGACCATCGTGCGGATGAAGCTGATGGTGAATACCGGTAGGAGCAGTACGATGACGATCCAGCCGAGAGTGCGTTGGAACCAGGGGACCGAGCGGACGACCGTGGTCGCTTCGTTGGAAAGCAACTCGCTTGCCGAAGAGGTGTTCGTGTAACGACCGGTGTGGATCGTCTCTCCCGACGCGACATCGGCCAGGGCGTATTCGACGTCGAGGATGGCGGCGGCAGGCGTGGATTCGAACTTCACGAGTCGGCCGAAGAGCACGCCGCTTGCACCGCGAGCCTTTGCTAACTCGATCGCCGCGGCGGGCGAGGTAACCGACGACTCGCGGAGGTTCGCCAGGTCGCGCATCTTCTCTATGAGGGAGCGATCATGCAGGTCCAGCGTGCCCCGTTGTTCGAGTATGGATCGGAGTCGGTTCGAAGAAGAGTCGCTTGGATCGCCCGCGAAGTGGAGCAGGACGACGGGGCCAACGTTGCCGCGATTCTGTCGCAGGTCTTCAACGATCGCATTGACGGCCTCGTCGGCCGCTTCTGTTCGTAACGGGCTGTGCGGTCCGAATTGGCCCCAGCCGAGCCACGCGATGTAGCAGGCGAGCATGACGGTGCCGAATTTTGAAAACAGGCTGAAGAGCGATTTCGTCAATATGATCGAGACCTCCGGTTGCCGCACAGTGCGACGCGCTACTAGTCTTCCTCTCCGTCCAAGTCTGCAGAATGGTTGTCTCTCCACTCTTCGTATTTGGCCAAAGCGCCGGGACCGACCGAGGGCGCCGTCTTGCCGAGCGCCTGCTCGACATCCTGCCGGGTGACGACCTCGTTATCGCCGGAGGCGATCTGGCGGCGGATGGCGGCCTTCTTTGCACGGCGGCATATCTCGGCCATGTCGGCACCGCTGTAGCTCTCGGTCTGCCGGGCGATTTCCTTAATGGGAAGACCATCCTCAATGGGGACCTCTTTGAGACAATAGCGGACAATCGCATCCCGGGCGGTTTCGTCGGGCAGCCCGACGTAGATCTGTTTTCCGAATCGACCAGGTCGCAGCACCGCCGGATCGATGCTCTACGGCTTATTCGTCGCGCCCAACAGCAGCAGCGTACAATCGCCCGTCTCAGCGATGCCGTCGGCGAGAATCAGGAACTGTGTGACGGCGTTGACCTTTTGGTTGCCCCGCTTCTGCAAGAGGGCGTCGACTTCGTCGAGGAAAACAACCGCCCGCTCATGCTGCCTGGCCTCTTCGAATAGCCGGCGCATATTTTTCTCGGTCTCGCCGACGTACTTGTTCTTGATCTGCGAGGCATCGACGGCGAAGAAGGCCGCGTCGAGTTCTCCCGCAACGGCTTTGGCGACAAATGTCTTGCCGTTGCCGGGCGGGCCGTACATGAGCACGCCGCCGCCGCCTTCGACCTTGAAACGCTCGTAGATTTCCGGGTGACTCATCACGTTGATCACGTCGTCGCGCAGCGCGGCTTTCACGTCGTCCAGGCCGGCCACGTCATCGAACTTCGTGTCAGCTCGCTCCTGAAGTTGCCAGTCGGACCTCGCGGCTTTTTCCTCTTCGGCCGAGACGCTTTCGTTTTCCTTGATGACCCGACCCGGCGAGTCCTTGTCTTGCCCTCGGGCCTTTTCCTTTAGCTCGGCAGCGATATCCAACAGGTCGTTGGCGTCGTTCAAATAGGCCCGGGCAACCTTCCCTTCGCTCTGCTCGGCCAGGTTGAACCCGAAGTCGGCTGCCTTGGCCGTGTGGAAAAAGGCCCCAGCGTAGTCCTTTTGCGCGAGTGCCGTCTCGGCCGATTGCTCGTGTTCGGGCCTTCACGCCGGGCATGTTGGGAGAGATCATGGCCTCGTAGGCCATGCTGCCCTGGATCTGAACCAGTCGCTCGCTTTCGATCTCGCCCAGCATCGCCGCGCCGCCACGACCGGAGTCGATGAGCATTTGCTTGCTCATCTCTTCATCGTCGTTCATCATCTTGATGAATTCGGGTCCGTAGGAGGTGAGGAAGTCGATGGCGCCTACCATGATCCCTTCGCCGTGAACGCTGAACCGATCCTCCAAGAACAGCCCCTGAAAGACGCCGTCCCGGTTGACGCTCAGTTTCCACTCGTCGGGGTCGGGATTGGTCAGCGTGATGCCATAAGCGGGACACGTACCCACGTTGTTCTTGACAACGGGCGCCGGCATACGTTCGTGAAGGAGCAGACGGACTTCGGCCAGATCGGCGCCGGCGGCCCGATACTCACCCAGTTCGGCAAGACGCGACACGCAACTCAGCAGGTCACGAATCTCCTTGCGGTCACCTTTGGAACGCGCGGCCGCGATGGCTTGGGCATCTTGAGGCTGGTAGTCGAAACTGGCGGTCTTCATCAACTCGTCGAGCCTCCGTTCGTTGGCCACGATGGTGCGATTCGGACTGATCAGGAAGAACGCGAATATCTGCGGCGCATTCGGCAATAGCGCCATCCGAACGTCGGGCGCCATCATCGGTCCCTTGATTTCCAGAAAAAGAACCTTGTGGGCCCCAACGTCTTGGAACGGTTGCGACTTGACGGCTCCGAACTTGCCGGCAATCATCTGCGCGACGAGCTGAAGGCCTTGACCGGAGCACATGTCCGGAAAGTCGTCTTGCGCTCCCACCCCCTGTGTCAATTGCTTCGTGTCGATACATGCCGCCATCAGGCGTTCCTCTTCAGCATCGCCTTCCAGCACCAAGAGAACATCCCAACCAACGATGGCCAACTTCTTGAGGTCTTTGAGTTCCGGCTCCTTGTCCATGTCGACCTGCTTCCACTCGACGAACGGGCAGCGGAAAGACGCATTCACGGCCTCACTGCGGAACAGCCCCATCTCGTAGCTGGGTGCGGGGTAGTTGTTCAACAAGGCGAGTTCGTAGTCGGCCGCCTTGGCGATCGCCCCGCGATGGTCTTGTCGATCGACCAACGCGACGATCTCGGGAGTGTACTTCCGGACAACCTCCCGGACGTTCGGCTTCGGCTCGGCTCCCACGGCGATCTGCGTAAAAAGCCCCACACCAACCGTCAAGATCACAATGGCTCGAACGGTAACGTGACATCTCATGACAAATTCTCCTTTTTCAATCGTGGGCGACGCTGGAACCGTTCCAGCGTCTGAGGTTTTCGATAAACGGGTCGTACTTCATGGCCTTCGTGTAGTAGTCGGCAGCGCACACCGACATCCCCTTTCGCTCGAAGGCCCGGGCGATGGCGTAGTACGTCTCGCCCATCTCCGGATAGGTTCTGGCAACCTGAAGCCAGCAGGCGATTGCCTGATCATAGCGTCCGCCGCGAAAGAGGTGGTGACCGCGAGTATACGCGCCAGCCGCCGAACTGGTTTCCAGCTTCCCCGGAAGAGCAGGGATGACAATCTGACGGTCGGGAGTCAACGCCACGGACCAGACGAGCGAATCCCGAGAGGGTCGCGCCTCAAGCACGGCATCGGTGAAGGCGCTGATGTCGCCCTCCTTCAACCGAAGCGACAACGCCTCCAGGCACACGCCGCCATAGACCTCGAATCGCAAGTCTGGGGCTGCGTTGCGAAGCGTCTTGACTTCTCGGACCGTCTCTACCTTGGGAACCCGGTATTCTCGCAACCAGTAGCCCAGATCGGGTTGAACGTCGGTTCGTGCAAGTCCTCGCGTCACCGCCGCCAGCGTGCTGAGGCTGCGCAGTTCTTCGAGCACCGGCCAAGCCCTGGCCAACTCGTCGAGGTGTTCGGAAAAGGACCTGGCGAATTGTGTCGAAGGTCAATGCGAAAACGTGTCGAGACTGCGGACGGTCTTTCCGCCCACCGTGGCCGACATCACCTCCGCCAGGACTTCCAGTTCGCACTGGTCCAACAGCACGCCGTTGGCAACCGTCACGACTTGGGCAACCACGGGAAAGAACCAGAACCGCGAATGGATTTCCGTATCCGTCCGCCCGGACCGCCGGGCCTCGTCGACGGAGAGGTCAAAGTACGTCTGCACACCCTCGACCCGAGGAGACTCCAGTGACAGCCCGATCCGCTTCATCAGATAGTCGGCTTTGAAGCAAATTTGGCCTACGCGGCTCGACTCACAATGGCCAAAGTAGCCTACTTGCTGCATGCCGTGCCGCGGATCATCCTCCGAAGGCTCGATGGTCACACCCGGCGCCTGCGTGTCGCGATGCAAGAACACCGAACGCATCATGACCACTAGGTCACTCAGCCGAAGATCGGGAAGAGCGGGATCGCGCCGGCCGATCAAGAGGCAATCCCTCGACTTCGGCTCGATTACCAGGCCGGTGACCACATTCAGGAAGCCGAGGCGGGAAACCAGTTCCCGATCCGGGATGCTCGTCTTTCGGAGACGATCCTGCGCGGCCTTCAGCGAGAAGACGTGGAAGGTTTGATCTTTCTCTTCGGCTCGGCCGGCGGCGGAGCAACTCCAGCCATGGCCCATGGCCGCCGCGCCCACACCGGCAGATCGCTTGAGGAACCGACGACGGTTGATATTGGTTGCTAACATGATGATTTATCCTCCCTTGGTGTTTCCGTTGTTGTGCTAACGGCGATTTCCTTTGAACAGAATGTCTGCGTTTGACTTGTCCGCAGGCACAACCTCCAGATTCTCGTCATCCACGAGACAGACACCCTTCCGGCCCGGGGGGAACCGTGTTTTGGTTTTTTGATCATCGGGTAAAGGCCTCGCGTCGTCGGGATCACTACCGTCGTTGTGTCGATTTCTTGGCGGAATGATCCGGTCACCGTTCTCGTCGTAGCCGCCTGGGTACTGGCCCGGTGGGCCCTGCCAGATGATGTTTCCCTCGTCATCAATCACGACTTCCCAGACAGGTATCCCGTTTATCGAATAGGTGATCTTTTAGCCCCCATCTATCTTTTTCTGCACTTTCTGAAAATCGCTCGAAACTGACCTTCACAAAAAAAGGCTCTTCCATCATGCTGCGGTTGCAAGACGCACGGCAAGATAGGAGAGCCAAGGATGGCGAATTCGAAATGTCGTT
>Ga0180437_10011965_pt1 | contig 10338 bp, 10 predicted proteins | sample SS_ome_4_FD_132410 | JGI IMG/M metagenome (GOLD analysis project Ga0180437, IMG submission 132410) | Hypersaline lake sediment archaeal communities from the Salton Sea, California, USA - SS_3_D_1 metaG | ecosystem: Environmental > Aquatic > Non-marine Saline and Alkaline > Hypersaline >... | reverse complement strand
CGCCACTTTACTCTTCCGACGAATCGGAATTTCTCGTTCGACTTGCATGTGTTAGGCACGCCGCCAGCGTTCGTTCTGAGCCAGGATCAAACTCTCCAATTAAACTGGGCCCCACAAACCGGCAGTTTCCGTATTCAATTTTCAAAGAGCGATATTAACGCATTATTAATTATATAGATTATCTTTCTTTTGTCAAGGGAAATTTTCCCCCGTCACATTGGGGGTTTTATACCTTCTATAAATTATCCTCCGGTTCTTGTCAATACTCTTTCTTTTTCCCTAAAGCTCGGCCCTCGCCAATTTCCATTCTTAACGAACCCTCACCCGATGGAATCTCTTCTTTCCAGCTCTAAGAATTATCTCTCCCTTTTCAAAACACTCCATTTTCAACGGTTCGTCGAAACATTCTACGTTCTTTCCGTCTATATACGCTCCCCCTTGTTTAATTAGCCTTCTCGCTTCGGCGCCAGATCGGCAGAGCCCCGTCTCCTTGAAAATCTCAAAGGCAACAACCCCCCTCTCCAATCTTTCCCTGTCTATGATCGTCGTCGGAATCAGTTCCGTCACTTCGGCTGAATCCCCTCGAGGAATGTTGCTCGACGGGAACAGGTGGGCAGGAATATCCACTTCCCCGAACAGCGCCACGGACGACTTCCAAGCACCCTGGGCTTCCTCCATGCCGTGATTTATCCTCGTTGCTTCAAAGGCCAAAACGTGCTTGGCCATATTGAGATCGGCGTTCTCTAACGATCGGACGCTCCGTATCTCTTCCATGGGCAGAAAGGTGAAGAACGATAGAAATCGCTCCACATCACGGTCATCGGTGTTCACCCAATATTGGTAATATTCATACGGGGAAGTCATTGAAGCATCGAGCCAAATACTCCCCTGTTCCGTCTTCCCCATCTTTTTCCCATCCGCCGTTTCGATAAGGGGAAAGGTCATGCCATGAGCTGCTTTCCCCTCGAGTCGTCGAATCAAATCTATTCCGGCCACAATATTGCCCCACTGATCGCTTCCCCCCATTTGGAGCACGCAGTCAAAGTGCTTAAAGAGATGCCAGAAGTCATAGGCCTGCAAGAGTTGATAATTGAACTCGATAAAAGAGAGCCCCCTTTCTAAGCCCACTTTAATAGATTCGAAACTGAGCATTCGATTGACGCTGAAATGAACCCCGATATCTCGCAGGAATTCAATATAGTTCAACCTCGTTAACCAATCCGCATTGTTTAAGAGCAATGCATTCCCCTTGGAAAAGTCCAAGAACTGGGAAAACTGTTTTTCCATGGCACGGAGGTTCTTCTCGATTGCCTCCTTAGTTAAAACCTTCCTCATCTCGATCCTACCGCTCGGATCTCCCACCAAGCCCGTGCCACCCCCGGCCAGTGCAATGGGCCTGTGGCCATTTCGCTGCATATGGGCTAGGGCCATAATGGGCACAAGGCTCCCCACATGGAGGCTGGGAGCCGTTGGATCGAACCCGATGTAGCAGGTGGCGGGCCGCAGCAAGGATTCCCTGATGGCCTTCTCGTCGGTCTGCTGTTCGATAAATCCACGTTCAGCCAATACATCTAAAATATTCTTCAACGCCCAATCCTCTCATCATCCAAGGGTACCTTGAGCCTTCGAATTGACTCGCTCCTCCCGTCGTGGGCGTTTATCTCAAGAATTACCCCCTGGAGCTCGATCTCCCGCGAGGCGACATCGAACTTTCTCGGCATTTGGGTCAAAAACCTCTCTATTGCAACCTTACGCTTGATTCCAATCACGGACCCTATGGGACCCGTCATTCCCACGTCTGTGATATATGCAGTCCCGCCCGGCAGAACCCGCTCGTCCGAAGTCTGAACGTGGGTATGGGTGCCTAAAACTGCGCTCGCTTTCCCATCCAAAAACCAACCCAGTGCCATCTTTTCAGATGTTGCCTCTGCATGAAAATCAACCACTGTACAATGGGCCTTCCTCTTGAGCTCCGTGAGCTCCTTCTCCGCCCTCGTGAAGGGACAATCCAGAGTCTTCATAAAGACCCTTCCCTCCAAATTCAACACACCTATGTTCTTCCCTTTTCGTGTCGCGAAAATTCCACTTCCCCTTCCAGGCGCACCATCGGGATAATTCGCGGGCCTCAAAATCCTCTCCTCCACATCCAGGTATTGAATGATCTCCTTTTTGGCCCATATGTGGTTTCCCGACGTAATGACATCCACCCCCTTTTCCAGGATTTCCCTCGAAATTACCGGGGTAATGCCAATACCTCCAGCCGCGTTTTCGCCATTGGCGATGGTAAAATCGATCCCCTCCCTTTCGATCAGGCCTTCCAACAAAGTCAAAAGGGCCTTCCTGCCGGCCTTTCCAACGATATCACCGATGAACAAAATTCTCACCTCAAACCCTCTTTGGGATTAATTCACAAGGCAATTACCGGGCATATTCTACCGCCCTGTTTTCTCGAATGACCGTAACCTTTATTTGACCGGGGTACGTCAGTTCGGCCTCGATTTTCTTAGCAATATCCTTACAGAGAATGAGCGACTCTTCATCCGAGATCTTCTCATTTTGCACGATGACACGAATTTCCCTGCCGGCCTGGATCGCATAAGACTTATCAACCCCTGGAAAGGAATTAGCGATCCTCTCGAGATCCTCCAACCGCTTCACGTAGGTCTCCAGCATCTCACGCCTGGCTCCAGGCCTTGCACCAGATAAGGCATCGGCCGCTTGAATCAAAATATCCATGAGCGTCTCAGCCGGCTCCTCGTCATGGTGAGATGCTATGGCGTGTATTACAACGGAGGATTCCCCGTATTTCTTAGCCATATCCGCGCCAATTTCGGCGTGGGAGCCCTCGACTTCGTGATCGAGGGCTTTCCCAATATCGTGCAGTAATCCAGCCCTTTTGGCCTGTTTCACGTTGACCCCAAGTTCCGAAGCCATTATTCCCGCCAAGAAAGCCACCTCGAGGGAATGCTGGTAAACGTTCTGAGCAAAACTCGTCCTGAATTTTAGCCTTCCAATGAGCTTTATCAATTCAGGATGAATTCCGTGAACTCCGACATCGAATGTCGCCTGTTCCCCGGCTTCGCGAATAGTCGTATCCATTTCCCCTTCGACTTTCTGAACGATTTCCTCGATTCGAGCGGGATGAATTCGTCCATCGATAACAAGTCGCTCAAGAGCTATTTTGGCTATTTCCTTGCGAATGGGGTCGAAACCCGAGAGGATGACCGCCTCTGGGGTATCATCGATGATCAAATCAATGCCCGTTGCCGCCTCGAGAGCCCTAATATTCCTTCCCTCCCTCCCAATGATTCTCCCCTTCATCTCTTCGTTGGGGAGATTTACCACGGAGACGGTTTTTTCCGCTACATAATCGCCCGCATACCTTTGGATAGCCAGGCTTATAATCTCCTTGGCTTTCTTATCCGCGACCTCCCTGGTTTCTTCCTCGATCACCTTTATCCGTTTTGCCGCCTCGTGCCTCGCCTCAACCTCCATGGACTCTATGAGCATTCTTTTCGCCTCTTCGGATGAGATCTTGGCGATGCTTTCCAATTTGATGCGTTGTTTCTCAATCAACTCATCATACTTCTTCTGTCCTTCGGCAACCAATTTCTCCTTGCCAGAGACATCTTTTTCCCTCCGAGATATCTCCACTTCCTTAAAATCGATCAACTCCACCTTCTTGTCCAGGTTGGCCTCTTTTTGATGCAATCTCTTCTCCAGCATTTGGAGATCTTGGCGCCTTTCCATGGTCTCTTTTTCAAATTCGGCTTTGGCCTGGTAGAGCTTGTCCTTGGCTTGAAATAAAGCCTCCTTTCCCAAGATCTCCGCCTTCTTCTCCGCTTCTTCAATAATCTTCTGAGCCGTGCTCTCCGCTGCCTTCAGCTTCGATTCCGCAAATCTTTTCCTGCCGAGAAAACCGATGAGGAGGCCCACAAAAGCTGAGACAGAAGAAATCACAATAAATATATTGAGAGATATTTTCAAGAAAACACACCTCCTCCCTTCCAGTGATTAGATAGTGCACCTCATTGGCAAAATATGATGGTGGAATGAAGAGGTGAGCTAGGGGAAGAACGAAAGGGGTTAAACGCTACCTTGTAGTGGCTCAATCCAGAAGGGATATACCTTGTTTATCTCATTGAATGGGGTTTTAACAAAATCTCTCATCTTCTCTAAGGTTTCCCATGAATAGAGGGAGAACCCGATACGCACCCATTCTCAAATGTCTAACACCTCAAGGAGGTTTAAGAATTCTGAACCGGAGGATATCCTACCCATAACCCGGACCATAACCTTTCCGAAACTCCTAAACAAAGGTCTAAAGCATCCCTTCGGATCCACCTGTCGCACTCACCCCAGACTTACCCACACCATCGTACAGAGAATCAATATTGATCTTTTTAACTCATCTCGCTACAAAAAAAGATTATTTCCCCCGCATTGTGCCGTGTGGCCAGTTCATTTGAACCCGATCTCATCAGGTGGGCACCTTGTTATTGCTTTAGGCTTCCCTTCTATAAAGGGCTTGCTCACCACAATAAGTGAAGGTCCCCTTTTTTATGTTGTTGGCTCAATATCTTCTGACCATCACGAGCACTGCAGGGGAAATCATTCTCTAGAATCCCCTGACAAATCTCCTACTTGAGCTGACTATCAATGGTTTTGACAATTGCCTCGGATCGATGTTCAACCTCTTCGATAAGCTCTTCTCTCTTCTGCATCTCCTTGAAAAATTCGTCCGCAATATTGAGGGCAGCTAGTATGGCAACGTTCAAAGTCGAAACCGTCTTCGTATTCCGGACAATTTCGCTCATCTTCTTATCCACATAACTCGCTATCTCCTGGATATACTCCGTTTCGGCATCTGTCTTAACGGTGTAATCATGTCCTAAGATATTAACTTCTACGAATCTCTCCACTTCATACCCTTCCCACACTAAAGACCTAAACCCTCGATGCGCTGAATGAGCCGTTCAATCCTCGCCTTGACCGAATCCTTTCTCTCATCGAGAGCCTTGAGCTTTTGGTTGAGTTCATCAATGCTTTTGTCCTTAAGCTGTAGCGTATCGGCTAGCGACTCCTTCTCCTGCCTTAAGCGCTTATACCCTTGAAGAATTTCCCTCACCCGCTCTTCCAATCGCCTAAAACATTCTTCCATTATCTCTATTTGCTAATGATTTTATTGTCTTATTTATATGATTTTAAAATCCGTTTTAAGAAATGTCAACCCCTTTCTTTTGCCCATCCCGAATAATTCCAAAGGTAGGCCTCGATAAATTCGTCGAGATCGCCATCCAACACCCTCTCCACGTCCCCTGCCGTAAAGCCAGTCCTGTGGTCCTTTACCAATCTATAGGGTTGCATAATATAGGATCTAATTTGACTCCCCCAGGCAATCTCCTTCTTAGTTTCATACACTTCTTTCATCTTTTCCGCCTTTTCCTGGAGCTCCCTCTCATATAACCTCGATCTCAGTACTTTCATCGCCATGGCCTTATTCTTGTGCTGGGATCTCTCATTTTGACACTGCACAACAATGCCCGTTGGAATATGGGTGACCCTTACAGCCGAATCCGTCTTATTGACGTGTTGCCCCCCGGCTCCGCTCGATCTAAAGGTATCAACCCGAAGGTCCGCCTCATCGATCTCAACCACAATTTCCTCTGAAATTTCAGGATATACGAAAACAGAGGCGAAAGAAGTATGTCGCCTCTTGCCGGTATCAAAAGGGGATATCCTGACGAGACGATGGATTCCTGTCTCAGCCTTTAAGTATCCGTAGGCGTAATCCCCGCTTATTGTAAGCGTCACGTTTTTTATCCCGGCCTCTTCTCCCGCCAGGATATCGATGATTTCGCTCTTGTAACTCCTCTTCTCAGTCCACCTCAGGTACATCCTCAGGAGCATCTCAGCCCAATCCTGGGCTTCGGTACCTCCTGCTCCTGCATTGATGCTCACAATTGCGTTATCGGGGTCATGTTTCCCCCCCAACATCTCCCTCAATTCGATATTGCGGATCTGCTTTTCAATTTGATCCAATTTCTTCTGGACCGCCTCGACTTCCCCTTCATCCTCCTCTTCTTCAGCCAGTTGGAGCAAAATCTCCCCCTCCTCCAAATCCTTCTTTATCCCTTGCCATTGATTTACAACGTCTGAAAGGGCTGTCCTTTCCTTCAGCACAGCATGGGTGTCCCCGATTCCTTCCCAAAATGCTGAATCCGCGATCTGCTTATCGATCTCTTCAATCCGCTTTGCCTTTGTATCCACGTCAAAGATGACCCCTGAGTTCGTCGGCTCTTCTGGTTAAATCCGAAATTTTTTCCCCTAAATCGCCTTTCATCTCATTCACTCCTTTTGTCTGAAAAATTTTTGCGATACCATGGGAGACATTTCTTTAACCCTTTCCCAACGTCGAAACGAGGGGAATACCCAATCTTCTCTTTAGCCAGCCTGATATCGGCCAACGAGTGTCTAATGTCCCCTTGCCTTGGACTGACATAGATTGGGCACATCTCTTTGCCCAGCAAAGTCACGAGCTCTCGGTATAATTGGTTTATCGTGATCCTCTTCCCCGTCGCGATATTGAATACGCCTCCCGCGATCCCTTTGGCATGGCACGCCTTCCAGTTAGCCTGAATACAATCCAACACATATGTGAAGTCCCTGGTCTGCTCTCCATCGCCGTATATAGTAGGGGATTCATCCCGTAATAAGCTCCTGACAAAACAAGGGATAACCGCTGCATAGGGCGAATAAGGATCTTGTTTCGGCCCATAGACGTTGAAGTAGCGAAGGCAAACCGTCTCCAAGCCATAGATAGTAAAAAAGACCTTACAGTAATTCTCTTGGACATGTTTTGTCACACCGTAGGGAGAACCGGGGGCGGTATTCATCGTTTCAACTTTGGGCAATACTTCGCTCTCGCCATAAACCGACGAGGAACTCGCACAGATAAACCTCCTTACGCGTGCCTCCTTTGCCGCTATGAGGAGGTTCAATGTCCCATCTACATTGGTCCTGTTTGTGGCCACGGGATCCTCTATTGACCTGGGAACAGAGCAGACAGCGGCCTGATGCAAGACGAAATCAACTCCCTTGACCGCCTCCTCGCAGGTCTTTCGATCCCCAACATTCCCCGTGATCAAATCGATGTGCTCCACAAAGGGCTCAATATTCTCCATCTTCCCCGTGGAGAAGTTATCCAGGACCCTAACCCTTTCCCCCCGCTTCTGAAGGTATTGCACTAAATGAGACCCTATAAACCCAGCACCTCCGGTCACCAAGAACCCCGCCATCCCAGCCCCCCTCTATTCTCTCTTTCCCCCCAATACCTTCGCTACCTCCTCACCTATGTCGCCAGGGTTCTGAACAACTCTGACTCCGGCCTCCTCTAACGAGCGTATTTTCTCCACGGCCGTCCCTCTCCCTCCCGAAATGATCGCCCCCGCATGGCCCATCCTCCTGCCGGGAGGGGCCGCCCTTCCCGCAATGAAGGCAAAGATAGTCTTTGTCACATGTTCCCGAATATACTCAGCGGCTTCCTCCTCCGCCGTCCCCCCGATTTCACCTATGAGGATTACGGCCTCCGTATCGGAATCGCCCTGAAATAGCTCCAGCAAGTCAACAAAGGAAAGCCCGATGATTTGATCGCCTCCGATGCCAACACACGTGGATTGGCCTATTCCGCGCCTCGTCAACTGATATACCGTTTCGTAGGTCAACGTACCGCTGCGAGAGATAACCCCGACGGTACCCTCCCTATGAATGTAGCCAGCCATCAGTCCCACCTTACATTTCCCCGGGGAGATAATCCCCGGGGTATTAGGACCAATGAGGTTAACCTCGCGCTTTTTCAAATAGTGGTAGACCGAGATCATGTCCAAGGTTGGTATCCCCTCGGTAAAACAGACGATCAATGATACTCCACTATCGGCAGCCTCCATGATCGCATCGGCAGCAAAAGCCGGGGGAACGAAAATCGCCGAAACACTAGCGCCTGTCGCACTAACCGCATCCCTCACCGTGTTGAAAACGGGAACTCCGTTCACCTGCTGGCCCCCCTTGCCAGGGGTAACCCCGCTGACCACCTTTGTCCCATATTCAACCATCTGCCTCATGTGGAACATGCCTTCTGTGCCCGTAATCCCCTGAATAAGGACCTTGGTGTTTCCATCGATGAGAATACTCATCCACTCACCCTCTCAATGACGTGTCGCCCAAAACTCATCGCGCTCAGGGTTTCGTGTTCGTGTCCGTGTTCTTGAAGCGGTACGAGGTCTCGAAAAAACTCGCTCTTCGCTGTTTAACGGGCTGTTGCCCAAAACCCATTCCGCTCACTGAAAATAATTTTTGATCGGGGTCTTTCGTTCCCAAAATTTCCCATCCTAGCTCAAACGGAAGATTTGCGGCGGTTTTCATTAAACTGAGAATAATTTCCAAAAATTCTTTAATGTTCGCTCCAGGGATATGGGCAACAGCCCTTAGGCATTTGACATTATCTTTCGTATCCGTGTCTCGTGTTTCGTACATAATCATTTGGCAGTTAAACTTTCCTTTCTGAACCAATTTAACCAATTAAACCAATGAAACTAATACAACCAACTAACTCATTGTCATTTGACCTTTTGCCTCCGTCCTCCACCCTCCAACCTCTTCCCCCTTTCCGACTGCAGTGCCTCCACCACCTTCCCTGCCGCATCCCTCAAGCCCTCTGCCACGATCAAATCCAGACGGGACTCCTCGAGTAACCTCATCCCCTCCTCTACGTTGGTCCCCTCCAGGCGAACAACGACCGGAATATTGAGCTTCACCTCCCGGGAAGCCTCGATCACTCCCTTGGCAATGACATCACAGCGCATAATACCACCGAAGATGTTGATCAGGACCGCTCTAACGTTCTTGTCAGAGAGGAGGATCTTAAGACCATTTTTCACCGTCTCAACGGTAGCCGCTCCCCCTACGTCGAGGAAATTGGCCGGCTCCGCCCCCGCCAGCTTTATGAGATCCATGGTAGCCATGGCCAACCCTGCCCCGTTCACCATACACCCTACCGATCCGTTCAACTTGATATAGTTGAGGTTGTACCGCGAGGCCTCGACCTCCAGGGAATCCTCCTCATACAAATCCCTCATTTCCGAAACGTCCCCATGACGATACAAGCCGCTGTCATCGAAGTTCATCTTGGCATCCAGGGCAACCAACTCTCCCCCGGCGGTGAGCACAAGGGGATTGATCTCCGCAATGAGACAATCCCTCTCGCAAAAAACACGATAGAGCCCGCTAAAAACACGCCTCGCCTTCCCCGCCACGGCCGGTTCTAACCCCAACCCAAAGGCCAACCTGGATACCTGAAAGGGGCGCAAACCCACCGATGGATCTACATGCTCCATGAGAACCTTCTCGGGGGTCTCCGCGGCAACCCTCTCAATCTCTATCCCTCCCTCGGCACTGGCCATCATGACGGGGCAAGCCCTCGCTCGATCAACCACTACCCCGAGGTAAAACTCCCTGTCGATTGCGAGCCCCTCCTCCACCAAGACCTTACGCACCTCCTTACCCTGGGGGCCGGTCTGAGCGGTAACCAACCTCATGCCGATCATCTCCTCGGCAATGGCCTCAACCTCTTCCGCCGAACTCGCCCCCTTGATGCCACCTGCCTTCCCCCTTCCTCCCGCGTGGATTTGGGCCTTAACCATAATTTGTCCCTCGACTATCCCTCGAGCAATTTCCAACGCCTCTTCGGGCGTTTCCGCAACACCGCCACGCGGCACGGGTATGTCGAACTGCTTGAAAATCTCCTTGGCCTGGTACTCGTGTATCTTCATAGATATCCCCCAATGGTTCTATGCATTTATAGCAAAAACTTCCCCTGAGCACAAGCACTGTGAGTTAGTGCTGCAGTCGGAAAGGGGAAGAGGTTGGAGGCAAAGGGAAGGTTGAGGCTGAGGAGAATGTCAAGGCTAGAGGTTAAGGTTAAGGTTGAGGTTGAGACGAGATAGTAAGCAGTAAGGAGTAGGCAGTTCAAGGAGTACGCAGCAAGCAGTCGGCAGTAATGAAGATGGGGAGGCGGTACTATTAACGACAGCACTACGCGACCACAGCACCGAATAATGCTTGCTCCAGGGATACGGGCAACAGTCCGTCAAAGTGTAACGTTGGAAATCTTTGCAGAGCGGAAAAACAAGCTCTGAGCGCGGGTGAAACCCTATGGAACGATGGAATATTGGAATATTGGGTATCGAAAGCGGAGGAAGTGTTCCTTTTGGTTCAGGAGACCTTCGCTGAGGCAAGACGCAAAGAATTCTTGGCCTTCAGCCTCAAGTTCGCCAGAGGCGG
>Ga0180437_10011964_pt1 | contig 10338 bp, 7 predicted proteins | sample SS_ome_4_FD_132410 | JGI IMG/M metagenome (GOLD analysis project Ga0180437, IMG submission 132410) | Hypersaline lake sediment archaeal communities from the Salton Sea, California, USA - SS_3_D_1 metaG | ecosystem: Environmental > Aquatic > Non-marine Saline and Alkaline > Hypersaline > Sediment... | reverse complement strand
TAAAAAAGTTTAATGGGTCTCCCTCTCCCAATACATTTTTTATTGATGGGGTATCCTCAATCAACGCTCTTAAGTTGCTATATTCTCCCACCAAGTTCTGTAATGTCACAAACGCCTCAATTGTAATACCTCCTTCCTCTGGTGCAAGTTGAGCCAGTCTTGCCCCTTCTGCTAATGTTTCATTTACGGTCTTTTGGAAATCAGCCAATTCACCCGTAATGGTGTTGCTAAGGTCTTCCCTTGCTTCATCATAGAATTTTCCAAATACATCACCTATATTGGTTTCGGGGATAACAAACAACCTCTCGGCTTCTTGTCTAAAGGTTTCTTGTTCTTTACTGAATTGTTGAATTTCTTCATTAAGGGCTCTTAAATCTTGTAATACCTTTGGTTCGCCATAATCAAACGCCAATGCATTACCCAAATCTTGAATTGACTTAATTTGGTCTCTTACCGCTTCGGTTCTTTGTCGTTCAATTTGAGTTTGTCTTTCCTTCCTTCTATTATTCCCCTCAATAATTTTCTCTTCCTCTTCCTCCAATATCAATAGGTCATCAAGAACATCCACATAAACCTCTGTAATTTCATTTATTTCACCTTGTATTGCTTGTTGTTCTTTCTGACTATTATTAACGGCAGTTATGGTATTTCTTGTTTCGGCAACAATTGGATTGAACCCACTGATTAAGTAATTACCAGTCCTTTCCCAAAAACTTAAATTATCATCAAGGTCTTTGGTTTGTTCTTCAATAAGTTCTTTTGTTTTTTCAACAACCAATTGAGATAACGCCTCGGCTTTTGCTCGTTGTTGAATAAGGGTAATCTGTGTTCTTACAGCAGAATTCACCTGGTCAATCGCATCTTTGTTATCCAACTCCAACCCTTCCAATTGAGGTAATAACTTCTGTAATCTCTCAAGGGCAATTCTTCGTAAATCCTCCGATGCTGTTGTATCATTAACTATGCTCTGCAATGACTTTAACTGAACCTCTTGTTGAATGGTCTTTTTTCTTGAGTCATCCAATGCATCGTTTATCTGTTCTTGTGCTGTGATTTGTGTATCCATCGCTTGAACCAACGCATAGATACCTGCCGCAAGGGCTGCAATGGCTGTGACGATTGCTGTAATGGGGTTGGCTGCAATAACCCTAAAGAATGTTCTTGTGACCGCAGTACCAGCAACGGTGGCAAGGTTATATGCCTTCTGTGATACAATATTGGCGACAATCCTTAAGTTAAGTCCCGCCTCTGCAATTTGTCTTGCTCCAACGGCAATGGTTAATGCTTGGGTCACGGCAAGTTGTGCCTGTTCTACTTCTTCACTCTCCACACCAAAAGTTGTAAGGGCTGTGGTGGCAATGGCAAATGCACCAGCAATACCCTCACCTAACTTAACAAACGCTTCAGTTCGTTGTTGTGGTTCAAGACCTTCAAACTCCTTTTCAAATGTTTTAAGTTGAGATTGGGCTCTTTGTAATTCACCCGACAATTGTCTAAAGTTTTCTGACCCAATGTCGGTCCCTTTTAACTCTTCTCTAAGGTCCTCAACTGCCTTTTCCAATTGGTCAATGTTCTTGACCGCTCGGTCAGTTCCATCAACTTTTACTTTTAAAGCTATTTGTGTTGCCATATCAAATAAATATTCTGTTTAATAAGTGTCTATTGTTATGAATAGATTTCCCGATGATGCTGCAAACAATATTAAATCCAATTCGTAATAGGTGTTATCTTGTGGTTGGGGGATTTGTAATATACCATAATCACTACTACCAAGACTTGAACCCATCTTTAATTCCAAGTTGGTTACGGTTCCTCCAATCTCTCTATATGTAAATCCTGCAAAGAATTGTAAATTACCCGAATAGAAATTACCAGTTCCCGATGTGTTATAATCTGTGGTCTCAAATATCTTAACACCCGTGATGACTTGTTTTGCAAAGGCTTCAAACTCCCTTATATTCGCTTTATCAAATATTCCCAAGTTATTATCCGTATACCAACTTAAGGTAAGTGGTGGAGGTGGTGGATATGATTGGTTTGGTGTTAGTTCATATATCGGTGATGGGGGTTGTCGGTCATAGAACCCACTCAATTCTTTTAATAATGATACTTCAACCAAATCCTCTTTTACCAAGTTTGCATCTGTAATCTTTTCAATTCTCCAAAAATTATCCTTAAGGAATATCTTATCATTTAGTTTAAGTTCCCCAATGTCTTGTGGTTTCAACATAAACCTTCCCTTTAATCTCCTTGCTTCAGTTGAATAAATTGATGTGATGTAATCCTCCCAAAAGGTTCTGTATAATGAATATGAACTATATGGATTGAATAATATATTATCACCCACCCAATAGTCCCAAGTGGGTTGAAAATTAAGGTCAGAAAAGAATGCTGGTGCCAATAATCCAACATTGGATAAGTGAGAGAACTGTGGATATGTGGTCCATTCCACTTGAGTTGTTCCCGATTGCAAATACCAACTGGCTTCTGATTGTGATGAACCCGAATAGAAATACTGATTACCACACCAAAACATAATATGTGGGTCTTCCATTGCAGGTTGTTTAAGACCATTATCATCAACATCGTAGGTCTTGGGTATGATAACATCTAAACTCCCGTCTATGAAGTCCGTAGGGGTTGGAGAGAAGGGTAATTGAATAACTTGTTCTCCCGTTAATATGTTTGAACCAGAGTTAAACACCTTTTCACCAAATGTTGTGTTGAATTCATTCTCCCAAAAGGAATTAAAGTCCTCATCTGAACCTGGTTTGTAAGTCCATTTAACACTCCTTGATAATGTAAAATCAAGGGGTTCAACCCTAAATGATTGTTGAAGATTTAACTTTTGAGTCCAATCCTTTTCTGCTCGGTCTGTTTCATTGTAATATACATTCCAAGGCTCAATTGTTAATAACTTATCCACATCATCTTTTTCAACCACCAGATTAAACATACCAAATAATGATTTCATAAATTGTTCCACCCCTATTTGTGGGACTTGTAATCTCATATTTACATCTTGGTTGGATATGATGTTCGGTGCGGTATATAAATCCATTGACACCGTATCCACACCTTGATAACCATATAACCTTACACCACTATCGGGGAAACCTGCCGTATCAATAAACTCCATATAGACACTCATATATTCCGTTGATAACATTGAACCAGAAAAGAATACATTTGCATCTTGTGGTGTTCCAAGTGCCGCAAGACCACTACCAGGTGTTTGATATACCAATGTCTGACCATCAATCTGATTTGGGTTGGTTGACTTATACACCTTAATACGGAAATAAGCAGGATAATTATATCCCGAACCATTACCATATCTAAACCTTAAATTGAAAAAGTAATCTCCCGATATGGGAACATTGAAGTAGTTCTTATAATCATCATTTGAAAAACCTGGCATATCATCATCCAATGTGTATGAACCCAATGGGTCATACCCATCTGGTGTTAGTTTGGAGAATGGGACTGGTTTCCTCTTATCATTCGGGTCGTAGTTATAATACAATGTGGAGTCAGCATAGACCTTAAACTTGTTTCTATTATCCGTTTCCTCCTCTGTGGTAAGACCAATCTCCCCATTGTTAGATAAGGTCATATAGATGGATTTAAAGTAGTCAGAGTTGAAGAAATTGGATTGGTAGTTATATGATGTTGCCGAGAATATTCTATCCACCAATGATTTCATCTGTATTGCTGGCTTGAAATAGAACTCTGGTATTGCATATGCAGCTTCGGTAATACTATTTGAACCACTCATTGTAAAATCAAAAGATGGGATTGTCCCTTGATATATTAAACCATAGTCAATAAAAGGGTAAATGATTTGACCATTGAATAACCCACTTGTTCCTCCACTATATTCCCAAGATGTTGTAATGGCAGAATAAGTCATCTCGTGATTGATGTCTTGATAATCCAAGTCCTTCAATGTAAGTCCTTGTATCTCGGATGAAAAATCACTGATTGCAGTTAAAATATATACCTCATAGTCAATGAACTCATCATTTATGATTACAGCATTTAACCTTAAAAAACCATCAAAGATTATATTACCACCATCTTCAACAACACACTCCACCCTCAATAAAGGGTTAAAGTCAATACCCGATACTTGGAAGAAATTACCAAATATTATATTGTTGTCCTTCGTTCCTGGTATGACAAATGTCTTGGTATATTTGGTTGATGATGAACCCAACTCTGTTAAGTCATCTTGTTGTATATTTGCCGATATGGGGATATCGTCGTATAAGTCCAAATCCAACCAAGTGGTCTCTGGTTTAATCTTTAATCTGGTCTTCATATTTAGTTTATCTTTATTGTGTTAGATAATTGATATGATAATTCAACATTTATGATTTCTCTGTTTCCTTTGTTCTTTCTTTGATATTCCGTTGATGTGATTACAATCGGGAATAATCTCCCATCATCATCAATATAATACACATCATCTGATGTAAATAATTCTTCCAACCAATTCATAGTTGCTCGGTCAACAAATCCCGTATTAACAACATGGATTTCATCATTGGATACCCTATTGGTTGTTATACCCCTTGATATTTCTGTCTTTGATGGTGATGAACTATCCCAATCTATGGGGATTTGTTTATATGTTTGTCGCTCAATAGACATACCCTCTGATTTCCTTTTTGTAAATCGGTAATAATCATAAGTCCCATATCTATTCTTCCATATAAGTTGTTTGTTGTTAAACACATCACAATCATCCACAATGTTAAATTGAAATACCTCCGATACTGCGGTCAATCCCGTAATGGTTGAACCAGTGCTGCTTATAACATTTGGTGGGGTCTCTGGTACTCCACTAAACTCAATCTCATAACATAAATCACAATTATTACCATAAGATGTTCCACCCGTAAATAACTCACCACCAGGACCACCATAAGATGATATAAAGAAACAATCAGAGTTCCATTGTGATGTCGCACCACTTTCAGGCCAATATATTCTATCACCCGCTTGGTCTCTCTCATCAATACATACGGGGATTTGATAACCAAACCCACAACTCTCAATATATCCCGCTTCATAATTAGATGGACAACCAACAGATGATGATTGGTCTCTTCCCAACATTCTTATATGATAATACTTCGCATTAGTTGGAAACCCTATGGATTGATTGATGTTATATGGTCCCGATGCAACATTTAAGACATTCCAAGTATAACCCGATGAAACCTGCCCAACTGCATCATAACCCAAACCAGTAAGTCCCGTAAGAGGTCCTCCACCATTGGATTGAATATTGTCAATTGTCGTTGATGATAATTGTATTCCATCAACATCATAAAAGATATATTGGGCTTGATATGGATATGATATGATATTCCCTCCCAATACATAATTAAAGAACGATAATGTCCCCCTATCATTTAATGAAACCTCTTGTATTCTCGGAGCATTGGTTAAAAATAATCCACTCTCATATTGAATGGGATTGCCCGACATAATATACGGTTCATATTCAAACTCTTCATAATTTGAATATGTGTTGTTGGGGTAGGTTGCATTGTATGTTTTTCTAATTAAGGATTGTCTTCCTGGCGCACCTGGACTATCATCAATTCCGTTATATTGAATAACTGATGTATTTGCTGATATTGCCCATTCTTCACCAAACTTAACATAATACTCAATGACCTCATTCTCATCATACCTTGAAAACTTTTCCGTATCGTGAATATATAAAGACGCCAAATGGTCTTCAATCTTAACAGTTGAATTGGTGTAGTTCCTTAATATTTCACCAATATCAATAACACCCTTATCATTCGTATTGGGGGTTGATTTACCTTCAAACACAATGCTTCCATTTACATACACCTCAAAGATGTATCGGTATTTTAATTTTGATGCACTCTGTGTTGAACTTAATACATAATACAAACCATCACTATTGACTGGTTGTATATCATTGGGTTGTCTATCTATTGTAATTGCCATTATTCTATTAAATCTATTTGGTCTCCACTTATGGTTCTTATTCTCTCAAATAAGATTTCCTCCAATTGTTCCGCATATTCTTCACCCATCAACTCAATTGCATCATCCAATGCTGCTGCTCTTGCCTTGTTTAAGAACGAGGTCTTGTATATCCCCTTCTGTGCAATTGAACGACCAATAAGGAACGCTTGGGTATCTGCTGATGGTATCTTACCATCTATGGGTCTAAAGGTCACTGGTCGTCTTAAAATCCATTCCTTGATTGCTCTAACGGGAGGGAACTTACCAGGTCTTCTACCTCTATCAACCCAATAGTAATAATCCTCCATAATGATGGATATACTATCGGGTAGTCCATTCTCATCGTTGAATATTCTGTAATCTATATTGTTGTATAAATTACCCGTAACAATCTTATTACCCGACCCTTGTTTTCTTTGACCATTATACCCTTTGGAGGGGTAGGTCTTTTCCAATTGAAGTCGGATGTTCTTAATGAATAATTCTGCGACCTGCTCAAACATTATATTGCCGAAAAGTTGTCAATCTCGGTAAGAACCATACCTCCGTTTATTACATATCCCTTATACAAGTTCCATGCGTTGTTTGCAGGGTTTGGTAATGCACCCCCAACTGAATAGATGTCTCCACCACTTGATAAGGTCATACTGTTAACTGCGTAGTTCCCGTTGGAATATACCCAAAAGAGGTAGGTTGCCCCTTCTCTCTCGTTTGATAAGGTCACGGATACATTTCCCGTCAATTCAAACTTATACCAATGTCCTTGTGATAAATCTACACTGATTGAACCCGATACTTGACCTGCGTCAGTCACTGGTTCAGCCATAAAGTTTTCTACATTTATTTTATATGTTGTTCCCCCATCTACAATGGGGATTACATCGTTTTGTGTTCTACCCGTTAAATTAGGTAATGCTGATATTTTTACTGTGCTCATATTATTCTGTTATTAAGATGTCATCATCTTCTGCTGTTATGGGGTCTCCCCCTTCTGTAATTATTTCATTAAATAGAGGACAATCGTAGGATTGGGTAATCGTCCAAGTATAATCGTTGTCTCCCAATACTCTTGTGGTTATGGGGAATACTGCCGAACAATTTACACTTTTAAGTATTTCATTACCCACCTTGAACTCACCACTTGTTATAGCCCTTCCTCCATCTAATATTAACCCCGCATAATACTTTGTGGGGTTCAATGTTATTATCTTTTCATAGGTAGTATCTGCGGTGAAATCCACATTCAATATGGTTGTTGGTGCTCCACCCGTAATTGTGTCATACTCAAATACTTGAAGGTTAATGCTTGAATCTCCCAACATATCCGCAGTTATGGTAAGGGTATAATCCAACTCCTCCTCAATCTCACATATCTCCATATAGTCAGATACGGTGAAATTAAAATCAACGGATACACCCGCAAGGACATCATTGAACCTCTCCAAAAATGGTTGACCGATTAAGGGGAACTCAAAGTCCGCAATATCCATATACACACTTGATAATTTGAATGCTGATATTAAATCCCTCATCACCATAGACATTGAGGATATGATACTCTCTGCCCCTTCCAAATCATCGTTTAGTTTATCTGCCAAGAATATTGATAATCCATAACTTGTGGTGTTCTCATTATATTCAACTGAATTGGGAACCACAAATAATAATGGGTATAAAGGGGTTGTGTTATCCACATCCTTCCCAAACTCAACCAAATTACCAAATCCATAGGAATTGATGAACTTGCTCTTATTGGCATATCTCTGAATGAAATATAATAATTTATTAAATGTTATGTTCTGTTCCATGCGCTTTTTGACTTTAATTTTCTTAATTCCTTCTTCTGTTCCTCATTTCGGTCCTTAACTAATGATAAATAATTCAGACAAGTAATAAGGGGTTGTTTTTCTATTTCTTTAATCTTGGTGATGTCTTCCTTACATAAGGTCATCATACAAGACCAGTAGAAACGGGAAACAGTTTGGAGTGGGTCCATTTGGGGAATATCTTCTTCAACCTCTGTATCGCTTTGGTCTTCGTCTTCTGTCGTTCCAAAGAAGCCTTCATATTGTTTATAGAGGATTGTCCTACTCGCAAAAAAAAACTTGCTCCACCCCACCAATACTCAATGGGTAGATTTAAGAACAACTCTGATTGTTCCATCATCTCATCGTGGTCATATTCATTCAAGTAATACTTTGTTCTCTTTTTATTCCAACCATTTATGGGTCTATAAAAGATTGACATAATCTTATGGATATTCTTTTCAACACCATCTGTGATAAGATATTCCAAATCAACCCATCCACCATAGTTGATGGTATTTAACTCGTTGTGTAATCCATATTGAACACCCTCAAATTCAAAGGTGGGTATGATTTCCTTTTTAACACCCTCCACATAATGATTGGTTAGATACTTCATAATGAAATCAATATCCGATTTCTTTGCTCCTCTAATCTCTTTTTCCTCCAATCCCGTCATCGCACATAAAAACATTACGGGGTCTTTTTGTAAATCATTGGTGGTCTTTAATCTTTGATACTGACTGATTGTCAGTTTTTCTGGTAAGACAACCTCTTTGTCTCCCACTTGTAATATAACCTCACTCATGCTATAATAATATATTTTCCAGTGTTTTTATCTGACATTTCAAGACAATACCTCACCCCATCAATAAGGTGATTGTATCGGTCTTCGGCTGCGTCAATTAGTTTTCCGTCTTTATCTGTTTTCCATCTCCAATTCTTGAACTCCTCTATTAAATTATGACTATCCTCGTGTAAGTATACTCTATGTTGTTTAATTAGATTTATCCCGTGTAAGATGGTATTCTTTTTTACTGGCTTTGCGTTTATTCCGCTTCTCTTAAGGTCTTGTATCATTTCAGGTCGGGCATTATCACACCATAAATCATCGGTTAAATCAAACCCCAATTCTTTAATCCTATAGACCAAGTCCTCTGATGTAAGACCCTTTGAGTATAACAATTCCTTTATGTATAACTTATCGTCAATCTTCCTTACCTCAACCAATGCCGATGGGTCTTGAAACCCAAAATCTAATGAACGGATTACCTTCCCTCCATCTGTGGGGAAATCCTTTGTGATGGTATATGTGTTGAAGATGGTTGCTATTGACATACCCCTCTCACCCAAATTAAAGACCCTATAAAGGTTTTCGTCCTTATGTTTGAGTGACTCAATCTCTTTGATGATTTCGTCTGTTAAAAAAGGGTTATTTCGGTATGTTGATTTGTGGAAGAATAAGTCCTCCTCGTTGTCAATTAAGTCGTAGATATAACAATCAATATCAGAGGGGTTATAGTCCATAATAATCATACCACTCGTTCTCATAGCAAGTTGTGTATAATCCTCAAACCCAATTTCGTTTGCTTCGTTGATATAGAGCCACGACCTCTTTCTACCCCTTATCTTTTGACTTTCATCAACTGAAAAGAAATCTATAATACTACCATTGGGGAACTCATAATAACCATCTTGTTTATGCCATCTATCGGGGTCATACTGGTCCAACTTGATAAGAATTTCTTTAAGGTCCTTTAATGCTGATGACTTTAACGCTGGTAGGGTTTTCCTTACAATTGAGAGAGTTATGTTAGGGGTTTGGAGTAATTGTATTACCAACCAAATCAAAATGTTGTAGGTCTTTCCGCTCCTACTTCCACCTTGAAATATGAGTAGTCGTTTATCCTTGTTGTCCTCTAAATGTTGGTATATTTCAGTTGTCTCAATCTCCAATGTTGTTCCATTCTTCACTTATTTTATCGGACTTTCTTAAATTGTCCTCTGCCCATAGGGGTTGGAAATTGGTGTAGTGATTTAACTTATACACCTCTTCCTCTGTTTTGGCTGATGATATGGGGATTATGTGGTCGTAGTGCCACTCTCCGTGATTATCCCAAGTCATACCCTCTTGGAATTGGTTTTCAATATGTTCTTTGAATGTGGACCAGTCACAACCAATAATAGATTGTGTTTTCGTGTTTTTAGTCCAACCTTGTCTTTTGAATGAACCTCTAACTAAATCACTAATTTTAGTTCTTAATCTAAAGATATTATCTTTTTTCATTCTATCTTTGACATAATTTAATAGATATTCTCTTCTATCTTCAATATTATCTTTTACCCAATCCCTATTTTTTGAATAGATTAAATCTTTATTATCATTCACATATTTTTTTCTTTGTTGTAAAATATATTCTCTGTTTTTTTCGTAATATTTTTTGTCTCTATCTTTATAGTATTCAATATTATTTAATCTTCTATCTTTCATTTTTTTCAATAGAGTGTCTCTATTCTT
>Ga0180437_10011961_pt1 | contig 10339 bp, 14 predicted proteins | sample SS_ome_4_FD_132410 | JGI IMG/M metagenome (GOLD analysis project Ga0180437, IMG submission 132410) | Hypersaline lake sediment archaeal communities from the Salton Sea, California, USA - SS_3_D_1 metaG | ecosystem: Environmental > Aquatic > Non-marine Saline and Alkaline > Hypersaline >... | reverse complement strand
TAAAGGGACGGAAGAGAGGGCCAGGGATTTGATTCAGCGACAAAGATTAGAAGGACTGGGATACACGGTTGTTGACTTGTGGGAAAGTGACTTGACGGAACGACTGGAATACACATTACAGCAGGCTATACGAGGAGTGCAGCTATAGATGGCTAGAAGTCACACCTGTTACATAGTAGACGATAAGGGACGTCCCGTAGCTGAGGCATGGTGCAGAGCTTACAACGTAAGCGACCCAGCTAATCCAGCATTGGTAGAGACGCAATACTCTGATGCTACTGGAGCCGCCAATTTTACCGCTTTGCCTGATGATGCACCGGTCGATATTTCCGCTATTTGGGGGAAGAACGTCAAGTATTTTAGAAATGTGCTGTCTTCAGATGGAGATGATATAGATTCAGCCGTGGATAATTCCCACGTTCAAAATACGGATGATTATGCGGCTGGCTATAGAACGGGCGAATCTTTCCCTAGTGAACCAAGTGCAGGAGAAATGTTTGTGAGGACTGACTTATGACAGGCTCAGGTACAGAAGGCGACCCGTATATCATAACTTCGGCTGCCGACTTACAGAACGTTGCTAATGACCTGGCAGCCTATTATGAGCTTGGAGCCAATATAGACTTATCCGAGGTTGAATGGACCCCACTTGGGTCTATCTTTGGAACGCTCTTTACTGGTCATTTCGATGGCAAGGGTTATACGATATCTAATCTGACCATAAGTAGTGGGTCGGGTAACGGAGACGGTCTATTTGGGGCTACCGATGGGGCAACAATTACTGATGTCCACCTAGTTGACGTCTCCATTGACGCGACAGGAGAAGACTACATAGGCGCACTCGTAGGGTACGCTTATAAAGCTTCTATTATTTCTAATTGTAGTAGCACGGGGAGCGTTGCTGGTGACGATGGAGTTGGTGGGCTTATTGGAGTAGCTACAATCTCCGGTGAAGATTACCCAACTATATCTCAGTGCTATTCAGAATGCATTGTAACGGGCGGAGGCTCGGCTGACCAGCATGGTGGATTGATAGGATGGACGGAAGGTGCCGTTGTCCAAAATTGCTATGCGATAGGAAGTGTGAGCGGTTATCGCTACGTAGGGGGTCTCATCGGCGAGATTTTTTCAGGGTCCGATATTCAAAACTGCTATTCCATCGGTGCGATAGCGGGAACGAATTACTATGGGGGGCTCATAGGCTTAGCACAAGAGGGGTCAACGGTCACAGGCTGTTATTGGGACGTAGAAACATCCGGTCAAAACGAGAGCGATGGTGGAACTGGTAAGACAACTGCCGAAATGAAGCTCCAGAGTACATATACAGACTGGGACTTCACGACAATTTGGGGGATGTTATCATCTTACAATGACGGCTATCCTAACCTAGACGATCAAAGAGCATCCGTAACCACGGTAGCCGCAAGTGGGACATCCTACGACCTGGCGACTTTAAACGGGACTCATGTAGGTGTTGCTCTGGTTTTCTTTCAGTGGGATTTTACAATGGACTTGGCGTACTGGACTATTCCGGCAGCAGCCAATGGCTCATTCTCAAAACAAATTACTGGTCTTCCACCAAATACGACCGTGTATTTTAGAGCTGTAGGAATTGATGTTTATGAGAATGTAGTTTATGGGGACGTACTTTCGTTTACGACCACGGCAGTAACTCCGAGGACTTCAAGTTATACAGAGGTGGTATTAAGTCCGCGAGGTAAGCCTATCTTCTTGGCAGAATGCAAAGCATGGACGTATAACGGAGGTCTAATTGAAACACAATATTCGGATAATGGTATTGCTACTTTTTCGCAAATTCCAACGGACACTCCGGTATATATAGAGTCTAAGTGGGGCCGGCACGGTTATCAAAGGACTGACAATATTTTCTGCTCCAGCTCGGCTGATATAGTGACACTGGTTACTCAATCTCACATCCAAAACACCGACGATTACGTTAAAGGCGTGCCTACGGCACAGCCTGGCACACCATCAACAGGAATGGTTTATTGTGGCTAAATTATTTGTTTATCTAGGCGGAAGTTGGCGAGCTGTATATACAGATGAGACCGTCTCCGAACTCACGTTGGATGCTGACGGCGCTATCGTTCCTACTCAACATTTGCACACGGTTGACACTTATGAAGACGCTGCAAGTGACGACCTGACGACAATAACGAACACTAACGGTATATCCTGGGTTGTCTTGCATCCTGCCAATGATGCCCGAACTGTAGTAGTGAAACACAATACTGGGAACATCTGGCTACAGGGCGGACAGGACGTTACTCTTGATGATATTGAAGATGGGATATTACTTTTCTGGGATACCATCAATTCAAAATGGTTTGACATAGCTGCTGGCGGAGGTGGCGGAGATGTTACCAACCCACTCGAAGAAAACTTAGACTTCGATGATTATGAAGCTGAAAACGTGGTACTTCATAACGTTGCCGATGAGGCAGCCAGATTAGCTCTTTCGGTGAAGGCTGGCAAGATGGTTTATCAAGCAGACGAAGGAGCACCATATATATTTGCATAGTAAGGAGGTAAATTATGGCAAATGCACTTTACACCAAAGCAAAGCAGGCACTACTCGATGGGGCGATTGACCTGAACTCAGATACCCTAAAGCTTGTATTCGTCACTTCTGACTACTCGCCAAACTTGGCTACTGACGATGCACTGGCTGATATTGATGCGGGTTACAGGGTGGCTACGAGCGGGGCATTACAGAGTCCCACTATTACTGATGGAGTCTTTGACGCAGATGACATCACCACATCCTCAGTGTCGGGTAGTGCCATTACGTATGTCGTGCTTTATGACGACACCCATGCCGATGATATCCTGATAATGATTTGGGATACGTTAGGTGGCGATGGACTCCCACTAACCCCGAACGGTGGTGACATCAAGATGACGTTCGATGCTACTGGTATTTTTAAGCTGGATTAGGGGATAGTTCATGTCAACGATAGAGAAACGTACTGCTGCTAGTACTGATGATTGTACCTGTTATTGGAATGGTTCAACTTGGGTTATGTCCACAAATGACGGTGATGCCCATTGTGTGGGATATTATAGCGCTGCTATTGCTAAACAGGGCACAGGCGAACGCTATTTAAATATTACTATACCACCTGGTTCAACCATAAATGCTGCTTATATTCAGTTTAGATGCAATCCAACTTACCCAAAATCTGGCACTACGGTAAACTGCCGTATCATTGGTGACGATGAGGATGATGCAGCCACATTCTCTGATTTAGCTAATTATCAGTCAAGACGTGGTACTTCTGTAGGTGGTGCTAACAACGATAAACGAACCACAGCTTATGTTGACTGGGATAACTTGGCTGCATGGTCGGTAGGTAATGATTACCAAAGTCCAGACATTAAGACTGTGATTCAGGAAATTATAGATAGACCAGGTTGGCAATCAGGAAATGCTATTGCCTTATTCTGGGATGATCATGATGATAGATCAAGTCATGGTTCAGATATAAGAAGGGCAGCAGTCAGTTACGATAAAGATACGGCAACTGCACCCTTGCTTCACATTGAGTACACTGAACCTTATCAAGAACTCGTAGCCACACTTGTCACCCAAACAATCAGCATAGGTACTCCCGACATTGAGAGGATGCTAAGAGTTCTTGAAGCCAGCTTGGTAACTCAGACTATCAGCATCGGCTCAGCAGAAATAGAGAGACTTCTACGGATATTGGAGGCAAGTCTAGTTACGCAGTCCATGACAGCCTACAGTGCGGACATAAGCCTTGTGCAGCACTGGCAGCGTATGGTAACGCTCAGGGAAGCACTCACAGGCAAGGCAGGGAAGTTCCTGATTGTGAACGATGATGAAAATGGTTTTACCTTTAGTGAATAATCATGGCTACGAAATATCAATTTTATAGTAGTGGTGATGATGGTTATATAGCTGCTTTAGGAAATACTTGGAGAGCTCAAACCTTTACGCCCAGCACAAAGCACAGAATTACAAGTATCAAACTTTTATTGTATCGTTCTGGTTCACCTGGAACTATAACTGTTAGTATAAGGGGTACATCTGGGGGGGTGCCCACAGGGGCAGATCTATGCTCCGGTACCACTAATGGTAATACCTTGCCAATTGGTTCCCCTTATGAATGGAGGGAAATTACCTTTACTAGCGGGTATGTTCTTCAGGCTAGCACAAAATATGCCATCGTTGTTCGCGTGCCTGATTCTGGGGCTGATTATCTGGCGTGGCGGGTAGATGGCACATCACCAACTTATACTGGTGGGGCTTTTTGTTCAAGTGGCAATGCAGGCTCAAGCTGGGAAGAAAATACATCCATTGACTGTATGTTTGAGGAGTGGGGGGATACGGATGTTTTAAGGACCTTGCAACCTATAATTATTAGCCAAACTATGACTATTGAAATGGCTGTTATTGTCTTACTTCTCCGAATCCTGGAAGCTTCACTCGTTACACAGACCATCAGTATTGGGTCAGCCAAGATAAAACAGCAAAAATACCAACGTTTTATCTGTATCCCCACTGGTTTATCTGGCCAAGCAGGAAAAGGAATAAGAGTTAATGCAACTGAAGATGGTTTTGAACTTGCTGATTTGCCGTAAATTAAATGGAATCATCGCACCGATGCTAGAATAGGATATAGGCGGTTTTATGGAAATTAAGGATGTCGCGGAACTTGGAATAGCAGGAATAAGCCTGATAGTCGTTTTCATAATGGCAATCATCATTTGGAGACTTTCGAAAACTAACAACGCTCAGGGAGGCTGCTCGCCTACTCCTCCATCCCGGTCTCAGTTGGAGGAATCGGTAAGTAAAGCCCACAGGAGATTAGATGATTTCCAACAACAGTGCCAAGATAGGCACGAAGGTTTGGGAGAGAAGTTGAGTCAAATGGTTTCTACGCAATCCCAGATGGCAACAGATATATCCTGGATAAAAAAAGAACTACAAAAGTCGAAGCAAAACAATTAAGGAGGGAAACAATGCAAGGAATATCTAGTACAAAGTCCGAAGGAATTTTGGACACTAAAACCAAAGCAAAGTCCGGCATATTAACGATAGCCGTGGCAGTAGTTAATACCATCGGTGCTATGTTCGCTTTGCCTCAGTTAATTATTCCCGAAGCTGCTGACACACAAACTACAACGACTACAATTATAGTGTGGGCTCTTAATGTAATTATCCTCTATGCACCAACGATCGTCACTTTCTTTAGCAGCTTGATCTATACGAAGGCGAAGGTGCAGCAAAATATTGCGGGAATAGAGGCCGGAACCACGGTCAAAAACGGGCAAGTTGTGCCTGTGATTACTAATGGCGGTGAGAGTGGCATCAAGAAAATTATTTGTCCCAAATGTGGGAAGCTGGTTGATGACCGTACATGGTGCTCAGAGTGTGATGCAGTATTGCATCCGACAGCAGAGACATCAACGTATGCTGTTCCACCGGAACTAACGTCCATTGGAGCTGATAAGCCGACTCCATTTGGACACTGGATAGAGTTCGATGCTGCTCTGGATTGGCCTTTAACCGCGTATGACCCGCAAATCCGCATGTCGTTTGCTATGGACATTCTAAAACAGTACAAGATTTTGCTGGATGATGCTTGGAAAGCCGAGTTAGCAGCATTAAAAGCTAAAGCCTCTGATATAGCGGACCTCATTCCGTCTGCTACGGACTTCAACACCTACAATGACGCTCAAGCATTTAAGAAGAAAGTAATGGACGCTATCCCTGGTTGCGAATGGCTGAATATTAACCAGGACTCAATGCTGAGAGGCTATGAACAGTTCTTCAGGGGTATCAACTGGATTTCTAAGCTCTTCGACAAAAAGATAGACTGGAAGTTGGTGCGTTCAATAAATGAGATCGCCCAACTGAACTACGGTGCGGTACTTTCCTAAATATGTTAAAATTTAGTTAGCCTGCATCCGCAGCAGGCATGTCGTTTCCTTTCGTTAGAGCTCGGGATTAAGCCCCCGGGCTCTTCCTATTTTGCCTCTTGACAAAGGGTGTATAATAGAGACATGCGGAAGGAAACTACAACCTCTTTCAATCCCCACCGTTGCCCTCGTCATCGAGGCAAGTCACCACAGAACTCGGCTTATAGGTTTACTTGGCTCTCTCTCCGTCAAGCATTTATCAATAAACTTCTATTCTGTTTAGTTCATAAGCCTGCCTATTGGTGCTTAATTGGCATCGAAGGGCAGGATTTTTTATTTCATCAACGTTACTCCGAGGAATGGCAGCTCTGGCATGGTGTAAACGGAATATGGAGAGGGGTGATGTAATTGTCAAGGTTTTATTTTATGCCGAAGATGTAATTGCTATCCCATACAATACCGATGGCAAGTTTCGTGTTCGCAAAATGAAAGTAATTGAAATTGTGGAATAGGAATTAACATGCAGAAAACTAAAATCGAGTGGTGTGACTACACAATAAATCCTGTCAAAGGTAAATGTCCGATGGCCTGCTCGTACTGCTATGCTCGTAGAATGTATGACAGGTTCAAGTGGAACCCAGAGATACGCTATGAACCAGAGGTGATGCTTGATTTGGCAAAAATGCTTGATGGGTCTAAGGTCTTTTGGGGTTCGACAATAGAACTTTTCCATGATTCTATTAGTCCTCAATTTCTAAAACAAATTTTCCTAGCTTGCAAAATCCAGAACAATTTAACTCATATCTTTCTCACCAAGCAACCTCAGAACCTAATCAAGTGGAGCCCGTTTCCGGAGAATTGTTGGGTGGGAGTGACGGCAACTAATGAAATGGAATTTATTACAGCAATCGAATGTTTGAAAGATATTACTGCCACAGTCCACTTTGTATCAATAGAACCTTTACTTAAATGGAACTCAATACCATCAATTATTGTGGAAAGATTATTTGAACCACGAACTAGATACACTTTGGGGGAATATATAGGCAAATATATCAACTGGTTCATCATTGGCCAGCAAACCCCTGTCTCAAAGAAAACAGAACCCAAGATAGAGTGGATACGAGAAATTGTAGAGGCTGCGGACACGGCGGGAATACCAGTGTTTTTGAAGGATAACTTACTTGAACTTGTCAATTATGAATCGCCCAAAACTGCCTTCGCTTTCAATAAAGATGGCTATTACAGGCAGGAGTTCCCATAGGAATTAAGTAACCTGAAATTTAAGGACAAAGGTACTAAACATTTATGAGGACTAAGGTGTTAAGGTTAGTGGCTGGGCGGAAAACTAATAATGTCGGATTCAACATAGGTGTTTTAGCTGAGAACACCAAGGCAATCCACGCATACTTAAATCAATTACAGTTCAGCGATCTCTCGCCCCTTACAATCTCCAAGTATGCCCAATGCCTGCGCTGTTATGAGCAATGGCTACAGGATGACTATATTTCTGAAAAATCCGCTAAGGCTTTCTTGGACTTTCTTCAAACAAAGAATTTTTCCCGACCAACTCGACAAATATATTACCATGCCCTAAGACCCTTCCTTCAAAAGCTAAATATTACATTGAATATGCGCAAGGATTTTAGGAAGAAGGTTAAACGTACGCCAAAGTATCATAAGCCCAGGGAGATACAGTTAATACTTAAATGTGCGAAGAGACGTGCGGATAAATGGGGCAAACTGGCCCCGAGGGATTTTCTAATACTTCTGACCTTGGCTCATACCGGCTTTCGGAGAAAAGAATTACTATCCCTTACTCCTTCTGACATCAACTTTGAAGAAAGGATGATTACCATTATAGGCAAAGAGGATAAACAGCGCACAATACCAATAACAGACGAACTATACAGGCCATTGTTGGATTACACCAAGAAACTGAAAACAAGCGAGAGAATATTCCCGCTCAGCGAAAGCAGAATTGATGCTCTGGTTAAAAGATATGCCAGAGAAGCGGGTATCAATGACATTACACCCCACTCATTCAGGCACTACTTCATCACTCAGGTTATTATGAATGCTTCCGACCCTTCAGGTATAAAGATTGCTCAACAACTAGCCGGTCATGCCAGCATAGAAACCACAAGCATTTATCTCGATATTATTCCAAAGCATCTGACTGATGCGGTTCAAAGATTGCCAAAGCTAACGGAGGAGAAATGAAATTATTGATACCAGTTTGGATACACAAATTTCTTTGCACGGTAGTTGGTATACACCTTAAATATACTTATCAGTTTGGAAGACTGACTTGTTACTGTAAAAGGTGCGAATGGGAATGAGTACTTGGCCTATTTGTAGTATCTGTGGCGAATTTCTCTGGGAAATAGAGGAACGTGAAGCTGAGATGTGCAACGAGTGTCAGAAGAAATTAGAGGAGGATGATAATGAAAAAGAGTACACAATTTGATTTTGGTAACGGTTTAGAGCCAGCACATAAACACAAAAATGGTGGTGGGTGGATAGCAAAAACAGCCCATGTTGAGGCAACGGCTTTTGTCTCTGGCAATGCTCGGGTCTCTGGCAATGCTTGGGTCTCTGGCAATGCTCGGGTCTCTGGCAATGCTCGGGTCTCTGGCAATGCTTGGGTCTCTGGCAATGCTCAGGTCTATGGCGATGCTTTTGTCTCTGGCGATGCTTTTGTCTCTGGCAATGCTTGGGTCTCTGGCGATGCTTTTGTCTCTGGCAATGCTCAGGTCTCTGGCAATGCTCGGGTCTATGGCAATGCTCGGGTCTCTGGCAATGCTCAGGTCTATGGCAATGCTTGGGTCTATGGCAATGCTCGGGTCTCTGGCAATGCCCAAATTACCGACTTACGATTATTTTTGGTTACATTATTACCTCAAACTAAAGACAAAATGGTTAAGCTCGCCAAGTGGGTTGTAGATAATAATTTGTCTCCACAATGGGGTAGTAATAATGCACTTGAATATAAACTAGGTACGGAGATTTCACCTCAAAATGAAGCAGATAAATGCGAATGGAACGAATGTAGTAGCGGAATCCATTGCTTTCCTATCGGCTTTAATCCTCAATGGCAGAATTATGACATTACTAAATGCCATCCAATAGAAGTGTGGTGTAAGCCAGAAGATATTTTATACGGGGGCATGATTTGGAATTGGGGCAAAATCCGATGTGCTAAAGTCTATGTCCCAACTGACAAGGAATTAAAACTTAATAAACGTATCTTTGCAAGGTTAAAGGATAAAGATGATAACAAAGAATCTTAGCTATGAACTGACAAGGTTTGAAATTCCAGACAGCAGGCCAGCAGGCAGGTATGAACCTGTAATCTGCCCGCACTGTGGCATGAGAGACATCGGCGCCGATGGCTATGAACATACCACCAAATGCTTAAACTGTGGAATGCTTTATTTTATCAGGAGGCGAAATGACAACTGAAGTAATAGACGAACCTATAGAAAGCGAACCCTACGAAAAGACTACTGCCTTAGTACGTGTCCAGGACGAGACGGATAATCTGAGTCTCAAGGTTTTCCAAGTCACGGAGATAGATACTCCAGAGCTGTGGCAGGAGGCGGAATCTTGGCTATCGGCTATTCGAATTAGGCTACAGGATGCGGAGAAGGCCAGACAGGCCGATGTCAAGAAGCCTAACGACTATGTTAGGTGGATAAATACCAAATACAAAGAGAAGACAGACCTACTGCATAAAATGGAGCAGCATTGCCTACGAATAATCAGTGGCTTTCGTCAGAAAGAGCGAGAACGCCAAGCACTTGAACAGGCTAAAGAAGATCGCAAGGCTCAAAGGGAATTTGACAGACAAGTAGCTAAGGGTGTGACACCAGCAATACCGGAGCCGGTAGCACGCAGGATTGAGGGTATAGCCCAGACTGCTGATACAGGAGAAGCGAAGAATATATGGGGTACGGAATGGGACTTCGAGATAGTTAATCCAGGCTTGGTCCCAAGAGATTACTGTATACCTGATGAGAAGCGGATAAGGCAGTTCGCCAAGTTGATGAAGGATAAGGCTGCTATGCCGGGTGTTCGCTTCTTTGAAAAGCCGAAGGTGCAGGTTAGGAGAACAAAGGCTGGGGAACCAGAATAAGGGGAATGAAATGTCTCACGGAAAAATTCAGAAGGTCGATGTAATAATAGTTGCAATCGCTGCTGTCATCATATTGGGACTGACGATTTTGGAAATCTGTATGGGTTGGGGTCTGCCGTGGTGAACATAGACCTAAAGCCAATATAGGTGGAGAAAAGAGAGGGAAATAATGTCGTACACAGAACATAGAATAGCTATATTACAAGAGGCCATCGCAGAGACCGCACGGTTCACTAAAGCAGCTCATAGTGCGGTTAAGCGGCTAAAAGAAGACAGAGGAGCAAGCATTAGTGG
>Ga0180437_10011960_pt1 | contig 10340 bp, 12 predicted proteins | sample SS_ome_4_FD_132410 | JGI IMG/M metagenome (GOLD analysis project Ga0180437, IMG submission 132410) | Hypersaline lake sediment archaeal communities from the Salton Sea, California, USA - SS_3_D_1 metaG | ecosystem: Environmental > Aquatic > Non-marine Saline and Alkaline > Hypersaline >... | reverse complement strand
GAATCCCCACAGCTGGAGTGTTCACTATAATTTAACTAGATATAGATTCAAAATTAAGTAAAAGTTCCATTTAACGCTTCTAATATATACTCCGTCATCGCCACTGGATAGTAATTGATTCCCTCTGGAACAAACGCACGGCGACCCGTAATACAAGAATATCCACAATAGCGATCCCAACTGCTAGCGCAAGGGTTAAGAGAGGAGTAAACAATACAAGACCAGTCACTTGCACCCCGATTAGAGCCAGTACCGGGAATATAATAACTAATACCATGTTCTGGGCACTCTTTGCGTCCTTTGAGCGGGAAGAACCGATAACACCAAGCATGAAACTTAATAATGCGATGGACGGAGTAAGAAGAAGTAGGCTTAAAAACCAGGAAACATCGACCACGAACCTACTAAGTTCACCCCATCCCAATGCTAATATGACCAGCAAGAACACTCCAGCTGAAAACCAGGTTATGACCAAAGCTGGTATTGCACCAGCTAGCGCTTTGCCCAACAGTAGCTCCCAGGTCCTTACGGGTGTAGCGAGGAGGGCTTCCAGACTGCCGGAAAGCTTCTCATCAACAATACTAAAGGTAGCTACGCTGACCGCAATCATCGTGGGAATAAGAAGCAGGAAGAGATTGAACTAATTTAGCAGAAATACGAGAAGCTGATCATTTGTTGCTAACTGAGATATGCCTGGGCTTGCCTGAACAAGCTTTTGTAGGGCAGTTTGAAATACCCCGGTAGTCAACATATCCTCACCACCAAATCTAAAGGCTAGCCAGATGTAAAGTACTCCTTGCCCTACGATTAATAATGGAAGCAGCGTAATCATGAGCGCACTGTTGACGTCTGTAAACAATAGCCGCCACTCTTTCAGTAAAATATTTCGAATGCGTTTACGAGTCACGTTATGCTTCCTCATGAATCAGCTTCAAGTATACTTCCTCGAGCGGGTAATGTTTCTCGGATACGGCAACCACCCTGCCACCGGCTTCTACAATCTTCTTGACTAGTTCGGGACGGTTGCTCTCCGGTTCGGTGAGCTGCAGAATAAGCTGATTTCCTTCCTCACTTATATCTTGCACGAATGGAAGTTCCCCCAGCATCTTCGTCAACCTCGGGTCCATGGCCTCTAGTTGAACTATTATCTGCCGGCGGAAAAAGCGACGGCGAAGCTTATCTGGCGTATCTATTGCCAATAATCTGGTGTTAAACACTGCAATGCGGTTACAAAGCTGTTCCGCCTCATTCAAGTTGTGGGTCGAAAGAAAAATAGTCCGGCCTTCTATACTGAGGTTGCGTATCATGTCACCCACTTCTCCAGCCGCTTCAGGATCCAGCCCCGCTGTTGGTTCATCCAGATAGAGGACTTTTGGCTCGTGGAGTAGTGCCCGCGCTAGCGCGAGTCTGTGTTTCATTCCTTTTGAGAAAGTGCCAACCTTTCCCTCTCGGCGCTCCCATAGCCCCATAAGTCGGAGGTATTTCTCAACCTGAGTCTCAGTGTTGATGGAAGGATAGAAGCGAGCAAAATATTCCAGATTATACTTTGCACTGAGGCGACTGTAGAAACCAGGTGTTTCAGTTAGTAGCCCCACTACTTCATGCAATTGCTCTACTTTCTGGTCGGTTCTAAGACCAGCTACGACGGCATAACCATCCGTGGGTGCGATCATCCCCGCCAGCATACGGATAGTAGTCGTTTTGCCCGCCCCGTTTGGTCCGAGAAACCCCAATACTTCACCAGCTTCGACTGTAAGGGTGAGGTCTTCAACTGCGTTTATGTTCCCGAAACGACGGGATAGGTTAAAAGTCTCAATCAGCGACATCTTCCTATTTTACTTATCCTAGTAACTGTAACGTCCTTCCAACGACAATGCCCTTTATGGTCTTTGAATGATTAAGTGACTTCTCCTCTTTTCATGTGGTCCAAGTCGATTAAGACCCCTCTAGAACCTCCACTCTAGAGGGGATTATCTGAGAATTGTAACCTCCTAAATGTCCATACTTTTCGCCATATTCAAACTTACCGGTTACTTTGACCTTCCCATACCGTTCTTCAGGTCCCATCATGTGTTGCTGGTATAGACCATCGTAAACTTCCTTAGGAATCCCGCCTTCAATCCAGATCATCTCACCCTTTGGTATTAGGTGGCCTTCAGCATATCCTGAATAGTCCAACATTTCCGCTATAACCTGGACTTCAAATCCCTGAAAAAAGAATCCTTCAAGGGTTATACTTTTTCCATCGTATTCACTAGGATTAGCGAGTAACTCCTGAAATGTAACCTCTTGGTTCCTATCTTGGCCACAGCCGAGGGCAAATGTCAGCAGCAATAACATCACACCGATAGTGACCATGCATTTAGTTATATAGCCCATTACTGAAATCATATCCAATAACCTAGTATATACACGTACTGATTCCTATTTAACCACGACCGTCAGCCCAAGGGTCCACTCATCTTTTTCACCACCCTCCCAGGGTTGGCTGTATTCGAATATCAGTGTAGATGTACCTCTACCAAGAGGTTTAAAGGTCCATACATCTTTACCAGAGGCACCAACTACTCCGGTTGCCTCGGGTGGGACAAACTCATGTTCATATTCGGTTATTACAGACGAATCTCCGATTTTTACCTCCTCCCACTGAAAACCGGTGGTAGGACCTGATGCCAAGCTGACGGTGAGCGAGCCGGGGTAGTTGATCTCTACTTCTTTAGTTATGTGCTTCTCAGTCATAAAGACATCATAAGAAATATCTTCCAGTGTTACTGAGGTGGCAACTTCTGTAATGATTATTTTCTCGGCTGAAACCTGTGCTGGGTAAGATTCCATAACTGGTCCCGAAAACCATATCTCAACCTTTTGACCTACATTGAAGCTATCAAACCCCACATTCTGCATTTGCTTCCGTATAGTGGTCTTAGCTGTAACTGTAACCATAAACTTGTCTGAAGTTTTATTATCAGGTGAATTGATAAGAATTTGTCCTGGCGCCTCACCTTGAGGCTGAAACACATCATCAATCCATCCGATAAGATCGGATTCTCTTTCAGATCCCGCATTTGAGCAACCACCGAGTAGGAAAACCGAACCTACTAAGACAGCAATTCCAAAGAGCAAACCAATTTTACCCATAATAATCGCCTCCTTCTTGACACATATGTCTGGACATCCTTGTCGTTTCTATTATATAATAACGCAGGATATGTTAAAAGGTTAGGTGGGATTTATTTATGAAAAAGTGGAATTTTATCACGAACCATGGTCTGGTACTTTTCTACATCTCACATAATCCGCAGTGCACGATGCGTGATATGGCTGCTGCTTTGGGAGTTACTGAAAGATCGATACAGCGGGTTTTAAAGGATTTGGAAGCAGAAGGATATATTACTTGGCAGGGTACCGGCAAGGGAAATATCTATAAGATTAATCATACTCGTGAATTGAAACACGAACTCACGAAAGATTCGGTAGTGAGAGACTTACTAAGCTTGCTCGGCGATAAGGAAAAGAAGAGAGCAAAAAGCCTGTAAACAGTGTGCTAGTGATTAATACTCATCGGCTATAAGGATAAAGGAGGTAGTTATGGCATTTACTTCCACAGCAGCGATTTCCAAACAGCGTCTTTACTACGTTGACTGGCTTCGAGTTCTCGCCATGATTGGTATCTTCTTCTTCCACAATGCTAGGTTCTATGATACATTTACTGACTGGCACGTAAGAAATACTACAACAAATTTAGGGGCCTCCGCCCTAATTGCGTTTATGAGTCAATGGATAATGCCCCTTTTCTTCCTGATTGCCGGAGTAGGCACTTATTATGCTCTGAAATCGAGACGGCCCGGGCAATATATTCAAGAAAGAACCCTGCGACTTTTAGTGCCTCTCATATTCGGCATGTTAATAATTGTTTTCCCGCAGGCATATTACCAGGCTCTGTATCAAGGATTCGACCTGGCGGGATACAATTTCTTTCAGATATACGGGTTATATCTTCAGACTTTACCCGAATTGGAATGGTTTCACCTATGGTTTCTCGTAGATCTCTTCATTTTTTCGATAATCACTCTGCCATTGTTTCTGAACACGGGTAGTTCAGGTAAGAGTATTTTTTCCAGGCTGGCAACAGCTATTGGTAAACCTTGGGCGCTGGTCTTACTTCTCGTGCTGTCTATTGCTATAGTCAATATATTCATATACCCGGATGGTTACTGGGGATATCGGAATGGCGGTTGGAACATTATCACATATCTGCTATTTTTCATCTTCGGATATCTAATCTTCGCCAATCCAAGGTTTATGGAGACGATTGAGAAACTGCGCTGGATAACCCTAGGTATCGGTGTCATTGCATTTTCATCTGCAATTGCGGTTTTTCTTGACGAGTTGGCGGAACCGGCAAGTCATTTTGGCAGTGCCTCGTTTGCACTTGCTTCTCTGGTTCAATCGTTAAATACGTGGGCATGGCTGCTGGCCATACTCGGCCTGGGAAGCCGATTCTTAAACCGAAATAACAGATTCCTTTCGTACGTTAATGAAGCCGTTCTGCCGTTTTACATACTCCATCAGACGGTCATTATAAGTATAGGTTTTTATGTGGTTCAATGGAGTGTTGGGATCGGGCTTAAATACCTGGTTATAAGCGCCACTTCATTTCTGGCAATAATGCTGATCTACGAATTATTAGTGAGGCGAATAAACGTACTCCGTTTCTTGTTCGGAATGAGATTGAAAAGAAAGCAGCGTAAATCTGGTGAGTCTAAAAAGTTAATCCAACCAGAAACCGGGGGTATTGGTGGCTAAGCAGTATTCCCAATTAATTCGAACCAAGCTTTGTGTACCTAAGTTACGATCTCGCATCATCAGTCGTAGCAGACTGGTTAAGCTAGCCACTGCCGAACCAGGCGTTGTTCTGACGCTCGTTTCAGCGCCGGCAGGTTATGGTAAAACCACGCTAATGGTCGAGTTATCCCATGTATTAGGACAATCAGGAGCAGCCATCGCCTGGTATGCATTAGATTCGAAAGACAATGATCCAAACCTCTTCGGTTCCTATTTGGTCGAGTGCGTAGGTGAATCGCTGCAAATCGATACTGCCCTAACCCCTGTATCCAGGTTATTGCGTTCCTCTGCTGAATCTAACATAGAGAATGTCCTCCCCGCCATCATCAATGCTGTAGCCTCCAAAGACCAAAACTGCCTGCTATTACTGGACGATTATCACTTTATCAATGCTCCGGCGATACACAGCGCCTTAACTTTTCTGTTTGATCATCTTCCGGGGAATATGCATATAGTCATCGGCAGCCGCTCTGACCCTCCTCTTCCACTGGCTCGGCTGCGAGCCAGAAGCCAAATGGCCGAGATTCGTGCAGTAGACCTTCGATTTACGCCGGATGAGGCAACTAAATTCTTGAATGAAACGATGCGCCTTGGATTATCTCCAGAAGCAATTGCCGAGATCGAAACAAGTACTGAAGGATGGATTACCGGTCTTCAGTTAGCCGCATTGTCCATCACTGGTAGGTCTGAAAGTGCCCGCTTTGCTCCCCGCTTCGGAGGCAGCAACCGTTACCTGGTAGATTATTTGCTTCAGGAGGTCTTCGAGCGTCAGCCAGCCGAGATACAGAAATTCCTCTTGCATACATCAATGCTCGAACGCTTGTGCGGTCCTCTTTGCGATGCAGTACTGAGTCGTCAATCGGGAAGCGATGCCATATTGCGGCGATTGGAGCAAGCAAACCTTTTTATGATATCACTAGATGATGAAGGTTATTGGAAGCGTTATCATCATCTCTTTCGCGATTTTCTTCGCAAAAGATTGGAACAGAGCGAGCCTAACCGGGTACCTCTTCTGCACCGTGCTGCCAGTGAATGGTATGCGTCACAAAATCTGTTACGAGAAGCCATCTCTCACGCCTTTGAAACACGGGATTGGGACTACGCGGCAAGCGTCGTTGAGCGGCATGGCATGCAGATGTTCATGCTCAGTGAAATCTCGATTTTACGCAAGTGGTGTGAAAGATTTCCGGAAGATATTTTCCACACCCACCCCATGCTCTGTATCCTACATGGTTGGGCTTTGTCACTTTCCTACCGGAAAGAAAACCGAGGACGAGTCGAAGAGCGGGTTCAACAAGCCGAACAATCTGCAAGCACTCTGGACGACAATCACCGGGGCCGCTGGCTAACAGGCCAAGCGGAACTGGTGCGCCTTTCCCTGTGCCTAACCCCGGATCTCGACATAGAACCTGAGCATCAAATTGCTCTCGCCAACAAGATTCTTGACCTATTGCCCGGGGATGACCCTTTCCGTTCCTTTGCCATATCTGCGATCGCTTATGCCTACTTATCTTCACAGGACGTACAGATGGCCCAACAAAAACTAGAAGAATACCGGGGCATGTCTTTAGCCAGAAAGAACTACTACGGGGCGGTTGCGGCCATGTTCTATCTGGCATGCCTGACATACTACCGTGGGCAGTTAAAGAACGCCGAGGAACTCTGCCGCAAGGAGAAAGCTGACATCGCACGGGTAATCGCCAATCCTGAGCAAGAGTTGCCGGCCATAGGAAGCCTGGATGTGTTTCGAGGTTGCATCCTTTTGGAAGAGAACAGGTTAGATGAAGCCGAGCAGGCGCTGCTTCATGGTCTGGAGTTAATCGGCGGTACCAATAATCCCTTTTATCGGATGATGGCCTGTACAGCCCTCTTCCGACTGCGTGAGATTCAGGACAGGGAAGAGGAAGCATTTCAGTTCCTGGATGATTTAGTGAGTACATGGCCTGATATAGGTTTCTGCACTCGGGGGCTAAGATTGGCGCATCTAATCCGGATAGCTCCGGAGAACCCGGAAACCCAGTCAAGAGCGGAAGACTGGTGCCGGTCATTTACGCTGTCTATCAGCGAGAATATGCCCCTGCCGGGAATGGGGCCTTTCGGCGGTGCCCAGGCTTACTACCTAGCTAGCCTTACTTGGGTGCGGGCTCAGATTCTGCTGGGTAAGGCTGGAGATACATTATCGTATCTTAAACAGCAGATGGATGTCGCTGAAGCCCAGGGGTTGATATACCGCCTCATCGAGCTTTCTCTTGCAGAGGCCCAGGCAAGAAAAGCGCTCGGAGAAGACCAGAGATCTTTTGAACTGATTGATCATGGTCTGAAGCTGGCAAAACCAGTAGGCTGTGTGCGTATCTTTGACCAAGGACCGGCACTTGCCCGTCTGCTTAGAGAAGCTGCCTGCCAGGGTATTGCACGTGATTATATCAAGCAAATATTGGCAGTCATCGGTGCTTCCGAGCATGGCGAGACGCCGGTTGTCTCTAGCAAAGGTATCAAAATTGGTCAAGAGACGCTGAGTGAACGTGAGCTAGAAGTATTGCGCCTTATGGCTGTTGGTGCTTCGAACAAGGAGATGGCAGACCAGCTTGTGGTCACTGTCGGGACTATCAAGAGCCATATAAACCATATACTGGGAAAGCTTGATGCTCATAACCGACTTGAAGCGGTGGCACGCGCCCGGGAACTGGGATTGATTAAAATCTAACCTGAAATCTAACTTTTTGTAGATGACGCCTGGCCGGCTAGGGGATATGCTTGAAATATGGCACAGTCCCAGGCCGGTTTTTCTATGCAAAAAGCGGCGTATCGGATTAATAAAGGGCGTCCACCGTATGATAAATTATGCACGTGAACGAGCCATAGAAATACTTAAGACTGCCAGTACCGCTGTACTGGCAACAACCAGTCCGTCTGGCGTACAGGTGGGTGAGTTTCCATGTGAGGCTATTGGCATAGACATCTATATCCTGGTACCTCAGACTTCCGATCATCTATTCAACCTTGAACAGGACGACCGAGTCGCCTTGCACACCGAAAGCTGGGAACTTACCGGGAAGGGCAGAGCGCTTTCATCGCAGGATAATTGGCCGGCAATTTCCCTTGTTCAGAAACATGGAACCGCTTGGTACGTTCTGGTTAAGGTCGTGCCAGGTCAGATCCAGATCCTGAGGCCTGATGGATGGGGACCTGCCGAAACGATTGATTTAATTCCTCCACGGTGATTCGATATTTTTCTAACCACAAATGGCTCCTTAATATCCATCCTTCACCCTAATATCTAACCCAAAATCTAACTTTTTATAGATGACGGATTATCCGGGTTACTGCCAACATTATATTAGATAAACCATTGTGGCACGGAATTAATAGATAGTTCGATGAATTCTTTAATGCAAACAAGGACGGTAATCAGAATCCTGTTGTTTATTGTGATATTGATAATCCTCATGATTACCAGTGATGCCTCTACCCGGGATCTTCCCGGAAATCAAAATGTAGAGGATATATGGCGGCAAGAAATAACAACTAAATAATCGGATTATACTCCTATAGATTGTCACATAGGGGGAAGCAAATGAAGAAACTACTAGAAGCAGAAAGGTATATGAACATGGCGTACGAATCACAGGAGCGGATCGGGAGGACGAATTGGACCACCTTTGCTGCTGTTGCGTGGTGCATGGTGTTTGGCGTCCTCCACCTCTACTGGGCCCTAGGCGGTACCGTAGGGTTCGCGGAACTCAGCATGCCGTCCAACAAAATACTCGCTCTCACGCGTGATTCACTCTATATCGGGATGACGTGGGGTGTCGTCATCATGTGCGTGTTCGGCGCAATAGTCGTGCTTGCACCCATCCAGACATGGAGCCGGCACCTTCCTCGGTGGCTCCTGATCATCCCTTTGTGGATCGCGTGTGGAGTACTCCTCGTGCGTGGCATCGGGAATCCCATCCAATCTGCGTTAATTATAGGTGGCGTCATGCCATTTGAGCCTCTAGCTGGCCTCGACGCGCAAGCATGGTATCAGTGGCTGCTGCTAGACCTTGTGCTCTTCTCGCCTTGGTTTGTTCTGGGAGGATTCTTCTTCGGTGCAACGGCGTGGTCTGCACGTCGGCATGTTGAGGGCATAGGTGGGTACGATAATTTAAACGGAGGGCAAGGCTAACATCTCTTAAGAGAATGAAGTAAGCATTGTTTTGTCTATATATTATTGGAAAAGGAGGATAGGCAAATGAAGAAGTGGCAAATTGTATTGATCTCAGTATTCGGTTCCCTGGCTTTGCTGTTCGCTATAGGGTTTGTCTTTTGTGAATTAATTTATTGACGCTATCTGAAAAGCAAGTTGAACTCAGAAGAATAAATCTATAAGGAGTGAGTAATGTACGAAGTTATCTATTTCTCTCGAAGTGGGAATACCAAGAAATTGGCAACAGCAATTGCTGACGAATTGAATGTCAAAGCCCGGCATATATGGTCAGTGGAATCGTTAGATCCAGATGTTGATATATTCCTGGGTTCGGGTCTCTATTTCATGAGACCAGCAAAAATGGTGAGAGACTTTATTCGGAATAATGATTTTCAAGGGAGGAAAGTTGCGCTTTTTGGCACTTCTGCCAATGGAAAAGGCGTAGAAATTATGGGTATGGAAAGATTTCTCAAACGTAAAGGAGCAATCATTACCGGCAAATACTATTGCCCTGGGAGGTTCTTTCTTCGCATTGCCGGGAAATACCTGTTTATCCGTAAAGGGCGACCTGCGGATAAAGATCTTAAAAACGTAAGGGATTTTGCCCGTTCAATTAAGAACGGATTCGAGATCAACCTAGTGACCGAAAATCAGGAGGAGAAAAATGAAGATCGAGTATTATCACGCATCTAAGTACGGAAACGGAACCAAAGTTGCGGAAGAGTTCAAGGAGCAGATGGCCGCCAGGGGAATCACAGTAAATATCCATCACGTAAAGGATGCGAAGCCAAAGGAGATACCACCAGCTGACCTTTACCTGTTCAGTTCACCGGGGCGCTTTGGCAAGCCAATCGGAGATATGCAGCATTTCTTGAAGAAGGTAAATTTATTACCCGGAACGAAGTACGCCGTCATGGTTACTGAGTTATGTCCCAAACCAGATAGTAGCATAGAACGGATACCCTCCGAGGGGGAGACAGGCAAATGCCAGCGTGTCATCCCCATCATGAACAAAATGCTGCAAGATAAGGGGTTGGTCAAGGTCGCCGAAGGCAAGGTTTTTGTTACCGGGATCAAAGGACCACTTGAAAAGGAATGGCAGAAGGAAGTAGAAGCCTTTGCATCCCGGATACCTAACCAAAATAGTGTCCCAACAGACTTGAATACGACCAATTCACCAGTAATATCGGTGGCTTGAATGTGAGGGTAAAAAAAATGAAAAGGGTAATTATTTTAGCATGTGCCCTGATTATTATGTCTCTCGGACTCTTCGCTTGTAATAGAGGTGAAGACTCAACTCTCGCTAAAT
>Ga0180437_10011959_pt1 | contig 10340 bp, 5 predicted proteins | sample SS_ome_4_FD_132410 | JGI IMG/M metagenome (GOLD analysis project Ga0180437, IMG submission 132410) | Hypersaline lake sediment archaeal communities from the Salton Sea, California, USA - SS_3_D_1 metaG | ecosystem: Environmental > Aquatic > Non-marine Saline and Alkaline > Hypersaline > Sediment... | reverse complement strand
TTCTGATTTTAAATAGGTTTTCATGATTCGCTGGACCTCAACCGGTGTCACCGCATGGACCCGCCTTACATACGAAGTCAGGTAGTTCTCGTCCAGACCATGTAAATCAACAAATGATAGTTGATTAATAATCCCATTCCGTGACGAATTTTGAAGGACAAAAATCCCTGCCAAGTAATTCTGAATCGCCATTAATTCGGGTGAAGGTGGTGGTTCGTTGTGTAAACGATCGATTTCGTAAAATATTTCTTTTAGGGCTGGTCCGGTAACTTCAGTGCCGACACTGGCCTGTTGCGCCCAGTAGGCGTCTCGATAACGACTCGAAACCAGACTGAACGGAGTGTAAGTATAGCCTTTATCTTCACGAATATTGGTGGTAATCCGGGACATGAATACACCGCCGAGTAAAGCATTGGTAACCAATAGCGGAACGTAATCCGGATTTGCTGGATGAATAACGGGCAATCCTAACATGATTGTTGATTGGGCCGCACCTGGTTGATCGACCAGATGTACTGCCCGCTCAGAAAAAGGTTTTGGTAAATTTTCCACAAACGTTTCACCTTGCAACCATTGGTTTAGGTTTTTTCGAATAGCCTCTTTCACCTGCTTGACATCAAACATGCCCACTATGTAGAGATTTGTTTTTGCCGCACAGAAATGGGTACGATAGAAATTAACGACTTTTGAGATATTGAAATTTTCAATTATCGCTTCCGTGGACAAGCTCCGACCATACGCATGATTCGGATAAAGCGTTTTCAGAAACCTTTCTTGGACCAGTGATTGTGGTTTTGCTTTCTGAACGCTCAGTTGACGGAGATAATTATTTTTTAATCGTGCTAATTCTGATTCCGGAAATTGTGGATGCAGTAAAATATCCGACATAAGCGTGATTAATTCGGGTGCGAATTCGGCCAGCGCCTCACCAGCGATAGTGGTAAAATCCATTGCAGTACTGGTATTAATTTCGCCACCAATACTGGCCGCCGCTTCGGCAATTTCTCTGGCAGTTCTGGTGCTGGTACCTTCTTTCAGATAATCCGCCACCAGATCAGCCAGCCAGACTTCATTTTCGGTTTCATTAATATTTCCTACCCGGATCTTAAAACTGGCATTCACTTTCGGTATCGTCCCATATTGAACCAGCGTGACCTTTAATCCATTTTCTAAGGTATAGGTCTCTTTTTCCGGTAGTTTAAAATCTTTGGGTTGCCCACCTTCAGGCGGTATTTCCTTTTGAGCGATTAGGATGCCCGATCCAATAATCAGACAGCAGAGAATTGAAGCGATATATTTGAGTAACATGACATGCCTCCTTTTATGATTGAGTTCCTTTGGGTATAATGGTTAAAATAGTCCGGTTGGTTGGATGAAGATACATTTTGGCCGTTTGTTGAATGAGTTCCGGTGTTACTTTTTTGAAGGAAGATTCGATTTCATTAATCAACGCCGGATTGTCATCAAACAGGGCAAAGCTGGCCAGTAAATCGGCACGACCAAAGCCAAGAAAGCTACCCAAATCATCATAAAAACTAGATCGAATTTTAACCAATGCCCGATCGAGCGTCGCCTGATCGATTGGAGTGGCGACTAACCGGGAAATTTTTTCATCAAGAATCGCGATGATGGAGTCGGGCGCAACATTCGCATCATGAATTAAGGATGCCACCCAAAGCATCGGGCCATTATAATTATACATATTTCCGAGCAATACATTTATCCCCCCACTGATATTACTGGTATAACCTTTTTCCTGAACAATTGCTTGATAAAGCTGGCTATCCGTGCCCTGCAACAAGATTTGATCAATAATACCCATTGCAAAATATTCTGGAGTTAAGCGTTCAGGAACATGATAAGCAAATGCCAAGGCGGGTTTATTCGCGAATTTATCTTCTTTGGAAAACCGCTTTTCTTGCTCCTGGTGCGGTTCGGTCAGATCGGGTAGCGAAGGAACGACAGCCGCCGGAATGTCCCCGAAATGTTTCTTAACCAACCCCAACGCTTCTGCCGGATCGAAATCGCCCACAATCACCACTACCGCATTATTCGGGGCATAATAAGTTTTGAAAAAGGTTGTCACTTCATCCAGAGTAGCTGCCTGAATATCATCAATGTCACCGTAAAAATTATGGGCATTATACCAGTTTTCATTGGCGTACTGGGGCATATCCAGCCAGGGAAATCCACCATAAGGCTCATTGTGTATTGCCACTTTCACCTCATTGGTAACCACGCCTTTCTGGTTATCTAAATTCTCCTGGGTAATGGCCAGACTGCGCATTCGATCGGCTTCGCCCCAAAGCATGGTTTCCAATTTGTGCGCCGGAACGATTTCAAAATAGTTCGTATAATCGAATCTTGTTGACGCATTTAAAATACCACCATTCCCCTGCACCAGTCGAATGAATTCCATTTTGTTCAGATTTTTCGAGCCTTGAAACATCATGTGCTCAAATAAATGAGCAAAGCCGATGCGATTTTTCGGTTCAATTCGAAAACCGATGTTATAATAAACCGCGGTAATTACAATCGGTGCGGTCTTATCTGGTGAAAGCACCACTTTCAGACCATTGTCCAACTGGTGATATTCAATCGGAACATGATAGCTGTGAAATTGGGCCGACTCACATGTCAGCAATAATAAAATTAATAGACCGGGTAAAATTGGTTTGACATACTTCATAATACCTCCCGCATTTTTTAATGTAAAAAGTGAATTGTAAGAAAGGTTATCCGGGGTACGTTTTTCTCTTAAGGGAAGTTAAGTTAATTCTTTTAAATTACAATCCCTATTTGTGAATTACAATGACAACGACATTATCGCTCACAGCGATAATGTCGGTTGTTGAAATCCTTACGAATACGACACTCTCGGTTAGAAAACTCCCTTGATTTTTGTCATCGCATTGTTTATATTAAGCTGTCAATGAATCGTTTTTAACTTTAAAGGAGGGAATATGCGTGATAAAGTTGCTCAGCCGGTGACGGATTATAATCGCCGGGATTTCTTAAAAGCGGGGGCTGTTGTTGGTCTGGGTGCCGCCCTGGTGGGCGCTGGGTTAACCGGTTGTGAAAAAAAGCGGGGCTACAGAGAAGCATTGACTCAATTTAAAGTTGCTCCGATTGACCCGGTTCGGATTGGCTTTGTTGGCGTGGGGGGAATGGGGTCGGTTCATGTAAGAAATTTATTAAACATTGAAGGTGTTGAAATTCGGGCGATTGGCGATATTGTCGAAGAGAAGGTTGCCCGGGCGCAACAGTGGGTTGTAGAGGCCGGTCAATCGCAACCGGAAGGGTATTCGCGAGGTGAATACGATTTTAAGCGGATGTGCGAGCGCGATGATCTGGATTTAATATTCACCGCCACCCCCTGGAAGTGGCATGTTCCCATTTGTGTGGCTGCAATGGAATCGGGCAAACACGCAGCAACCGAAGTCCCTGCCGCGATTACGATTGATGAATGCTGGCAACTGGTTGAAACCGCCGAAAGAACCCGCCGGCATTGTGTCATGATGGAAAATTGCTGTTATAATCGACCCGAGCTAATGGTTTTAAACATGGTGCGGAAGGGAATGCTTGGTGAGATTTTACACGCTGAAGCTGGTTATTTACATGATTTACGGGCGATTAAGTTCAGCGAAAGCGGCGAAGGACTGTGGCGATTACAGCATTCGATTGATCGGAATGGCAATCTTTATCCCACCCACGGACTGGGACCGGTGGCCCAATGTATGAATATTAATCGAGGAGATCGTTTTGATTATCTTGTCTCGATGAGTTCGCCAGCGCGCGGATTAGGTTTGTATGCAGCGGAAAAATTTGGACCAGATCACCCCAAAGCCAAACAAAAGTATATTCTCGGTGATGTCAATTCGAGTTTAATTCGTACCGTCAATGGTAAAACCATCATCTTGATTCATGATTGTAATCTGCCGCGTCCCTATAGTCGGATTAATATGGTGCAGGGAACCAAAGGGATTTTTCATGGCTATCCGGATCGAATTTATATTGAAGGTCGGAGTCCGGAACATCAATGGGAGCCTATCGATCAATATCTGGAAGAATTTGACCATCCTTTGTGGCAGGCAATCGCCAAGCGGAGCGCGGGATTGGGGCACGGCGGAATGGATTATATCGAAGACTATCGCTTAATTCAGGCACTGCGCACGGGTACTCCCACCGATATGGACGTGTACGATGCAGCCGCCTGGAGTGTGGTTTCCGAGCTATCTGAGCAGTCAGTGGCGAATCGCAGTCGGCCGGTGGATTTTCCGGATTTCACGAGGGGAAAATGGCAAACCAATCCACCGCTGGGAATTGTTACGGGCTAATTTTAAAAGCTGAGAATGTGTTATCGGAGGAATAATGGCATCTAATTATCGACAACTCACAACCAATGAAATTGCTCAACTAACGAATTCCGGGTGTAGTAGCGATGACTGGACGAAAATTTCTGTGAGAGATGCTTTTCATCCTGAACGAATTCAAAGGACGCATTTTTCCGGAAATATTAAAATCGGGGTATTTCAAAAAGAGATAACATTTGCCGGCGGTGTGGTCAAACCCAGCGGCATTCGTGATGCCATTATTCATAATTGTATTATTGGCAATGACGTTTATATCCACAAAGTAAATAATTACCTGGCCAATTATGAAATCGAAGATAATGTCATTATTGAAAACGTGGATTTATTAACACTAACCGGTGAAACGGCATTTGGAAACGGCACCTCGCTGGCGGTTGTCATTGAAGGTGGTGGTCGCGAGTTACTGATTTATGATCACCTTTCCGCGCAGGTGGCTTACATTCTTACCTTTTATCGGCATCAACCAGCCGTTATTAGAAAGCTGGAAGCAGAGATCAGACAGTACGCCGATTCGATTTCCGCAACCGTGGGTAGAATAGGGAGGGGGTCTAAAATTATCAATTGTTGCTCAATTAAAAATGTTAAAATCGGACCGGCAGCCACGTTGGAAAATGTAGAATTTTTAGAAAATGGTTCCATTAATAGTGTGTCGGAAGCGCCGATTTACATTGGTCCCGGTGTTATTGCGAAAGATTTTATTGTAAACTCAGGCTCAACTGTCAGCAGCAGTGCCATTTTATCCGGCTGTTTTGTAGGACAAAATTGCGTGCTGGACAAGCAGTTTACGGCTACACACTCGGCTTTTTTTTCCAATTGTGAGGGTTCCCAGGGCGAGGCAAGCTCGATTTTGGCCGGCCCGTACACCGTCACCCACCATGAATCTACGATCTTAATTGCCAGTTATTATTCATTCTACAATGCGGGTAGTGGTACCAATCAAAGTAATCATCGGTATAAGCTGGGGCCGATGCACCAGGGAATCCTCGAACGAGGCGTTAAAACTGCCAGTGCCTCTTATTTGGTCTGGCCCACGCTTGTAGGGGCTTTCTCGGTGGTCCTGGGTCGACACGATGCTAATTTTGATTCCGGTGATTTACCTTTTTCCTATTTAGTGGAAGGTGAAAAGGAAACCGTGTTGGTACCAGCCGTGAATCTACGCAGTATTGGCACCTTCCGAGATGCCAATAAATGGGTAAAGCGGGATGGCCGAACTGACCCCAATCGACAGGATTATATTATTTTTGACTTGTTTAATCCCTTTATCATTCAGAAAATCCAGAATGGCCAGAAAATTCTAAAAATCTTAGTTCAATCTGATCCGGACAGTGGCGACTACGTAAATTATCAAAACCTAAAAATAAGAAAAGATTGGCTGATGAAAGGTCAACAACTTTATGAAATGGCAATTATAATATATTTCGGTAATTGTCTTATTAAAAGACTCTCGGCGTTTCAGCCGCAAAATGTTACTGCCCTGAAAAATTGTCTGCTTCCGGAAACAACCGTCGGTAAGGGACGCTGGTGTGATCTGGCTGGTTTAATCGCTCCGCATGAACGAATTGAAGAACTGCTGCATGAAATCGCCCAAAATAAATTATCAGGACTTGATCAATTAACCGCTTCATTTCAGCAAATTTACCAGAATTATTCAACCTTTGAATGGAAGTGGGGCAGTGACGCGTTGCAAACTTATTTCAATAAGAATTGGAATGAAATATCCGTTACCGATTTAATTAATTTTCTGGAAGATTGGAAAAAAAGTTTAACCGAATTAACCGAGCTGCAGCTTAGTGATGCCCAAAAAGAATTTAGCGAACCGTCACAAATCAGCTTTGGGATTGATGGTTCGGCTGAAACCCGCCAACTTGATTTCCGACAGGTTAGAGGGACATTTGAAGAGGAGCGTTTCATTAACGATTTAAAGGCATCAGTCGCCGATCAACTTAAAACCGGTGAACAGATTATTCAATCATTAAAAAGTTTACGTTGAAAAGATACTTCGATAATATTTAAACGCTGTATGTTTTTATAATGTATTTAGTTTATGACAACAGGAGTGCAAAACTTCAGTTTTGCGAAGGTGCTGATTTAATAAAAACAAGTCTCGCAAAACTGAAGTTTTGCACTCCTGATTTTCTTTAATAAAAAAACCACTCCCCACCTCATTGTCTGATCCCAATCTACTCATCCAGCCCTTTTGTTCATTCATCGAATCATAAGTCCGTCTATAGATATTCAATAGCGATTCCGCTGAAAAATTCGTTTATTTAATTGCATTTTAAAAACGGGAAACGGGCAGGGCTTCTACTTGAAGGAGGAGTGGCTATGAAATCTCTGAATCAGATCTTTTTTCTCATAGTGATTTTTACTTTAGTGTGCCATCCGAAAAATGTACCAGCGCAAAACACGCGTATCATTAAAGGGCAGGTGCGGAATGAGAAAGGAAAACCGCTGGCCTACGCCAACATTTTTCTAAAAAATCGCTTTGAAGGCGTGATGTCAGATGAACAGGGGAATTACCAGCTCAAATTCAAAGGTGCCGACCAGGTAACTCTCGTGTGCACTTTTATGGGCTACGAATCGTTTGAAAAGGAACTAACGCTTCAAAGGGGCGCCGTTGAAAAATTGAATATTCGTTTAAAACCCACCTTAATTCAGGGAAAAACGGTTACCGTCTCCGCGAGTGCCTTCACCGCGGCAGATGAAGAAGGAGTGACTTTAACCAGTCTGGATGTGGTGCGCACGCCGGGGGCAGCGGCTGATATTTTTTGGGCAATAAAATCATTTCCTGGTCTTCAACAGGTAGAAGAGGGGGCCGGGCTGTTTGTGCGGGGCGGTGATGTTTCAGAAACGCTATTCATGCTTGACGGCGCGATTATCAATCATCCTTACCGGTATGAATCACCAACTGGGGGTTATTTTGGAACCTTCAGCCCGTTTTTGCTAAAAGGGACATTTTTTTCCAGTGGCGGTTTTTCGGCTCAATTCGGCGATGCGCTTTCCGGTGCGCTTTCAATGGAAAGTCTCGATTTACCAGACCGCCGACAGGTTGGTCTGGGAATGGGACTGGCTGCCGAATCAGCTTATCTGAGTGTGCCGATTATAAAAGATAAATTCGGTTTCTCTTTTTCTGGCAACCTGAGTAATACCGAAATGTTGTTCCGGTTAAATCAGAGTCAAAAGGATTTTTCACATTATCCGTCGGCTTATGATATTAATTTGAATACTATTTACAAAATCAACCAAAACAGTGAAGTTAAATTTTTTGTTTTTCAGGAAAATGACCAGGTTGGTGTGGAAGTGGATGATCCGGATTATGCCTCACATTTTCACGGGGATAATTCCAACCGGCTCTACAATTTTAAATTAACCCACCAGGTAAACCAGAAATGGTTATTCACCGGTAATCTGGCTTTTAATGACTTTCAGCGAGAGCTTGATTTGAGTGTAATGCACTTAAATCTGGCGGACCGCTTGTCCCAGTGCCGTTTAAGCTTAGAAGGTGAATTAACGAAAAATATCAGCTTTCGGGCCGGAAATTACTTTTTACGTTATCGAACCATTATTTCCGGGCAGGTTCCACAAAATGAGCTGGATTTAAGCCCTTCGGCACCAATTGATTTGGTGTCAACAAATTATACGTCTGATCGAGCTGCGCAGTATCTGGAATTTGATGTGCCAACACTGTTGGGGATTTTATTAAAAGCGGGTTTACGCGGTGAATATGAGTCCACGAGCCGTGATTATTTAATCGATCCGCGCGTTTCCCTGGTTTATCCGATTTCCGCCACTTCAAATATTAGCGCGGCGGCAGGGCGTTATCATCAATTCCCCAAACCAGAATATTACGACCCTTTTATTGGTAATCCCAACCTGTCCGCAATGGAAGCCAGCCATTGGATTCTGGGCTACCTTTATCAACAAGAAAATCGAATATTTCGAGTCGAATGTTATTATAAAAAGTATCATCATTTATTGTTAAAAGATGCAGTGCAAAATTACACCAATGGGGGCTATGGTTACGCCAGGGGTCTTGATTTCTTTGCCAAGGATGCCTCGGGGCCAATTTCCGGGTGGGTTGCCTATAGCTGGCTCCAGGCGCGGCGTCAATGGATGGATTTACCGGTGCTGGCTTCACCTTATTTTGACATTACCCATAATTTCACGGCGGTTTTAAATTGGGATTTGCCATTCAATCTAAGTATCGGCAGCAGTTTTCGTTACGCCACCGGGAAGCCTTACACTCCCGCGCCCGGACAGTATCATTCTGCCCGGGTGCCTGATTATCAAAAAGTGGATTTAACTTTTTCCTATCGCTGTAGTTTTTTTGAGTCAAATTTAACTATCTTTTACCTGGCCCTTTCGAATATCACCGGTCGGATTAATATTTTTGATTATCGTTATTCGCCGGATTATCAACGGCGAGACGCCGTGGAAAGCGCGTATGGGCGTTCACTTTATTTTGGCATGTCATTTAATATGTGAGCATTTTAAATCTACTTTTAAAAAGCAATGACATTTTTAACCCGGTATCATTTTGATTTCCTTACTTAACATAATTTCTTAAAAAGGAGGTTACCATGAAAAAATTATTGCTTCTGACGATATTTAGTTTTATACTTTTATCTTCATTTTCAATTTCCTTGGCCACTGAAGTTGATTCGTTAATCATTTTCGGTAAACAGAAACTGGCTCTGGCGGTAAACACCTGGCAGGAGGCAGATTTACTCGGGGCGCGCGCTTTTTTCGAGCGTTTGTCCAATGATGAGAATTATCCCTGGTTGATTCACTATTATATTGCCCTGGCTGACTATCGACTCGTTTCTTTCTGTTTTTCAACAAATGACAAAGATAAAGCTAAACAATTTATTGAAGATGGGATAACGCACCTGAAGACGTCGCTTGAACAGCAGCCAGATTATGCCGAAGCGCACAGTCTTTTAGGTGCTTTATATGGCAATAAAATCGCGATTAATCCTTTTCTGGGAATTACCCTGGGGCCGAAATCAGGCCTGGAAATGGAGCGGGCAATACGATTAGAGCCGCGTAATCCCCGTAGCTATTTGATTAGCGGTTGTTCGGCCTATTTTCGACCCAAATTATTTGGTGGTGGAAAAGAAAAGGCCCGCGCTCAATTTGAGCGCGCACTGGCGCTTTTTGATTCGTGTCGTGTGGATAATCCGATTATGCCCGATTGGGGGCAGGCCGAAGCGAATGCCTGGTTGGGGATGTGTCAAATGGACAATAAGGAATATGTGGCCGCCGACAGTAGTTTTGAACGGGCACTGAATATTAATCCGGATTACGGCTGGGTGAAATATGTCCTGAGACCGGAATTAGCGAAAAAGATGACTCAAGACCCGGCGAACTGAGCGAGTGTCAATAACGATTATCTTTGCGACTTAAAAGAGGACTTTTCTTTAACAGTAAAGGTGATGTGCCAATGAAACCTGTTGTTCGTAAAAATTGGAAAACAATTGCCTGGATTTTTTCATTGTGGACTGGCTGGGTATTTTTTTACGGCCTGGTCATGTATTTTCAAATTGGTGAAATTCCCTGGTACGGTGCGTTGTTTAGTTCAGCCTTTTATAATTATGTATTTACAATTCTCAGCATTTTTATCTGGTTTATTTGTAAGAAATTACCCTTTGAAAAGATCCCCATAGTCATATTTTTTCTCTTCCACTTTTTTCTGGGTATCTTTTTTACAGCCCTCTGGTTGTTTATTTTTTATGGTCTGTGGTATTGGGCAATGGGAGCGATTATCTTCGAAATGGTGCGTTTTCGCGAGATTATTGGCTGGCAATTTTTATTCGGGATGGTTCAATATTTTTTAGTAGCCGGAATTTACTACACGATTATTTATTATCAGAATTATCGGCAAATTCAACTGGATGAAGCCGAGTATAAACTCCTGCTGCGGGATGCCGAATTGAAAGCGCTCAAGTTACAAATGAATCCGCACTT
>Ga0180437_10011956_pt1 | contig 10341 bp, 8 predicted proteins | sample SS_ome_4_FD_132410 | JGI IMG/M metagenome (GOLD analysis project Ga0180437, IMG submission 132410) | Hypersaline lake sediment archaeal communities from the Salton Sea, California, USA - SS_3_D_1 metaG | ecosystem: Environmental > Aquatic > Non-marine Saline and Alkaline > Hypersaline > Sediment... | reverse complement strand
TTATGCAATTTCTTTATAATTATTGACTATTTTTCCCCAAAAAATGTACAAAGAAATAGAGATAATAGTGCTTCATATTCTCTATGTAGGATAACCTATGAAAAAAGGTATCAAAATAGCACGTATTACAGTTATTTTTGGATTAATTATTGGCGGTGCCTTTATCGGCTATCGTAGTTTTATTAATCACACAACACCTAGCTGTTTTTTTGTAACTGCCGACCAGATTCTTTCCAAAGAAGGGCTTAGTGCCATCGCAACATTTATTAAGGAAGAAACTGATTACAAAAAAAGTAGTTTAGCAATTATTGCTTACAAACTTAAAGCAGCTTTTTCACATATTAATCATATAGCAATTTCCCATATCTCTAAAAAATTGGTCATTAATGTACAACCGCACAAACCACGATTTGTCATCAATGCTGATAAAGTTCTTCTCGAATCAGGCAAAGTCAAGCCAAGGAGTTTGTTTAATAATGATATACTGTTAACAATACCATTGCTGACCATTAGTGAATCTGCCTGTCACATAGATAATTTGAGTGCGGATTGTTTTAATGCCCTTAACACTATTTCTCCGGTATTGTTAGAACAGTATAATCTTTGTTGGGAAAATGAGCGTGAAGTTTGGCTTACTGATAAAAAAAAGCCTCACTTTACTATTCTTACCGATTCACATTCGATAACGCATCAACAAAAGCTTGATGTATGTGGCATTCTTAAAAAAACAATAGAATCACGAAAAGATTTTTCACGTAGAAAATCAACTGTATGGGTCGCTGATATTCGTTTTGATAATCAAGTTATCATCTTTTCTCGGGGGGGGAAGGGTCATGGCTACAATACGCTCACATAATATACTTGTTTCGATTGATATCGGAACAACAAAAATATCCACACTTGTGGCACAACGGCTGAGTAATGATCAGCTGGAAATAATAGGTATCGGTAAAGCTCCTTCGCAAGGACTGCGAAAAGGAATCGTTGTCAATATTGGACAAACGGTTCGCTCAATCAAGCAGGCTGTCAAGGAAGCTGAAATAATGGCTGGGCTGAGCATTGAATCTGCTGTAATAGGCATTTCAGGCAGCCACATTCGTTCAATGAGTTCACAAGGCATAGTTCCTATAAAAAAGGGGCGCGTTCGTCAATCGGATGTAGCAAACGCAATTGCTGCAGCCCGAGCAGTTCCAATACCTGAAGGTCAACAAGTTCTTCACGTATTGCCGCAGTACTTTGTGATCGACGGCACGGAAAAGATTGCTGACCCTATTGGCATGCATGGCATACGCCTTGAAGTGCAAGCACATATCATTATGGGATCGATCACTTCCGTACAAAATCTTGTAAACTGTTGCGAAACAGCAGGCATTATGGTTACAGATGTAATGTTAGAACAGTTGGCATCAGCACGAGCAGTGCTAAGCAATGATGAACTTCAGTTAGGCGTTGCTATGATCGACATCGGTGGCGGAACGTCTGATGTAGCGATATACCAGCATGGAAGCATTCGTCATACCATGGTTCTGCCAATTGCAGGAAATCATTTTACTAATGATATTGCCATAGGGTTGCGAACACCGCTGGAAGAAGCTGAAGAACTTAAACAGCATTATGGATTAGCGCTTGCTGAACAATGTGTTGAGAATAAGCTTATTGAAATTCAAAGGATTCAAGGTGGTCAGACACAAAAAATCCGACAATACGATTTAACAAGAATTATTGAACCTCGTGCTACAGAATTGCTAAAAATAATACGTGATGAGCTTGTAAAGCACAACTTGATTGACATGATGACAACCGGCGTTGTTTTGACTGGTGGTGGATCATTGCTCGATGGAATTGATGTGGTGGCTCAAAAGATATTCGGTATTCCTGCACGAATTGGCATACCGCGTATTATGAACGATATACCAGGATCACTTGAGCATCCAATGTATTCAACCGGCTATGGCCTGCTGCTGCAAGCTTTGAAAAAAAACAATAACCCGATTGATGGTCCAATATTAAAACGCATAGTGATGTCCATGAAATCATGGGTATCAGACTTCTTCTAAAAAAGGAGATTGGAATGATAGAACTGCAAGACGAAATAAAAGATGAACTCAACTTAACCCCCCCCGCTTCACTTAAAGTTATTGGCATTGGTGGCGCCGGTGGCAATACGGTCAATAGCATTATCGAATCAGGTTGCAGCAGCATCGAATCAATTGCGATCAATACTGATGCGCAAGCCCTACATTTTTCCAAAGCACACCATAAGGTTCAAATAGGAATCAAGTCAACAAAAGGACTTGGAACTGGCGCAAATCCTGAACTCGGCAAACGTTCAGCTGAAGAAGATCTTGATAAAATCATGGAGATGCTTGCAGATACCGATATCGCATTTTTGACAGCCGGCATGGGAGGAGGAACCGGATCAGGTGCAACACCGATAATCGCACGTGCACTGAAGGAACATAACATTCTTTCTATCGCAATTGTCACCCTTCCGTTTGAATTTGAAGGTAAACGCAGAGCACGCATAGCACAAGAAACTGTCGCTCGTCTTAAACAGGAAGTTGATACCCTTATCATTATCCCCAATCAAAAGTTACTCGACGTTGTAGACAAAGATGTTTCTATGCTGGATGCTTTTGCGATGATTAATGAGGTGCTCAGCCAATCGGTCAAAGGCATTACCGATATCATCACCAAACCGGGACACATCAATGTCGATTTTGCCGACGTCAGAACCATCATGAAAGGCCGAGGCCTTGCAGTTATGGGAAGCGCCAAAGCATTAGGTGAAAATAGAGCAGAAGAAGCAACATTAAAAGCAATCACCTCACCGCTTCTTGAAAATATGCGCATCAAAGGAGCTCATGGCGTCCTTCTTAACATAACTGGCGGAAAAAATCTGAGCTTACACGAAATAAGCCAAGCAGCTCAAATTATTTATGAAGAAGCTGCAGAAGATGCACATATCATTCTTGGCTCAGTTATTGATGAAGCACTTGATGAAGAGATAAATGTTACTATCATTGCAACTGGATTTGAAACAGAACAGAAAGAACAAGTACAACCAGCACCTGTCAGCTCTGATAAAAAAGTCGCCGAAAAACCTATTGGTGCCGCATGCTCAACAGCAAAAGATGACATGATAACTCATGTTGAAAAATCGATAGAGCATTCTGTTCAGGAAGCAAAAGTTGAAGAGACACCTCAAAAAGTTGATACATCATCAGATCTACAAAATCACCTGGAAAAAAGAGAGGTAACACCATTTGATATTAATGATCTTGATATACCAACATTCATACGTAAAGAACGAAGCGAAGAATACAATAACAATTAATCTAAAAAGAGGCGCGGAATTCCGCTCCTCTTTTTGTTATACACATTCAGCTGAAAAACAGTCATTAAATAATTTTAATGTCTGCGCACTTATTTTTCCGCATTTCCAACCGGCCAAGCCTACAAGCGAAGCATGCGTATAAACACGGCGAGGATAGAGCGCAGTGTAGGTGTCATTTTTTGCTGTCATTATTGAAAAGATGAGGCGACCAAGAGCACGAAGATTTTTTTGTCCACACCTGCCTGATGTACAATGAACGGTTTTATGAAACGATCTTCCCGGTTCAACCATTATACCTGATTTTGTAGAGCTTGTGCCATTACTGCTATTTGCCTGTTTATGTATAAAATTCAAAAAAATGTCATACGGCATGTCATTATAGATACAGATTTCATCATAGCCGGAATGCTTAGTCTCTGATAATGCTATAAAACGAATCGTCTGAAAATCCATTTTTATGGATGATGGGAGTTCATCACACGACAGATCATCATCCTGTTTTTTGCATAAGACGCGATATGTTCTTGTAACAAGATTTGAAGTCGTATCTTTGATAGTAAAGATGGGAGCTTGAGATAGGTCACTATTATATGAAACAGTTATAGTTTTATGTGGCTCTAGTTGTTGTTTATTGACAACAATCGTATCATTACTGTTATTCAAGAGCTCAATCACCAAATTGTTCTGCGTCGCAATAAGAGTGCTTCCTGCAGAAAGCAGAACTAACAATATATTTTTTATTGATCTTAGCTTATTCATAAGAATGCCTCCAATTTAACAACATAATCACCAGTATTTGAAGCTGTAAGATTATAGCAAAATTATCTGATTTCCATAATAACATATCTCAAAATATTGTCAAGTTGAAAAACTATTAATAATTTTTAACAGATACATGCTTCATAATCTTTTAGAATAGAAAAGTTTGGATCTGGACTAATTCAGCAAAATAGCTATATTGTTGCGTAAGGAAAAAAGAACTATCCTTATAAGGAGCTGCTATGCATAGAAAAATAAATGGCCTCATTATCTGTTGTTCAATCTTAATAAACACAACTTCGCTGGGCATGCATCCGGGTCGTCATAATCCGCATATACCGATATCTGACGATTCTGCTTCATTATCAACCTTAGTAACAGTTGCATTGGCAGGATCTGCAAGTGCTTTGGTAGGATATGGCATTTATCGCCTTGGCCAGCTCGTCTTTCATCCATCAGATCAAAAAGTCCTTGAAAAAACTAACACCATGTACCACGAGGCATATGCCCATTATCATGAAATCGCAACAAAACTAAAAGATTCGCATTCTCTTGGAAGCAATAATCATGATATTATATATAACTTTTCAGAAGCTATTCTTTATCAGATAGCTATTGAAAAACATTATGAAGCATCGATAGATCCTTATTTATCTCAACTCAATTCTTCCATAAAAAACTTGGAAAGCTATAATAAAAAGCTCCTCCAACGAAGCAATAAGCTTTATACAACTATAAAAACAGATTACGAAAATGTTTGGCTTTATGATCATATGAAAGCACTTCAGCAGAAGATTTCTACATTTCTTCCCTCGCTCTATTTGCTACGTGATTATTTAAAACATCACAGAAGTTATTTAAAATTGTTTGAACTTGAGTCATCGCTTCTTTACCGCTATAGCCAAGAACTCAATGCGTTGAGCAATTACCTCTATGATCACAAGGGATTAAAAGAAGCTATTCATAGTTCTGTTATGCTTCACCAACATCATACACGTGCAAAATATCCATACATTTCATACGCAGATACCATCAGTAAAGATATGGAGGAGTTGCAAAATACACTTAATCGTCTTGCCTACAACTATGCCGAACGAATTTATTATGCACAAGATCTTTACAATAAACTGAATTCAATCAAAGCCGTCGTTGTAGCTGCCGCCCAATATCATACTGAACTGATTGAATGGGAAAAAGCCCGCCGCAAGGAAAAGGAACTTTCCATCCAACAACAGCAGCTTAACGCTCTTCAACATCAAAACCATCTTTATGAACGTGATATTCAGCAACATGAGCAACAACAATGGATAGGAAATAGTGATTATTGATCATCGAGATAGTGAAACACAACATCTCAACCGATATTCAAAAAAGCAGCAAGAATAATTTGTTAACATAAGAAACCAGCAAATTGCTAACAAACGATATAGTGCGTAGCATTTGTTATTTGCTTCTCCTTATGTTATAAAATATAGCATGCAAAAGTTTGATGGAATCTTTCGATTTTATACCATGAGTCTAAAAACCAAACTGCAATCAACATTACAAATTTGTACCTTGTTCCAGGAGAAATCGATGAACAAAAATATAAAGTTACCCTTATTGGCAGCAATCACAATTTCTCTATCAACAAACATCGGTTGCTGGTCCTTAAATCCCTTCAAATGGGTCAAAAGCGAAAACACCCAAGAATATCACCAAGAGCTAATAGAACATATAACAACACTTGAAACAAACTATGCCGAATTAGTTCAGCTGGTAAGCTCATGCGAAATTGATCTTCAATCTGAAGATCTTCTTAAACAGCTTGAAGCTTTCCAAAATAAACTTATTGAATTCATACAACAGACGTGCAAACCGGAGTCAGTTGTTGTACGCACCAAAAAAGATATGGATCGTCTCTATCTTGAATACCCATGCATTTCGTACCGAAAAAAGCTTTCAGACGATATCACAACTTTAGATAAAACGATCAAACGCTACATGAAGCATGTAAAAGAAAACATTCAAGACAAAAACCTTTTGGAAAAAGCACATAATCTTTTGATTAATCTTGCTGTTTTTGATGAACTGATAATCCGCTCTGAAGGATTTGCAAATGAATGCGAAGCTTATTCCGATAAATGTTCATGGCACAATAATCGTTTAACTGATGTAACGGCTCTGACACGCAACACGCAAAATCCAAAAGTAACTGCCTCAATCTCATAGCGCCTCTAAGTAGTTTGAGTGCATTATGATGCACACTGATACTCGTATCGTTATTTCATTTGGCACTAGAGATACGGGTATTTCAGCTGATGAATATAAACAAGCATACAATTCCCGTGGAGCCGCACTTTGCTCAACTTTTGCTTCGTGTCAGGAGTTGATTTCAGCTCATAAGGTTATTTTTCTCAGACAGGTCCATGGCACCAAAGGGGCTGTCATAACAGAAAAATCATTGAAAAAAACTCATTCATTTTCACAGGAAGGTGACTTTCTGATTACCAATCTTCCTGGTATTGGCCTTGGGGTCTTAACAGCTGACTGCCTTCCTCTTATCATTCACGATCCGGTAAAACAAGTTATTGCCGCCGTTCATGCTGGCTGGAGAGGCTCGGTTTCAGGTATTGCAGCTAACGTAGTTAACTGTATGAAAAAAGAATTTTCATGCATGGTCGATGATCTCGAGGTTTATTGCGGCCCGGCTGCAAAAAGCTGCTGTTATGCCATTGATTACTCAATAATCGATCAGGCCAAGCACATGCCCAATACAAATGGCTGGCTTATCTTTAAAGATAATAGCCACTTTTTAGATCTTGCACTCTATAACCAGGCTCTCTTGGCCGAATTAGGCCTTAATCCGGAAAACATATACTCAGACTATAACCAGTGCACCATCTGCAATCAGAACTTTTATTCATATAGAAGGGACAAAGAGCAATCAGGCCGGCAGTTCAGCATCGTGATGCTCAAATAACAAAGGGATCACATCTTGTTGACCTTCCCCTATTGTGCTATACTTATTCTGTATAAGAATTACAAAATACCTATCAGCCCTTCTTTTCTAGAAGAAATTTATCCTTATAGCGAGCGCTGATTTTTATTTTTTATAGAAACATGCTACACTAAGCAATAAGATATAAGAAAGAAGGTGAAGGAATTACATGATTACGCAATTAATAGCAAAAATTTTCGGCACTGCAAATGAACGGGAGTTACGCAGCCTCCGTCCACTCATTGCCAAAATTAATGAACTTGAACCAAAAATGGCTGCTCTTTCTGATGAAGATTTTCCACTCAAAACCAATGAATTCAGAGAACAGGTCGCCCAGGGAAGATCTCTTGAGGATATCTTACCTGAAGCTTTTGCCTTGGTTCGTGAGGTTGGCAAAAGAAAGCTTGGCCAGCGTCACTTTGATGTCCAGCTCATGGGTGGAATGGTCCTTCATCAGGGAAAAATTGCAGAAATGAAAACCGGTGAAGGTAAAACGCTTACCGCAACCTTGCCGCTCTATCTTAATGCCCTTTCAGGCAAAGGTGCTCACTTGGTTACGGTCAATGATTATTTGGCCCGTCGAGACTCAGAATGGATGGCTCCTGTTTATAATGGGCTGGGGTTAACCGTAGGGGCATTACAAAACTCAATGGGTGATGCCGAACGTAAAAAAATCTATAGCTGCGACATACTGTATGCCACCAACAGCGAACTAGGATTCGATTATCTTCGCGATAACATGAAATTCAGGTTACAAGATTATGTTCAGCGAGACCTTAATTATGCGATCGTTGACGAAGTCGACTCTATCTTGATCGACGAAGCCCGAACACCACTCATCATTTCAGGCTCTTCCGATGAAGAAGGCAGACTCTATGTTGATGCTAACCGGGCAGTTCTGAGGCTGAAAAAGGGTGAAGATTATGAAGTCGATGAAAAGGCCCGCTCAACACAGCTAACCGAATCAGGTAATGATAAGATTGAATCATTCTTTAATATTGAAAATCTTTATGCGCTTGACAACCTAAGCATGCTCCATCATGTAGAACAGGCACTTAAAGCACATGCTCTCTTTAAACGTGATGTCGATTATGTCGTCAAGGATGATGAAGTTCTTATCGTTGATGAATTTACCGGCCGAATTTTGCCGGGACGACGCTATAGTGACGGCCTTCATCAGGCATTAGAAGCTAAAGAAGGGGTTAAGATCGAAAAAGAAACCCAGACGTTGGCTTCCATCACCTTACAAAATTACTTCAGAATGTACAAAAAGCTGGCTGGTATGACCGGTACAGCAGCTACTGAGGCAGAAGAATTCTATCGAATCTATAAGCTGGATGTTGTCTCAGTTCCAACCAACGTGCCTATGATTCGTGACGACAGGCCTGATCTTATCTTTTTGACAAAGGATGCTAAATACAAAGCCATCGTAGAAGATATCAAAGATCGCTATGAAAAAGGACAGCCTGTTCTGATAGGTACTGTTGCAATTGAAACATCTGAACTTATCAGCCATATATTGACGCTCAGTGGGCTACCTCATGACGTATTGAACGCAAAACAGCATGCCCGTGAAGCTGAAATCGTTATGCATGCGGGTGAACCTAAACGAATTACCATCGCAACCAACATGGCCGGTCGTGGTACCGATATTAAATTAACCCCTGAATCAATTGAAGCAGGTGGTCTTTATATTCTGGGCACAGAACGACACGAAAGTCGCCGAATTGATAATCAGCTGCGCGGACGTTCAGGCCGTCAAGGCGACCCTGGTGAATCACGATTTTATATCTCGCTTGAAGATGATCTTATTCGTATTTTTGCAGGTGATACGCTCAAGAAAAACATGCAACGATTCGGTATGACTGAAGATGAGGCGATCGAATCAAAATGGGTATCAAAAACAATCGAGCGTGCTCAAGAAAAGGTTGAAAAACAGAATTTCGAAATTCGTAAGCATCTTCTTGAATATGATGACGTCCTTAATCAGCAGCGAATTGTTGTTTATACGTACCGCCGTGAAGTTCTTGAAGGCGCCGAACAAATTTACGGCCTTGTCAGGGACTTTATCACCAAAATGGTTCAAGATACGATCGCCCGGCTCTGCCCAAAGCGAACAGTGACCACTGATCAAGTCAATGAAGTATTTGACTACCTTGCAAAGCTAACCGGTCTTGCGCGAACCTCATTTGAGCAAGCGGGCATAAGCACAAAAAACAGCGATGAACTTAAAAAAGACATTATCAATTACCTCCTCGAGCAGTATAACCTGTTCAGAAAAGGTCTTTCTAATGATGAAATGACTCAAGAAGCAGAAAAATGGCTCATGCTTGAAACAATTGACCACGCATGGAAGAGACATATGCTCAACCTCGATCATCTCAAAGAAGGCATAAATTTGCGTAGCTGGGGCCAAAAAAATCCGCTTATTGAATACAAAAAAGAGGCATTCGCCATGTTCCAAGACATGATGAGTAGCATTCGTGCCGATATCGTCCATCACATATTCCACCTTAACCTTGAACGCTTCAATCAGTATGAGCTGGAAGCCAAACGTCAAAAAGAACTCGATCAGCTCAATCTGATTGGCGGTGATGACAGTGGTGGCAGCAAGGCATCTGTACAACGCACTGAAGAAAAGGTTGGCCGTAATGATCCTTGCCCATGCGGATCGGGTAAGAAATATAAAAAATGCTGCGGTCAGTAATATTCTTGAATATATAATTTACATAGAAAAAGAGGCAACCGAATTGGTTGCCTCTTTTTAGGTTTATAGATTTCTTAAGTTACCAGATCAAGGACTAACTCCAAAGCCAGTTGCGTAGGCGTTGAATACCTGCACTAGCATTATTGTATAATCCTCTGATAAATCCTTTAGCCTCGGCATCTTGCTTCTTTTGGTTAGCAGGATTTCCGAAGGATGGACGACCAAGCACTGGCCTAAATTGACCAACAGGTAATCCTAAAGACGCCAGACGTATTCCGGCTTTAAGCGGATTTAAACGTTGTGGCCTAAATCCTGGAACAAACATTCCCACATTAGCGGCTTGAACATCAATATTTTTTGCAGCCGGCGTTGCAGGTACTCTCTTGATAATGTCATCAAACACAGCCTCTTTTTGGTCAACCTTAATAGGCAATTTTCTGACAAATGCATCTGCAATTATTGGTACAATCAAATCAAAACAATGTGCTCTGTTTTGCTGTGGAATTATATCTAATGCAAGAGAAAGACGTTTTCCTTCGCCAGGTAAAGTACTTGCTT
>Ga0180437_10011955_pt1 | contig 10342 bp, 6 predicted proteins | sample SS_ome_4_FD_132410 | JGI IMG/M metagenome (GOLD analysis project Ga0180437, IMG submission 132410) | Hypersaline lake sediment archaeal communities from the Salton Sea, California, USA - SS_3_D_1 metaG | ecosystem: Environmental > Aquatic > Non-marine Saline and Alkaline > Hypersaline > Sediment... | reverse complement strand
TGCTCAAATGACAGAGCGGATGAAGGAGCTGTTTGACAGCGTTTCGACGGTGGTCCTTTCCACGTCCACCCTAGACGGCATACCCAACGCTGTACCTGTTGGGGCAAAGAAGATCATCGATAGTGAGACCATCCTCATCTCTGACCAGTTCTTCAACAAGACCCTGGCCAACATGAAGGCAAATCCTCGTGTGTCCGTGACCTATTGGCAGGGGCACGAAGGGTATCAGCTGAAAGGGACGGTCACTATTGAAACGAGCGGGCAACGTTATGAGGAAACGGCCCAGTGGATCAAGGAACTAAGCGTCAAGGTGGGATTTCCCCTTCAGTCCAAAGGGGCCATTATCATGGCGATTGAAGAAATCTATGGCGTCTCACCAGGTCCAGGCGCAGGTAAACAACTGGCATGAAAAGGGATGGCATGACCTGTGTAAAGTGACGTGGCGTCCCGTGAGGATAGAAGTGTCTCCAATCTCCCCCTAATCTTCAAACGTACGAGGTGACCCGTGACCACACCTAATCCCTACATCATGGCCAAGGCCCAGGTTGATACCGTGGCGCCCCATCTGGATGTGGATGAGGGGATACTGGAAAAGCTCAAGTATCCCAGGCGCGAACTGACGGTGCACTGCCCCGTGAAGATGGATGACGGGAGCCTGAGGATCTTCAAGGGCTACCGGGTGCGCCACAATGATACCCGCGGGCCCGCCAAAGGGGGCCTTCGTTATCATCCAGACGTGGACTTGGATGAGGTCAAGGCCCTGGCCATGTGGATGACATGGAAGGCCGCCGTGGTGAACATCCCCTATGGAGGTGCCAAGGGGGGGGTGAAATGCAATCCCCCTGACATGTCTCTGACTGAGCTGGAAAACGTCACCCGCCGTTTTACCTGGGAGATCGCCCCGCTGATCGGCCCGGAAAGCGACATCCTGGCCCCGGATGTCTATACCAATCCCCAGGTCATGGCCTGGATCATGGACACATACAGCATGCTCAAGGGATACTCCGTGCCCGGTGTTGTCACAGGCAAGCCCCTGGAACTGGGAGGGTCTGTTGGCAGATTCGAGGCCACAGGAAAGGGCGTTCTCATTGCAGTCAAAAAGGCGTGCGAGCACCTTGGGTTATCCCTAGAAGGGGCCAGAGTGGTAATCCAGGGGTGTGGAAACGTCGGCGGCACGGCCGCCCGATACTTTACCAAATCTGGCGCCAAGGTAATCGCCATTAGCGATTCCAAAGGGGGCCTCTATAATACCAAGGGCCTTGATATTGAAAGGACCCTGGACTGCAAGAATAGGTACAGCTGCCTGGTCACGGAAAAGCCAGACGCAGAGGTGATTACAAATCAGGAACTCCTGGAGTTGGATTGCGACATCTTGATCCCGGCGGCCTTGGGCCATCAGATTACGGCTGAAAACGCGCCCAAGCTCAAGTGCCGGATGCTGGCTGAAGGCGCCAACGGCCCAACTCTGCCTGAAGCGGACGAGATCCTTGCCGACAGAGGGATCTTTGTCTTACCGGACATTCTCGCCAATGCAGGCGGTGTGACGGTCTCTTATTTTGAATGGGTGCAGAATCTTCAAGAACTCCTTTGGACGGAAGATGAAGTGGCTCACAGACTGGAAAGAATCATGACCACGGCCGTGGCCGAGGTATTGCGTATCTCCGGCGAAAAGAAGGTCCCCATGCGCACGGCCGCCTACATTCTAGGCGTGGGACGTGTGGCCAAGGCCACGGAACTGAGAGGCGTCTATCCCTAGGGCCGGAAAAGACCGTTCTATATCTCCACGCCAGGGTATAGCTTTCGCTCGCACTCCGGACAAATGCTGTGGCTGAATTCAGCATCTGAGTGATCCTGAATGTATCCCTCTATTCTGTTCCAATACCCGTTGCCATCTCGAATGCTTTTATCAGAATAATGACTGCGTTACCCACCGGTTCTCACTCTTTCTATTGGGCCTTTCATCAGGGCCAAGTTCCCTGGCCGCTGGCCCCATGACAGGCTATCTCTGTTCCATTCTTCTGTTTCTTTCAGGCCTCTTTGGATTGCACGCCACATGCATCTCAGGGAAAATATAGGCCAATAGCACCCATTGTCAACTTGATGTGTCTTTGCTGCACCCTCAAGGGAGGGAGGGAGACGTGATCAAGGATTTCATGTCCGCCTACGGCCGAGACAAGACCTGATGGGGCGGTGGTGGGGAAAACAAAACAGGGGAAGATAGGCAAGCACAGGCAAAGGGAAGCGCACAGATCTTAAGAAGACGCTTTGACTTCACCTCCTGGAGTCATGGTTGCCTCTTAAAGCAGCATGCCGTAGTACCCTGCAAAGGTATCCAAAGAGATGGCGTTGGTGCCCGCTGCATAGGTCACAGCAAAGGCGGCCAGGTCTTTTCCGTCTACGTCTTTGTCGTCGTCAAAGTCGCCCTTTGATCCCTCAGACTCAAAGGCCCCCATGTCCGGAGCCGCGCCGCCATATCCGTCATTGATGCCGGCGATGTATAACCCTTTGTCAATCAAATCGTCTCCCGGGGCCAGGGAGTAATTTCCCTCTTGGGGATCAACAAAACCGGGTTCCTTGTCAAGCCCGTGCATCTCGTGACCCGTGAGATTTTGAAAGGTGACAAGATCTCGCATATGGCGATCCGGGCCCTGTCCCCAATAGACAAACTCATCAGGATTGGTTGTGTAAAGATCATCATAGTCCAGGTCGATAGGCTGGGTCTCATTGTAGTTATGAAGGGCATACTGGGTACCGGAGAAGATATTGTTGCGACTATATATCAGCTCCCAGGTCCCCGGGGCCTTGATATAGATGCCGTTGTTTCCGGCAAGGGCTGCATCGCAGGTATTGTGGAAAAGATACATGGGGCCGGACTTGGCATATCCGCTGTTAAACTTAAAAGGGCTGCCCGTGTAATCGCTGTTCGATACGCCCGTTCGGTAGATGAGATTTCTCACGGCGTAGACGGGCCCCGTATAGACGGGGGCCAAGGAGATCCCCATGAGCACGTCATGAAAGGTGTTCTTCCAGATCCGGACATTGCTGGCCTGCCCGTCGGTCTCCACGCCATCGTCGCTGGCGCGAAAGACCAGATTCTCATACACATCGGTTTCGTTGGTAAGGGCAGTGCTGCTTGATGGACACACACCAAAACCGTCAAAGTAGTCGTGAAAGGTATTGCGCCGGATGATGTTGCCCCGTCCGTTTACCGGGTCATAAAAACGAATGCCTCCCGTTTCCAGCTGACTCCCGCCTTTTACGGCATCCCAAGGCCACCAGAAAGTGGTGTCATAGAACTCGCAATGCTGGATGACGTTTTCGCCGGAGCCCCGTTTGATGCCTATTCCCAGGTCATTCACGGCAAAGGTGCATCTATCTATCAGGTTATGGCTGGCATTGTTTAGATAGAGCGCCTTGGCCCAGCTTGCCCGGCCGTAGTGACGAAAGGTCATGTCCAGAAAGTAAATATAGTCCTGCTCCACCAAGAAGGCCTGGTTATATCGGGAAACCACCATCTCTTCACTGTTGGGATCCCCGTCCCCGGTAAGGCGTACATAGAGATCGGTGCCGTCGGCATAGAAGCCGGAAATCCCCCAGGAGAGATCTTGCAGATCGTTGAGGCTTTGGTAGGGGTAGAGCCTGTCATTTCCGGCCAAGACCAGATGGGGATCGGCCGCGTTGATTTCCGTCTTCCACAGACCGCCCCCCTGGTCTTCCCAGGTAAACGCAGCCGGGTCGGCACCGTCCAGGATAACTTCCTGACCTGAAAGACCCCGAAGGACAACAGGCGCTTCCAAAGTGCCGGATCGGAGTATTTCCATATCCCCCTCAAAATAGGTGCCGCCTTGAAGTACCACTTCGTCGCCCGGCTGGGCCATACTCAATCCTTGAGACAGGGAGCACGGATTTTCAGGCGTACAAGTGTTGCCGCTGCCGTCTGGGTGCACGTAAAGGGACTGAAGGGGGGCGGGTATGACGATTTCTGCCCGCGTGGAGGCGGAAGATTTCAAAGCAGCACCGTCAAGCCCGCCGTCTGGGTCCGAAAAGACGACCCGCACATCATATTCGATGCCCGGCTCCAGCCAGAAAAGACTTCCTACCAGGCGGGTCTCAGCCACCCGGGAAAGGGGAAAACCGGCACGATAATCCTCAGTACCGCTTCGATATTCCACTGCGGCAACGGCGTCTTGATCGGGATCATCAGAGGCTTCCAGTTCCACGATGACGCCCATGGCATGAAAGGTGCCGTAGAGTTCCAGGCTGGCAGCCTCTACTTTGCCGGTTGTGATCGTGAAGCAGAAAAGAAGACCAAGGAACCAGGTTCGCAGGGAAGGGGACTCTAAGACATTGTGCACTCCCATGACGGGTCTCCTTCAGCAGGAGAAGGAGGGCCTGGTTTCATTCAGTCTGTGAAACCTGGGCCTCCCTCTTAAGGTTGAATCAAAACCCGGTTGTCTGATTAGCCATTATTACTCACCGAAGGCATCGGCAAAGGCTGCCAGGCAATTCTCCTGAAAATCGGCTGCAAAGGCTGCCAGGTCCACTCCGTCCACGTCACCGTCCTCATCAGAATCGGTGACACAGGCTGGTTTGCTGGTGTAAGTAATTTCCAGATAGGGCCTTCCGTATTCACTGTATTCGCTGGCCTTGATGCCCGTATTGACGATGGAGTCATTTTTCATCAAGACCCCATGATTGTCTTGGGTCCCGTCCACCCATGTCTGGACCAGAGGAGTGATATCGAATTCAGGGTAAAAACTCTGATTCGGGATGAGGCAATAGTCCAGGGGTTCAGGATCGTGTGTGCCCCCGGCAGTGGTCCAGTTGTTGCCGGAAGTTCGCATATGCCAGGTGGTCCCTTCTTCTTCCCATGCCTCCGTGACCCGGAAAAGGTCCAGGTATTGATCTGTATCCCAACCGCTCACGGTCCAGCAGTAGAAACCGATGGTGGCCTCCAGGATCTTCTGATCCATGACCTCAGGTGGCAGATCAAAAGAGATGACGAAGTTGCACTTGGGGTTATTCAAGACATGCTTGTAAGGGGTATTGCCATAATTGGTATCGGGGCTGGCAGAATCCAGATAGGCATCTTTGCACCCCGCATATTCATCCACCCCCTGTTTCAACGTAATAGTGTATTCTTCCTCGGCCATATACTCCCATGTCTCGTTGGAGTAGTCTGAATCGCCGTAATTGTTGTGGGCCTTTACCCGGTAGGTGTATGTATGAAGGGGCGTCAGGCCCTCATCGGTATAGGTTTCCACATTCCCCTGCAGGGTCTCAAGAACACTGAAATTGCTGCTGTCCACCTTACGTTCGACGATGAAGCTCTCCTCATTATCGCTGTTGTCAGTCCACTGAAGGGTGATGTCAAAACCGTTCAGATCTGATGAGAGTTCGGAAGGGGCTGCGGGCGGCTCACTAGAGATGACTGCCGACGCCTCATTGGAGGGAGCGGAGTTGCCATTGGCATTATAGGCCAAGACCCTGTAGTTGTACGTGCCGTTAGCAAGAGGGCCCTCTCCTTTGTTGTTGTCCAGATAGTAGGTCACATCTTCGCCAACCGTATCGTAGCTATCATCCCAGGCGCCGCCGTCCATCTGGCGCTTGATAATGAAGCCGGTTTCGCTGTCCGAATGGTCGGTCCAGGTCAGAGAGACGGTCCCTGCTAGAGAGTCTCCCAATGCCCCAAGATTTGCAGGAGCGAGGGGAATGTCAAGGATTTCGGTCTCGGACTCATTGGATGGATCGGATTGGCCGTAAGTATTATGGGCCGCAACACGGTAATTGTAGAGGCCGGGATCAAGAGCCCGGTCTTGATAGGCCGTTTCGTTTGCAGCAACTGTTGCGTACTCTTCATCCCAGGCCCCGCCATCTACCTGGCGCTGTATGATGAACCCGGTCTCGTTTTCGGATTGATCGGTCCAGGCAAGAGAAATGGTGCGGTTCTGAGAATCAGCAGTGGCGCTTAGATCGGACGGTGCAGTGGGTGGTTCCGTGCTCACCAGCTCCGCCGCAGCCACATTGGAAGGGCCGGAATTGCAGGGGCTTCCAGTACCGTCGTCATCAAGGTGGGCCACCACCCGATAATGATAGGTCCCACTGGCAAGATCGCTCTCGACGAATGAGGTGGTGTCTGCCGGCACAGATGCATGATCATTGTCCCAGGCACCCCCGTCCACCTGCCTCTGGATGATGAAGCTGTTTTCGTTGGGAGCACTGGCGTTGTCCGTCCAGTTTAAGCTTATCTGTCCGTTCTCCGAATCAGGCGTTGCCGCCAGCCCCGATGGAGCGGGGAGGCACGCGCCCCACCCGCCGAGCCTGGCCCACAACCACCATGCGGCATAGGCTTTTCGGTTGGCATTGAGCGGCTGGCTGTGAGCCGAACTGCAACTGTACCAATCAACGCCTTGAGTATGGGTGTCCTGCCATTCTATGGCCCAGTTGCCATCTCTTGAGCCGTTTCCATCGGTATCGTAATAGCATCCGTCATTGACGAGTTTGTCGCCAAAATAGCTGCCGTCAGGATCGTAACACTCAATATCGTAGTAATCGTACAGGACCTTGTTGTTGTCGATGCAGTAGTCCCTTATCTGCTGGTTTCTGAGGTGGAGGTTGCCCGTTTCTCCGGTGCCGTCTGCATGGCCTGTCATATAAACGAATGTGACATCGGGGTACTCGTCCTCCAGTTGGTCCATGGGATCAAGGTAAGTGTCAAGCATGCTCTGCTCCGTGTGACCTGAGGCCTGGCCGCACCATGACCAGATGATGACATTCACATCCGCGTGAGAGGGATCGTCCAGGTACAGCCGCGTCTCATTTACCCAGTTTGGGTAGTATCCGCAATCGTGATCCAACCATCCCGAACCGTAGCCATCCCCTTCTTCCAGGTCCAAGGCGCCGCCTGCTCCGCCGTTGTTCCACCTGAAGATGTCCTCAGGAAGGGCAAGGCCCAGCCCTCCGTTGTTGGCAAACCCCACAAGGCCGGACATGCCACTGGTCAGTTGACTGCCATGGGACGTGTGGCCATAACCGATGTGAAGGAGGGCCTTGGCAGCGTTTATGGCAGATTCCGGGATTTCAGTGATGTCAGTGCATGTATGGTCAACGATGATCGGTTGATCTGCCGCTGAGGCAGCAGGGCCAATCAGAAGGGGTAGTAAAAGAAGCACGCACCACACAGAAAGAGGCCGAAAGCAGATATGGGCCTTCTTTGTCATTCTTTTCTCCTTTTGTCATCTTTGCTCACTGCCCCTTCGCCCTGCTCATTCAAGGCGCAGACAGGGCTGAGAAAACATATGGCTTCTGCCTTTTCCCTACATGGCAAAAGAGGTATACTGCCCCTGCTCGCCTAGGGCCTTGGCAGTGGCATGAAGGGCCTGCAAAATACTTTTTTCTGGACATGTCTCCTCATGACATAGGACGCCCGTCACGGGCCTGTCGGTGCTTGAGACCCAGAAGTCCTGCCAGGCCCCCGCCCAGGAGAAACAGCGCCGAAGGGATGGGAACGGAGGAACCCACCGGGACTTCGTCAAAGCCGGTTCCGCGCACCGTCCAGTCTTCTCCTGCATCTGAAGAGGCAAAGGACAGGGAAAAGGTGTTTCCATATTCAGCCAATGCAAAATAGCCGTCAGCCTCAAGGAAAACTGCCAATCCCAAGTTATAGGTGCCGTCGCTGTTCAGGCTCGCCACATCCAGGAGGGGAGCGGAGAAGTAACCGGTAGGTGTGTCGGAGGACCCCACGGTGAGGGTGCTTTCTGCCTGGTCGCCCCAAAGGGCGATCTCAAAGGACGAAAGGCTGCCCTGGCCCACTTGGGATTCTCCGTCATAGTGAAGCTGAACCACGATGCTCTCTGCATCCACAGCTTCGCTGAAATTGAAGGCATCATACAAGGCCGCTGATGCCCAGCTTGGCGAGCAACCGTGCCAAACATTCTGAAACTGTGCGCTGTCAGAGCTGTCGCGCCGCACAATCAGCTTAATCTCACCCGAATGAACATCAGCATAGGCGTGTGCCACATTGTTTGTATCGAGGCTGCCTCTGGTTTCCTCATAGGTGTCATACTGCCAGTCATCCCCGGTTTGCTGGGTCCAGGTGCTCTTTCCCACGTTGGTCTTTACTTTGCCGATCTGCGGGTCAGGCACAATAACACAGGCCGCACCTTGTTCCAGCCAGGGACCCAAAGAAACACACAGTGCAAGGATCAAAATGGAACAGGCCTTGTAAAGCATACGATAAGTCATGTTGCCTCCTCAAGCCCACGAAAAGTCAATGTAACGACCTGTGCGTCTTTCGCGTGATGCCCACAAGACCCATGAGTCCGCTACCAAGAAGGATCAGCGCAGAGGGCGTAGGGACGGCGGCAGTGCCGGAGACGGTGATATGCTGATTCAAATCGTCCCACGCTTCAGTGATCTGTAATGAGGAAATAATTTCCCCATAGTCCCCCTGAAAGTCAAAAAAGAGATTTCTCTCGTCCGTCACGTCTATGGCAAAAGAGGTGTTTTCCGACGCCATGGTCAGGACCAATCCATCGGTGAGTTTGTACCAGGCCTGGAAATTGTCGGCATAGGGCGCTATGCCTCTTACATAATCTACGTCACCCTCAGTCGAGATAAGGGTGTCAAGGCCCCAGAATTCTCCAGGTTGGCCCAAGCCCCAAGAATAGACAAAGTCTTTGCCGTAATACGGAGGATTCTGAGCTGGATCATACTCCACAGGCCATCCATAGGTGCTATCCGGCTCGTGGAAAAAGAGTTGAAAGCCACTGACGGAAATGCCCTGACCATCTACATCCTCAAAGGTCACAGACACGGTGTTAGCCATGGCCTGCGAGTAAAAGACCAAAGCACAAAAGGTGACGACATATACTATTGCGATTTTTTTCATGTCCATTTTATCTCCTTTCTGCGGATGTCTTATATCTTTTGCCGGAGACATCTGATGTCTCGGCTATCTACCACAGTATCGTCATTGCAATCGCACCAGCATGGCGCGTCTTCAGACCCGATGATCTTCCGAAGTGCCCTGATATCCCGGCTGTCAATCGTACCGTCGGCATTGGCATCGGCCCGTTCTTTTACCGTTATAGATCCGAACACCACACCGGAGTTGTCCAGCACCGTTCCGTCAATTGCCACGAAGTTGTCGTAGGGGGCGGCCCGGCCATCATCCATGCTCAGCGAGGGAGAAAAGGGCATGGAGCTTTCCAGTCTGTCAAACCGGACGGACCCTAGCAGAACCCTTTCACCAGTGACGCCGGCCAGGGGCTCTGCCGTATCCAGCTTGCCCCCCACTATGATGACTTGACCCGAGGTGCCCGTATCGGGGTCCATATAGGACTTTTTCTCACCAGGGGTCCCCATGTACCAGATCTCTTCATTTTTGGTGGCACTCACCACCTCTAATTCCGAGTCATCATAGGTGAGCTTAACGCCGCAACTCAAAACAGAAGTCGTGTTGATATCCGCATAGAGATACACAACGAGATCACTCTCGGTATAGGCCCCCTCTGCGTATACGTCCACATCTGCCCCAAGGGCGTTTGTGGACATCAACATTGCCAGCACAAGGCAAATGGCTCCCACCTTAGATAATGTTCTCATTAACTTGACTCCTTTCTCTTGTGGAAAACGAACCAACAGATATAGTCTCTGCCAATGTGAGCGGCTTTACACGGTCAGCTATGGGGTAAGGCATTCGGGATCTACGGGCGGTGGTGCGACCACCTCTTTAACATTGGGATGGTTGACGGCAACAATGGCGGTCTCCGACACAGAGATCGTTCCATCGTTCGCGGTGAGTCTGAATATATGCGGCCTTGCGATCCCTGCAATGAACTCGTCCTTCCCTGGCTCATCGCTGTTTGTTATGACAACGGGGCCCCAGTTGTTGGCCAGCAAGGCCATATCCCCACCGTCCACATCAGGGTCCGCATCAAAATTGGCCTTGTAGCACTGGCCTTGACAACCTGTGGTGCCAAATACTTCGGCCATGTTTTGAAGCTCCCTTATTCCCACAGGGTTTGTCTGCTCCCACTGGTAAGTTGTCCCATCTGGGCCTCTGCTGAGACTTCTGTCCAGCGTGGCCTTTTCGCCGACTTGAGCCTGCCTGGTTCTGCCTGCATTCACGTCCAGGAGGTCAGGATCATCAGGGTCGTCCACAACGCTTACGCGCATATATGCCACGGGACTCCGGTTGAAGGCGCTTTCGTCCAATTCATCTCTCAGAGAGAATCGAAAGTAGTAATGACCTGTCGTAGTCGGTGTGAATGTAGACATCGCTCCTTGTCCGTCATCGCTTAGTGTTACGGTTTCCGGCGCGGCATAACACTCCCAGCGA
>Ga0180437_10011954_pt1 | contig 10342 bp, 2 predicted proteins | sample SS_ome_4_FD_132410 | JGI IMG/M metagenome (GOLD analysis project Ga0180437, IMG submission 132410) | Hypersaline lake sediment archaeal communities from the Salton Sea, California, USA - SS_3_D_1 metaG | ecosystem: Environmental > Aquatic > Non-marine Saline and Alkaline > Hypersaline > Sediment... | reverse complement strand
TTAGTATCGCGGTGTTTGGTGTATAATGATACAGGCAAACCTTATTTTCCAACTTTTGATGCATATTTAGAAAGTAAGAATAATGCAGATGATATTCCAGAGCTTGGTTTAAGGCAATTGTCGCGGTTATTATATGGTCAAATTAATGAAGAGGCATTAAAAAAGTTACCAGAAAACGCATTTTTATTAGAATTCAAGTTTGTTAATGACGATTTAGAATTTATTGATAAAGATGGTCGGTCTGTGAATCGCGCAGGTAAACCGGTAGAGCAGACAACAGACGATACCGTTACTAAGGTACGCAAGCCTTTTCTTAATGTAGACTAATGATATATTAAATTGTTAAGGATAAACTATACTAGATATTATTATTTGGTATAGTTTTTTTATTAATGGGTGATTTATATGGCTTTTAGTATTTATGCAACAGTTCATGCTCATACTGCTGCATTAACACAAGAAATTGCTCGTGCGGTTCGTAGTGTTAATGCTACAATACAAGTTAATGTTACTGGTGCAGCAGGTTTAGCTCAATTAAATCGGCAATTAGCCACTACTAATGCGACTTTACAAACTACGGGGCATCATGCACAAGTCGCTACAACTCGTTTGGGTACTTTAGGTACTGCTGCTGGTCAAACTACTACGCGATTGGGTGGTGTACAACAAGCATTAAATCGTACAACACGAGCTACTCAACAAACAGCCGGTGCGGCTATAACTGGTGCTAATGCTATGTATCAGTTTGGTCATGCCGGTGGATTAGCGTTACGTCGTTTTGCCGCGTTTACGGTGGCTACTACATTAGTATTTGGATTTGTTTATGCTATTGGTGGTGCCGTTAAAGCCGCTGTGGAGTTTGAGCGCCAAATGATTCGCGTCTGGCAAGTTACTGGACGCAGCACAGCTTTTATTCAGGGCCTAAGTAAAGATATTTCGTTCTTATCGACTACTTTAGGTGTTAGTTCTGAAAAACTAAGCACGCTCAGTGTTGTTTTGGGACAAGCTGGTTTAAGTGGTTATGAGTTGCAAGCTGCCTTAAGTAGTGTTGCTAAAACAGATTTAACAGCTACATTCACTGATATGCAAGCTACCGCTGAAGGTTTAATTGCTATTAAGAACCAATTTAAGATTGGGGCTAGTGAGTATGAAGAGGCTTTAGCTTCTATTAATCGCGTGGCCAGTAAGTTTGCTGTAGAATCTGACGATATTATTGCTGCTGTACGTAAAATGGGTTCTGTTTTTGCATCGGCGTCTGGCGATTTTGATGACGGACTAAAAACTTTTCAAGAATTTATTGCTGTATTTACTTCTGTTCGTTCGGCCACTCGTGAAAATGCTAAAACGGTTTCAACGGGTTTGCGTACTATTTATACTCGTATGCAACGACCGCGTACTATTGCTATGTTGAAGCAATATGGTATTGAGTTGCAAGACATGGAAGGTAAATTTATAGGTGGTTATGAGGCAGCCAAACGATTAGGGCAGGGTTTACGAGGTTTATCGTCTGCTGATGTACGATTCTTTAGATTGGCTGAAGAACTTGGTGGCTATCGTCAAATTGCCAAAACATTACCGTTGTTGAAAGAAGCTACTCGTCGTGAAGAAGCTTTAGCTGTTGCAACAGGTAAAACTACTGATTTGAATACGGATAAAGAAAAAGCATTAACGGGTATTGGTAGACAGGCTTCGCAAGTCGCAGAAACCTGGCGAGCTACTATGCGTGAAATGGTTGATAGTGATGAATTTAAAGTAGTCGCTAAATCTATTTTGGGCATTACTAAAGAAATTATTCGTTTAATTAGTACATTGCGTACTTTATTACCAATGTTTGGTGCTATGGCAATGTATCGTATGGCCCCCGGAATGATGCAGTTTGGTAAAGGTGCATTTCATGCTATGCAGGGTAAGCCATTACCTGGTGGTGCTGGTGGTGCTGGTGGTGTGGCTCCTGTTCCTATTGGTGTACCCACAGGGCGTGTACCTAGATTTGCTCGTGGCACTGCCCCTCATTATCAACAATATTTTGCTAGTCAACAGCGTGGTATGACGCTGGGTATAGGTGGTGGTCAACTGGCGTTTGGTGCTTTAATGGGTGGTATGATGCTTTCTCGTTTAGGCGCAGAATCTAAAACAACTGCCGGGGCTGCTACTACAGGAGTTGGTCAAACATTAGCTGCTGGTGGTTTGGGATATATGATGGGTGGTCCTTATGGAGCAGCTATTGGTGCTATTGTAGTAGGTCTAAATGAATTTGCAGACCTTTTAACTAGTGACCAAGTGAAAAATGCTCATGCTAAATGGATAGAAACTATTACCGATTTAAGTCGTCAAACTAAAAATGCATTAGCCGATAAAAATTTAAACGCAATGGTAGCTTATCAGGCTATGCGTCGGAGTGGTAGTCAACAAGTAGCTCGTAGTTATGGTTTTCTTAGTCAACTAGATTATGAGGAGCGTATCAAACCTACTAGCGATACAGTACGGGCTCGAAAGGCAACTAAACATCCTTTATATACGGCATTAGGTGATATTATTGCTCGGGCGAAAACACGCGAGCGTGTCGGACCATCAGTTGCACAAGTATCTAATATTACTTCTGATACAGCATTGAAGGAAATGGCTTCTGAAGTTGGTGCGATAGAAGTTCTTCCAACGTATGCCCGTGCATTTTGGGGTAGTATACTTGAACACCGCGACAGAGGCACAGGAGGTCTAAAGAGGTTTGTACAACCAAATAGTTCCGAAAGTCGTAAGGGTAGAGGTATTTTAACTGCTCGCGCAAGTAATTGGTTAATGGACCAGATAACCCAATCTCGACGCCAAAGAGCAGAAGAGATTTATGCTAAAGAACAAGAAGTAGGCAATGTTGGTGTTATACGTGGTGAACTAGAAAAATTGTTGCGTGCTGGTGGCGGTAATAATGCTGAGGCATTAATAGCCCAAGCTAAAGAATATGGCAAAGATTTGGTTAAAAGTGCGCAGATAAAAGATGACCCTAAACGTCAAGAAGCACGCAGAATATATGAATTATTAGTTGCTACTTCTAAAGCTGGACCTGATGCCGAGCGTAGTTTACGTGCTATTGAACAAACAGAATTATATCAGCGACAGGGTCGTAGTGAAGATGTTGTTGAAGGTATGCAATTTCGTTTAGGCTCACATCAATTACGAGCGTTTGCTGAACAAATTCAAGAAGCTATGAAACCTGAAATACAAATGGCCAACCTGAATCAACAAAGACAGGTTATAGAAGATTTGGTTTTAGGTGCTAAACGATTTGCATCAGCATTAGATATTGTTGACCAAATGGCTCGTCGTGAAAAAATCCTTAGTGACACATCACATCAACGAGCTATGAAACCCACTGGTTTAAGTAGTGTATTTGCATCACAACCAAATATATTTAAGAATTTGCAACATTATAATATCGGTACTTTAAATCGTCAAATGGGGGCTATGGGTGCGCCTAAAGAATTGGTTCGCGCTGTTCAACAGCAAAAATTATTGTATGATACGTTGCCGGGGATAATGCAACGTGCCACTGGTATGTCACCAACTGACCCTAAACAAAATGTTGAGTTGTTTTTGCAAAATGAGTTATTGGGTGGTAAATTAGGCGCAGGACTTGATGAAGATGTTAAGAAACAAATTAGCTTGGCTATTCAGGCAATGTTTAGTAAAGAGTCTGGCAAGACTTTTAGTGATTTGGTACGAGAAGGCGGTATTGAAAAGATTATTTCTGGTGCAAGCAAGCATATTAAATTAAATGTTCAAAATATGATTAAATATCAAGACCTAATTAATAAATTTAATGTGCGTCGTGTTGAATTAGCCCAACAAGCTGTAGAAGCAGAACAACATATAGTTTCATTGCAACAAAAAGGTTTAGAATTATATTCTACTTTAAATGTACGACGTAATGCTTTATTACAGATTCCTGGTGGTCAAGATGCTAACACTCGCGAGGCACTTCTTTTTCGTCGCCAACAACTAATTAATGCGGGTGGAGGTCGTGGGGGAATTGATTTTTCACCATTAGGTGCTGTGCAACAAGCTAAACATAATTTATTTGCTCGTGGCGGTTTAATTGAACGTCGTCGTCAAGTTGAACAACAATTAGACCAACCCGGTGTACGTCCAGACAGTCCGCTATTTGATGAATTACAAAAATTAAATAGTGCTATTGCTAAAGAAACCAGCGTATTAGAATTAAGTATAAATGCTACTCGTGCATTAACAGCCATTGAAACAGACCTAGCCAATATACAGAAGCAGCGTGAAGCTGGCCGTGGTATGATGTCGAAATTAACCCAAATGAATCCACAAGAATTGCATCAAGTAGCTAAAGATTTACAAGCCGCTGTACATATTCGTATGGGTGGTGCTGTGCCTAAAGGTGCTGAAGGCAATCGTTGGGTGGCTCGTGCAGAACGGGGTATCGGGTTTTTACGTGAAGGAGGGGTCGAACAAATGGGTCCAGGCGTTGCTAAAATTCTAGACGAATATTTGGCTACAATTTTGAAAGCGACGTTGGACGCTAATGATATCGACCCTGCAAAAGTACCGGGTCCTTTTGGTCAAAGTTTACAAGCGGGTATTACACCCCAGAAAGGTACAGCTAAAGAAAAAGATTTGTTAGTAGCATGGCATAATGTTGCTAATGCTGCATTAGAAGCACAAAACGGTCTTTTGGAACTAACTAAAAAGATGCATGCTATTGCAGACATGCAGCGAGAGCGCGAAAAAGTTAAGCAAGAACAAGGTTTAAATGCTATTATACAAAATGGTATAAATGGCTTGAATATTGCCATGAATAATGTTGCTACTTCTATTGATGGTATTGCTACTAATATTCCTGATAGAATTGACGCGGCCGTTGTATTTGATAAGCCTCTACAAATTAATTTTGAGGGTGAAGGTGCATTGGTTGAGGCTATTTCTGATAAAGTACAACAAGTAGTACAAGATAAGGTTCAACAAATGTTGGCGGGCCAATTTAATATGAATGGCGAATTTATAGGATAGGATAATAATATGGCAACTACAATGACATATGGTGACTATAGTTTTTCACCAGTCCCATTTATAACGCTGACTAAAGATATAGTATCTAGTAAAGAAGGTACTGTCAGTCATCAATATAGATTACAACTTGACGGTACGTTAACGCCGCTACCAGATAATCCTGGTGGCTATAGCAATATAGATACTTTACAGGATGATTTATTAACAGCATTAAATGAAGGCGGTAAACCTTTTACGGTTTCTTGTGATGGTTCACCATTATTAGCCTGTTATCCTATGATTGATAGTATTAATTTTAATCCCACACAAAATAATTGGGTGTATACGTGTGATTATAACATTACTTTATCATTTGTTGGCTTTAGTGGTGAAGATGATGCCCCATACGTTGATAGTGTAAGTGAAAATTGGCAGGTGGAATTACAATCTGAACAACATTATTATAGTTTGGCATTAGGTGATGTAACTACACAATATGGTGGTGAATCTTACGTGACCGATAGCGGTCCATATACTGCTCGTGTAACTCACCAGGTAGAAGCTATTGGCAATACACATTATTCATCGTCCGGTACCAAAACTAAAGAGGCGTGGGAATATGCTAAAGATTGGGTTACTGGTAGATTAGGCTTTGATAATACGGTTTTGTCTGATTCGGGAGTTATCAATTTTGATGTTACTGATTTAGGATTATATAATCATGTTAAGGCAACAACAAGAAGTGAAACAGAAGGAAAATATGGGGTTACTGAAACTTGGTTAGTTTTGGCGACTGGTAGCGGCGTACCAAATAACGCCTTAGAAGATTTTACAATAGAAATGTCTAAGAATACTGCTACAGATATTACTACCGTTAATATTAATGGTATGATTTATGGTTTAGAAACTATAAGTTACGGGTCTGCTCCCGGTGATTATGGTATCACAACTAGCAAGATATCGTCTGCCGAAACATATTGGAATGTTGTTAAAACGCGATTATTACCACGAGCACAATTATATAGTCAGTCTGATAGTACGCGGCCTTTAAATTCTACGCCGCTATCTCGTAATGTGGGTTATAGTGTTAGTAAGGGTACGATAAGTTATGCGTATTCATATGACGACCGACCAAGTAATTGTATTAGTGGGGCATTGACAGAATCTATTAATATTTCTGATACTAATCAGGCAGATTTATTTGCCAGTGTAGCAATATTAGGTCGTACTGCCGGCCCAGTATTACAAAGTTTAGGTACAGTTAGTGCGGCTGCTCGTACAGTTGTTATTGAGTGTATGATGTCACCGTCTACAGGTTGTACGGCCACATTATTAGAAGCTACTAAGCCAACATCACAAGTTGCCACCATTTTATGTTCATTTGAAACAGCATTAACTGGTACATATAGTCAAGTATTTAAGCAGGCGGATTCGGAACAATGGTCGCCTAAAACAGGCAAATATTCGCGTAGTGTTACATGGGTTTATCAGAGTTGTAGCGGTACACCTAGTATGTCTATGTGTTAGGAAAAGGAGATAATTATGGTTCAAAATTTATGTGTACCTACCAATGTATTTGGTGATTATGAGCACACATTATTTTTAGGTTGTAGTGTACGCTCATTTACATGCGGTGCCGGTATTAATGAACAGGTTGGTTCGTTAACCGTTGAGTTAGTACAGGACTTATGTACAGGTACAAAAAAATATTGGGACGGGTCTTTATATGAACAAACATGGACTGCGGCCGACCCAGGATTTTTAGGTTTATCTTATAATATTATTGGTGTGCCTGCTTTTTTCCGTGTTCAAGATTTTGAATATTGCGGACTGATTCATACATGGGATAAGCGTGAGGGTACTGATGGCAGACCAGTATATCGCGTAGTTTTAAATGACCCGCGTACTATTTTAGAAGGTGCAAAAGTCATTACTGGTGGTTATACTGGTGGTGTTGGTAGTGCCTATAATTTATTTAATGCTTATGGTTATCTAGAACAATTTGGGTCAACGTGTCCACAAACATATTTAAGTGCTGTTCCACCAACACCTTCTGATTGGGTTGCTGGCGACGGTGCGCCGGACGGGGCTGTATTTGGTACGCCAACGGGTGGTTTTGGTGGTGCCTATCTTAATAATAGTGGTGTTCAATGGGTTCGTGTTAAAGCCGCTCTACAAAACTTAATTAGTGCAACCTCACCTGCTACTTCAGCCAACTTTTCGCCTTATGGTCGCTTGTTGTTTAAGGGCGTAGACTATCGTAATCATGGTTTGTTAGGTTATGACCGTTTAGAAGCTTTAGGACCATTTGCCGGCCATTCTGGCTATCTTAATGAATATTATTTAGATTTGACTGAAGTACCTAATCCAAGCGATTATTTTAGAATTTCAGACACCAGTTTGTCTCTGTTAGATTTTATTACTCAGGCTTATGAGTTATGTTCACAAGATTACTATATTGAATTAATTCCTATACGCGGTATTGCTGTTGGATGGGCAGGAAGCACTATCGCAAAAATTATTAAGATTCGTACTATTTCGCATGCTACACAACCTTCGTTAGGTGCTATTGAAACATTTATTGGTGATTTACCAACCGGCACACTAAATACAAATGTAGGTCGCGAACTACGTAATGAGGTTACATCGTCGTTATTGTTTGGCGCTAATAAAGAAGGTATTTATCAAATTGAACAAAGCACTGACCCCGAGGGTGATGGACAACCTGCTGTTGATGAAGAAGATGATATTATTGTACCATATTTTGGTGATGAACCTACCGTTTTAGCAACACAGGCTAAAACAGCTATTATGCCTTATAAGGACGCTGATGGCGAATGGCAATTTGATGCACCAATTACGAATTTGAATGCCCATCTTAAAATACTGGCATTGGTTGGACCAACTATTGCTAATCATCTAGTTATTACTGAGCGTGAACTACAGGCAGCATTAGGAGACTATGATAGTTGGATGAGCTATATTTCTGACATGAATACAGAAACTTATCAGGCTATTGTTGCTAATGGTGCTAATGTAGTGGGTGTACGCAGATTACAACATTTAGTAAATATTATTGCTAATATTGTTGCTGGTAATAATCGGGCCGCTGCTTTAGATTTGGTGGCAATTTGTGGACCTGCCTTTCAGGGTAATAAGGGCGATGAGGGTAAACTAACTTCCGATTATCAACGTATTTATGATTGGGTTCATAATTATGCAGCTAATTTTTACGGCAAAAAATTCCAAGTAAGAATACCATATACTTGCATTCGTTCTGATGGTACTAGCGGTCAAATTTTAACTAGCGAAGAACCGTCGCAATCCGGTTGGACAGAGCAGGCTTCGGTTATTAAATTACCTAATCCAAGCGCATTAATTAATTCGTTCATTGGTGATGATGGTAAAATTCAAGCATTTTTGCGTTATGATACTGCCGAAGATATTGACTTAGCAGATATTGAAGAAACCGAATATGGTATATATAATGGTGATGTATATGTTAAATGTGATGTTGAACCAGAATTTGTTTATGCTGATGGGACCACATATTTTAGTCCTCGCGTAGTGGTCACAGTAGCTAATGTGTTACGTACTATTGAAGATGATGGTGCTAATCCTGAAATGGTTAGATTGTTGGTGGAAATAGGTGCTTTGATTGCTAATGGTGCTAAAGCAGCCGACTTTAATGCTTTATTTGCTGATTTACCTGAAAATTTAGGTGGTAAAGATGCTGAAGCTCCTCTTAAATTTGAAATGTTTTTGCCAAGTGCTGCTGCCGTTCCTATCAAAAGTAATGTAATGACTTATGGGCCGTGGGTTGCTACTGGTCCTGCTGGTGCCGTACGTGTAGATAATGATACTACTTTGGCACCTTGGGAATATAGTAGTTATGCAGACATGAACACGGCAGGTAATGCTTTAGCTACGGCTGGTTTGGCACTATCGCAAGTGGCAGAACATGGTACAATTACTGTGCCTGGCTATCCAACCATTCCGTTAGGGGCTGAGCTAGGCTGTGTCACTGGCGGATTTTATGGTGCAGGTACAAATCTTATTGAAAATCGTGCTATTGCATCTGGCAATTTTAATGAAAATGATTATGATGGCAATCCCGTTGATTTATACTACGCATATTTTACTTATGGCGCGTGGGCCGGTACATATGGACCAAATATCACCAGTATCAATGTTAATGTTGGGCCTCAAGGTGTTCAAACACAATATGAAATGAGGTCGTTTACACCTAAAATTGGTAAGTTAGCTAAGATTAATGCCAATCGCCTGCGTCAAATGGGCCGCAACCGCATTAAAAATGCCCGTGATATGAAGCAGTTGTTTTTACAGCGTGCGGTAGCTGCTCGTGTACAGCGTCGCGCAGTGAAAAATGCGTGGAAAGATGACAAGCAGGGCGTTGGCTTAGAAGGTAAATCGCCCCACTCCATTTTAACTGGACAAATGTTAAATTGGGAACACTATACCACTAATGCTAAACGTACAATTGTGTTAAGCAATAAGGCCACGGAAGTACCACGAGAAATTCGTTATAAATATGACGAAAAGGCATTTATGTCGTTTGATGGTTTGTTACGTCCTATTTCAATGGACGGTGATGGTAATTTACCCCAATATACTACAAAACAGGGTGGTGGTTCTCAGGTTACGACTACTCCAGGTGCGCAGCCACCTGTGTATGATGGTTCTATTGGAGGCGACGAACAATATAATTTAAGTATTGATGTTGATTATTTGAACCCTGTATCTAATCCTGCTGGATATAGCCGTAGTTCTCTTAACGGACGATGTGATGATTATCACGGTCACGATATTAATATTTTAGGACGTGGTGCTAGCGGAGATATTACTGGCACTTTAATGATGCCTATTGAGGGTTACAATAAAACCGATGAATCTGATTACAATAATGATTATCGTTTCTTAGCTTTACGCGGGCCATTAGTGATACATGGGTGGGGTTATGACACTAATGGTTTTCCTATTCCTAATGCAGCAGACAATTTTACAGATGCTAGTGGAGGGGATTTCGTTGATGAAGATTTAGAATGTAAGTTTATGGATGAGTGGCTAAAATTGCCTAATTCTTGGCCTGTGGGTCCTGTAGATTTACGTTGGGACCGCGCTCGTAGTGTATGGGTAGCACCACCAACACACCGCTTAGTACAAGGCAAAACAGAAGAGGACATTTGTGCATATGCATCTGGCGAAATAAGTCAAATAAATACTACAGGCATATGGAATTGTGACGGCAGTGCTATTACCGAACCAAAATTTGCAGCATGGGATAAAACCGGTAATTGTATACCTTCTGATACAC
>Ga0180437_10011953_pt1 | contig 10342 bp, 12 predicted proteins | sample SS_ome_4_FD_132410 | JGI IMG/M metagenome (GOLD analysis project Ga0180437, IMG submission 132410) | Hypersaline lake sediment archaeal communities from the Salton Sea, California, USA - SS_3_D_1 metaG | ecosystem: Environmental > Aquatic > Non-marine Saline and Alkaline > Hypersaline >... | reverse complement strand
GGGTGTATTCAATTTCCCGTGCGCAATCACCTTATGTTTAAAACTACTGAAGTTGTAAATTCCCGACTTATTGAAGTCATCTCATCCATCCTTTTTTTGTGTTTTTGACGGATAGTCCGGTGTTTGTCAGGCAAATATTTTCATTGTTTGGGACGGAAAAAAATATTACAATGCTAAATCAACCCGAGGATTAAAGTGAAAAAACTTATCTTGCTCTCCCTTTTGGTTCTTAGCAGTTGTGCCCAACCAAAACTCCAAGTTCGCACCTTTTATACGAGCAGAAATGATCTTGCCTCGTATGTCCTCGACACTCCTGACCCATTAAAATCCACAAAAGGCCTCGGGCAGACTGTATGGATTCGATGGTCTGGACGTAATCTCCCAAATGAGACGCACCTTGATGTCACACTTCGCTTCAATGATCTCTCAGAACGACATGAACAATATCCTCTCTCTTCGACCTGTGGGTGGATTATGGTTGACATTCCAGATCATGAATACAAACAAAAAGGTGGTCTTTTAAGCTATGCCATTAAACTGCGCACTAAAGATGAAGTTCTCGCCACATCATATCACAAAATGTGGACGGACAAAATCGAAATTCAAGAATTATAAACATGCCATCCACTCTTCTGTGGCGTGTTTTTCATCGAGAAGCACTGCACTCAAGAGTATGCCACTAATCACAGCGTACCCAATAATTGGTGAAATCTGACCACCACTTATTATACCCCGAGAAGTAGCTGTAGAAGCTATTGCCAATATTGCAGAAAGTGGAAATTTTGCCATATAGGCAAATACTGGTCCCAAAAAAGGCACTGTTACCGATAAGACAATCAGAGGTATAGCAACTACGAACAATGTCGGAACAAACAAATTATAAATGAAGCCCATCAATGGCACTTCAGGTAAAAAGATGAGCTGGTAAACAGCCATAACAGACCATACTGGAGTTAAAATTGAAAGGAGTGGAACAATGCGATGCAAAACACCTACACAACACTGGTCTGCAAAAGAGAACTCCGCAAATTTGTCAACAGAGCGTTTGGGAAAAATGGTTCGTAAAAGCTCCTGCAGCAAGGGTGAATAGAGCAAAATAACTGCTGTTGCTAGAAAGCTCAGCTGAAATCCCATAGCACAAGCTGCAGCAGGATCGCACAGGAGAATCCCAGTGAGAGCTACACCTAAACAGTTTAAGCCCGTTGTTTTTCGATAGATGAGGGATCCTAAAAGCACGATCATGCCAGCAATCCATGCACGCATAACTGAATAGAACGGACCAATGACAAAAAAATAGAGAGTGAGAAGAACCATAGCAACCGCTGACTGAAATCGACACCATCGCATCAGAAGAACTGCAATAGCACTTACAATACCAAAATGAAAACCTGAAATAGCCAGCAAATGGGAAAGTCCTAAATGTCGCATCGTTGAAACGAGGGATGGGTTTTTAAAGACGCCGAAAGAACAAGCTCCTGCTAGTTCACACATGTCATGATCATCGAAAAGAGAGGATATACGCTTCTCAATCCATTTTCGCATCTTCATGCGCCATTCCACCAAACTCCATGTCGCCCCAAGTGACGTTATGTTTTTTGGAGGAGCACATCCGAGAAACTCATCAACTTGTACACGAACTTGAAAAGCGTAGATCTTGCCTCCATATAAAGGAGATTCTTGCACAATAGTTATTGGAACACCTTTAAGCAAAAGGTCTCCTTGCTCATTCCAAAAACCATGAACATAGAAAGTCATCTTCCAAAATGGTTTTTGATGGTAAAGAACATGAAATCTATCAATGACCTCTGCGTGCATCTTTCCAACATACACCCCCTTTTCAGGAAGACGTACCCTCATATTCGTCATCACACAGCTAGAAACGATAATGAATAAAGCAAATAGCGCACGATTATTGGGCAATAAAAGAAAAAAAAACGGGGTAAAGATAAGAGAAAAAGGAGAGATCCAAGCTCCAAGAAAAAAAAACACACCAACAAACAACGCAGGATGGCGTCCACAAAAAACGCCAAACCTATGTTTTATCATTTCTTATCCGTCTTCGTTTGATCCTTCAGACCACACAGGCTCAACATCCTCAGGAGCGGGTGTAGCTGTATACAGATTTTCCTCTTCAGGCTCCGTATATGTTTCTTGTAAATCAAGGGAAGGAATTGACAGCTCATCATCAGCTTCAGTCGCCTCCTCTTCCTGCTCTTGAATATAAAAAGCCCCTTTATACTGCTCACTTTGACGCAATCGTTCAATTTCATCTTTAATAAGCAAAGGAGGTGGCGGCAATAATTGCCCAGAAGATCGACCCTCTTCAGCAGACTTAGATTCTTCCTCCTGAACCGATTCAACCTGTTCTTCGACTTTTTGAACAAGCTCAGCCTGTTCTTCAGCTTTAGGTTTACTCTCCTCTTTCTTTTTTCGACGATTATTTTTCTTTCGTTTTTTCTCAACGACCTTTTCTTCCGCCTCAACCTCAGGTTTTTCTTCCTTTGGTTTTGGCCTCACTGAAGTGGACTTTAGCGTTGACTCAAAAGAGGCAACCTTTAATCCAACTCTTGGATCACGTACTTCAACGATTTCATAATCAGAAACTGGAACGACAAACGACTTAGGACGTTCACGATTTCGAAAAAACGATGCTTTTCCAAAAGTTATGACTTCCAAAGCATCGACAATAAACTCCTCTTGCCCAGAAGATTTTGTATTGCGCACAACAAGACGGTGACCCTCTCGAGGCGTAATAATTGTTTCAATAATTGGTTCTCTAGTAAAATCCACAATCTATATATTCCTATACTGGTCGGAACCGTCTTAATCAAATTTCTTCGTATACCATTTGCTTTCAAGCGAATTGAAGAAAAAAATCTCATACAATATGAACAAAAGAGAAAGACGAGAACCTGTAATGTTTGCATCATCTCTACACAAATGTATTTTCTATTCATCTATTTCAGACCCATCATACACTGTAGAATAAAGAATTTTTCTCTCTTAGGCTCCAACCTAAGAGAAAGCAAAGGGAATCAACCCCTTGCTACCATTATGACTGAAAAGATATCTAATGTCTATCCTTTAGACACCATATATTCAAGAAGATCAGCAACACGCATCGAGTATCCTAACTCATTATCATACCAGGCAATAAGCTTAAAAAATGTCGAATTCAACGCAATTCCCGCTCCAGCATCAAAAATAGAAGAATGCAAATCACCAATAAAATCTGAAGAGACAACATCTTCATCTGTATACCCAAGAATTCCTCGCATAGATCCTAATGACGCTTCTTTCATAGCAGCACAAATAGACTCATAATCTGTCTGCTTTGAAAGGCGAATGGTCAGATCTACAGCCGAAACATCAGGAACAGGAACGCGAAAAGCCATACCTGTTAATTTTCCTTTGAGTTCCGGCAAACAAAGAGTTACCGCTTTAGCGGCTCCAGTTGATGCAGGAATAGTATTTTGCGTAGCACCTCGACCACCACGAAAATCTTTTTTCGACGGACCATCAACTGTTGGCTGAGAGGCTGTCATCGCATGAACCGTTGTCATCAGCCCTTCTTCAATTCCATAATTATCAAGCAAAACTTTACAAACAGGAGCTAAACAATTGGTCGTACATGACGCATTAGATACTATGTGATCGCTTTCTGGTTTATATGCTGTGTGATTGACGCCCATGACAAAAGTAGGCACTTCCCCTTTTGCGGGTGCCGTAATAATTACCTTTTTTGCACCAGCTGTAAGATGCTTTCCAGCAGCATCTGCGGCAGTAAAAACACCTGATGATTCAATAACATACTCAACACCAAGATCTTTATACGGTAAACTTTCTGGATTGCGTTCATTGAAAACTCGTATTGATTTTCCATTGATAATAAGCGAATCCTCAGTCCATGAAACTTCACCAGGAAACCGTCCATGCGTTGAATCATGTTTAAATAAATAGGCTAAATTTTTTGCTGTAAAAAGATCATTGACACAAACAATATCGACATCCTTTTTATGCAACAAAAAACAACGCAAAACCAATCGCCCAATTCTTCCAAAGCCGTTAATGGCAACTTTCACAGCCATTGTTTTTTCTCCTTATGATTACACACCTTCTTTCTACAAGAAGATAATTGATTGCAAAAAATTCCCCTTATCTCCACCATACACAAAAAAGATTTTGATTCAAAAAGTAAAATTATGATTACCCTTGCTTTTCTTTTGATTACAGCATTTCTTCCCGCACAAGAGGCTGTTACCTTTTTTATCGCTGCAGACCCACATGTTGGTCGACATCAATTCGAAGATAATGAAGATGTTAACAAACGAGCTATTGAGGATATGAACTCACTTCCTGGCGCCTTGTATCCAGAAGAGGAAAACAAAACAGTAGACATTCCTCGAGGTGTGCTCGTTGCTGGTGATTTAATTGGAGACCTGCACGAACACTGGGATGGATTTTGGCTGGGCAAATGGCATGAAGGATTCGACAACCTCTATCAAGTCAATGGGAAAGGTTTGCTTCGCTATCCTGTTTATGAAGGATATGGAAACCATGACTTCCAATTTTTCTCTGAACGTGTACTCGCAGGAATTTATATTCGCAACATATATCGATCAACTCCTGTCAAAACAAGCGACAATGGCCTCCATTACTCATGGGATTGGGATGATATTCACTTTATTAACCTCAACCTCTATCCAGGAGGCTATGGACGAGCCGAATATAGCCTTAATTTTCTCAAATATGACCTGCAAAATAATCTCGCAAGACCCAATCAACCCGTCATTATCTACCATCATTATTCGTATGATAGTTCACTGCTTTGGTGGTCTGAGCAAGAGCGCGAAGAAGCGTATGAGGCGATGAAAGGATACAATATTATTGCCATTTTTACAGGACATGAACATCGCTCAGATCATTATCGTTGGCACAACATCCCGATCTTTGCCATTCCCAATACCTATGAACAGCTTCAATACTACGTTTGTCAAGTTACCGACAATGCCCTCCATGTCTACAAGCGAAAAAATGGACAATGGGATGGCAAGTGGCAAACGAGCCTTAACCGCTAATTGTAAAACCACAATTTATACCGGTTATGATTAGTGTAAATTTCTCGGATTGTTTAGACATATAATAAAATTTTCTTGCTTTTTATCTTGTTTTTATATAAAAATTAAAGAAAAGGTTAGTTATGAACATTCAAAACGACACATTTAATTTATATAATAATCCTCACGCGTTGACATTGCTTCATAAAAGAGAAATCCTTCAAGGAGAAGAAACTCTTACTGATCTTTTTACAAGAGTTGTTAATACTCTTGTTGATATTGAAGACCTTTTCAATACATCAGAAGATAAAAAAAAGAAACTGCGGAACAAAACTTACCAAGCCATCGCTAAACAAGAAATTATTTTTGGATCTCCTATATTAACCAATGCAGGAAGAACAAGTACACCAACAGGCGCCTGTACTGTTATCCCTATTGATCTTCGACAAAAACAAGAAGTTTTACAAAAAATTATCGAGCCATATTATCAAAGCGGCATGGGCAGCGGATTTGACCTCACTGAAACAGAAAATCCTGTAGAAACGTTAAAAACCCTCAATGCTATCTCCCACAACTTATGCAAGACATGTAAACGACCTCCTGCAGGCCTGGCCCTTCTCTCTGTTGAACACCGAGATATTCTTGAATTCGTTGAACTCAAAAAATCAGCAAATTTCCTTGAATGGCATTTGAACTTATCAGTCGGCATTACCGATTCCTTCATGGAAAAGCTGACAAATCCAAATACACCGACCGATCAAAAGGAACAAGTACAACTAATATTTAACAAAATAGTAGAATCTGCTCACTACTGTGGAGAGCCTGGCATCCTCTTTGTTGACAGATTTGAAGAACACAATCCTGTTCCTGATTTCAAATACAAAAGCGTAGCTCCTTGTGCTGAAGTTGCCATGTCTCCAGGCGAAGTCTGTCAATTTAGCTATATCAATCTTGCAGCACTTCTTTCTAAAACAGACGATGGGTCTCTTTCCTTTGATTTTCAAAGACTGGTCAAAGTGACGCGTCTTTTAACACGCCTTCTTGACAATTCCGTCGAAATCTCTATCCAAAATGCCATTGCCAATCCAGAGGCTATCGCTGAAAAAAGAAAAATCGGAATAGGCGTATGTGGATTTGCAGATCTCTTGCTTAAACTTGGTATGCCCTATGGATCCAAAGAATCTCAACAGCTTATTGCTGAAATCTTAAGTATAATTAATTACCATTCGAAAACAAGCTCCATAAAACTAGGTCAATCCAAGGGCGTTTTTCCAAGCTTTACCAAAAGTCGCTATCAACAAACAGAATGGACTGAGCGATTCGGCCAATACCCAACTCAACATATTACTACAAAAATGTGGCAGCAATTGGCTCAGAAAATTGCAACTCAAGGACTGAGAAACGCTAGCACCACAGCATTGCCGCCTACAGGATTAAGTTCTAGAATACTAGGCGTCTCTCAAAGCATCGAACCGCTCTTTACGCTTCATGATTCCGATCAATCACTTCGCCATGAAGCTGTTCTTGCATTACAATCTACAACATCGCCCGAAAAAATCCAGCATATCGCTAACCAGGGATATATTTCTGATGAAAAAACAGAAATTCCAGATTCCATTTGCAAGCTACTGCGAACTATAACGCAAATTTCAGCACAAGAACAATTAGCCATGGTCGGAATTATACAACGATACGTAGATGAGAGTGTGTCAAAAACAACGAATCTTCCAAACAAAGCTACACCCGATGACGTTAAGCAGTGCTTTATAGAAGCCTATCGTTTGGGCTTAAAAGGAATGACCATCTTCCGGGATAACTGTCTTCAAGAAAGACTTCACCTCACAACGGATGAACATACGTCATAAATTGAGAATTGCGTAGGTGTTGGGGTGTATTTAAGAAGAAAGGAGAGGGAAGGTTGTGAATTGAATGCCAGCCCCAACCTTCACATTTATCTGGCTCCATACATCGCGGAACACCTTCAAATTCACGAACAAAGACATACAATGAGACATAATGATATCCATCCCACACTTCATTAGTCCAAGGACCAAGAGTCAGGGAGAGCGCTCTCAATCCTGTCTCTTCATAGAGTTCACGACGAGCGCATTCTTTAGGATCTTCCTTATATTCTAACCGCCCCCCAGGCATTGCCCAGCATCCTTTTCCACATACAGATTTTCGTTTACCAATGAGAACTGAGTCGCCTTGCAACACGACAATGGCAATACCTACAACTGGAACAGAAGGAATTTCAGACACCTTGATACCATATTTTTTTAAACCATTATATCAAAAAAAACAAAATTTCTTGCCCTAAAAAAAAGCATTTTGACATTATCAAATAAACTTTAAAAGGCCATATGTCCCTTATGAATATCTTCGCCACACCATTACCAAGTAATTCAATATCCTATATTGATGAAATCAAGTCGTGGGTAACGCCTACAACTCTGACAATTGCACATGTAGCAGTCACCATTCTAGGAATAAGCTCAGTCCTGTTTTTTGGTTATATGGGATTCCAATGTTCAGTAAACGTTAACGAGCAAACACTACTAGCCTTTAATGCCCAAAATTTCACCTTTGCTCTAGGATGCATGTGGACTAGTATCGCTCTTAATATCCAACTCGTTTGGGCCAGAGTTTCACTATGCTGACAAGGCTTTAAGCACTATAGCAAAATACATATAGGTAGGACCACCTTGCATCATAACAGCTACTTGGGCCGCTTCAATGATCTCTTCATGAGTGCATCCTGCAGCTAATGATTTATGTACATACATGCGAATACACTTCACATCGTTGTGCCAAGGCTATTCCAAGAGCTATCAATTCTTTATGTTTGGTAAACAAACTCCCTTCTTTAATCGTTTGTAAAAAAAGAGCATTGAAGCTTTGAACAAGATCTGGAGCAAGTTGGGTTTTAATTTTCTCAATTTTTCCTGTATCTCTTTGATTGTATATCCCACTCTTTACCTCAAAAAAAATGCAAATAAGTATTGACTCTGCCCAAACATATGTGCCAAATTAACAAGAAATCTTTGAAAAATAACTTTGTCTTCTCATTTCGAACCATACCAAAAATGGAGAAGTAAATGTAACAAAAAGAGGTAAAACGATGCAATCCGCACGCAATGTAACCAGTCATGAACTCGTTTCTGTTAAAGAGAGTCCAATCAATAAAGAAGAATGTTGTAATTTCGCCTTCAAGCTCATTTTTAAAATAACAGAAGTGGTTTTGATCATATTAGGCATCGGAGCTACAGCCTATTTTGGATATTCTAGCTTTCAATTTAATGCTGATATCCATTCAACCGTAGTCTGGGTCTTTGAAGCAAAACAATTTCTTGTAGCCCTCAGTTCAACAGTAGCAAGTTTAGCGCTTGGTATCCATATGATCTATTCCTGCGTTCTTCAAAATTCGTAAATTCAAGGAGCTATATGAAAAAAATTTTATTTTTCTTCACATTGATACACTTGTGTTATGCAAGCGATACGCTCACCTTTTTTATCGCTGCAGATACACATGTCGGCCGAAATCAGTTGGATAATAATGAAGCAGTCAATAGAGCAACTGCTGAAGACATGAACGCGCTTCCAGGGACGGAATTTCCCAGTGGAGATATTGTCGAAGAACCTGAAGGATTACTGATCGCAGGAGATTTAACAGGCGTCAATCCAATCCATTGGACTGGATATTGGCTTGGTCGATGGATCGATGGATTTGATCAGCTTTTCCCAGTTGACGGACAAGGAATTTGTCGATTCCCCACATATGAAGGATATGGCAATCATGATTATGAAAAAGATAATGTCGGCATATTAGCAGGTATTTACCTCAGAAATCTCTGTCGAAAAACTCCAGTCAATACAAGTGAAAATGGCCTACACTATTCTTGGGATTGGAAAGGGATTCATTTTATCAATCTCAACTTATATCCTGGAAACGAAGGTTATGCAGAACATAGTCTTGATTTTTTGAAACACGACTTAGCACACAATCTCAAAAATATCGAGCAACCCGTTATTATCTACCACCACTACACATACTCTGATAATGAGAACAGTTGGACATTGGAAGAGCGAGAGCAAGCATACGAGGTGATGAAAGGGAATAACATTATCGCCATATTTGTTGGCCATAGACACACAGTGCATCACAAAATATGGAAAGATATTGACGTATACTATGTCCCTGAAACAGGCCATGACCAAGAATACTATGTCTGTCGCGTCCGCAATAATAAGTTAACGATAAACAGACGAAAAAATGGCCAATGGAATGGGTACTGGTCAAAAATTTTTAACCAATAAAGAGGTAACATAATGCAATCTACACATAGTATTTCAGAAGAAGGACATGCTTCTGTTGATCATGCTCTGAATAAAGAATGCCCGGCAGGTTTCTTAGTGAACATTACGCTTAAAGTAATGGAAGTAGCGTTAATCGTTTTAACAGCCGCCGCTACAGGTTATTTTGGATGGTCAAGCTTTCAATTAAGCGCAGAGCTTCATTCAACAACTGTCTGGCTCTTTGAAGCAAAAACTTTCGTTATCGCACTAGGCACAGCTATTGCTAGCCTAGCGCTCACAATCAATATGATTTATAAAAAAAATTTGTAAATAATTACTCTGAAAGGTACTCTAAATAGCACGCTTTACCATTATCACCTACACGGCGTTGTGGTAGACGTGTTATCCGAGTATATCCACCTTGACGATCTTTAAAGCGTGGACCAAGCTCATCAAAGAGCTTAAGAACAACTTGTCGATCGATATTATATGATGACGTATTTCCATCTTTTGCAGCACGTAGCTCTTTAGGTGTAAGGCGATTATACTGAATCATCAATTCAGCAATCACTTGACGCCGACTTGCCAAAGAGTTTTTCTTAGCAAAGGTGATCATTTTATCTGCAAACCGACGAACCTCTTTTGCTTTATCAACAGTAGTCTCAATTTTTTCATGGTAGATCAAAGCCTTTAACATATTAGCAATCATACATCGACGATGCGATGTTGTGCGCCCTAATTTAGCACTTCGTTTGGCATGTCTCATAATCCCATTTCCTTTTTCTTAGCCTTTCTCTCTTCTACTATTTCTATCATTCGCTCTTTGACATTTTCATGGTTAATACCAAAACGTGTGAGGTCCATTCCTAAAGACAGCCCCAAATTCATGAGTTTTTCTTTAATCTCATAGAGCGATTTTTTTCCAAAATTACGGAAATCAAGCATTCGTTTCTCAGGAAGGCAAACAAGTTCTGCTAATGTATCGATAT